>Ga0222714_10000030_pt1 | contig 173124 bp, 222 predicted proteins | sample C33_3DmetaG_FD_165048 | JGI IMG/M metagenome (GOLD analysis project Ga0222714, IMG submission 165048) | Estuarine water microbial communities from San Francisco Bay, California, United States - C33_3D | ecosystem: Environmental > Aquatic > Marine > Unclassified | place: USA: California... | reverse complement strand
GGGGGTACACCCTTTTCTCAAAGGGCACTTTCCACGGCTCTAAATGTCACATCAAGGACTAATAACGAAAAACCCACCATCTAGGTGGGTCTATCCATAATAAGTTAATATTTAGGTTTTGTCAAGGACTTCAGAATCTGAATTTTACCTTTGCTGCAACAGAGTTGTTAGTAACTCCGTTATTTACCCCATGAGAACCCTCAACAAACACAACTTGATTATAATCTACAGCAGCAACTACGCCATAAGAGTTGTCGGTTGCATAAGCACCTTCTACGCTCACACCGATTAGGTCTTTTTTCTTACCACCAAAACGAGTCTCTAACTTGAGACCTGCTTCACCAACATGAGTTGTTTGATTGAATGCTGCTACACTTCTTGCTGATTGTGGCGAACCAGTTTCGGTGTAAGCATCTCTTTGAACATTATGAACAGTGTGACCTAAGAAGGGTTTGATCCATCCCGAGTTATTGAGATAGAGTCTATTATTAATCCACCATTGTTGCCCATCTACCTTTGCCCAGTTTCCAAATGTCCATTCAACTGTTCTCGCATAATCATACTTGTCCTTAGAACCACCTGCATTTGTAACAAGTGCTACATCTTTACCATGGAAACTATTAAAGATTCCAACGTGCTTTCTCTTAAGATGTGAAATACTATCAACACCTAAGAGTTCTGTGTAGAGATCATTGTATTGTGCGCCAGCAGTCCATCCCTTTGTAATGTCATATTCAAATCCACCACCGAATACTGTAGATTTTGCTTCATAACCGTCAGCATTATAAGAATGTGCAAAACGATTGTTTTCAAAGACTCTAAATCTCTTCTTATGATTAGTGATTGGTTCATGGTTCAATAAACCATTCATCGCATTACTAATACCATCAAGAACTTCAAGTTGATCAATACGTCCAGACCAATCTCTGTAAGTATGATATTCATTATATACTGAACTGGTTTCATAAGTAACTACTGGTGCATCGGTTGTAACAACTGTAGGAGCACCATTACTATAAACCTTTGTATAAACTGCAGTGGTTGATACTGCTCTAACTGTTGGGGTTGTAACTTCAGTGGTTACATGAAGATCAACTCTTTGCTTTCCATTACCTTCAGATTTTGACCATGCAGGAGTATTGACAATCGTTGGAGCAGCAGCAGGAACATAAGCAGATCTTTGAACATCATAGGTTCTTGTCTTTATCCAATCAGGTGTTGTTGCCTGTGTAACAACAGAAGTTCCAGCATTATCATCTGTGGTTACAGAAGTTGATGTTGGAGTTCCATTTGTTGTAACTGTGCTTCCATCACTGTAAGTATCAACAGTTGTTGGAGTTGTAGTTGTAACTGTTGTGGTTGTAGGAATGGTAATAACTTGAGTATCAGTATAGTGAGATTCAGTTTGATTACCATTTGCATCAGTTCCCATTACATGACGATGAGGATTATTGGTTACTGTTCTGGTTCCAGAGGTTGTTGTGGTTGTAACAATATCAGCACCAGCGGCAGTTGATACTACGGTTGGTGTTGGTGGAGTAGGTGGTGTTACAGGAGCTCCAGTAGAATCGTTGACGCCATCGCCATCAGCATCTCCAGAAAGAAGACCAGCAGAAAGAGTTACGGTTCCTGTGCGAATAACTTGCGATGATGGATCCCAGTCCATCGTTGGTTGTGCAATAGGATTATATTGGAACTGATAATCTCCTGCACCTAAGTTATTAAATGTGACACCTTGCCAAGTATAACTTGCCATCCCATATAATGCTGTTGGATCGCCATAAGGAACAAGATTAGTTCCGTCAGATTGGAAATAGTTTGTTCCTGGTATTAATCCTGTTGGTGTTGTATTTTGAAGAAGAGTCCAGTTGACAGTTGTAGGTGCAAATGCATTACCGTTGACACCTTGAAGAGTCATAGAACCTTCAGTAAATGTGGTTCCTTGGTGCCAAGAACCATACCAGAATGTAACTGAACCTGCTCCATCACCAACGTATCCGATTGAGTTGGTGTGTGCTAAAACTGCTGCTGGTGCCCCCATTAAAAGAGCAGACGCTACAGCAAGCGCCCTTGTAGCGTAAGACATAAGAATCCTCTATGACTTAGTGTGTACTAAACAAAACAGACCGAAGTTTGTTTAAAAAGTAAAGTATTCACCAAGTCCTAGAGGACTCGGACTATGTAGATTCAGATCAGTTAAGATCAAGAATCAGTTATGATTGTTACTATTTATCCCTTCTTCCAGGATTCACCTTCTGCCTTTCTTCTACGTGCTAATCCTGCCTCAACATTTGAACCAGGATTGCGATAGAGATAAAGAGCATCAGGCACTAAGTCCCACTCTTTATTCTTCAAGCGTTTAGTAATAGTATTAAAGTTATCGCCACCGTAGAAACCAGCACCGAGATTATAAGCAAAGCTGAGAAGAGCCCCTCTTTTTCCATCTGACATTTCATTCCAGTGTGGGATTTTACGAAGTGCAGGTAGAAACTCTTTCTTACACTGCTCAATGAGAAGTGAATCTGCTTCTGCCTGTGTTAATGTATCACCAAGTTTGAATGCTGATCCATCTTTCTTACGGGTAGAACCCCAACCGATTGTGATTGGAAGTCCACCAGTCAGAGGATCAGGATATGCCTTTAAGTGACATCCCTCAAACTCCTTAATCAACTTGATGCCCATTTGAGGAACATCATCACCACCAGTTACAGGTGCTGGTGCAGCTGCAGCAGCGGATGCTGGTGCAGCACTAGACTTTTTTCCGCGATAAATCTCTGCCCAATCTACGTTATCTTCAAGATATTTGATTGGTAGATTATCTTCCAACCACTGAACTGCTTTAACGTGATTAGGATTCTTCTCGTCATAAAACTTGAAGAAGTTGTGTAAATCGATTCTTGCCATTGTTTGTTCTCCTATCAGTCGAAAATTCTGCCCCAACCATCGTTGCCACCTGGGCACCAACGATGCTTAAGAACTGCTTTAGTGTAAATGGTCTTCTTACCATTTGTTACTGGACCTGTATAGTTATCATTTAAAGATCCATATGGATCATTGACATAGTATCCTTTACCATCTGGTGTCTTTCCGATTACAACACACATGTGCCCACCAGTAGGTGCAGATAAAGAACCCCTGTGAAGGATACCAATAACAACAGGTTTCCCAGCATCGAGACTCTTATCAATGTCAGCAAAAGAAAGATTGTAACTAAAGTGTGACTTAACTCCATAACCTGCAAGTACCTTCGTTTGTACCGCATGGTCAGTAGTATCGCCAATCGCAAATACTTTCTTAACGTATTCATCATCGCCTTTGATGCTGCCTGGCTTGAGGAAAGCAAGACACATAGCACACGATGAACTGTTACAAGTTCTATGTGCATCTCTGTAGTTATCTACTTGGTTAAAATAAGGAACTGCAAGAACCTCTGGTGTAGGTGGTTTGGTTCTAAACATTCCAATCCAATCAGTCTCTGCATCATCCAGAAACTCAGCAGGTAGGTTATCCTCTAACCATTGAACTGCTGCTACGTGATTCGCATTACTATCATCATAAAACTTGAAAAAGTTATGAAGATCTAGAGTCATTTTCTCCTCCGAATAAACTGATGAAATACTCTGCGTCTACCACTGCTAGTGGTTTTTTACCATTCTTTTTAATAACGACGAGAGGTTCATAGTCACCAGAGTTAGCACATGCTTGTTCATATGCATCCCAGATATTTAGTTTCTCAACGTTTTTACATTCAATACTATGAGGAAACTTTGATCTAGCAGCACGAGCCATGATGAGATCCTCTCCACCAGCACCCATGCTGCGACTTTCAATATCCTCTGGATGAATGTTCAAGCATTCGGTCAACTTGTCTCTTACCCACTGCTGTAAGCGACGACCTTTTGCTTTTGCTGACTGTGGACGCATAATAAAAAAACCTCCCTCATAGAGGTATTTATAAAAAAAGAGGGAGATCACTCTCCCTCAATCATCCATTCAATTTGAAGATTATAATCGCCAAACAAGTAATCATCATATTCAGCTGCATCTCTATATGCATTCATGATCTCTTGTTCGCACCATTCATCATAGTTGGAATCCTGCGAAAGTATTTTTGGTAACATCTTGCTTAATACCTCCAACTACGTAGGACTCTACTTCTGTCTCTTGTGGTGCCACTTGTAAACCTTTGGAGGAGATCCAATGTTGAGTCCAGGGAAGAGGATTGTTGTTTGCAGCAATGTCATAAACAGGTTTAAGACCGATTGCCTTCAGTCTACGGTTTGCAATCCATTCAACATACTGTTGTAACAGTTTGTCATTGAGTCCAATCATACTACCATTTTTAAAGAGATAGTCTGCCCACCTCTTCTCTTCATTTACAGCGATATCAAACATTTTGTAGGTCCACTCTTCCTCTTCTTTAGCAATCTGCTTCATTTCAGGATCATCACCATCCTTCCATTTATTCAAAATGTTTTGAGTAATGGCAAGATGCTGATTCTCATCACGGGCAATCAGTGAGATGATTTTTGCACTTCCTTCCATAAGCTTGAGTTCGCCAAAAGCAAAACTGCAAGCAAAGCTGACGTAAAAGCGAATACCTTCAAGAATATTAACGTTTGCAACTGCTCTATAAAGTTTCCTTTTAACTTCTTTAAGAGTATCCTGAGCCGCAGGAACTTGCTCCAAATAATGTTTCCATTGATTGGAAGACCCATAATCCTGTGCAGATCTAATGAAATCGTTATACGATTGTGTGACAGTTTCAGCACGTTCTAGAATGCGTTCATCAGAAATAATTGTATCAAAGATCTCAGATGGATCTGAATACACATTCTTAATGATATATGTGTATGAACGACTATGAATCATTTCCATGAATCCCCACACTTCCATACATGCCTCAAGTTCTGGCAATGAACAATAAGGAAGAAATGCCATAGCTGGTGCTCTACCCTGAACAGAGTCAAGCATAATCTGATACTTCAAGTTAGAAGTATAGATGTGCTTCTGTTCAGGGCGAAGAGTATGATAATCTCCACGATCTTTTTGAAGGGAGACTTCTTCAGGTCTCCAAAAATATCCAAGTTGTTGGGTTGTAAGTTTTTCAAAGATAGGATACTTATATGAATCATATCTTTGAATCCCAAGAGGAGCACCAAAAAACATTGGTTGTTTTTTGGTATTTACAACTTTAGTATTAAAGACTGTCATTCCCTCAATGTGTTGGGCATCAACAGTATCTTCTATTTTAGAAACCTTAAACTGCACAGGATTCACACTCTCCCTCCTCTACTTTGGTTAACTCATCTAACAAAGAACTTAGTTCTTGTTTTTTATCTGTTTCTACTTCATCAGTTTTGATGTCGTAGGTATTTTGATAGTAGGATGTTTTCCATCCATACTTGTATGTAGTCAATAGATCATTTGCCATTACACTCACAGGCACTTCATTGTCTGGATAATTTTCTGGATTATACGACCAGTTACCCGAGATTGCCTGATCAAAGAACTTTTGCATAACAGCAACAATATTGATATAACCATTGTTACTAGGCATGTCCCAAAGAAGCGTATAGTTATTCTTAAGAGATTGATACTGGGGAACAATCTGCTTAAGAGGACCCTTCTTTGACTTCTTAATGGACAGGTATCCACGAGGAGGTTCGATTCCATTAGTTGCGTTTGACACAACGGAACTGCTCTCCGATGGCATCTGTGCGGACAATGTTGAATGTCGTAAACCATGTGCCTGAATATCGGCACGTAGACTTTCCCAATCATGTTGATATGTAATGGATGAAATTTCATCTACATCTTTTTTGTAGGTATCAATGGGAAGAATACCATCGGCATACTTGGTTCTTCCAAAGTTTTCACAATGACCCTTTTCCTTTGCAAGTTGATTAGACGATTTTAACAAATAATATTGGAAAGACTCAGAGAGTCCATGAACTGCATCCCATGCTTCTTGGTCTTCATATTTGAACCCAAGTTTTGCCAAATAGTGTGCTAACCCAATAAACCCTATACCAAGAGAACGACGTGCCTTGGTGGCGATTTCTGCCGCCTCTACAGGGTACTTTTGATAGTCAATCAACTCATCCAAACCACGAACAGAAAGATCACAAAGTTCTTCAAGTTCTTCGTCAGACTTTACCTTTCCAACATTGATAGCGGAAAGAATACAAAGAGCAATCTCACCCATCTTATCATCAATATGATGGATTGGATCAGTGGGAAGAGTAATCTCTTGGCAGAGATTGGACATATTCACCTTATCTTTAAATGAAGAATGAGAGTTGCAATGATCAATATTCATAATATAGATCCTACCCGTCTCAGCTCTTTCTTTAAGGAGATTGAGAATGAGTTCTTGTGCTTTAACAGTTTTTTTCGGAATGGACGAATCCTTTTCATATGCACAGTAGAGCTCATCAAAACCAGCGAGTCCAAAGCAATCATAAAGTCCAGGTACATCATGTGGGGAGAAAAGCGTGATCTCACCATCTTGAATAAATCTTTCATAGAACAACTTGCTGATTTGAATGGAGTAATCAAGTTTGCGGACACGATTATCTTCTGTTCCTTTATTGTTCTTTAAAACAAGAATATCTTCTATTTCTTGGTGCCAGATTGGGAAGTGGACCGTCGCGCTTCCTCCTCGTATACCATTTTGCGTGCAGCAACGGACAGTTGCTTCAAACTTTTTGAGAAACGGTATAACGCCAGTGTGCTGGACTTCGCCACCTCTAATCCTACTGTTGATACCACGGATTCGACCTGCGTTGATACCAATACCCGCCCTTTGTGCAACATATCTGCCAATAGCCATATCGCTACTAAAGATACTATCGAGGGTGTCATCAACGTCAACAAGCACACAACTAGCAAATTGTCTAAGCGGAGTTCGCACTCCTGCCATGATTGGTGTTGGGATGTTGATTTTGTGTTTGCTGATTGCGTCATAATACCTCTTTACATATGACATTCTGATTTCTTTAGGATACTCTGCAAAGATGGTCAGAGCAATCATTATGTACATAAACTGTGGGGTTTCATATACACCACCAGTGCTTCTATCCTGCACGAGGTACTTATCAACGACCTGACGTAAACCCGCATAAGTGAACAGATAGTCACGAGAATGATCAATAAAGGAATCAGCCCTAGTAATCTCTTCCTTAGAATATTTAACAAAAACATCTTTATCATACAGATCTTGATATGCTAGTTTTGTAATATGATCCTCAAGAGTAGGAAGTTCTCTCAAACGACCATATAGTTGTTTCCTCAGAGAAAACAAAAGCAATCTAGCAGCAACGAACTGATAGTTAGGGTGGTCTAGGTCAATCAGATCAGAAGCAGAACGAATCAGAATCTCCTGAATCTCAGAAGTGGTAATACCATCATAGAACTGAATGCCAGACTGCATTTCAACCTGACTTGCAGAGACTCCACTCAGTCCCTTACATGCCTCTTCAACCATGAGATGCATTTTCTCTAGGTTAAGAGGTTCAATTCTTCCGTCTCTCTTTTTAACTTTGGTGCCGTTGGTCATATTTTCTTCCAGGTGTTGAACTTAAGTTTTGCTTCTAATCCGTTATACACATTTGATTCTATCACTGTTTGAACATCATGTCCAGCGAGAACCATATCATTAATATCTTTTTGAATAATGTTTGATGGCCAAATCACTATTTTATCACCTCTATCGATGAGTTTTTCGATTCTGTTGACGATTTCTCTATTGCGAGGTTCGTTATCAAATACCCAAATATAATCGCTCCAACCAAACGACCTAATATCAACGTCGGACCCACACATAGCAACAGCATTTTTGATAAACGTGGAGTCGAAGGGTCCTTCAACAATGTAAATGGATTGCGAAGAATCCACTTGGTCAAGTCCATAAATTTTTGGGGCATCATCAGAAAGCATTACGGTAATATATTTAATCGGATTAGGATCTATACATCTTCCTTGCAATCCGATAAGTTGTCCATCTTGATACAATGGAATGATAATTCTGTCTTCATCGTAACGAAAATCATCAAAAGTATGTTTTAATGTATTGACAAATGATTTAAATTTTTCAGCATAATAGAAAGTGCCTCTGATTTTTCTTGCATTGAGAAACTGATCTGCCTTTTTAACTTCATCAGTTCTTGGTAGATCAATCTTTTGCTTTGTTAAAAAAACTGGTTTCTTAGATACTTGTTCTAAAATGTTTTCTGGAGCAGAAATAAAATCTCCTCTACCGACATTATCCTGCTTAAACTTTTCAAGAGTGTATTGCTTATGAAGAGCAGAATCTTGTTGCTTCAAAAAGTTGTTGAACGACATTGAAGCACCACAGTTATGGCACTTAAAGTTAGTATTATTTTTGATAGAATACAGATATCCGCGAGTCTTAGTTTTGTTTCTCTGCGAGTCTCCACATATTGGACAACGGAAGTTAAACAGAGATGGTTTTACTTTCTTGAACTTTTCCAGTCGTGTAGAGAGAAGACCGATATACTTTACATCAACGTGATCCATTATCTACAGCATGTGCTGGAGCAACTATAGCAGAGGATGAGGTTTTGAACAAGGGCAGAACCCTTTGTAAAGTTGCTGGGTTTATAGTGACTATAACTGCTCCCAATATTCCGATAGCAGACCAAAGTTTCCGTTCAAGCGTTCGTAATCGTTCACTAACGATGTCATGATCGCTGTCCATTTTATCACGTAGTTTGTCGATTTTATCAAACAATACGCTGTCGATCTCTTCTTGTTTTGATATTCTTTCTTCATGGACGGCGAGCATCCGCGACACATTATTATTTACCTCAGTTATCTTTTCAATAGCTCGATCAAGTTTATCAAAAACTTGTTCTGCCATATCTATTTTTGATTTTAGAACTGCGACATCAGATTCTATTGGTTCCATTTTTTAAATTAGCGATCCAGGTTTTCCTACTTCCATGACCACCATAAATATATTTCTTTTTCTTTCTGATAGGAGGTACATCTCCTGCTTCTACAGTACCAGCAATCTGTCCCGCACCAAGATTCATGGTAGGTGCTTCCTCTTTCAAAGTGCGAATAATATCAATAATCCAATCAATCTTGCTGTTCATTTTTATAAACTTTATTGAGTTGAGACATACATTCAATGTCCACTTGTATATCATGAATGTAACATCGTGGAGTTTCAGGCAATCTATTCAGAAACAACACAAAAGTTTTCATTACAGACCAAAGTTCTTTTTCAATTTTATAGAATAACATTGGGGTTGTAGCGTCACCAAAGATATTGTATAAAATGATAAAATGATTAAGCAAAAGGTGAGTTTTTAACTCACCTGTGCTTTTGTATTTTTTCAACAGTCTTTTAATGTACTTAAAATGATTTAAGTCACGGTCAAAGTCATCCTTAGTAACTGCCTGAGGATTTTGATAATGTTTAATAGCAAATAAGAGGAAGTTATCCTCAGTCAGTTCATTAAAGATCATTTAAAATTATCACCCCTCCTTTGTAGGATATGCAACGGAGTCAGTTCCTGCAGTTGTCGTATTGATACCAGACATAGCAACTAAAGTTTCTTTCTTAACTCTGAGGTTACCAGAACTATCGGTATAAGTTACAACACCAACCCATCCTTCATGAGTTACATGATAGGAAGAAATAACACCATCGGCATTAGCAACACCATATACAAATGGGTCATAGTCGGTGTTAGTTTGATTATAATGGGAATCACCAATAATATATTTTGGTTTCTCGCTAACAGTGAAACTAGTAGCGGCAATAGCAGCACCAGAAAGATTTGCAGTAGAACCAATCGTCAGTTGAGTTGTACTTGCGATACCAACGATCACTGCATCACCATAATAAACACCTGCTCGACTGCCAAATTCAATGACTTGACCAGTCTTTGCAAAACCAGGTGAACCAAAAGTTGTGCCACTACCTGTTACGGTTAAAGTGGTATAATCTAAAGATATTGTACCACCTGACTCCACTGCAGCATTGTTTCCCCAGAGTGCCATGTCTTTTTCCTATTAATAATTTGTCCTAAGAATATTTATAAAAAAGGGAGATGTTACTTTTTATCTCCCTTACGTAGAATCAACCTTAAGAAGTTGGTTGTTAAATCAAGAAGTCCATTTTCTTCAAATCTTTTTGTTTTTGCTAACCATTCAGAAGCAGTTAGCAACAGACCTAGAAAAATGGTTACTCCCCAGTTAGTTACAAAGCAAGTAATCATGCTTCAGGCGTAAAGAGTTTTTCTTTTACCAACTCATAAACTACATTATCAATACTGTTATCTGTGCTATCAACATACTTCTTGAGTAAGTCAAGAACAAGATTCTTAACTGCTGGATGTGTTGCGATTTGAATCAGAAGTGGTTTTACCACTGCTACTACTGCGCCCATGATGTCCTCCATGTAAGAGTATCCTGGGCTATTTAGGATTAGTCAAACCTTGAATGCATTGAATCTTGTGATCTTTGTGCAGCTGCACGACGCATTGCTACTTTTTGAGCAGGAGATCTTGGAGCACCGTACTCACCAGCAGCAGGTGGTTTCTTGCCAGGAACTTTTTTACGTTGTCCAGCAGGAGTACCCTCCATCTTACGAATGGATTTCTTAACCATCGTATAAGCTACATCATCCTTAGCGCCGCCCTTTTGAGTTGGTTTACCAGTCTTGGTATTAATGCCAGTCTCTTTTTCGGCACGATTTAGTTCATCAAGATGCTCAACTTCTTCTGAGTTTAAAGGAAGTTTGTTTTGTTTTTGCAGATTTAGTTTCTGTCTATCCAGTTGCTGTTTTTTCTGCTGAATCATTCTCAAGTTAGCAAGTTTTTGCTTATCAAGCATCTCTTTCTTTTTATCAAGTGGAGATGGAGTTGGAGTTGTTTGAGTTTTTTCATCTTCCATTTGCTCTGCTACTTTCTTTGCCATTTTGGTGGCAGTAGCATACATCACTTCTTTACCGCGTCCAGGATATCTCTTTTCAAAGTCACCCGCACTCTTCTTCATTGACTTTACAATCTCTTCCTTCTTTTTGGTTTCAGCAGAAGTCAAAGTCTTTTCACCAAGAACTGCTTCACCAAGTTCGCCCATTGCCTTTTGCTTACGAAGTTTCTTAGGATTCTTCGTTTTGTCTGCAGAATAGTTATTATCATCCTCATCATCAGGATCTACAGCACTACGATGTCTCGTGCGTCTTTCTTCATCATCCATCTTTGCACGACTTCTCTTTGCTTCATCTGGAGAATACCTTCTACCACTATTATACCATTCCTTACCAACATGCCCTCTCTTCTCAGCATCAGCAGAAGATTCTTTACGGCGAAGTTTCTTACGATTTGCCTTAAAGTCCTTCATATCCATACCCTCTTCAAGATCATACTCAACTTGTTCTGGGAAGGGATTGCCGACTGTATGCTTTCCTTTGGTTGCTTTGTCGTGGATCTTAATGCTGCCCATTTGACTGTCAGCATAGTCTCTTCCTGTTGACTTTGCTAGTCTTCCAGGATTCTTACTTTTAAATCCAGGTCTTTTATCTTCCTTTTCTTTTTCAGATTGACGTTCTTTAGCAAGCATTCTGCGATACTCATCCTCATCAATCTGCTCAACTTCTTCTTTCACACGATCAAGAACCTTTTGAGCGACTTTCCCAATTTTACGCTTCAAAGAAGTTTTTGCTCTTTGTACTTTTGGTTCAGCAGATTTTTTTAGATTTCTTGCTTTGTTATACCCCTTAACCATTGCCTTTGCAAGAAACTCTTTTGCCTTCCCCTTTAAACTTGTTTTTGGTTCATCATCAGTATCATGCCCAAGAGTTACCTTTGCTTCAGTCAGAGCATATTCAAGAGCATCTTCAATATCATCATCTTCATATCCTTCTTCAGAAAGTTCATCATAAACTTCATTAATCAGATAGTCAATTTCGTCAATCTCAACTGCTTCTAATAAAGTTCCACCAATCTCTTCAATCGCTTCTTTGATTTCTGGATTGATGACAACTTTATTTTTAATATTTTTTTCTTTGATCTGAGGCATCGTTTTATCTTCAGTTTCACCCTCAACCTCAAAGAGTTCCATTCTCCAGTTTGAGAATCCCTCTTTCACATCTTTTTTATCAATCGCAGCACTACGAACCTTTCTACGATTTAGAAGATACTTATCTGACTTATCATGATCGCCATCGTTGTCAATATCCTTATCTTCTCTACCTACAGGATCCAGACCTTTTCCTGATTTGGTTGCTGCAGTTTGCTCACCTTTCTTTTTCTCTCCCTCATAAGGAGTACCATACTTGGTCATCTCAACAGATGAAATGTTGGGATTTGCACGAAGTTGATTGATTTTTTCACGAGTTGCCATACGGGTGTATGACTTACCACTATTCTTATCCTTTACACGGACTTGATACTTAGTTTGAGTAACTTCTTCAGAAACTTGCGCTTCTTCACCAAGTTTTGATTTGATCGCAGACTTTTCTGGACCACTCATTGTGGTGTTTTGCATATACTGAGTATATGCTTGAGACACAGGAATATCTTCTCTTCTTGCGCGATAACGAATATCATATACTGCTTGGCGAACTCTCTTCTCAGCAGGAGCGCCAGGTTTTGCATCTTTACCCTTTTCGCCACCTTCTTTTGCTTCAGGTGATTTTGCAATCGTTTTCTTGCCAAGTTGTGGCTTTAAAACTTCTTGCATGTAGACCGAGTTCAGGTCCAGCAGAGGATTCATTTCGGACATTTTTTTAATCGCTATTAGTTCTTTTGCTTATACTTATTTATGAAATTCTTAATATCTGTTGTACCCGTCATGCTCATAACATACTTTCTGAATGCATCAGTTCCAACTTCTCTTTTCTTCGCAGGAACCCCAGAAACTTCAGTCCATTCCTTAACATCCTTAATCCAAGGTTTAAAAAGAATATTATCCTCAGTAACACAAATCAAATAGTTTGCTCCACGACGAATGATTCTTCCAACCAACCCTGTGTTTAGATTCTCAACAATATCTCCAACACGAAAAATACTTTCAGTTACATAGTTTTCACGAAGATTTTTCCAATCAAGTTTAGGAGCAATCTCCCATAGATTCCAACTTTCTTTAGTAACTTTCATTTTTTTACGAAGAGTATTCATAAACATCTTCGCGGTTTTATCATCAATATGTTGAGGAACTCCTGAACGGAAAGTTTCAAAATCGTTTTCAGCAGCTGCTTTCCTCATTTTAGAAGCAGACATTCCCTCTAATCCTTCAGCATCAGGATCTCTTTCCCCTGCTGACGCAGTTTCTAAGTTAGAGAAATCGTATAACTTTCCATTATATGAAGAAGACATTTTTTCAAACTCGTTTACTCTGTCTCCACCAACAACAATCTTTACCTTTGTATATCCATCTTCATGTGCTTGCTTAAGTGCATCAAAAATAGTTTTTACATTAGGATCATTCACAATGTTCCTTGAATAATCAGGGAACATCTGATGCATGATTTCAACCTTTTCATCAGGATCAAGAGGATTCTTTTTCGGATCTACAGAACGGGATGGATAGATACGAAGATCTCCCTTGCCAGCAACTTTCTTTGCTTGATTGAAGAGTTTCTCATGTCCAGTTGTTGGGAAGTTAAATCTACCAAAAGTTAAAGTAACTTCACCACGATCCTCCTTTGGAGATCCGTCTGCGTTTACTGGTGGTGGCATTCGACGAGGAGTGCCATCTGGGAACGTTCCAAACTCCCCTTCCTGAGGTTCCTGCTGTGCTTGAGAGGACGCTTGTGGTGCTGGTTCTGGAGCAGGAGCAGGAGCAGATGCTCCCTGAGGACCATCCTTTCCAGGACGCTCATTCTTATTATAAAACTTCAATCTACCCTTTTCTGTCTTTGCGACAAACTCACCTTTTTTATCGTACCATCCACCATGACCGTCACCTTTTAATCCAAGGCGAGTTGCTTGAACAACAGCAGTAGATGCTTCAGATAAGAATCGTGTAAAACTCTTCATGTTATGTGTTGATATACTTATATTTATTAACCACGATAGAGTAACTTAAGCATCATAAATGCCCCAAGTTTTCCTTTTTGTTTTGCCTCTCTATATTCAGAATCACTTCTAATTGTCATAGTTAAAGTCATTTTTTTACTATTATCGCCCTTTAAATCAATAAACCACTCTTGAACAGATCCAGGTTTTAAATACGCATTAACAGAAGTTACTGCTGGCAAAAATTCTTTTAAAGGATCTGTTGCATGAGATTCTGCAGTGCTTCCAATGGCTTTAACAAGAACCATAGGAACTTCTACATCTTTCTTTTCAAGTCTAAACTCTTCTTCTATCCATCCTTTTGTCGCATTAACATTACCGTTAATCATAGAGATTAATTTATTTCTACAAATAGTATTCATTCTCACATATAATGCCTCAAAAATAACATTATCATATTTAAACAAATCCAACATTTTTTCTTGAAGTATTTTATTAGGTGTTTGCCTTGAAGTACTTAATACCAAATAATTTGTTTTATTAACAGTTTTTGGTAGGTTCGGAATTTTGGAATAAACTTTATCCCATAGTTCTTCCTTTAGTTCTTCTACAGCTCTTGGATATGCACTTTTCCAAGCGGGTTTTCTTAATGTAGTTGCAACATAAGAGTTTAATTTAGGTTCTTTAGAAGATGCCGTTCCTGCTTTTAAACTAATACCCAAAATTTTTGGGTGAACTGTTTTATCTTTGAAAATTAAAAATATATCCCCAGCATGATTAGTAGGAACTCCTTGAGGTTTTTCTCTATATCCCCAAACAACTTTCTCTATCTCTCGTTGATGATGATAATCATATATCCAATTAAGAATACCAACAGCATTTTCAAGTTTAGTATTTTTCATAGATGGTCTAATCCTCGCCATCTTAGTGATATACTCTTTAGCAGATTCTATATTACTATCATTCACAAAAGATTTTTTTGCACCATTTTGGTTTAAATCCAATCCTTTGACAAACTCTTCCAATTCACTTGCAGTTCTTGGATGAGCACCAGAATTAAATGCAAGAGCTGGAAACAGTTCCGTTATAGTGGAGTTAATCGTCGTTTGCTCTCCACCAGATAAGTATGGTAAATTGTCTGCCATTTATATACTAATACTCTTTCAAGTATTTAGAAGTGGAAGATATCGGACTCGAACCGATGACTTCATCCTTGCAAAGGATGCGCTACTACCAACTGAGCTAATCCCCCAATAAAGATATTATAAGACCCTCTCAACTAGAAGTCAAGAGGGTCAGAGCAACCTTCCGATTTATTTATCAGCGAACATTAGCACGATACCACTTTTCAAAGTCCTCTCTACGCTTATCACCTCTTGGTGGCATAGGAGTTCTTTCTCCACGAACAGGAGCAGATTTCTTTGCCTGCTCTCTTTCATACTTCTCTGGATTTTCTCTTGCTGCTTGTGCTTCATCTACATATTCTTCTTTCCAAGCATTTGGTTTTTCTCTGGTTGGTGTTAAACCCGCTCTTCTTGCTGCCTTGTTCCCAGTCCCACTCATTCCAGAATATGATTTTGGACGGTTTGAACCAGAAGTAGAACGAGTAGCAGGAGTTCCACTAAGACCTTCTCTACTAGAACGACTAATATGTTTGATCTGAGCAACAGTATCACCCTCTCCTGATTTTGCTTTACCAGAAGCAGTAGTGCGCTTAGCAATCATTTCTGCTGCTTTTGCTTTACCTTTTTCGCTAGTGATTGCTTCACCAAGAATAATATCAATCGCTTCCTCATCAATCACATTCGCCATCATCCACTCTGCTTCTTCCAGAGTTTCTGCGTATCCTTCTACACAAAGGAACTCAAGAACAGCGTCAAATACATCAACTTCTTCTCTATTCAATCTCTTCTTGGCCTGAGCTTGATAAAGACGTTTTGCTTGTGCTGCTTTTTGTGAAGCACCTTCATTATCACCAGCATGAGCAAGTTTCCCACGCTTAATATCTGCTGCTTTAGAAGCACGAAGAGCTAGATCATATGAAATCTCATCAAGTTGATCTACATCTTCTTGAACTTGTGAAGAATACACACTCGCGTATGCTTCTGATAGGGCACGCAAATCTCTAGAGTCCATTAGATTAAAACTTTAATATCTTCTATGTATATTTAGAATATTAAAGTTTTCCTCCCACTGTTCCTTCATACCTAGAAGATTTTTCTGTCCACCCTTCTTGTATCCCTTTCAAATAAAATCGAGTCGCAGTGATACAAGATTCTTTATGCAAAGCAGTGATAAGTTCTTGTCCTTCTTTTGTCACACTATGCCACAGTTTATATTGAGTTTCATAAACACGAAAGCAATCATCAATCCACTCGTACTCAGTCTCCTCCATCTTTCTCCTTATTAAATCCCAAAGATACTTTCTTCTTTTCTGCTCGTTTTTTCATAACAAGACCAGCAAGAGATTCCATAACTTTTAGAATGTCTTCGGTCTTAGTTTCATTAGGTAGACGAGATGCAACAAAATCATACTTAGGAAAGAACTCTTCTGCTACTTCTTTGTACTCATCAAGAGTAATAGGTTTATCCATTTACAATCCCTTCAATACCTTTATCAAGTTGAGAAATAACTTCACGAATTTCTACGATTCTTTCAGGAACAGATACAGAATCTGTGGTGTATCCCTTTTGACTATCAAAAAGAACTTGACGAACGGCAGCGGCGGCCCGAACATCCATTTTTAATGTAACTTTACTCATCGGTCATCCTCCGCACGATTTTCAGAAAAATAAACATCAAATGCGCCCTCAGGGTAACGCTTAAGAAGTTTGGTTACGTTACGAGCAACAACATCGTCAATAGAAACATTAAGTGCAATACATGCTTGTGCAACATACCACATGATATCACCAAGTTCAATAATCAGGTGCTCACGATTGTCTTCATTATAGGGTTTGCCTTGGAAGACCATCTTTTTTACAATCTCCATAAACTCACCGCCTTCGGCATTAATACCAACAGCAGCAGTCAAGAGACGTTCAATATTTGCACCTTTCTCATCCAACTCAACTAGACGATCAGAGAGAGCAAGAAAGTCTTTCGATGCGTCAGAAGTGACTTCATCTACAAACTCTGCATACTTAGTAAAATTAACATGCTTTGGAGTTTCAGTCATAGTATATTCAGTGTATCCGTTTTCTAGTGTTTTTTTGGTAATCGAAATGGTCATTAAAACTTAAATCCTCCAAACTTATTTTTCATTGAGGACGATTCTTCGTCATTATAATCGTCCTCAGATCCAGAGTCAAGTATGTCACTTTGAGCAGATTGTTCACAGTCATAAAGTCTCATCTTTGCACGATCAATACCAATCACAAATCGTTTGTTAATGGTTGGATCATTATATCGATTCTTCAACTGTTTTACCATAATCTGTCCCAACTGTTCCAGATCTTCCGTACTAATAAGAGCAAACATAAGATCGGCAGTAGCAGGGAGACCGAAGGATTCAGAAGTATCAGTAAGTTCAACATCAGAGCTACCATAACCTGAACGAGTGGTTTGGGTAGCAGAAACGATGGGAACATTGAATTCGACTGCCAATCCTCTAAGTTCTTCTGCGATTGCTTTGACGAAAGTATAAGAGTTGATATTGCTATTTCCGCGATACCGAGAGGAAGCACAAATATTGAGATAATCAATGAAGATAATATCAGGCTTAAATGACTTCTTAAGTGCAAGTTCATTAAGAAGTGACTTAAAATGTCCAGCATGTGCAGATGCCGTTGGATATTCCTTAATTATAAGTGTGCCTTGAGTTTTCTTTGAGAGTCCAATAATCTTATTCTCAAACATTACTTTTGGTAGTTCCGTAATCTCCTGAATATTGGTATTGAGAAGGTTGGCATCAATTCTTTCTGCAATTCGTTCCTCTGCCATTTCAAGTGTGATATAGAGAACGTTTTTTCCTTGCAGTAAGATGGAACTAGCAAAATGGCACATGAATAAAGATTTTCCGACACCCGTACCAGCAAGAGCGATGTTGAGAGTCTTATTAGACAAACCACCCTTTGTAATCTTGTTAAAGAAGTCAAGATCGAATGGGATTTTTTCCTCTTTTCTGTGATATAACGCGAAACGTTGCTCATAGTCCTGAAGATAATCGTGTCCTACATGATTGTCAAAACTTACAGCAAGAGCATCAGAAAGAATGTTTGGAATAGCATCACGGTTTCGTTTTGCATCTTGTCCATCGGCAATCTGGATAGAATCCATCAATGCCAAGTAGATAGCACGATCCCTACACCACTTTTCTGTGGTGTTAACCACCCAATCAAACTCTGCTACTACATCATCTAGAGATGATATCAAATACAGAATGTCTTTATATGATTGTTCGTTAATATCTTTACGCTTTTCCACTTCAATGCTTAGAACTTCTTTTGTTGGAAGTTCATTGTATTCTTCAACAAACGAACTAATTTCCTCAAATACAATTCTTTGATTAGTATTTTCAAAGTATTCTTTTTTAATAAAAGGGATAACTTTTCTTAAGTATTCTTCATTATATAAAAGGTTTCTGAGAACTAGAAACTCAATTTTCTCCATAACTAAATTCCTTTCGTGCAATGTCGTCGAGTTGTTTCATTACTTCTTCAGTGAAGTATACGTCAGGTTCTTTTAGAATCTGTTTAGCATATACTTTTTTACCATCAATTTCGTAACGACCTGCTACATTTTTCCAGAGTCCACCAATCTCACCAAGTTCCAAAAGACCATAGTAACGATCAAGACCGCGCTCATCATAATACAAACGGACCTCAACATTTTTGTTCTCCTTACTCAAACGCGATTTAGCAGTCTTAGCTTTGATAATATTGCCGACCACTTCCGTTCCATCCTTTTCTTTCTTTTTGCTGAGATATATGATTGTAGACGCTGCGTACTTAAGTCCGCTGCCTCCACCCATTTCTTTAGTTGGTACGTAAGATCCGATAACGTCATAAGTGTGATTGGTAACAATCATTGGAATATTTGCTTGACCTAGTTTCAAAGTTAGCATTCGGAATGCACCTTTGACAAGTTGTGATTTGGTCATATCACGAACTTGTTTATCATTCAATGTGTCAGTGATCTCTTTATCAGTCGAAAGCATACCCAAGGAATCTAGCACAAACATGCAAGGTTTGCGTTCATCTACAGGTGCCTTAAGGTATATATCAACTGCTTTAAGGGCTTTGCCTCTAAACTCTTCAATTGTTACAACTTTAACAATAACTAATCTGCTTGTATCGATGCCTCTTGATTCTAAAAGGGATCGAGTAACAGCAGCCTCAGTGTCAAAGTAGAGACAGTAACCATCGGGATTAGAATCAAGAAAGTTCTTAACAACGGCGAGAGAGAAAAAAGTCTTTCCAGTAGAAGACTCTCCAGCAATAGCAGTAATCTTATTCCCAGATACACCACCAAATACACTACCTGAGACCAGTGCATTAAAAATGTATGAACCCGTATCAACATAAGTTTCAGTCTCGTCTATGTTTGAAGCCAGTTCTGCATACTCATCACCGATTTCCTTTACAATATCTTTAAGAAAGTCCATTACACAAAAAATAGTTCAAGGTTTACAGTTTTCTCAACGTTCCATCCGATTGCGTCAAGAATGATTTTCAGAGGCTCTAAAAATGCTTTGTCAAATTGTAGTTCATAGTCAACGTATTTGTCAAGACCAAGTTCTTTAGGAAACTCTTGAATGAAAGAGATAATGTTTTCATGAATAATGTTTGGTTTTTTAAGATAGCAAAACTTTACTTTTTCTCCATCTTGAATCAAGGAATACTTATGGGTAAGATTCTTTTGCTTAAGATAGTGGTTATAAAGAAGTGCTCCACGAACATGAATAGGAGTTCCCTTCTGGTAAATGTTAGAAGTAGAAACATACTTACCAACATTTGAACATGTTCTTGGAAACGAAATCTCTTCTGGGGTCATCGACTTAAACTTTTTACGACTTTGATCAATAAAATCAATCACATCATCTTCAGACCCATTCATCATCAATTTAAGAGCATCCTTAATCATTTTCCGACAAGGAGCAGGAGTTGATGATTTGACTGCCTCAATACCCATGATCTTGAGTTTAGGTTCTTCATAGCGAACGCCTTCACTATCCCAAACATTCAAGATGTAACGCTTCTTGGCGGTCCAGATTCCACGTTCAGCAATGTTCTCACGCTTCATCTGCATCTTCTGGTCATAAGCATTCACATACTCAGCCAGTTCTTGGTAGCAACCTTCAATATACTTCTCAAGTTCCACTTGACAGACCTTATCAAGGAACGAAACAACGCCTTCAGTAGTTTTCTCTCTTTCGGAGAATACACGTTCAACCAAAGGACCCATATTGAGATAGATAGAATCAGTATCTGAAGCAATAACATAATCAACTCCATCAGTTTTGAGAATCTTGTTTAAATAGGCATTCATCTTGTTCTCAATCCAACGGATAGATACCTGACCAGACAAGGTGATTGCCTCAGCATTTTCTAGTTTGTAATAACGGAAATACTGATTGCCGATAGCACCATAAGCAGAGTTAAGTTGAATCTTCCTTGCCATCTGGATGTTGTTGTATCGAGCAATCTCTTTTTCCAGTTCTTTCGTTTTTTTCTTTTCATATTCCTGTTTTGCTGCAAGCATCTTCTTTTTATAGATGGTGCGATCTTTATAGATTTTCTCCATCAGTTCAGGTAGGAATCCACGCACATCCTTACGGAACATTGCTCCGTTAGCACAGACTGCTTGATCTTTATACAACTCAAAGTTGATTTCTTGATTTAAGATACGATCAACGGTTACAGTTGGATGCCTCTCCTCCAGAAGAGTTTCTGGTGAGATGTTGTACTGCATAATGAGGTGAGGGTATAGCGAGTTGAGGTCAAAAGACACAACCCAGTCATACACTCCTGGAATAGGTTCCTTAACATAAGCACCAGCATATTTTGCGTCTTTCTGAGAACTGCTTTTCTGTGGGATTACAATATTCCTTTTCTTCAAATAGTTGTAAATGATTGTATCCCACATCCGAACTTGATAAAACACATCAACATAGTTAACCTTTGCGTCATACGCCATGGTGAGCGCCAACTCAATAAGTTTCATCTTATCTTCTAGTTTGTCAACGAGTTCTACGTCAACAATGTTGTATTCAACAAACTTCTTCCATCCTTTTGTATAGAACTCTTTAAAAGTATCAAACTCAGAGTGATCTAGTTTTTGAGCACCAAGTTCTACATTAGCGATGTGATCCAGACGATAGGATTCTTGGTTTGTATAAGTAAACTTCTTATAGAGATCAAGATAATCTAGTTGAGTGATTCCACCTACATCATAAGAGATATATTTACGACCAGAAATATAAATCTCCTTCTCAGATACAAGTCCCCATGGCGAAAACCTTTTCATCAGTTTTTCACCAAGAACACGATCTAGACGACGAACAATATAAGGAATATCAAATAGTTGAATATTCCATCCAGTCAATACTTCTGGTGTATTGTTAGTGTCCATCCACCAGTTGATAAACTGAGTGAGTAAGTCTCTCTCATTCTCACATTCAATGTATCGAACATTGCTCTGACTAGCACGAAAAGGACCAACTCCCCAAGTAGTGATCTGCTTGGTAGTATAGTCCTGAATCGTAATCAAAAGAAGTTCTTCGATTGGATTTGAAATGTCGGGAAATCCTTGTTCGGAAGTAGTTTCAATGTCCAGAGTAACTAGTTTGATTTTGTTGATATCAAACTTAATTTCATCATCTGGATATTTGTCTGAGATGTACTGACAAACGTATCTATCGTTTCCGTATATCTTGAATCCTTCTACTCCGTCATACTTTTTATAGAACTCTCTACAATCATTTACAGAACCTGGTTGAATAGGTTCCACATAATCACCTTCTAGTGTTTTATACTTTGTTTTCTTCTTTGAAGGTACAAACAATGTTGGGGAATATTCTTCCCGAAACATTACATGTTCACCATTATCATATCCGCGAACCAAAAACTGGTTCCCGATCATTTGAACATTTGTATAAAATCTCACTTAGTCAAATCCCTATAAGTTTGCAGAAGTTTTTCATTCGGAGAAGAGATCGTTAAAATCTTATCCGAGTGTACTTTAAAAGTGTTCTGTACTGTGTATTCAATCAACCACGGACTTAAAGTTCCGTTTGGATTAACTACAAAAGGTTCTACAATCTTACAATCTGGTTCTCCGAGATCTGCACCAGTCTCTTCTAACCTAGCCAAGAGAACAAGTCCGTTCTCAAAAATCAACAAGTTTGGGTCCATAGCATAATCCTCCTTCAGATATCATAGCAAGAAAAAAGAGGGGTGTCAACTGGATTTTGCCAGTTACCCCTCTGTGGCATTGCGCCGACGATATTCAAATATATTTATAGGTAATCTTTGCGTTTGTGATGTTCTGGAACAATCTTCCTTATGATGATAGAGAGGAGTCCATCTTCAAAGGATACATCTGTGACTTCTGTATCGTCTGCCATTGTCCATGCTCTCTTGAAAGATCGTTGAGCCAATCCCTTATGGAGGTAGTTGGTGTCGGATTCCTTATCCTCTTTTTGTCCTTCGACAAATAGTTTCCCATCTTGTGTATAGACATAGACCTCCTTCTTTTTAAATCCAGCAAGTGCTAGTTCAAGTCTCGATTCTACGTTACTTACTTGAACAAGGTTGTATGGGGGATAATTGGAAGTTGTTTCATGTAGATGAAACAGACGGTCAAAATATTCATCCATTCCAATAGAGTTGCGTGTGATCTTTTCCATTAGAGTAGGAAGATCCGCAGCAGTATACCTTGTGAGGTTAGTCATTATAGTAGCTCCTTTAAAAGCGAGTTTGTGTTGTGTGGACCCTTACGGCATCCACTACTAATTATACAACAAACATAAAAAAAGGGAGTGTTGAACTCCCTACTTTATTATTCGGTTTACTCGTCAACCTTTTTAGTCTTCTTACCAATATTGTATTTCGGTTCCAGAATCCAATCACCCTTATCTTTATAGGAAAGAACTTTAATCTGATTAAGTGGTGCGATATCCATAATAGATTCTTCAGAAGTAACACTAATCAGTCCCCAATCAACAAGGAGACGAGTGATACGATTACGTCTTTGAACGTCATTCACAGTCAGATTTGCATGTTTACCATCCAAGGCAAACAGTTCTTTAAAGTGAACAATATAATATCTACCCTGCTTGTGTAGAATGTGGCAGGATTGATAGAGTTTTTTCTCCTTTCTTGATGCGACTCCGATTCTAGTAAGAGTCTCACGAATTTTAAGGAAATCATCAGGTTCGTTCAGATTCACCTCAACCATAAGTTCAGGAGACCAATCGACCTGAGGTTCAATAGAGCTAGTCATTTTTTTCCACCAATGTCAAGTTTTTTCTTAATAAAATCGATTTGTTGACGAGATAAGATTTCTAGAACTTGTAGTGCCTTTTCATTACTATATCCATAGTAAGTTTTGATACTTTCAAGATCTTCAATTTTATCTTTTCGGAGCCAAGGAGAAAATCTCTTACGCTTCCTCAGACTATTTAGCAAAAAAGAATATTGCATATCTTTATCTAAGAAATGATACTTATTCATTTCATTCGCATAAAGAACTGTATCAACAAATCCAGATAGGCATTTATTAACAATAAAGGGTGGATATTGTTTGATTAATGTGGGATCTTCTTCAATCAGATTTTGCTTTGTGTGATTGATAGAGTTAAGCCAATCCTTCAAGTCCATAATTAAAAAGTAGAAGTTCTTTACGTTGTTTTTGCTCACGCATATATTCACCAACTGAACGCATCGTATAAGTTAAATCAAACTCGACAGCGTTCCATTTCCCACCAAGAAAACGATTTTTTACAAGTTGATCAGAGTTATAACTTACCAACTGGTCCATATCGTTAGCATCGCAGTCAGCAGCAAACTTATCGTGATCAAATCTTTTGTGCATTGATCCCTTGTTCCCATAGAGATTATCCTTAATGTCATAAGGAGGATCGAGATACATAAAAGCACCCTTGTTTCCATCCATGAGATAATCGTAGGAATAGTTAGTTATACGCCATTTTTTAATCAGCGTAGAATACGAAGGCAGTTTTTCGATCCCTCGCAAACTAAAGTTGGAGTTAGATGCTTGTGGTGAAAATGATGAACTCTCTGTAAGACCAGAGAAACTGCACTTATTGACAACATAGAAAGCCACAGCACGATCAATGCTTGGCAAATCTTTGTCATTAACTTGCTCCTTTGCTTTAAGAAAAAGTTCTTTTGCCAGGACTGGAGTATTATTATCTGTCTTAAGATCTACAAGTTTATCTTTAAGATCTGTGCCAAACATCTGGAGTTGTTGCCAGAAGTTTACCAGTGGTTCATAAAGATCATTCACCCAAATATCTAGGAAAGGATACTTCTTTGTGATATAAATCGCAACACTTCCACCACCAAGAAATGGTTCTCGGAACTCATCATAGTTACGAAGGTCTGGAAAGTAAGGTCCCATCTTTTCACAAGCACGAGACTTACCTCCAGGGTAACGCAATGGTGTTTTCAAAGATTTCATGATCAAGAATACAATAATAGTTTAAGTGGATTCAGTTTTTCTTCAGAGTTTAACTGAACTAGTTTTCCTTTATTAGCATGATTACCGCCATAGAACTCTTTTGCTTTTCTAGTATTTTCACCAGGAGTGCAATACTCTAGAGAATCTTGTGGATGAGGACCATCAGCACACATCCAGTTTTGAGTTGGATCATGCTTAATATGATTGATTATAACACATTCACTTATCCATTGCTTTGCATCCTCTGGCAAAGCATTCCAACAATGTGCTAAACGTTCAGGTGGATACTTATCAATAGGGCGGAATGCCCACATTACTAGTTGATGAGCATTTGCATGATACTTGATTGTAGTTTCACTTGGTTTATAAAACTCCTCATTCTCAAGATATGTGCCTTGAAAAAAATCAACAGGTAAGTGTAACTTCTTGTAGATTGATTTTACAGTTCCATCTTTATGCTTCGCAAGACTAAACTTAATATCTTTTCTGTAAGATGGATCAACAAAATAGTTACTGATTGATCCACCCTTTACAATCCTACCAAGACTATCACGAGAACAAACAGTTGATTGTTTTTTCAAGTGAGATACAAGTCTCCCATAGTTAGAAATGGAATACCATGAAGTTTCTTTACCAGCGATAATAACTGGTTTCCAAACTTCTTCAAAATCAAGTTGCATCATTTAAAGTTACACTCCACCATGATTTCAGTAAGTGCTGCCAGAAGATTGATCTCTTGATCAGCAACAAAAGCGATCTGATACTGATACTTTGCGATTACAAGGACAGCAGCAGCAAGAGAAGGACCATCAACAGACGTTTGCAGAGCATCATAAACTCGACGTAGGAGAACACTGGGGTCGTTATCTAGATTATTAACAACCCATTTACGAACAGCAGGAAAATCTTTTTCCTTCAGTTTTTTGATTAGTTCATTTACAGAGATGTCTGAGAAAGATGCAAGAATTGCCGAGTCAATTTTTCCTCCCACTGAATACCGTTGACACTCGTTAAGAACCCTTCTCCAATCTGGAAAATGTTTGTTAATAAGTTCTGCCAGTACTTTTTGTTCATACTCTACACCTTCTTTCTGTAGGATATCTTGAAGGCGTCCATAAAAACTTGCAGCAATGTTTGCCTTTTCTTTTCCTTGAACATTGAAGTCAACGACTGCACATCGAGAGTGGAGAGGTTCGATGATTTTGTTTTTATAGTTGCAGGTGAAGATGAATCGACAGTTACCAGCAAACTCCTCAATAGACGCCCGTAGTAAGAGTTGTACATCGTTGGTTGTGTTATCTGCCTCATCAATGATGATGACTTTGTGTTTAGCATCTGACGAAAGCGAAACGGTCGAAGCGAAGTTTTTCGCATTGTTTCGGACAGTATCGAGGAATCTACCTTCGTCGGATCCATTGATGACATAAACATCTACTCCCAACTCGTTACAAAGTGCTTTTGCTACAGTTGTCTTGCCAATACCAGGAGGTCCAGCAAGAAGCATATTTGGAATTTCTCCCTTATTTAGAAAGTCAGTAAAGGTTTTCTTAATACTTTCGGGAAGAATGCAATCATCAATCGTCTTAGGGCGATACTTTTCAACCCAAATAAAATCACTGTTCATAATCAAATCCAGTTAGGTTTACGCTCAGGCATACGAAGGTAGTTATCCTTCACCCAAGGTTTTGAAGCAATGTACCTTTTATAAGCAGTAAAGGTATCAATGCTATCATCAAATTTCCATTCTTCAGGCATCGCCCTAGCAAATGGAGTCACTTCAGTTATCTTTCCTTTGGGGAAAAGATAATAAGCATCTACAAGAGTCTTGTAACAGGAGTGCGTTTTATTATAGCGTAGGGCGTACTCATCAGACAAGTTAAGACCCCACTTAATCAACCAATATGCATTGTGGATACTATCCATTGCCCATTTAGTGCAGGGATGATTACGAAACGCACCTTTTTCAGTTTTATATGGAGTTCCATCAGTCTTAGGCAAAGTACCATAACCATGACCCCATTTTTCAGATGCTACAATAGAAAGCATTTGACAACACTCTAATGGCATCTTGACAATGTGTTTATCAGGAAGACATACAGCACTTTCAGCAGGCCAAGGAGAAGTTACAAAGATGTTCATTAGACTTTTTTAAAGTGAACTGAGTTAAATCTACCAGTGATACCTTCTAATGTTACTTTAGTATGCTGAGAATGTACATCAACCGTTTCAATTGTATACGTTCCTTCCATAGTAAGAACTTTTATGGGGTCATCATTTCCACCCCAGTTAACTTGCTCTGTAGAATAAGAGACAAACTTTACACAGTCACCCGATCTAAACTTGTTCATTTTTAAGTGAAAGGAACTCGTCTTGGATTACCACACACTGTAGCAGACGGAACTTCTGCTTCAAAAAGTTTTTTTGCTTCCCATTGATATTGAGCGTCTACAACTCTAGTAAGATACCGTGTACCCATGGTGGGAACACGGTATGTAATTTCCCACTTAGGCATCATCCGAAGGTAGAATCAGGTTCAAGAGCAATAAAGTAAACCAGCTTCCTATCAGAACTTTCAAAACGAGAAAGGAGTTTACTAGAGACAACAACCTCATATGTTCCAGGAAGAATCTTAATATTTTCTACCTTGAAATTGAAAATGAAGTTTGATTCAGTTTCTCCAACAATAATAGAAAAATCATTAGAAGTTTCGTTTTTCTTATCACGAACAACAAGTTTCACAACTCCGTTTTCTCCAATCACAGAAAGATCAGGAAGTTGATAGATTGCTGCTGCTTTAATAAGTTTATCCAGTTCTTGAGTCTTCAGAACGAAACAAGCATCTTCACTTGGTAGATTGATTTCCTTATCAGGAGGAGTGGTGATTACGCTAGGATCCGCAAAGAAGTATTTGGAACGCATCTTACCTTCACGGATTACAACATGACCTTCATTTTGAAAATCAAGTTCTGGGCTTTGATGCAGAGACAAACCATTTAGAAATTGGTTGAGATCATAAATGGCAAAGTCTTGAGGGATCTCATCTTCCAGTTCTGCTTCAGCAAGAATATTCTTTGCAAGAGAAATGGTACGAAGAGAGTTACCCTTCTTAAAGAGCAACGATTGATTAATCGAGGAAAAGTTCTTAAGAAGGGAGACAGTTTTTTCAGAAAGTTTCATAGTTTTTGGTTTAAGTTTCATAATCAACGGAATTCTGTCAGACCATTATCCTTACGAGAATAATGACCATCAAAATGAAGAAGCAGCATAGCGTAGTGAATAACTTTCAGTAGATCACGCTTGTTACGCCCATCCTTGTCACCATAGCGACTCCCATACTTCAGGATATTTGCCTGACAGAAATGTGCTGCAAGGTCTTTTGCTGCCATCAGATCAATCGTTTGCGTGTCTTTGTATTGCTGATTGTGACCGCAATAGTGACTACCATAAGTAGAAGTCACATAATCCTCAATATCTTTCAGGATTTTATCTTCATTGTATTTCCAAAGATGATTTTTGGATTCAGACATAGTACTCAAAGAAGAAATAGTAAAAGTTGTTGAATGATTTTGAACTAAATTTTGTTCATCTTCTGGACCAAACATGATAAGGAAGAAGTCATATTAACCTCCCCCAATCATATCAGAAAGGTGCTTCCTGGTCAACTTGTTCAGTAGTAGGAAGTTGGAAATCAGCATCAACTTTGTCATACAGTTCCAAGAAGGACTGTTTAGTTTCATCATCAAAACGATTGAGACAGATTTGAATTGCTTTTGCTTTATCCTGGAAGATGCTATAAGCACGAATCACATGAACAAGGCGGCGAGTGCTAATGATTTCATCGATACCACCATCATAGAAGGTTTTACGGATAATGTCTGCCCAGTCCACAAGACGCTTGCAGAAGTCAAGATCAGTAACTCCAAGAGGTGCAGCAACTTTGTAGAGGATCTTATATTCATTTGTAGCAGAGGGATACTCTTGCTCAAAGGTCACAGGAAAACGCTCAAGGAATGCTTCGTTGAGAACGTTGGTGCCGATGAAACGACCATCATCAGAACCCTTACCCTTGGTGTTTGCGGTGGCGATCACGTTGAAACCAGGAGCGGGTTTAACCCACTTGCCAATCTTTTTAAGAAACACACCTTTACCTTCCAGAATGGACTGGAGACAAAGAATCTTGTTAGATGCAAGGTCAATCTCATCCAGCAACAGAATAGCACCGCGTTCAAGTGCCTCAATCACAGGACCGTTATGCCATGCAGTGTTACCATCAACAAGACGAAAACCACCGATCAAATCATCTTCATCAGTTTCGATGGTGATATTTACACGGATCAGTTCCCGACCCAGTTGAGCACATGCCTGCTCCACACTGAACGTTTTACCGTTACCAGAAAGACCAGTAATAAACGTCGGATAAAAAATACCAGACTTGATGATTTTCTTCACATCAGTGAAGTTACCAAATGCGACAAAGGTGTTGTCTTTTTCAGGAATAAGGTTTTGTTGCACAACAGGAAGCACAGAGGGGGCACTAAAAGAACGTTCAATCTGTTCAACTTTATCTTGAGTGACCTCCAGATTCCAACGACCACGAGAGGTTTTATATTGCTCAAGACGACGAGTAACAGTGGGGTAAGAAATACCCTTAGAAGCACAATAACCTTTTACGTCTGCAGCAGTCAACTCAGTTCCATAGACGCTGATCAGATCTTCAATCAGTTGGTTGTTGTTCACGCGAGTCATTGTTTGAGGGATTTGTTTGGTATACTTTAGTATACATGAAAAAGGGGGCGTCTCAACCCCCGATGTGCCAGTTACAAAACTGTCTGCTTTAACTTGCTCAGATGTTCTTCATTACAAATTTTTGCAGTAAACCCAGGATAATACTTTTTAACAACTGCACTAATGCCCATAGCGGTAATAGCACTATCACATTTAATCCAAACTTCTTTTTCTAAGAGTTTTACTACATGATCAAAAGGAAACTTATCCATAAAAATTTTTAGATATTTAGGCAACAAGTTCAATGAACTGACTAAGAATCTTTTTGTTAGTCTTCTTTGCAGTAAGAGACTTTTTAAAAGCATTCCTAATCTGTGCTTTACTTGCATCTTCCTCTACTTTGAACTCAGATTCCTGAGACAAAGAAGATGCTGACAAGGTAAAGTATTTTTTATATCCAGAGTTGGGGAGAGCAACTGCTTTCTCTTTTTTCCATTGTTTTGTAAGAGTATTCTCAAGTGATTGGTTTGTCCATCCAATATAACGGCGAAGATGATGATAAAAATCACGAGACTCACAAACACGAATACCAATCAAGTTTTCTTGAGGGAATCGATCAGCGAGATTACGCAAGAGGGTAACAGTCATTCCAATATTCTCATTCTCATTTGCCTTAGAAATACTATAAGTAGTTCCAATCTTACGATCCCGAATATAAGCACCAAAAGGAACATGTCCAATCCCAATAAAGGATTCTGTTTCCCAAGAACGCTTTACTTCACGGTGGCGAGCAATATTGTTAGATTCCCCATCACTGAGAACAACAACGTTTACTTTTTCTGCATTGGTACGCTTCTTGAAGTCTGGAATAATCTCAAAAAGAGAAATAATTGCTTCATTGAGAGGAGTTCCACAAAGTTCAAGGACATGAGGAATAGGACAATGAGTGTGCATAGAGTAATGAACCCCAACTCGCCAAATACTCTTCATCTGACGGTCAAGTTCTCTGTTACTCACACCACTAGTGAGAATGTTCATCATACTAAAGTTGGGATGAACTGAAAGAAGGTTCTCACGTTTTTTATAGTGATCAATAGGAAACAGAGGAGTACCATCTGCAGAATCATGTTGAGTAGACCACCACTCTGTAGTAAAAGCATAGACTTCAAAAGGAATCTGTACTTTTTTACAGAACCATACCAGTTGGAACATTTGCTTGATTGTGTCAAGCAAAACATTTCCCATAGATCCAGACCAATCACAAACAAAAATCAATCCATGATTTTTACCGTCAGGGATGACATTTACTTTTTTAAAAAGATCGTCATTAAACTTATAAGTATGAAGTTTAGTTGTATCAAGAACACCAGTGCGAGATACTGAAGTACGGGCATACTGAGATGCAGACTTCTTACATTCAAACTCCTTTACAAGATAGTTGACTTCTTTTTGAGCAGAAACCTTGAAAGAAGTAAACAACTTGTCTGGTTCAAAATACAGTGAGGGTGTATCATGAATCTCAATCATGTTTGCATAATATCTGTCACAAGAATCATGAAGATCTTTGTTGGAGATCACAATAGTATTGAGATTAACAGAAGGAACTTCCAGATAAACAGTTTCTTCAATACGATTATCATTCAGTTCCTGAAGATTATCGGATAGAGATTTATCAGTCTGAATCTCAATGTCTTCATCAGAAGATTTAAGAGGATCAGAGGGAATAGAGTTACTCACACCATCAGAAGAAGATCCTTCAGTTTCTTTCCTCTGCCCATCATCACCATCTTCCTCAATAGAATCACTGTCCATGGGAGTGTTGCCACTACCACTCATTTGATTATTAGTTTCTAGTTCATCCAGACTAGGAGTTTGAATCTTTTCGTTCTCTTCTTTGCAGTAGTTATACAGGATTTCTGCAGCATCCAGAACTTCATCAAAAGTTTCTGTTGCTGCAATCATGTCAATGATCGACTGTTCATCCTCTTTGAACGAAAGAGGATAAAAGTTGCCGATTTTGAAATGAAGATTGGCACGATCAGCAAGATTGAAGGATGAAACATCTTCATCTTCTAGAGAAAAGAAATCTTTATCATTCAGTTCCTGATATCCATTGAAAAAAGTTTTAGGAAGACCAGGATACTTACGCTTCATCAGTTTTTCAATACGAGCATCTTCAACCACATTCACAAACTGAAGAGGAATCTTACGCTCAGCAAGCCAATCACGATCAGGAGTGAACAGAGCATGACCCACTTCATGTGCAACCAGAAGATCATACACAGTTCCACTTGCCTTGTCCCAGGTAGGAAGTGTCAGAACACGAGTATGAACATTGAAAGAGGCAGTCTGAACTTTCTTGTGCTCCACCACCAAATCCTCAGTGGCAAGCAGTCTGGCAAGTTGGGATTTGATTTCGTGAGTGAAAACAGGCATGGGGTTCAGTTCGTATAGGTATACAATACAAAAGAACCTCCCTTTTTGGGGGAGGTCATGTGCCGCTTTTTAAAGTGGCTCAGTCGTGCCTTTGCTTGTCGGAGTGCTTGAGGTTTCAGTTTTCGTTTCTGCTCCTTCTTGCTGTGGTGCTGCCAATTTGGAGTGTTCATTTCCTTGAATAAACTGGTTGATAATCTTATCATACCATATGGTGTTCTCGTCAAGATCCATAGGTAGTGGCGTGTGCCACTATTTATACTGTACCAAGGACATCAATCGTTGGGAACCATCCAATACTCTTCATAATAGAAATGTCTGCAACATTATCTTCCCGTTCACCAGGAGTATCTTCCAAAACTGGAAGATGTCCTTGTCCAAATGCTTTTGCAAGATCTTTTACTGCAACAGATTTTCCAGTTCCGATTGTTACAGGACCAGTAACATCACTACTTGCAAGATATCGAATAGCACGACAAACATCTTTTATATGAATCCAATCACGTTTGTGATTAGTCACATACTTTGCTTTCTTATTTTTGAGAAGATCATACATCATATTTCCACGACCACCAGGACCATAAACGGTTGTAAATCTCATACCAACTGAGTTGGGTGGTGCCATGATTTCATTAATCCATTTAGTCATTGCATATGGATTTGTCCAATATCTCTCTTCAACAGCACTAGACGATGCATATAACAAACGAGTATTCGTTTCTCTACACCAATCAAAAATCTTTTTAGTTTTGATTACGTTATTGTCATAATATTTTTCTGGGTTTTCCTGACTGTCACGAATATCCGCATATGCAGCAAGATGAATCACAAGATCGTAATCTCCACCATCAAAGTTACCAATATCGTAAGGAAAATCAATCCCTACTAACAAGTGATTGTGAGTCTGTTGCCAATCAGCAAAAACATGCTGACCAATAAACCCTTTGTGTCCTGTGATTAAAATCTTTTCCATTTCAAATCATCCTACTAAATCCTTTAACTTTTTCAAATCGAATCACATTATCAAACTTATCTTGCAATCCATCCTTATGGGAGATTACAAAAATGTTTGCATCTTTGATTACGAAACGTATAATCTTTAGGAAATCATCAGTTCCAAATCCATCAAGAGAACTATCAAATACTTCATCCATAATCAACAGATTAGTATTTACTGAGTTCTTATGTTTTGCTACTTCTCTCCAAGTGAATAGAAGAGCAAGATCGATACGCATCTTTTCTCCTTCGCTGAATGATGCGTATGTAAAATCTTCATGAATGGGAGATTGGACGGTTTCATTAAACTCTTCATCTAAAGTAAAGTTAATATAGAAGTCCATCATCTGCAGATAACGATTTACCTGTTGATTGATGAGAGGCAAATACTTCTTGATGATTTGAGTTTTAACTCCACCGTCTTTGAGTAGATTGTAAGAGAAATCATAGTATCTAATGAGATCTCTTTTAGACTCTAAATCTTTTTGCGTACTCTTCAGTTTTTGTTTAAAAGTTTCTAACTTTTCATGCTCAGAATTTCTGTTTGCAAGGTTCTCGGTAAGAACTTGAATTTCATGTTCAAGATCTCTGATCTGTTTGCGACACCCAGAAATCTTAATGTTGTTTTGAGAAATGCCATTCGTTAGATTTGAAATCTCCTTAGATAGAGCGTTAAATTGACGCTCTCGCTCTTCTTCCTCTTTAATTGCTTCTTCTAGTTCTTTATAACCAGACTGCAACTCTTTTGCTTTATTTTGAGCGTCATTAATTCTATTTATTCTAAAGGTTTCATCAATAGATTGTGTACAGGTTGGGCATACCGTATTCTCAGTAAAAAACTTGTGCTCTTTTGTAATAGCAGATACTTTTTCTGAGATTTTACCTTTTAGGTTTCCAAGTTTACGTAGTTTTTCAGCATATCCAATAATCTTATCTTGCTCACTAATACGTTCACGAAGAGGTTCTTCTAAAGACTCTACCTCCTTCATATAAGTATCAACTTCACTATCTAACTTTGAAATCTTTTCTTTGTTAGATTTAATATTAGACTTACCACGATTTTCTAACTCTTCAATAAAGTTAGATTGCATATCAACTTTATCTTTAACAGACTCTTTTGTTAGTTCCAAAGTATGAACTTCATCTTTTGCCTGCTTTAGTTTATCCTTAACGATACTATTCATTGAAGAAAAAATCTTAATATCAAGAAGATCTTCAATGACCTCACGACGATTTGCAGCAGTGAGTTGCATAAATGGAACAAAAGTACTGCTACCCAGAATCACAATCTGAGTAAATGATTTATAGTTCATTTTCAGAACAGTTTGCTCAAACCACTTTTGCTGATCAATAGAAGAGGCACTTTGATCTAGTAATCTACCATTTTGATAGATCTCAAAAATATTTGGTTTGATCCCCCTCCTTACTTTCCACTCTGTACTTCCAATAGAAAACTCAACTTCTGCAAGACAATCTTTATCATTGACAGTATTTGGAAGTTGTGGTTTATTGATCTTACGAAAGGGTTTGCCAAATAAGGTGAAAGTAAGTGCATCTAACACGGTTGATTTACCAGCACCATTACTGCCAATAATAAGAGTAGTAGAGTTACTTGTGAGATTGAACTCCGTAAAATGATTTCCAGTTGAAAGGAAGTTCTTATATCGAATAGTCTTAAATAAGATCATTATCTTTTTCGTCAGGGGGGATTACAAAGTCATTCTTGGTTATTATTGTATATGAATAGTCGTGCATTTCGCAAGTCCTTAGAAGTAAATCATCTTCAACTTCTACAACACTCATTTCTGGATAACCATTATCTTCTAACATCATAGCAAAACGGACAGCATCATCCTCTTCTTCCCAGATGTAAAGGATCTTTTCCCCCATTTCATCTGTTACTGAGTATGCTCCGTCCTCTTCTTTACCTTCGATAGTTAGAATGTGCATCTTACACCATCTCGCAAGCTTCTTGATAGATTTCTTGCATTATGCCTTGAATAAAAGATTTATCAAGGTCAACTTCTGCATCCTGAATATATCTATTCAAGATAGACATTGTATCTTCTGATTCAAAATCTTCATTGTTAGGACTTTGATAATAACCCTCAAAATCAGTGTTCTGAACTATCTTAAGTTCAGCGACGTTTGCAGAATAAAGTTTTTCAACAAACTTATCTAACTTTTTTGCATTGGTACTTTTTCTAATGACAAGTTTTACAATTTTATTTTCATACTTTGTTGTATCAAACGTTTGATACGGGGTGTCTTCATAAACAATCTTGTAAAACATTTTAAATGGATTGTTTACTGCAGTCAGTTCTAAAGTATCTGTATCAAAAATATGAAATCCACGAGTATCATCAACATCAGTCCAGTAGATTTCATATGGATTACCTAGATATTTGACGTTTTCTTTTGAGCTTCTAGTGTGATAGTGTCCCGAGAAGACATTATCGAACTTCTTAAATAGTTCGCTTTCATAACCATGCTCCATGACGACGAATCGATTAGCATTAAATCCTCGGAGTTCAAGGTGCCCCATCGCACACATGCAAGTTGTCTTTTCAATAATGCTATAAGTTTTTTTCTCATTCTCTTGATTAATCCATGGTATAAAAAGAGTAGGAAGTTTTCCAAGAACTACTTCCGTTGGTTCAGAGTATACGATCACATTTTCATATTCACGCAAAAGTAAATCTACAGCATTTACTTCATTGGAGTTTTTATAATAAGCAGTGTGATTCCCAACGATTGTATGGACAGTAACTCCCATCTTTTCTAAGATATCATAATAATAGTTTTTTGCCCAAGATAAAGCAGAAAAATCAATACCTTTACGACTATCAAAAGTATCACCCATATCTATAACTGTGGTGATTCCCTCCGCTTTTAGCGTCGGGAAAAATACTTCATTGTAGAACTTTAGGAAATAGTCATGAAATACTTTTGAGTTTTTACGACACCCAAAGTGCTGGTCTGTAATAATAGCGACTTTCATCAATAGCGAAGTTTTGAGTGAACGGCATCCTTAATAGAATTATAGTCGGAATAGTTGCTGCCGTCAACCGTGTTATTATCCACAAATACTTCCTCATAACCAGTCTTTTCTAAGATTTTATTTTTAATCTCTAGTTGTTTTTTCTCTTTTTGAATACGACGAAGAAAAGCGTAGTGAATGATCTGAGTAAAATACGCAAATGGATTAGAAGATTTCTCTGGATCAAAATTATGCATGTATTGAACACAGTTTTCAATACCATCACAAACCATGTCATCTTTAAACATATAGTTGACAAAGTTTGGCTTAAAGGATAAATGCGTTGCAATCTTCAAAAAGCACTCACCAAGATAGTTGGTGATACGTGGTTTCGGTTCACCCCTTTCAGCAGCAATGGCAACCTTTTTCTTGTACTCGATTATAGCAGCAAGAAACTCTTTGTTATTAACGTAGTGCTCAGATCTTTTCCTTCTGGTCATGATTGACGTATTTGTGATCATAAGTATAACTGATTTATAATATGATCATTGTAACACTTTTTCCAATACTTGACAAGGGTACTCAAATGTCACTATAATACCTTTGTTGGGTTTGAAGATAAGGCTTAGCTACTTTTAAATATCTTTTCAAGTCTTTTCTTAGTCTCATCAATATTACCTAATAACCCCATTTTCCTAGAGAGTCTTGATGATGGTGATGGAGTGTCATCGTCATTACTATCTCTTAAAAACTTTCTATACATTTGAATCATCTCAATGTCATTTGATTCAGAGATAGTTAAAACTTTATCTAGATTAATAATAAACAAATCTTCTTTAGTTGTTTTTAACCAAGGTTCTATTTTATATCCCACTACGCCAACTCTGGTTTTAATCTCTCCAATAGTAATAGGATTTGAGATAATCAAAAGAGTTTTATCTTCTTCTTCTGATGCTGCAACTTTTGCAAATATCTCTTCACCAGAAACTAACTTAATAGTTGCATAAAAATCGTCTTCTATACCCATACGAGTTCTCCTATGTTTTTAGGTTTATTGTTACAATGTCATAGTTAAAATTTTCTTCGTTGTAGATTTTGATTCTTTCAATCAAGTGATTCAGAGTATAATTTTTTCTAGAGTTATAACTACAGTCATCACCAATATCATACAATACTGCTTTTGTTTTATCTTTACCTTTTCTGAGTACTCTTCCTATTGACTGAAGATTTCTGACACGGGACTTACTAGGTGAAGCAAATATTACGTTGTGTAAGTTTTTAATATTGATGCCAGTAGAAAAGGTTCCGTAAGAAGCGACAATGATAGCGTTGTTTTCTCTCTCAGTAATCTCACGAACTAGTTCTCGATCTTCTGCATCAACGCCACCGTGAACGAAAAAGGTTTTACGATTGCCGCCTTTAAACTTATTTATCATTTCAAAAAGTGGTTCACCATGGGCAGCAACTCTGCTAAAAAGAATCAGAGTGTTACCTTTCAAATCTAATGCTAGATTGGTGATAAACTTATTTCTTTGAGGATGTCCAATCAAATATTCAATCTCATCATTATAAGTTTCAAACTTTTTAGGACCATGCTTTAAAACAAGACAGTTAATATCTAACTTTGAAAGATGCCCTTGTTGCATTAACTCAGAAGTTCTAGTAACCTTATACGATGGACCAAATAATCCTTCCAGAACCCACTTGTGAGTTTGAGATCCGTCTAAAGTTCCAGTAAAACCAAATCTATATTTTGCATGATGAAGTTTGGTCATGATGGATATTAATGACTTACTTTTAAAAAGGTGAGCTTCATCACCTATAACAACGTTATACTCTTCAAAGAAAGATCGATCTAGCTTATAGATAGACTGCCAAGTTGTTACCGTGACTGGTAACTCAGAATATTTTTCTCGACCAGAATATACACGATGACAATATGACTCAGCATCCCAACCATAGTCTTGGAAGTCTTTATACATCTGCTCTACAAGAGATGTCGTCGGAACAACTAAAAGAATTCTTTGCCCTTTGTTTACGTAATATCTTACAAGAGAATAAATCATCAACGATTTACCTGATGCAGTTGGACTTATCAATAGTTTTCTATTATGCCTTAATGCATCATATACTGCCTCTATTTGGTACTGCCGTGGAGAATGAGTACAAATAGATTGCATATAATCTTTGACACCTTCATAGGAAATCAGTTCGTTGATTTCAAATGGAAGACCGTAAAACTTATTATCCTGAAAACTATATGTGTATTCGTATTGCTTACAAAAACTAACAAGTTTATCTAACAGACCAACATAAATCTGTTTGGATCTCATATCATATAAGTGTATTTCTCCATTCCAGTTTCTACCACGATATTGTGGCATGAACTTTGCATTTGGAACTTCAAACTTAAAATGATCTCTAAGCTCATATTCAATATGAGGTTCTGTAGAGATCTTTAAGTAAACTTCGTTTGATTTGGTAATGATAATATCAGACTTATTCACATGTTCAGTGCGTCACAATACTATTTAACACTGATTGAAAATAAGATTTCCAGAAACTGAGATTCTTTCTTCGTCACTATTAAAGAAAGGATAAACACAATGTCTTAGTGCTGATGGAAAAAATAACATGGTTCCTTCGAACGTAGGATCTAAACGATATCCATAGTTACGAATATTTCCAAGAATATCATGATATTCAAACTCAAATATCGATACCTTTCTGTCTTCATCTTTTACACCATCTAAAAATGGTAGATTATTTTGTTCTCTCCAATCTGTAGGAATTTTCATCCAAACAACAAAAGAATAAACACCTCCATGATGATGGTATGGATTAAACTCATGTTTATTTTGATAGTTAACCCAAAACTTTCCTAGTTCAAGTTTAAAGTCTCCATAAGCATAATCTCTGATTGGATGTCCACCGTAAAGTTGGGTATATGCTTCTACATGTTGAGATAAAACTTCGTTGAAAAAATAGTTCTCAGTATCTTCAATGGCATAACTTCCCGAAATATTTCCTGCAAGATTATTCTTCAGAGATTCTTTTTTCTCTTCGATTTTTTGCCATAAGAACACAATATGTTCTGGTTCTAAAGTAGTTTCAATCCAACCATGATTTGAGTAATCGACTTCTTTTCCTTTCATTATCCAAGTCCTGCCTGAAACTTCATGAAATCAACAGCATTTTTAATCTGATATGTTCTATTAGAAATTTGTTTTAAAATACTCTCTACGTAGTTTAACATAACATCATAATATTCTACCTTTAGACTGATTGAAGATAACTTTTCATCAGCATCAAGATACTTTTGCATTGTATCTTTATCTCTGATTTTTTTGGGAAATGGGTCTTCGATATAAACATCAGGATCTGCTTTTCCTGAATAGTATTCATAACGGTTATGTCGAATGTTTTTTCTTTGTTGCTCTGCTTTCTTTTTTAAAAGCAAAATGTTATTATAGATTTCAAAATACTTTGCGTGAAGAGAGTTTGTTTTAACTGCGGATTCTTCATGGAGATTATCCATATCAATCACAGCATCTTTCACCCACATATTTTGAATCACTTCAAGATCAATAACCATAAAAATAAAAAATCAAGTTTCTCTTGGATGTAACCTTTTGTTAGTTGGGGTAACTACATGGAATAAAGTATACTTGAAACTTACCTCTGCTGTAAAGTATTCGATTCCAGTGTCTGTAGCATCAAACTGTATTGTTGACAAGCTGTATGGAAACAAGTCTTCAAATACTACTTTGAACTCTAGATTTTGACTACTATTTAAAATAAACAAAGTCCCATCGGAGTAAATATCCATTCCTCCGCCTGCTATTAACTTAAAATCTTTTCTTTCTCTGTACTCTTTTTGTAGATCAAATATTTCTTGTCTTGATTCTGGGAATCCAAGACCACGAATCCATGTATATAACTCCATGTAGTTTTCAAAGTCTTCGTCAACTAGAAAACGTAGATTTAAATCTTCAAACTCAATTTTATCACCTGGTGTTGGAATATCTCTTAAGTATGTCGGTTGATTTGCAATACCAAGAGTCATTCCTGGAATGTTTGCTGAGTTACAAAAAAATGCAACTTTTGGAGATCTTTCCAGACTAAACTTAAATCCAGTAGGTTGTAGAAAGTTCCTATTCTGGATTTGCTTATCGTAAACTGATCTTGTTTTAGATCTTGCCATTATTCAGAAATAATCATATTGAACCACTCTTCACTCATGCCATTAATAATATTGTCCGCAGATTCTTTATCATTGGCATAACCTTCTGAAATAAGGTGATTGACAACCTTTTCGTAGTTTTTATACGCCTCTTGAGTTTCTCTTGGAGTAGGTTTCATAATACTACTTTTACTTTATTTGTATTTAGATAAAAAAAGAGGGTCCGAAGACCCTCTCGAAATATGTGAACTTAGATCACATGAGGTTCTTAACAGCAACTCTTCTGTAGTAGCGGTTGCTGTTAACTTGGAGACGACCCAGACCTTGATTTGTGCCTTCTGCGAAAGGATTGGAAACAAGACCATAACGGGTCTTGAAGCCGATCTTAGGCTGGAAGCTGTTCTCACCAACGGCACGAACCATTTGGAGAGGAACATAAGGACAATAGAAGAGTCCAGCGTCATAAGGAGAAGTGCCCTTATAACCAACAACGTAGTACTGGTTACCACCTGTTGGACCAGCATTATTCGAAGTCAAGTTAGCAGCATATGGGTCAATATATACGCGGAACTTGCCCATCAGAGTACCAGCAAAGGTGTTGCCAGTATCATCAACGTTCAGGTTAGCGTTGAGTGCAGGGGTGTAGTCGAGAACACCAGCCATGGTCAGTGCAGAAGCAACGTCTGCAGAACACATGATGATGTTGCCCTTTCCTCTACGAGTACGCTGTGCGATAGCATTCGCATCACGCTCGATTTGGAACAGAAGACCCTTGAACTTCTCAACCGACCAACGACCGTTGGAGTCAACATCGAGGTCAAATACACCAGCGGTAGCAGTGTTTTGTACAGCACCTTGCTCAGCAACCTTGTAGATGGTTCTGATAACTTCACGGTTGATCTCAGCCAGAATCTCAGTGGAGAGAATGTTGGCGAGTTCCGCTTCAGCGTTCAGACCATGGATTGCCTTAAGGTCTTGTGCCAGCTCGAGGCTGTATTCTGCTTTCAGAGCATGGCTCTTAGCAGTAACAGTTACCTTCTCGATGCTGAATGCCATCTGGTTGAAGGCATCATTGCCTGTACCATCCAGATTCTCAGCAGAGTCGGTACGCATACCTTCACCAACTCTATAGTCGGTTGAAGCAGCAGTGCCAACTGGGTTCAGAACTGCAGGGTTAGTGCCGCTCTGAGCAGTGGTACCAAGACCAGCAGCAACGTCAACGAAACCGTTTGCGTCGTCACGACCTTGTGGTTGACCAGAGAATGCGGTATCTACTTCATCGAAGAAGGCTTCAGAGCCAGTCTGATTGATGTAGCGTGAACGCATTGCAAAGATGAGTCCAGTAGGACCACTCATTGGTTGAACACCAGCCAGGTCATAAGCGACCAGGTTTGGCATTGAACGTCTGATCAGCGAGATCAGAACGGGATCGAAACCAGCGGTAGGGCCAGCAGCAGCTGCGCTACCTGTGAAACCACCATTACCAACAGCGTTGGTTGGTGCCTCGGAGAGGAATGATCCAGCCTGCTCGAATGCAGATTGCTCACGGAGGAATTTTTCTTGGTTCTCTAGCAGGACGGCGGTTACCGCTCTACGATGGGGATCTTTGATTGTGTCAAGACCCTCATAGTTGAGGAGAGGTGCCCACTTTTCCTGCAATTGTTCGGAATGAAACATTGCGGGTTACCTTTGTGAATGTTTGGGTTTGAATATTATATAAAATTCAATTATTTGCTAAATGCAGATAAAGTCTTCAGATATGCAGCCATTGTACCTGAAACTGATTCAGGAGCATTGTCTACACCTTCAGAAAGAGATTCTGCTTTAACTTTTGGAGCAGTTTGCTTATTGAAGAAGTATGACTCCTTCAGCATCTCCAGCTTCTCACGATATTTTTCCTCACTTTCAAACTCTACACTTTCGGCAAGTGAAGCGAGCTTCTCTTTCTGAGTGGCAGCAAGCCCTTCAGAAACTTGTTCAAAGATACCATCAGCAACCGACTCTGAGAGACGCTTGTTGAGGGAAATATTTTTCTCGATCTGCTCGTTGAGTTTTGTCTCCATATCATCAAGTTTTTCTACCATGCTCTCAAGAACATCATATTTATCTTCAGGGATTGATACATAATGTGCTTCAAAAAGTTCCTTCATACCTGTGATGAAGGATTCAGTCATTTCGGTCTTAAGACCGTATTCGATTGCTAGAGCGTTCTCTTGGAACCACTCATCAGCAACGTACTCTAGATAAGAATCTACACGCTCAGAGAGCGCAACTCTAATCTCTTCAACTTCTTCAAGAAGTTGTTGCTCATACTGAGCTTCCATTGCCTCTTTGATTTCGGCAACTTTTGAATTAAGTGCAGCTTCAAAGATTGTTTTTGCTTTCTCTTTGAACTCTTCGGAAAGTTCTTCACCACTGAGAAGTGCTTGTACATCTTCTTCGATGTCATACTCTTCTACAACTTCTTCCTCAGAAACTTCATCGAAAGAAGAATCTTCCTCGATGGTTTCCTCGTCAGTTTCTTCTTCAATGAGTTCTTCGTCGTCGAGATCTTCATCTTCTTTCATGCCCTTCATGGCATCAGCAGCTTTAGCACCCTTGTTAACAACATCTCTTACTTGCTTCAGAGTTGCTCCAGGTGTTTTTAGTTTTGCTGAGTCATCATCAGACTTGTAGTTTTCGGGGGTAGGACCACCGAGATCCTCAATAGAACCGAGTTGGGTTCCAGGATCAGTCATCTTAGGCATTGCTTCCGCTGCTTTTGCACCAGCATTGACAGCAGTTTTGGATTGCTTTGTGCCATTCTCCATTTCTTGTAAATCTCCACGAGACATTTGAACTCTCCGATTAACTGTATAACTTTAATCTATATTTATTTATAAAATTACAGATTTGCTAAAAAATCTTGGAAAAGATTTAGTTTCTGTTCATCAAGCATTCTTTGATCTACGAGTGTATTGATCTTTTTGCGAGTATTCATTGCATATCTTTCACGAAGAATACCGCCATCCCATATCCACTCCTTTCCTTCCATGATTCCCTCAACAAAAGCATCGGGAGCAGATGGATCGGCAACAATATCAGCAGCAGTTGCTAACATGAAATCATCGCCAACAACATTGATCCCTTCCCTATTTAAAGCAAGTGAACCAATACCACGAGAAGAAACACCGAGTTTTACACCTTCACTGATTAAAGACTCAGCAATTTTTCCCATAGGAGTGCTGAGGATTTTTGCTTTACCGATGAAGTTAGATCCACTTTCTTTTAGAGAAACGATCTTGTGTGAAACTCTATCAAGATTAACTGTTGGTCCATCTGGATGACCCAGTTCTCCAAGTGCTCTTCCAGCAACAACATGATTCTCATTATAACGAGCAACTTCACGGCGAAGAGTCTCCATTGGATACATTCTTCCATTGCGATTTTTAATATCGCCTTGAAGGAATACACCTTCAATATACAGTGATTTTTTACCGTTTTTATTCTCAACGATAAACTCTACTGATTCGATTTCTTCTCTGATTAGTTTCATTATGCGTTTCCTGATAATTGAACTTGTTGTAAATGAAGAACTCCTGTTCCAGTATCAGTTCTTGCTGCAACTTTGAGAGAACTTCTTAAAGTTGCATCTGGTGAGGAAAATGCAGTTACAATCCCACTTGTATTAGTTCCGATTGTGCATCTAGTTTGATGATATCCATTAAAACTAGATGAAGTATCAACTGCTGTAACTGGTTGATGTGTAAAGTTATAGTAATCTTGTCCACTTGCAGTCAGACTAACATAATCACCAACACCAAATGGACACTGAGTACCTTCTGGGAAAATGATAGTAGTCGTTGTTCCAGTGATTACACCTACAACTCTATTTGATGCTTTGGTTAATGCAAGAGTTGCTGATTGCCCACTTGCAATATAATAACTAGCAGTGGTTGCAGTTGGTTCCGTTCCAATCGCAACATGAGCTCCTGCTCCAACAGCAACAAGTCTTAGAACATCTGATTGAACAGAAAATGCTGAAGACTGTGCAGAAGTTGCACTTATTGCTATTGAAGATGAAATACCAACTGGTCTATGTGCCATTATAGTTTAAAGTTCATTTACTAGTTATTTATAAATACCGCTTATTCTTCAGTTTCTTCCTCAGAATCATCTACTTCTTGTTCTCCAAACATGCTGTTGGCAACTTCTGGACGAAAAGCATCTACTCGTTCTGCAGCTTTTGCAAAAAGTAAATTTTTGATTTCGTCACTAATTTGAGATGGTGACTCATCGCTCACCACCATATCTAAAAGATCATCCATTGACATAAAGATATAACACTTTTATATTTATTATATTTCTCCACCCTTAGGTAATTCTGGTGCTTCAGTTGCTGCTCCTTGAGATTCTAAATCAGGTTCATTTATTGGAGCACCTAAGTCACCACCATTTAAAGGAGCACCTGTTTCTGGATCAACGGGAGCATTTGGATCTGGAATGATTCCTTCTTTGATTTCTTTTTCGATTAGTGCATCTTGCTCAAGAATTTCAACATCAGTTTGACGTAGAATCTTACGACGCAAGTAATCTTGTGAAAAATATTTGCCAACATATGGTTCCGCAGTTGAAACAAGATTCAATCTTTCAGTCAATAGTTCTGCATCTTTAAGTTCAGAGAAGTGGTTGTCATATAAGAAATCATATTGAATATGCTCACTCATTACTTCCCAATCTTCTGGAGTGACAATATTTTTTAAAAGAAGTTGAGTTCTGAGCATATCATTGAACATATTTGAGAATCTCTTTCTCAAACGTCCAACAAACTTAGTGAACTTAAGTTCATCTCTTAAAATTTCTGATGAACGACCGAGATTGAATCCACCCTCTCCATCCATTCTTGATGGTGGGACATTTAAAGCACGGAAAAGTTTTTTCTTAAAATATTCGATATCTGTGATTTCGCCAAGATTTTGTCCACCAGGAAGAGTTGAAATTTCAGTACCACGACCACCTTCTCTACGTGGAAGCCAGAAATCTTCTAGCATTGCCATGTACTTTTTATCATCACGAATCTCACCTGTATTTGCATCATATACAAGTTTGTTACGATAACGCATCATAACATCACGAAGATATTGTTCTGCTTTTACCTTAGGTAAGTTACCAACATCAATATAGAAGATTCTTCTTTCTGGAGCACGAGACAATCTGTAGATAACCAGAGAATCTTCGATCATTCTCAATTGGTTAACTGCTTTGATTGCCTTATGAAGATATGAAAGTGTTGTGCCTTTTGTTCTATCTACTAATCCAGAAGTGCAATATGTAATAGAATCTTTTGCGAATCTAATACCCTTATCTGCACTTACTGCTGTTGGATTTCCTATTGGATAAGATGCTTTTGGAGTGTAAATATAGTACTCTTCAATTTCTGGAAAAGCATATTCCAAAGGATTTTGATTTGCAACAGATGATAAACGACGCTGATTATCATCCATTTTATTTTTATTTTCACGAACAAAGCGCATTTTCATTGCGTCAATGTACCTTAACTCTTGAATACCTTCTTCTGGTTTCTTTATATCAATAACTTTGTGATAATAGAGTCTACCATCAATATACCAGTTACGATAAATCTCATGAGATTTTTTATCAAAATCCAATAAGTCTAAAATATGCTTAAACTCTTGTCTTATTCTTTTCTTAATACCATCACTTGCATTCAAATTTGATAACTCAATCTGAACAGGTGAGTCATTTGAATCTGAAACGATTGCTTCGTTAACAATATCTTCAATGGCACTATCAACTTCTGGATGGAGTGCCATTTCACGATATCTTTTGATGAGATCAAACTCAGTTCTATAAACTCCTTCAATATCAACATACGAACCAAAAAACCCACTACTCAGATAATGGTCAACCCCGTCCTCATTATTAGGAGGAACGGGGGAAAGTGTAGTAGGTGATTTTGGTTCGTTATCTTCAATAGAGAAACCAAATAGTTTTGTCATTATAAGTTGAGTGTAGCTTTTTACTATTTAGTTACTCTATTATTCCTTTATTACGAGACAACAACGTTAGACTGATCACCAGCAACAGTGTCAGATCCACTAGAAGCTTCCATGTTACCACCAACGGTGTAGTAGTTAACTTGGAACTCAACAGTGAACTCTTCAATGGTATCACCAGTATCATAAGAAAGATCAATCTGAGAAATATTAGTTGGGAAAATATCCTTGAACGTATATGTTCTCAGAGCAGTTTGTGCAGCAGTGGTGGCATTGTTTGAAGTGCCTTCTTTTACCTGTGCTCTACCAAGTTGAGATACATGAGCATCAACCATGTAGGAAGCAGGATTAGTTGCACCAGAGTTGTTGGTGAGTTTGTTAATCGCATTCATCCAATACTCAAACTGAGTTCTGATAAGGAAGTCCTCATCATTGATGATTGTTACAGTCCAAGTATCGAATGTGCGATCACCAGCAACTTTCAGGATACGACCTCTGAAAGGTACATCAATAACGCCATTATTAGATGCAGGCAGAGCAGCTGCCTTACAGAGGAATCTGAAATCCTCTTGTACTTCTCCAGACCAGTTTGCCCCAGCAGAGTTTGCTGCTGTAGGGAATGCTGGAATGTGGACCTCAAAGAGATTGGGGCGAGCACCACCACCTGCGAGTCTAGTTTTAAATTGAGAGATGGTTCTTAAGTTTGCCATTGTTCTTTTTCTCCGTTAAGTAGATTTGGGTAAGAATCAAACTCGACCTACAACCTCATCAAAGCTGACACCAGTTCTGGTGGCAACAAAGGTGAGTGTGACGAAGTTAATCGACTTAGCGGGCTTCAGATAAATGTCCGCTCTAAACTCATTATTGTCAATGACATCTGGAGTGTTGTTTGTTTCATCACAAACAACTAAGAAGTCATAGAGACCTCTCTTTGCTTGAATGTCGCGGAGGTATGGAGCAACAATGTTAACAAAGTTAGATCTTGTAATATCATCATTGAGTTCAAAGAGTTGAGCTTGTGCTGCTCTTTGAAGTGCTTGTTCAATGGTGAGGAACAGACGACGAACGTTGATTCTATCGAATGCAGAAGCATATCCAAGAGCAGTCTTATCACCAAAGAGAAGAATACCAATACCTGGTTGATTGGAGATTGGGTTAATTCTCTTAGGATAGAGACGATCTCTTTGTGCCTTGGTTGGATTATATGCTAGTTTGATAGCATTGTTCAGAATGCCACGCTGTTGACCAGCAGGTGAGAACCAAGGATATGCAAAGATAGAAGTTCTAACCATTAGTCCAGCAACGTCTCCATTGGTTGGGATGTAGCGGAACTCATTATTAAAGCGATCATAAGTATATTTGTATCCAGTATCAAATACTGCATACGAAGATGATGCTAATGGACCATAGAATGCAAGGATGTTGTCTGTTTGATCATTTGAGTTTGATACGTTAACAACATCAGATCTATGAGGAGAAAGAACTGCCATGCAGTCTTTTCTTTGTCCAGCAATCGAAATTAGGTAGTTTGCTTTTGCTTGAGACTCTGACTTCTTGCTGAGACCAGGACCCATGAGTAAGTAATCTACCTCAACACCTTCAACATCGTTGAAGAGTTCGTAGGCATTTACCAGGTCACCTAGTTTAGCCTCAAATCCGTTGTTATTACCAGAATCTTGATAGTCTTTACCGCCAATCAGTCTGAAACCTTTGTTACCAACAACTGAATAAGTAGTATTTTGTGCAGGAAGACCCCACAGACCATCGCCAAGACTTACTCCAGTATTTGTACCAGCAGTTGTGAACCCAGATGAAGTTGGGTAGATTGTTGGAACAACGTTACCTACATTAGCGACATATGAACTTGACTGGTTACGTCCAATCCAAATATAGTTTGAGTTGTCGCGGATGTAATCTTTGTAGAATACTGATCTTTGATCTCTTACAGCATCATATGCTTTAGAAAGATTCAGGTGTACTTCTAAAAGATTTCCAGAAGAACCAGTGATAGTACCAAGATCATCGACAACTGCGATATGGATACCATCGTTCTTTCCACCACGATCAGTAACATATGAGTTACTTGTTGGTTTTGGAGCTAGTGCCTTCCAATAAAGAGTTGTATTAGTTAGGTCAAGAATTTGTTGATCATACCAATCTTCTAAAGCAAAACAAGTGTTAGATGTAACTGCAACACCAGAAGTGTTAACAGTGCTGATAACTACACTGGAACCAGCGCCAGTTAGAGTAAATGATGCAGTAGGATCATTCTCTGCATAATCAATATTTGTAGAGGTACTTCCACCACCAACTGCGAGTGTTCTGGCAACAACTCTTACATCAACATATGACTTAGAACCATCATTGCTGTTTGTGCTAACACCAGTAATGATACCCTTAAGAACTGCATTGGTTGAAGAAGTTGTTCCAACACCGATTAAAGCAGTGCCAGCAGGAATGCTTGCGGTGATTGCAAAACCAACAGTTAAACCAAGACCAGCAAGGTTTGTGCTGTTGAAATAAAGTCTTTGATCTGCAAAATCGTCAATCTGACATACTTTTAAAGATTCTGCCCAGCTACCTGGATTTCTTGCTGCATAGAAGAACTGAACAGCATCTTCAGAATGATTGATTTCGTAATCATCCTTATTTTTGATTAATAGTGTGGTGTCACTCGCTACACCCACACCCGCATTAGCATTATTGAGGTTAGCATCGCTGCTTCTGATGACCTTAAGAACTCCTCCATAAGAAAGGAAGGAAGATGCAGTCATCCAGTACTCAAATTGATTATCAGTGGAAAGAGGTTTGCCAAAAACGTTAATCAGTTCCTGCTCAGTGGTGATATTTACGATTTCCTCAACAGGACCTTGAGAGAATGGACCAGCAATCGCACCAATATTATCTAAAACATTATCAGCTCTCCCTACTGTTAAATCAACCTCTCTGACGAGTACGCCTGGAGATAATTGAGGAGTTGCCATGTTTGTTGTCTCCTGAGATTTCAGTTTAACTAAAAATATTTATTAAAATATTAAGTTTCAGGGGAGAAAACTTGACGTGAACACTACCAGTCAGGATATTCCCATCTATCAAGTATTCTAGTTGTCATTCTAGATACAACAACTCTCTTTTTTGTGCAGTCTTTACATTCATATGAATACGATGATGCTACTGGTCCTTTATCTTTACGAGTTCGATAAAAACCATCAATAAGATCTTTAAACTCTCCACAAACTCTACATCTTCTTTCGTTTAGTAGTAGATGTCCTAGTTTTAGTTGCTTATCCAAATCCATCACAAATACTCCCACATAAATGATCTATCTCCATATTCATCAGCAAACCACCTATCTCCATCAGAGTCTACAAAACTAGGATTATCTAAACCATCTGAAACAAATCCAAATGGTGCCATATCTTGTTCTATTTGATTTTTTTGCTCCTCATAAAGTCTTTTGCGAACATCTTGATCGGTCAGTTCTTTAAAATAATCTTGAGCTACTAACCACGCATAGATTACAAGACACATTGCTAGGTCATCATTACATCCATCTTCTGCTTCAAACGAGTTATTTTTTTGAATAAAAGTTGTAAGTTCTGAAATGATTTCATAATCATTAATCAATAACTTGTCTTCCTCAATCATTGTTTTTAGATTGAGTGCTCCAACTTTTTTGACAGTCTTACTCATCTTGACACCAAGTTGAGTTTTTTTGCCTGAAAATCCTTGTCCAACAATTTGACCTGCTCTTCCTCTCATTGAACACATAAGAAGATTTTGATACTCTAAATCATATTGAAGAATAGATGCTACTTGATCACCAACATCATTTACTTCACATAAGATAAATGCCTGATTATATGATTTTGCTATTTCCCAAATTACATTTGGAAATAACATAGGTTTGATTTCATTATTTCTATATTTTGCAACAACTTTATGAGGAAATGTTGTAATATCTATAACAACAAAAGCAGAATAGTCGATACCAACTCCACGGGCAACGTCAACAGTAATAATATAATCATGGTTATCAATAGGATCTTCATAGACATCCAACCCAGCATTTCCAGTTTTAGGATTTTCATATACCAACGATCTTAGTTTACTTGGTGCAATCAGAGTATCAACTGAACCTAAAAACTCACATTCAAACTCAACTTTAAACTGTTGCTCAGATGTGTTTGCAATCGTCTGCCTTTTCCACTCCAAGTCTCTTCCTGGCACTTCAGTCCAATGAACATCAGTTGGAATATATTCATTTGCTCCTTTTTCTGCATCATGCCACATACGGTAGAAATGATTCATACCGTGTGGAGTTGAAACTATGATAACTTTTGTGCTCTTACCAGAAGAAATAGTAGGATAAACAGATGCAAAGAATTGGTCTGCAATATGGTTTGGAATGAAAGCGAACTCGTCGAGGAAGATGACATTATATGAACCGCCTCGGACAGCACTCGCAGATGTAGAAGCTGCCAATATCTTACTGCCATTTTCTAACTCTAAAGAACCTTTATTCCATGATAAGATACCTTGTTGCATCCACTTAGGCAAGTTTTCATACGCAAGTTGTAACCTACTTAAAAGATCTCTTGCAGTTGATGCTTTATTTGCAAGAATAGCAATATTGATATTGTCATTAAAAACCGCATAATGTAATAGATAAGAAACACAAGTTGTTGACTTACCTGTTTGTCTAGGCATCTTACAGATATTAAATCTGTGATCATGGAAGTTACGAATCAATTTCTCTTGAAAGGGATACATCTCAAAAGGTTGTAAACCATGATCAAGAGTTACAATCTTTACATAGTTTTTTGCAAAGTATACTGGATTATTTTTACATTTAATAAATTCAAGAATCTGATCTTCACTAAACTCAATTACAGTATTTGCTTTTTTAAGATTTGGATTACCAAGATAAACTTCACTCATATTTTCACCTTAATAAATTTCTCTCCACTGAAGTGAAGCTGCTACTTGGGCAACGGCACCAACACTAGTTGATACTGTTCTTACAATAATTGCGTAAATTTCTGAATTTGTTGAGTCAATATTTTGAACAATAATGTTTTTCTTTGCTGATGTAAGTGCCCCAGATGCAACTGGAGACAATGAGTTCTGAGATGCGCCTGATGGTACATATCCAGAAGCAAACACATCACCATCACTATAAACTGTAGCGTTAGTGCAATATTCAACTCCACTATTAGCAGAAGCAGAAGTCCAAATAGTTCCACTACCTAAAGTGGTTAGTCCAATATAAGCAGTGCTTGGAAGTTTAACTATTTTATAAACAATACTATTAGTCTCCGCATAAAGAGAAATATTATTTAATCTAACTGATATTCTGTTTGGATATCCTTGGAAATTATTTTTGAGACGAATTGCAACTAGTGGGAGTTCTGTTCCACCTGGAGCTACGACTGTTCGTGTAGTTTCCATCGTATATGCAAAATCAACACCGCTTTCTACATATCCACCTTCACTAGCAACAGTAGAGCAGATTTGATCAAACGATGCTCCAATACCTACACCAGTATTTCTTATTTCACAACGAACTGGTAGGTTTGGATTTGAAATATAAACATTTGGATTATTGTTTGAGTGATAAAATTCATGTGCTGTAATTAATTTTCCATCATGAGCAAAACCACAACGAACTCTACCAACACCTAACCACTGAAAATCAATAAATGCTAGTTGAGTTTTTGTAAAGTCGGCATTGAAACCAGAAGTACCAGTTCCATCACACTTATCTTTATTCCATTGTGATTGTGGAATTCTTGTTTCAGTTGCAATACCACTTGTAAAAGTTCTGATGACCCAGTTATAGGTTCCTATACCAGCGTTAATACCATTAGATGTGTTAAGACCTACTTGCTCTAAGTAAATACCATCTCTATCATCAAAATATCCAGTTCTTTTTGTTGCATTTTGCTGAGGTGCATAGAAATTAAAAGAACTAAAAATTAGTTGTGATTTTCCTGGTTGATAGTGATGATAAAACTTTGTTTGATGAATACAAAATGCTGTACTTCCAATACCCGTTTGTAATCTTGCTGCTGCTTGGTTTGGTATCAACGAAACTGTTGAACCAGCTCCTGATGAACTGTCTATAAAATTAGTATCAATAGCATATAGATGTTTATAATCACCAAGGGTAAATGGTTCAGAAATTCTTTGTCTACCAAAAGCATCATATGATGTGGTATCTGGATTAATAATTAAGCCCGATCCAGTTTGTATTCCAATAGTACCCGTAACTGGAAATGGATTTTCAATACTAATAATTTGCCCATCACTGGAAGCAACTCCAACAACTTCAAATAAAGATCTTTCTTGATTTAAATAATCTTGAATCTGTATATTCCACTGTGCCATAAAATCAAATCCACTCTAACTTTGATGGATGGTATCTTTTTATATTTGTAATATTTTGATTTTTTTCCATTGCTGGATAAATTTGTTGCACAACTGCACCAGGATATTCTCCTTGAAGTTGTTCACCTAGTTCTTGTTTAGTTGGCAGTCCAGATTTAGTTATTAACTCTAATCTGTAGATGCTACCCTGCCACATAACATCAGCAGCATAACTCTCTCCAACCTGTTGTGGTTCTTCTGGTTGAGAGTTTATATACAAGTTTCCATTGAAATCACCAGAGATATTTACTGACTCTGATAAGAATTGCTTAAAACTTTTCATTAGTTACAGTTCCAACGACGGAGTGCTTTGTTGATTCTTGAATCTGGATCTCGTGCAGTTTTTGCACTAGTTAGTTTTGATTTCATTCCTTTCATACGACGACAGAAAGAAGCACGACGTTTCGCTCTTTTACCTTCTGGTTTCTTTTCTGTCACTGCAGTCTGAAGTTTTGAACCTGGATTTTCGCTACGATAAGCATCAACTGCTTTTTGACTTAAACCATCAGTTTTGTCTTTACGATTAACTGATTGCCAATCCTCAGTTTGTAAAAACTGTTCTCCAGGTTTTATTTCTGAAATGTAATATGAGTTAACTCTTGCCCCAGGATAAACTTTATCAATCTGAAGTTGAACATCACTTCTGCTTGGTTTAGAAACCTGAGGGAAAAACATCTTAATCATGTAAACTTTTCCTCTCCAGGAAAGAGTTACAAGAATAATATTGCCAGTTTTTGCAGGAATTCTTACTGCTTCATCAACTTCTTGTTTCATTCCTTTAACTAATGGACACTCATCTTCTCCATGAATAGGACATTGAATGCCTTTCTTTGTATGAGAACATTCTATTTTTTCTTCTTTTTCATGCTCATCTTCTTTTACGCAACGATTATAAGTTTTGCCGAAGAGTTTTTGTGTCCCTGTTTTTTTGTAACCAGGCCAGCATTTTTTTGCTGCCTCTAGCATTTCTTCAGATCCAATGATATCAATAAACTCAGCGTATGTCCTACCGTCTGCGGTTTCAATGGTGATTGATTCTGATTTTGTACCCCAACTATCAGCACCAACTTTGCGACACTTTACAAGGGCACCTGAAGCGTATGCACTTGGCCAAACTCTATAACGAGATTTGACTTTGTGGTAGCAAGCGTCTTTTTTACCACTAGACTTTCCTGATTTATCTGCTTCTTCATTCATTTCTCCACTGTCAACATAGTCAGCTGCAGCATCTAAGTAATCTGCTGCTTTAGTGATTTTTGATTGAACCCATGCCTCAATATTACCTTCACCTTTCATTTTGGATTTAAGTCTTTTAGCAGCGTTCATGATCGTAGAAAGTTCTGAACGAGCCATTGAATATTCATGATCTTTTTCTTTTGCTTCGTTCATTTTTTTCTTTGGTTTATCAGTTGAAACATATGTTGGTTTTGCAGCACCAGTTTTTTGTTGCTGACCAGGATCAGCTGCTTTTTTTCTTCTTGCCGCAGATAACCTTTCTGCTTTAGTCATACTTGCTCTTTTTGCTGAAGAAACGCATTTTGGAGTTCCTTCTCCAGGTTCATCACTAGCGCAAGTACCACCAGTTACGACATTTACCCATCCAGATTTTCCATCTTTTGATTTTGATTTGCCAAACCAGTCACGAAGCCCTTCTTCATTGACATCATCAACTGAATGTCCATTTTCCTTGCGGAGCATTCCTTCTGGATCTACCATAAATCCAGAAGGAATTGGTTTGCATTTTTTATCTGTATAGCAATAGTAATGACCTGATTTACAACGACCGTTCTCCTTTTCTTCAAAAGCCATACCTCTTTTGGTATGTTTGATTTCACCCTTTTGTTTTGCAATCAGTTTTTTAGACTTCGATACATAGTCTCCAACAGGATTCTCATCTGGAGTTTTTTTCTTGGGGGTGTCATAAACATCCACATCACCGTCTGCATCACGATCAACATACTGAACAGTTGCATGATGGACAAGTTGCTTCAGATCCAAATTTGGATCCAACTGATGTTGCTTACCCTTAAGGTGTGGTGTTTTATGAGAAAACTTTTGATATTTCATTCCACTGGTTTTGATTTGGTTTGTTGTCCTGATGCTCTCTTTGTTCTCGCTGCACAATGAGCACGTTGAGAAAATCCTTTTGGATTAGAGCAATCAATACTCTTTTTATATTTATTTGACCACTCCTCTTGAAACTGTCTAAACGTTTTCATTTGGTTTCTTCCGAGATAATCTAGACTCTAGTTTCTGAATTTCTTCTTGTTGTTCTTGAACTCTTTTTCCAAGTTCTGCATTCACTTCCAAAATCTTATTAACTTTTGCTTGCAATGCAATAGTTTGAGAAAAAAGATCAAAGGATTTATCTTGATATACTTTAAGTAAATATTGAAGATCTTGTTCAGTCATTTCACTTACCTACTAAAAAGGGGTGGTTACCCACCCTCTTATTTAGATTTTTTATTTTAATCAGAATGCACCACCGTCGATTGTGATGTTTTCTAATAGTCTTTCGCTTCCAGTACAAGTAATAACTTTACTACTTCCTGCACAATCGTTTACATAAAGTGAACCAATCTCAAAATCTGCATAAGTTGTAGGAGTCAAAACGCCAGTAGATTCAGAAACTTCAGAAGCAACAACTATTCTTAGTGTTGAATCATCCCAATATACTGCCGCCTTTTTAGCTGATGTAGTATAATAGTTAAATAATAGTCCAAGATCTTTGTTTAGATCTGAGGTAGGTGCAACACCATCAACAAATCCAAGTTCAATCAAACTATCTTCAACAGTTAATGAAGTTGTATTAACTTGAGTTGTTGATCCATTAACATAAAGGTTTCCACCAACTGTTACATCACTTGCAAAAGTGGCATCATCGTTTGCAAGTGTAATAACTGTATTACCAGCACTTGATTGAATATCATTACCATTAATCTTTAAATCACCTGCAAGGGTTGTCAAAGTGTTTGAAGTCATCGTGATGTTGGTATTACCATCCGATGCTTGAATATCATTACCACCAACCTTAAGATCACCTGCAACAGAAGTTAAGGTATTGGAGGTCATCGTGATGTTGGTGTTACCATCAGATGCCTGAATGTCATTGCCGTTAACTCTAATATCACCAGCAAAAGTTGTTAATGTATTAGATGTAAGAGTTATATTTGTATTTCCGTCACTTGCTTGGATGTCGTTACCATTGATTCTAACATCACCAGTTACAACTAAGTTATCATCGATGTTTGTAGTTCCAGTAGCAGAATCTAATGTAAGATCCCCACTTGAAGTATCAATCTCTGATGCTGCAGTAATACCAATCTGAATAGCATCTACGACAGCACCAGTTGCAAAAGTTCCTACTCCAGAAAAACTTGCATGTCTCCATCTCTTAGTGTTTGCTCCATCACCAATGTCATAGGTAGCATCAGCATTTGGATTCAAACTTGAGATAAACTCACCCGCAACATTAATGTCGTCTGTATTTGCATCACCAAGATTGATTGTTCCACCTTTAAACGTTACAACACCAACAAACTCAGAATATCCACCAACATGAAGATTCTGTTTAACTGTGAGGTTCTTGGCGATACCCATACCGCCATCAAGTTGAACAGCTCCAGTATTTTCGTCTCCTAAGGTATTATCTGTTGTATTTGTAAACGTCGTTATACCAGAAAATGTGGAGTTTGCACTGCTGTTTATACTTCCACTTATAGTGGTTACGCCAGTGATTAAAGTATTGTCAAGAGTTGCGCCTGTAAAAGCAGCGCCAGCAGCAGTCAGGTTAACCCAACTTAGCTGACCAGTACCATCTACTGTCAAGTAGTTTCCTGCAGTAATGGTTCCAGGTAGAGTGTAAGTTACATCTCCTGCGAGGGAATCTGGTGATTTAAGTGCAATATAGTTTGCACCGTTATTGGTTCCCTCAACAACTCTAACTGAACTTCCAACAGTTGAGGTTTCTTTGTTCCAGTAACGAGCAGAACCAAAAAACTTATTATTTCCAGATTGAGAGGTTAGTCCGACAAAGATATCGTAACTATCAGTCGCAAAACCAGGCTCACCTGCTCTCAAAGCTGGTAGGTTTGCGAGAAGACCTCTTCTAAACTGTAGAACTGGTGCCGCCATTTCTATTCGTGTCCTTTTATAGTATTTATCTTTTTATTATGTAGGCATACTATAAATACAGTTTCAAAAAGTTCCAGCATCCAAATCGATTTTCTGGTCAAGGTCAAGATCAAGAGAGTCAACAAAGGATGTTGGCAATCCAACATATCCAACGTTGCCAACAGATGATGCTGCTGCAACTAAAACTTGATCAGGATCCACAAGTTCAAACTGACCAATCGCATGATTATAGACAACCACGTAGTTTGTTTTTGTAGAATTCAAAGTATTTTCATTAATACTAACATCTGATAAGTCTACAAATCTGTTTGCCACTTCTGTCTCCGAAAGAACTGCATCAAACTGATTGCCACCTTGAATAAGAGAACTATCTCTGTCAAGAGTAACGTCTAGTGAACTGGTATCAAGAGTGATTTCGATATCCATAGTTGACTATTAGGACGCTAATCCTGCAGTGACTAAAATCATACCCTCAATGATTCTAGTAATGGTTCCACCACTAGATTCAATAATACAGTCATAATAATATCGACCAGGTGCCAGATTTGATGTAGTAGCACTAGGTAAAGTAAGAGTAACTTTACCAGAAGCAGTTGTGAGATTAGTAGTAAAAGTAGTAATACCGACCGTAGCAGATGGGTGTTTTGCCATCTTTGCAGTGGCAGTATATCCTGTTAGTGGAAGCACAGTTCCATCTGGGTTTTTAACAGTAAACGTAGTTGTGAAATTGGTTCCCTGTTCTACTGTCAGATTAACAGATCTGGCTGTCATAACTCAAGGTTTTATTGATTATTTATGTCTTTAGATTTTAATAACTTTTGTAAATCAGCTGTTGACCCTATAAAAAGGGCATTATTAACAGTTGTTGGTCCTTTTTGAACCGTTTCCTCTTCAATATCTTTTAGTTTCTTTTGAAGATCCATTAGTTTCTCAGTTGCTTCAGAAACATTTTTAATCAGTTGTCCAGCGACTTCATATGCTCTTGGCATTTCACTTTCTTGAGCAAGTTCAAGAATGCCATTAATTGCTTCTTGACCTTTTTCAATCAATGAATATAGATTTCCTCTGCTATATTCATAGTCTCTTTGAATATCAGTTTTTTTAGAATCTTTTTCTGAAATAATATTTGAGATCTCAGATTGTATTTCTTTTGGTACAATCTCAGCAGAAACATTAAAAGTTTCATTTAGATCATCAAAAGTATCGGTTTTCATTAAATATCCTCACCACGAGAAGGACTGTACTCTTTAAAGTCTTGGAAGAATGATAGTGTTTCATTAAATCCAAAATCATCTCCAACCTCAATGAGTTCTGTATCTGCAGCATTAACTACATTAATGTATGAACCAATGGGATGTTCAATAGCTTCTGTGCCATCTTTTGCCCTTTCTACAACTATATTTGTTCCATCAATTTTATTAATCCTCATTTGTTCACCATTGATATTGATATATGACCTTTCACTTAAACCAGCAACACTACTTACACTAATAATAGTTGAAACTTTATTTACATCTTCAACAACTGTGGTTGTTTGATCAACATTGTAATCACGAACGGCCCGAGGAGCAACACTATAACGCTGTTCTCTTCTTGCTTGTGTAGGATCAACTCCTGACATATAATCAATAGTTGCTGTTTTAATAATGCCAGTCGCGGTATTGACAGGACCAAACAGATATGTTTTAGCAGTAAATGTTAAAGTATAATAGAGAACTCTTCTCGTAGAAAAATCTCCTTCGTAGTCGTCTCTCATAGTGATCCTATCAAGAATCACTGGAATATCTCTTTTTTCACCAATATCACTGATGAGATTTACTGACATAGTATATGCAGGTTGAAAATATGGCAGAATCTGCTCAATGATTTGAAGGCAATCATCATTCTGCTTTGCCATAATTGACAACTCAAACTCCATATTATATGGAACTGGCATATAAACCTTTTTAACCGCAGTCTTATCTCCTAGACTTTTAACCGATTGAAATGTTTGAGTTGTAGTAACTTTTCTACTTGGATCATAAGTTAAACTTGTAAACTCAAATGACATCCTTGGTAGAGATAACTGAACTGGTTTATTCAGATTTTCTGATTGTTGGACTCTTGCTAAAAACTTTTGGGTTGGTCCATATGCCAAGGGAACTTTCATCACACTAACTTCTTGTCCCGCACCATTAGTGTGACGAATATAAATGTTGTTGAAAAGAGTTCCAAAAGAAATAACAGTCTTTCTAAGGATCTGGTGATAAAAATATTCAAACATGATGCAATATGTTTATTACTAACTATTTAACAAATTTAAACTTCACCAAATGGATTTCTCTCAGTAAAATCAAGAATAGAATCTGCTTCAAATTCTAAGATTTTATTTTGATTATATTGATCTACTAAATTATCTTTTTCTTGAAGTTTTATGACATATTCAGCTCCAGATTCCAATCCTCTGATAGTTTCTCCTATAGAGAAGTTGCCTGTTACAATACCAACTTTAACTATTCCAGTTGTAGCATCCCAAGATTTTACACGAGCACGAGTACTAGATGCTATTCCCATTAACTCTTCATTAAAGATATAAGTACCTAGACCTGCAGTGCTGGGAGCAGAAATAGTAATAGTTGGAGGTTGAGTATATCCATAACCAGCATTAGTTAAACGAATACTTTGAATCTGTCCATTTGCCATCACTGGAACAGCAGTTGCTCTTGTATGACCAGCACCTGGAGATGGATTGCTAAAAGTAATCGTTGGTGTAGTCGTGTAGTAAGCTCCAGGATTAGTTACTGTTACCACACCAACTCCACTAGTGGTAATTCCACAAGTTGCAGCAGCTCCTGCACCACCACCAGCAGAAGTTGGGAAGAATAATATAACAGGAGCAGTGGTATATCCAGCACCAGGATTAATAAACTGGACTTGATCAACTCCACCAGAAGTAGCGGCGATAGCGATTGCAGATGCAGTTGTACCACCAGATACAGGATTTCCTAAAACAACACGAGGTGGTAGTGTATATCCATTACCATCGTTGTTAATGAATACCTGCTGAACTGCACCGCTAACGAGAGTAGTAATAGCAGTTGCAGTTGTACCAACTCCAACGAGATATAGTTCTTGAATATAACCTTCTTCTTCTACATTATCATCAATCTCATCAATTCCAGTATCAATAACTTCATCCTCGTAACGAAATAACTCACATTTTAACTGATAAGTATATGTTTTTTGAAGTTGATAAAACGGTTGCTCATGTTCTACAAACTTAATTTCAAAAAGTCTATCGCCTAGAGGAAAGTGGATTAAATCTCCTTCTTTAGGACGTGTTGAAATAATACCACTTGGGTCATTTTTAATAACTGGTTGAACTTTTTGTTCAAATCTTTCTTTAGAGATGATCAAGGTAAGATCATCCATTGGTTGAATACCAAACTTAGTTAAAAGTTCACCTTGACCTTGATACCCATCATATGTGTCTACGTATGCCTCAATAGGGATCGCATTTGTGAACTTAGATGTAGTCACTTCTTCCATTATCGTTTTTTGATTCACATACGATCTAGGAAGATAATGACATTCAACTCCATACATACGAAGTTGTTCATTGATCAAGTCTTGTACAAGACCTTGTTCAGTTGGTGATCCCTGGAGAAAAAATGGATTAAGTGCCATAATATCAACCGATCATGTCTAATGGGGGAAGTTCATATGTACTAGACATCATTTCTTTAATATCATCCAACTCTTTTATTGCATCATCATACATTTGTCTACCATTGAGTTCTACACCACCAGGTAACTTTACTCCTTGGAACTTCATCATGTTTTGACCCCACTGTTTTTTAATCAGTGAGGTTAAATATTTTTTTAAAAATGAATCATTGTAAACTTGTGTATTGCTCGCTGGGTCCAAGATTCTGTAACAATCAATGACCAAATAATCACCAACATTTAACGCACCCCAATCAACATCAACAAATAACTTATCTTGTCTTTTATTAAATCTAAACTGTTTTTGTGTAGAGATTAAAAAGTCCAAATCCTCAAGATAAGTTTTTGTCATTGCATAAGTCAAAAGTTCAGTGGATCCCCAATAGTAAATATCATTAAGGAAAAGTTGATAGCGAACACTAAACATGTTGTTAGTGATACTATTACTACCATCATATTTAAAAACTCGATTCACTCCAATAACAGACTCTGGTACGTACAAATAGTTTGAGTTTTCTCTCCAAGCAAACTGAGTTGTAACTCCAACAGTATGATTTGTTGTTAAACCTACGAGTCCAGATTCACTAGTATTTGGTGCTCTTCCTCTATTAATATCATCTTGAGTGATTTGATATTTTAAAAACGTTGGATAAACCCCATCAAAATGTCTTTCTTGAAAATATTGAATCGCATCATCTACAAGATCGTCAATCTGTTCATCAGCAACGTTGATCTCCAGCACTGGATATCCCAGTTGCCTTTTGCAGTAATCGATTAATCCTTGTCTTGTAGATGGTTGTGCCATATTTGGAGTCCCCCTATATTATCTATAATCCTTTATAATCTGGTTATAATCTGATGTAAAAGACTTTTTATTTCATCAATATCAGATTTTATATCAGCAACTTCAGATTCTAATGATACAATTTTTTCAATCTCTTTTTCTTTAGCTGCTTTTTGATCAATGTATTTTTTATAATCATTTATACTAACATTAATCACCGCCTTAGTTTCTTCATCTCGAACTAAGTTCATATGGCCTTCAACTTTTGTATATTGCATGATTAAACAAGAGCAATGATTCTAAGGTCTCTTAATCTTGGTGGATACACTTCATTAGTTGAGGTTCCAATGATTTTGATACTAAAGTATCTAAAAGATGGTAACTCATCTGCACTAAACTCATAATCACGGAATATGAGTTCTTCACTTTCAAAACCAACTTTATCAGTTTTTGGTACATTAACATCAGGAAGTCCATTACTGTTTGCAATATTAACAGTTCCATCACTAGAAATATTTGGATATCCTGGGAATGGGTAATACACTGGTTCAATCGATGGATCTTCTTGAATCGCATAGAATACACGAATGTCACTATACTGATTTAAGTATCCTGAGAATAAAACTTTAATAGCGTTTGCGGGAACTTCTAAAGCAATGGGTTTTGTAGCGTAAACAAATGCAGACGGATCTTCTCTTAATGTAGCAGTTCTTTTATCTGTAGCGTAATCGGTAATTGGATGATTTACTCTATTAGAACTTAAAACAACACTGACTCTATCAAGATCAATAACAGGAGATACCCTAGGATCTGATGTAGATAAGTTCATATTCATAGTAAATGACTTGCTACCTGGGAGAGTAGTAAGATCATTAGTTTCATTTACTCTTGATGCAATCATTCTGGGAGAATTTAAGTAGTTAGTCTTCTGAAGACTAATGTTTTCAAATCCTCTATCAATATTAGGAGTTTCACCACCAGCAACTGTATGTGCTGTAACAGTTCTAATCGAAGCACTGATATTAGTACCTCTAAGATTTAATGTTTGAACTATTGGTTTTACGATCTCATATACAATATTTTGTGTGGCAGTAACTTTACTTCCACCAGTTGACTTTGTTTGATTCAGATATAACTTTGGAAAACTTATCCCTACACTTCTATCAGTTCCACTAGTTGACATATCAAGTTTGATATTATAATAATCTAAATCAAGCGGATTTGAAACTGTTACTGCAGTTAGATCATGTTCTTTATTGATTCTTCTTAAAGAAACACCTGCTAACTCATATTTTCGGATTTCAGTTCCTGAGGAGTACGTGTATGAAACTGTATCATCAATATTTCTAGTGATTCCAGTTAGTAAACTAGTTGAAACTCCAGTATATTGAATGATTTCTTCACCAATCAATGCATATCCTGGATTTGTTGATCCAACTCCAACATTTTCAAATGTGCCAAAATTAGTACTGTCGCTAATAGTAATGGAAGACGTACTCGTTTTTGGATAAGAATCTAAAAGTCTTGTTGCGGGAATATCTGGTTGAATATTTGATAAAAGAACAGAACTATGTGAAGTACACATTCCATGATTCTTGTGATTCACTTTAATATGAAGACCATCAGATACTAAGTCAACTGTGCTTACTGCTGCTCCAACTAAAATAGTACTTATGCCAGTTGTAGTTGTGTAGATGACACTATTACCTGCTCCAACTGAAAAATCACCTTGGATATTATCAAGAATCAGAGTATTTTGCCCAAAGATATTGCTTACTGTTAGTTTTAGATTTCTACCGATTGTTGAGTTTCCTATCTGATTAATAGTTAAAACGTCACCAAGAGTATATCCAGAACCACCATTATTGATAGTTGCTGCTACAGCAACACCATTGTTGATTGTAATATTTGCGGTTGCATTTATTCCACTACCTGTCAGTGACACAAGTGGTACACCAGCGTGTGTAGTTTGTCCAGATATTGGTGAATAACCAATACCAGGATTTGTTAGACCTAACGTGCCAGTAGCAGATCCTGCAAAACCAACAAGATTTGCAGATGCATTCGTATTATTTTGTGTAATAGTTGATCCAACTACTAAACTAGTTACATAACTTCCACTAACTGTAGTACCTAATCCAACTCTTGCTTTTCTAGAGTTAGTGATAAGTGGATCTTTGATTAAAGTTGCTACTCCTTCATTGCCACTCGTTAACTCAGGATTATAGAAGTTAATATTTCCGTTATTTTCAAAGTTTGCTCTATAGAGAATAAACTTTAAGTCTTCATATGTGCTTGGATACCATGAAGATCCATTTTGAGATTTAAATAAGTTTCCTGCAAGAGGATTTTGAGTTACAAATACGTTTCTTGCTTCATCACCAGAACTCAATGATTTATCTACTTCTCCAAGTCTAGAAACCCAAACACTATGGTTGTTAGAGTTTGATAAAATACAAATCGAGTGATAAGTTCCACCAGTTAGATACACTGGGGAGCTAAAAGTAACTCTTGTTGCAACAGAAGCATCATCAGAAGTATTAATTTGTCCAGGCTCCAATACAACTTCACTGAATGGATACACTTCAGATGAAGGTACATTCAGTTTCATGGGTCTAAGTTGAACAGTAACTGGTAGGTTATTGTCCTTTGCTGAAAAATATAAATCAATCGAAGTTACAAAAATACCACTTTCGGATTCAACGTAAAATGATTGTGCTAATGGGTCTATTAGTTTCATTGGAGTCTAGATATCACTAGTTAGTGTCTTTCTATCTAACCTATTTAGTATCCACTGCCAGACCCATTTGACTGTTGTGATGCTCCCAGTGTTTGAGATGGATCACTTAGTGCTACAAAAGTAGTAGGAACATTAGTTGAAGAAGTTTGTGTTGGTGTTGAAGATAATGTTGTTGTAGTAGTTGTTGGAGTTTGAACTACGTTAAAAAACTCAGTTAATGGTTGAGCACTACTTGGAGCAACTGTTGTCGGTGCTGGTGGAGAAGATATGGGAGTTACAGATCCAGTTAAAGTCGAAGTTCCTTGAACTCCAGGTACAAACTGATTAGTTTGTGATCCTGTTACCCCTAATGCCCCCTGTAATCCAGATTGTGGTGTTGTTTGACCAGAAACTAATGGAACTTGTGATGGACTATTATTGCCCAAAATAGTTGAAGAAATAACAGTAGAAGAACCACTACTGTTGACTCTAAAATCTACAGTGTTTTGTGTTTCTAATCTTACAGGACGAATAGAAGTAATATTTTCTTGAGTTGGATTAATATATCCAACAGAATAGAACTTCTCTTCAGCACTTGTTAAAGGCACACCCGCAGTTTGTGAGTTTATGTTATTACTGGTTAACTTAAATAGTTTAATACCACTTTCAAATGCAGGATTAGATGTGATTGATGGATCAGGAATATAGAATGATCCAATCAGAGATCCTTTTGCATCAGTTATAAGTTTTACACTAGAAATAGTTGCCTCAGCACCACTAGTTTGTCCACGTAAAGTCATTCCTGCACGAATCCATCCATAAAATAATCCTTGGGTTTGTTGAGATAGACTAAAAGTATCAACATTAATAATATTTGAAGTAGTTGAATATGCAGATGGTACTGTTGTTTCTCTAGAATATGGATTTGCACCATAAACTTGAACAGGAGCATTGTATGGTCCAAACTTATGATTTGGTTGAGCAACTCTAAACTTAATATAAGGTACGTTAACATCGAACCCAGAACCAATAAGACCAACAACAGTTTCTCCAATCTGGAAAGAACCACTGATCATATTGATTTGTATTAGTTTTGGAACAATGTACTTGTCAATATTTTGTCCATCGAAGTTGGCATAAACTCTAGTGAATGGCTTTAATCTTCTTGCTGAAAACTCAATATTTCTCGAACGTAAGTATGGGACAACTTGAGATCCTATTGAAGCATCACCTAATGCAACATCATTGAAAATGTCTTTTACAATCTTACGAATACTTTGAGTAGATTTTGTCCCTGTTCTATTGTAAGTTTGAATGACGTTATTTGAAATATCATAATTTTCTAGAATCTTTTCAGTGCCAGCATTTTTTTGAATACCTGACCAAATTCTATCCCATGCTCCCCAAATAATAGGAGCAAATCCTCCTTGCTTATCATTGTCTTTGGCTTCAAGTTGTTCAGGGTTTTCTGTAAAATCACCAATATATTCATTCTTTCTTGCATTAAGGGTTACCTGATCAACCCAAACATCAGATGACGGAGTTAGTTCTATAGTTCCACCATAATAAGAAGAACGAACAGGTGAAACTTTTTCGGTTCTTGTTGCGTAAGGTTGTTGAATTTCTGCAACTTCTGTATAGTTTAACGTAACTAGTCTTCCAGTTTTTTTAACTCCAGATCCTACTAAATCTGTTACAAACTCAGTATCAACTGTTGGATCTGATGGTCCATTGATGCCTATTGCAGATGTCGAACCTAGTTGTAAATCAACCTCAGTTGTATATGGAGCAGGTCTTAGTTCTCCATTAGAAACATCAATACTATTTTTAACAATAGTTGTTTTTCTTTGTGATTTTGTAGATGAAAAGTCATCCACAAAGAATCCTGACTTAAATCTAATCAATCCATTTTTGTCTTTGATTGGCAGATTAGAAGTATCACTTTCTAAAAGTGAAAGTGAGGTATAAAGTTCAAGATTTTTAATTCTATTTTCTAGTTTGTTGATATCGCTCATACGATATCTCTTGTACTCAAATACATCAATATCAATATCGTTAATATTACAAACATATGGTGGAAGTGTTGCTCTTGCAACTTCAACACCATCTTCTACTGCTGCGGGAAGTTGTGGATTTTCGGAAGCAGCACCTCTATTAAGTTGAAAAACTCCGTCTTTAGTTAAGAAAAGTCTATCTATTCTTGGTAAATAATAAGAATATCCAATATTAATCTGTTCATCTGGAGCAAGAATATTAGGAACAGAGTTGCCTACAGCATCAATTGACCTTGCTCTAAACTCAAATGGGGATAGAGAAGATGTAGTTACTGTAAAATCAGAAACTCTTGGTCTGATATCGAGCATGTCGGAGTTTGATATACCATCAACCTTAGGAATATCACAATAATCAAAATCTCTGTATGAATCTATTGTAATAATATTGCCATTATCTGATGCTGCAAAAGACGCAGTTTCAAATACAATTTTAAGTCTTCTAGTTGGGCTGACTTTTAAATCCTTTCTTATCACCTTGCCATAATCATATATTGTTGATCTTTGTCCATTATCAAAAGTATAATTTGAAGAAATATTATTATCACCAGTAAGTAAAACGCTTGCAGTTGCTGTTACTCCTGTTGTTTTAAAACGGATTGTTTCACCTTCTTGTAATAACTCTTGATTTAAAAGTACGTAACTAATCCTAGTATCAGAAAGTTTTTCACAGTAAATGCCCACTGCACCACTGCTCAATCCTTCAAACTCTTCACCTATTAGTAAATCAGTTGTTTTTGCATTTGCACCACTAATATTCTGAAGGAGTATATTAGGAAGTTCAGCATCAGAAGTATCATCTGATTCAAAAATGCCATAAACTTTTGTAATATCTGGTTTTAACAAACAGATATCAATATCTTGGACTCTTGTTCCATATGGATATCCACTGTTATAGATTAATCCATCGTTTATAGTTGTTGTACCAATACCAGATGCAGAATCTGCTGAATATACAATATTTAAAATATTGACTTTAGTTACGTCCTTTTTCTTAGATGAGATTGATGTCTTAGATAAGGTTGCGATTAAAGTAGCAGTTCCATCAGTATTTGCTAAACCTTCTATTCTTATATTTGTGGAGGATGCATTAAACTTAAACTTATCTGCAGACAGAGGTTCAACCGTTCCATCATCTCTCATTAAAATATATCTTTCTTCGTCAAATGGTAAGAAAGTTTCATTTTCTCCTGCTTGAATAGTATTTGTTTGACTACTTGCAATAGAAACAGTAAACTTTCTTCTAATAATAAGAGTTGAGTTGTCTATATCAACTTTAGAAATATATTTTTTAGGTAATACTGTGTAAAGCGTATTATCAGTAGAACTTTGGAATGAAGTTGATAATATTTTAAAATCACTTGGATTGATCGCTACGCCAGGAAGAGCACCATCACAGATGCCTATTACTGTAGTAACGCCAGCGATTGATAAACTATTTTTTGTTACATTAGTGACTCTTGCGAATGTAACAGTTGATAGTCCTGGATTTGTAAAAGATACTGTAGTTCCTGAAGTAGCGATGCCAACAAAATTGAAATCAGTAGATGTAACAGTGCTTATACCACCAGATCGTGCAGTTATAGTTACAAAACCAACGTTTGCCAAAGTAGTTGGTTTTACATCTGCATTAAAAGTACCAGCAGTTCCTACTGTTGCAAAAACAGACTTTACTTGATCTGTTCCATACGCAGTTGTAGCAACTGAAATTCTAGTATTGTCTATGCCATTAAAAATAAACTCTTCACCATCAACAAACTTTCCACTTACATTATAAAGAGTTAGTAGTTTTGAATCTGATACATTGTATCTTAAAAATCCTGTTGCTCCACTTGACTTTCCTCTAACATGGGTTGGAGTAGAAAGAGTAATATTTTGATTTAAAGTTATTTCTGTATAAGTTTGTACATCATATAATGCTAAATCCCATTCATTAAGTCTTGGATGTGAAGTATTATATGATCCAGATTCTAGTGCAAAATCATATACTCTTGCAAGACCTATTTCTTTTCCAGTAGAAGATACTCCTGAACGACGAGTATCCATCAAATAAACAGTAAAGTTTGTATTAATACCAATCGTTGGAGCACCATATACATTATTTAATGTATATGTTGGACCTGTTACATAGTTAATACCTTGATTTTCTAATGATCTTGTAGTTCTTGGTTTTGGAAAATCAATATACGTAGGACTTATTGTTTCTACAGGATATCCTTTAACAACTGCTTTTAATGGTGAAATTTGATAAGTTCCTAAATCCTCTGATGGAGTATTGCTATTATATGTTAACTCATTTGCTAAGAATACCCCGCCGTTTCCTTTTAGATTATTAAGTGACTCTTTAGGAGCAACAGATGGTTGAGTAATATAGTAATCACCAGATTCTTCGTAAGTTCTTTTTGCTAAAGAATCTTGAAGAATGTTGTATTGTGGATCTTGAATCGAAGACCTTAAAATACCGCCTCTTATTTCTAAAAGTTGAACAAACTCTTCTACATCATACTGATCAATAGGAACTTTTACGAGGTCTGCTGTAATTTTGAGTCTATCTGCACCAGGTGCAGCGTAGTTTGAAAATCCTTTGGCATTATCTACGAGAGTTTCGTCATCATCTGCATTTACAGTCTCTTCAGTAATGCGTAGACCTACTCTATAACTTGGATTGTTTGAATACTGATCAAGTATTAGAGTTTGAGATCTAACGCCGACAAAATATCCTCTTAAAAAGTAAACACCCTCATTTAAGAAAACTGCTGAACCTATTGAGTTGCAGTTAAGTGGAACTGTTACCGCAAACCCAGATCCAGGTTGAACGACAACACTTTTAGTAGAGTCAATTTCATTTGATCCAAATAGACCTTCTTCAAGTAAAAGAACTTCATCATCTGCAAATGATTGATATGAACCAGTTAAGTAATCAGAATCTAAAAAGTTAACGTATAACGTATTATTCCCTCTTTCAGAGTCAGAATCTTTTAAAACTCCAACAACATATGCACGAACACCAGTATTTTCTCCTCTTATTGTTTTTCCAACAATAGAGTTTAGATATGCAAGAACATTAATACCAAGATATTCTGACTGTATTTCTACAGCATAATAGTTGTCAATATAACTAACTTGACCAGGGATTACAACTGATCCTTCTTTAAACAAATGATTGCCAAATTGTTCAATTTGGTTCTGAAGGATTGATTGTAATCCAGTTAGTTCCCTTGCCTGAACGGGATACCCAGGCTTAAATAGAACTTTGTAAAAGTCCTTGTCCTTGTCGAAATCGTCAAAGTATGGCGATACGTTGAGATTGAGTTCCTGTGGCATAATCCGTTAGAATTGCAATACTATTTTTATGTCTTCTCTTTGGTTTTGAGATCTTGTAATCGAGGGTCTATGATCAACATAGAGTATATTTCCAGTATGTTTTGCAACTTCTGGATTTGCTAAACCACTCGTGAACTCTTGACCTAAATTGTATGTCCTACTATTTATTGTAGTAGTAGAACCTGTAAATGCTGTATGTATAGCTAACGTAGTGTTTCCACCTACGATGCTAACATTTCCACCACTTGAAGGAGTTGCTGTAAACTCTTTTAAATCAAATCCATATGTTGGACTTGTATTCTTTGTAAACTCAAGTAGTTTTGAACTATCTGTGCTGAAACCTGCAAGAGTTCTATCTTGCCAATACTTGAGAACTCCAGTAGTTTGGTTATATGAAACTACTTTTCCCACGGCGGTTTGGCCTGTTCCGACTGTCTGATAAATGATAGAATCGGCAGTAAAAACTGCCGTGCTATATCCAGCACCAACAAGTTTAATAGCACCAACTGCACTTGCTTTTGATTTGGTTAGATTTGTGTTAGTTCCATATGCCTTAGGATTTTCAATCAAACCAACTCTTGCAATCTGATTACCAATAATAAAATCAGGATCTTCATTGTCATTTTCAATTCTGGAATATACAAGAACTCTAAATGCTCCCAGTTCTCTGTAAATATCAGCACCATGACCACCCTGTGGAGGTATAATAACATCAAAAACTGGAGCAGTTGTTCCTGTTGGAAGACCACCAGCAATAACATCTACTGTTCCATAACTATACCCAGAACCACCATTAGAAATAGTAATTGATCCTATCTTAGAATCATTGTTTACAACAATAGTGCATTCTGCACCAGTGCCATCACCACGGATAGGAACTCTTGTGTATGTTCTATTAGCGGTTCCAATGCCAGCACCACGATTTTTAATCGTGCATATTTTTAACTGTCCACTAGTAGCAGCATTTTCTCTTACTGATGCTACGTTATTTCCACATGAATCAGTTGATGTTTCTGTATCCCAATTTTTTGGTACAGGAATGAAGTTAATGGTGTCAAACTTAACAATATCACTTGGTGCTATTGTATATAAGTATTTCCAAACATATCCATCACCACTAGTGCCTGCAGATCTTGGTTCTAAGTCTGTAAAAGTTGGTTCATCTAGAGATGGTCTTCCATTTGGGTTTTCTGGGTCTGTTCCATTCTGAAGGCAAATATAAACTCTAAAATCTTTATTAACAACGTAATAGTTTGCTGAATAAATGCTCAATGCTTGAGATGGTTTTGAAGGATTATCTCTAGTAATATCATGGCGGTACATGTCATAGGTAGTACCAGAGGTCCAGGTAATCTTTCTTACAACTTGCCTTACATCATCTGGAACAATCTTTTTCAATGCAATCATTGTATCCCAGTAGGATCCTTCCTGATCAAAATTATCTTTAGGAGCTGGAGGAGTTGTATCCCAACTAGATGAAATTCTAGTTGCATCTGGTAAACCTACAAAAGAATAATATGAGTTTTTATCAGAAGTTGCTAAAGAAACAAAGTTCTTTGCGTTCAAAATTCTCAGTTGATCAGTTATGATAGCTGCCATTTTACGGGTTTTTTACTTATTTATCAAAGATAATTGATTGTCCTTAATGGATTCTTTCTTCTTACCAATGGTGAAGTGGAAAGTCCAACATATCCAGCAGTAGAATATCCTACAAAGTTTCTAGTAGACGATCTAGATGGTATAGAAATCTTACCCCAACTGTAGTCGCCATAGAATCTACCTTTGTAACTTCCAGGATGATACTGACTTTGTAATCCATTATAATCTTGAACTCTAACTGTTATTCTTGAAGGGACACTATCACCAACAATAGCTCTTCCTGTTGCTTCAACGATGAGTGAGGTTCTTGAAATATCATCGATTGTTAAAGTTACTCCACTCAAAATTCTAGCTATTGAAGAAGATCCAATTTCTACAGGACTATCAATAGTCTCTGTGATAGAGAATGTATATGGACTGCCTGTGATTAAAGTTCCATCTGGATCATTTGGTCCAACAACAACAGGACCATCAAATATTTCAGGATCTATAGTAACATAACGAGTTTGTTCGATTAAAGTTCCTGCTAAAGTTGATCCATAGGAAACATTAGCAACTTGGTAAACACCATCAAAGAAAGTTGATGCATAACTGATTACAGAACCGTCAGCATAGCGAAGAGAAGTCACTCCAAATCCAAGGTTGGAACTATTGATAGTAAAGTAGTCTCCTACTTCTATTCTAGTTTCTGTTATTGCAGTACCAACATAGGTTTGATCACGTAAGAAAGAGTTATCTGGAATATCGAGATTTAATACTAAACCTTTGACTCCAGTTGTTACTAAACCAACTATTGTAGTAGTTGCAATACCAACAATAACTCCAAAATCACCATTATACTGTTTTGCTACAACTTCTTCTTTATGAGAATCTGGTTGAGATATCATAACGAAAGGAACACTTGTAAATGTGTATCCGTAACCAGGATTTGTTATAGTAAAACTAGTAACGATACCATTAGTCACATTAGCAACAGCGGTTGCTCTACCAGTTGTCCCAATTCCAGTAGGAAGTGAAATAGTAACATCAGGTATTGAGCGATATCCAGAACCACCTGCAGTGGTTGTTGCTACACCAGTAACAGGATCAGTTAATACAATAGATGAAATCGTTCCTGCTGCAGAAACAACTGCAGTCGCCGCGGCCGCGCAGATAGAATCCTGAGAGATGATTTCAATCGTATTTAAAGTTCTCCCACTTACATTTTCTCTGGTATTATCAAAGAATCCTCTTACACTTTCAACATATATTGAAGTATCGCCAACACTAACATTTTGAATGATTGAAGATGCAGGGTTTAGCAGTGCTTTATAGATCTCTCTATCTTTAGCGACTGGTTGACCATTTATTATCTTGTCTTCAGTTTGTCTGCACCATTGAAGTGCTCTCTCATAAGACAAGTTAGTTGTAATACCAGGTCCAGGATAAACATTAGTTTGTAATGTGTCTGTAGCAAGAATTTCAGTGACAAGTCTATCATCTTCTGCAAAAACAGGATTATCATCATAAAGTTCAACAGTATCTCCAGGTTTAATGGTTTCAAGAATATCAACCAGTTGAACATCAATATCCTTTGATCCTCTGTAAAATACTATTTTAACAGTATCTCCAGACCAAGGAGCATCAGCATCATATCCTTTAGGAGCTTCTGTAAATCTTATAACAGATCCACCATTAAATACATATCCATCACCAGGAACCTGAAGAATATCATTAATAAAAACTAATAAACATGCTTGAACATCAATCTGAGATCCTTTTTTAGCACGAATCGAGGTTCTTACACCATTAACAGTGATTGGGAACTCAGTTCTGTATCCATCAAAATATCTACTAATATCATCAAGTGGTAAGAAGTTTCCAAGTGCCCATCCATTAAACTCATCTTTATAAGTTTTTTCAACAGTCAAAGTAAACTCAATGTGACCAATTCCACTATTACGAGGAATGCTTCCGATTCCCGATCTTGGGATTGTTAATACATCACCTTGCCTATACCCAAATCCATAGTTTACAATGTTGTAATCAATAACTGTAGATCCTGCACCAACAACAAGATTAACTACAAGACCAGTTCCAACTCCAGTATTATTTGGATAATCTTTAGAGTACACTAAAGGAATACTATCATATCCTGCTGGAGAATCTATAGAAATAATAGGAGGATTTGTTGAGGTATATGCAGTTCCAGGAGAATCAATTCTATAACCTACAATGTGTCCATCAAATGCTGTTGCAATACCAATCGTAGAAGATGTTCCAGTTACAGGATTGTATGCAGAAATAATGATTTCTTTTTGAACTAATTCTCTATAACCAGCTCCTGTATTTCCTATTGAAATTGCGGTTATAGATCCAGAAGAGTTAACAATAGCAGTTCCACCTGCAGTTACAAGTGGTTGATAACCACGACTTTGTGATGATCCAACACTAACAATCATTCCACCTCTAGGAATATTATTAGTATTGTTGTCATATTTAACTCCAAGATCTGTTTCTTGGAAAATTGCAGTAGTTATTCCAGAACCTTCTACTAACTCATAGTCCCCTTCAATACGAACTGTTCCATTTGCTCTTCTAGGACCTTGATAGATATCTCTTATCAGAATGATTGCATTATCCTCTGCAACATTTGTAACATCGGCGCGATTTGATTTTAATCTAAATGATGTAGTAATACCATTAAAATCTTCAGAAATATCATCAAAAATAGTGTTATAAGTGTATGGTTCTATATCACTACCAGGTTCAGAATTTCTAGTGAATATGCGTCCACTAAATGTACTATGAGTAGTTAAACCCGTCCAATCAACTTCATCTGGACCAGAAGTTGTTGTGCTTATTGGATATGCTCCATATGGTGCAGAAACAAAGTTTATTTGGTTATCTGCAATATTGTAGTTACCTGATAGTTTGGTTACAGTTGCGCCAGAGAAGTGAGTCGAAAGACCCGTTCCCATCCAAGGTCTATTAACAATAAGAACATTAGTTGTTCCAACTCCAACAGTTGCAACTCTCATGATCTCATCATCAATCTTCAGAATATCCCCTGCAAAAATAGAAGTTATACCAGAGAGAGTGATTCTATCAGTGGTTGGTTGTACTGTAGTGACAAGTCCAACAGTCACCGCAGTTCCAGCAACTGGTGATTGAATCATGTTGTCAATAGTGATTAATCCTTTAGTATTCTGTTTTCTCGCATCAAATCTATGAATAGATCCAATACCAACAGAAGTAATATCAAGAACAGATGGTGGTACTGCTAGTGCTTCAGATGCACTAGCAGCAACTTGAATATTAATCTCATCAACTTTAACAATGTAAACAGTTGATGGCATCTTATCCGTTAATCCAATACCAGATATTGTAGTAGTGGCAATACCAATAGGTTGAGGTAAAACGTATCTATCTGCTGCTACGTAATCAACTGCTTCGCCAGTTACAAAGAAGTTTTGTGGAATCCTGATTGTATTGTCGGTAATGCTAACAATACCTACAGCAGTTGGATCAAAAACTCTCTTAAAGATTGGAAGAGACTTATGAGTTAGTTCAAATTGCCTCTTAACATCAGTTTCCGTACCAAAGTAAACACCAGCACCAGTTTCTACTGTGCCATTACGCATATCAACTTTAGTTACCCCGTTCAAAGGATCAACCAAACGCATTGCATTTTGGAAGATTCTAACTTCCATGTGTGCATCTGGATTTGGTTCAAATGTTACTTGAACTTGATTACCACTTCTTCTAACTCCAAACTCACCAAGAGTAACAACTGTGAATATTTCACCAAACTCAGTTATATTGTTGAATTCTTCATTATTTGCAACCATTAACTCAGAAACTTGCTGCCATCCATTTGTTAAGTCTTCAACTACTGCAATGTAGTATCCGCCATTATAAATGGTGGCATCATAAGTTGCTACAGTAGTTGCAACTGGAGAACTTGAAGATGCAATAGATGTGTAGTGAGAATCAATAATAGCAGCGTTTAATGAAGTAGTTCCAACTCCAGTTGCTGAAGTATTTGCAATAGAAACTCTTAATACATCTACTGTAGCAGCAACACCAGCAAAAGGATGGAAGTTTACTACAATGTCAGTAGTAGAAATACCAGAATTTGTAAACCCAATATGAGTTATTCCATAGTTATCAGATGTACCGCCACTTGATGTTGGTTGTTCAATCTGGAAAATAGTAGATGATGTTCTAGCTATTGTTGGAATACCTACAGAATACTCTCTTATTGGTGCAGCAATATCTGAGTTTGATATTAAAGTTCCCAATCCGACAAAAGTTGACCCACCATCAATACTATAGTTAACCTTTAATGTTTGATTCTGTCCAAAGATATTCAGAGGTTTTTCTCCACCATTATTGTCATCACCAGCTAAACCAGTAAGTACAAAAGTATCAACAAGTTGGAGATCAAGAGGATTTGTGACTGCAACTCTACGATTTGAAACACCAATACCAGTTCCAGTAAAGACAATATGAGATCCGATTGCAAATCCACCATCAGTACCTATACCTGTTCCATTTAAAGCAGTAGATACACCACTAAAGGATGCAAAAACTGATGTGGTAACTCCAACCAAATATGATTGAGTATTTGCAGCTCCACAAACAACACTATATGTTCCTAAACCTACACTGCTTGCGTCATCACGAGAGTGTGAAGTTAACTGTGCATATTCAACTGCCTCAACTTCTCCACAAGTTCCTATTCCATCATGAATAAGAGTAAACTCGTCAAACTCATATCTTTGATCACTAGTTTGAATATCAATCAGCAGTTTTGATGCTCTGTATGTATCAGCAATAACGACAATAGGAGTAACAATTCCATTAGAAACTATGGTGGATGTTGTTCTGATCTCTGCAATATCTCCTAGTGCTGTAGAACCAATACCAGAAATACCTTCTTTTAGACCATATGCAGTGAAAGTGATATCAAAGTTATTATATTGATACTTTTCAGGATAGAAAAGTAATCTACCATTATTATTAAGAACATCAAAGTCAAAATAACCCATGTCCTCAACTGTTTCAACTCTTGCATACTGGTTAAGATATCCGAATACATCATCATGTAGGACAGAAACAAAAATATTTTCCTTTGTCTCAGTAAATCTTCTATCACGTACAAAGAGTAAATATTTTCTTGAACGGAAACTTGTTAGAGGAAACTCATCAATAACAGAATATCTTGTTGGTCTTGGACGATCATTAAACTGACCACTAATGTCATCGATCATTAAGACTCTATTTCCTATTGATTCAAAATAATCTTGAATATCTCTCGACTTCAAGATAATCTCATCAGAGTAGACAGTACCATCAATAATAATATTATTTTCTGTTGCAAGGTCAAAATCATTAACACAGTTAAGATCAATCTCTTGATCAATATTTGCAATACCTAGGAAATCTCCATCATTTTGATCCGTTGTAATACCAGTATTTCCATCTCGATCTATTGCTCCAGCAGAAATAACTTGCAGATCACTAAACTTTTTAAATCCAGCGGTATGATCAAGAGAACTTACAGGGTTGTCCCAAGTGTTGATTTCTATTGGAGACTTAAGAGAATATGAGAAGTACTGATAATAATCATTATCATGTAGTCTTTGTATGCTATCATTTAAGAATCCAGTGTTTCTATTGAAACCGTTGACAACTGTTGCACCAGCTCCAGTTTTATAGATTGCTCTAAAGTTTTGTACTGATTGTATAATTGCAACAGATCCAGAAGTTGAACCTCTGATAGTATCGCCAGATTCAAATCCATCTTCACTAGCGACTCTTAGGTTAAGATTATCTCCTCTAGAGTTCCAGTTTTCAACTACACCTTCTTTGTTTCCAGACTTTACTTCTTCCCCAAGTAAAAATACATTTTTTCTTAAAGTTACATTAAAAATTGGGAAATCTTTTAACCCAATAACTCTTCCATTTGAGTTAACAGGATCAAAAACTCCAGGAACTTTGCCATCATTTAAATCACCATCCAAACTATATGTAATAGTTGGGTTAGCACCACCAATATTTGGATCAGTTGCAGTAATAGTGAATAGTTTGTATCCATAGTTTTTGGAGTTAAATCCTTTTCCAGTGCTTCCAATACCAACACTAACATTTTCAACTAAAACTTTATCACCAATATTGAATGGGAAAGCAGAGACAGTACTATATCCTACTGCACCTGGATTCAAAATGACTTGTACTGTTTTCTTACCAGAATCATAAGTTATTGAACTAATACCAACTCCATTTGTATTATTAACTGGAATAATAACGGGAGCAGTATTGTATATTTCTGTACTATTTTTTAAAATAGATACTTGAGAGTCACCAATAGAATAAGATAACTCAACATCAACGATTCTACCAGTAAATCCATCAATGAAAATGAGATTAGGTGCAATTGAGTATCCATTTCCATTAGAACTAATGCCTATTTTTTCTATAGTAGTTAATGGATCAAGTTTTAAAACCTGAGGAACAATTGCTGATGGTCTTAATGTATAATCTGATGGATAATCAAATCCAATATTTGATAAGCACTTTTTCTTGACCTTACCAATATTAGTGCTTAATGGTTCTAAAACTGCACCTCTTCCCCAAGTAGAAGCAACGCTGGTTATTGCTGGTAAAATTTGGTATTTTTTACCGCGACTTCTAATGTCAATCTCGTTGATTGAACCTATAGCTCTAACAGAGTTTGTATTATATGAAAGAGTTGCCTCAGAAGTGTTATAACTTACTCTTTCTGGTTTTAATAATACATTATATTGAATAGAAGTTGATCCAATACCAGTTATTCTATGATTGCCACTATAGACGCTGGTTGTTACAATAATACTATTATGATTTGGTATATTTTCCTCATCAACTATAATATTTTTCTTGTTCTCTGGAACGTTTAATAGATCTACTGGATCTAACTTATAATAGAAGTTCTTAGGAAGTGAATTGGATACACTTACAGTTACCTTTGCTCCAGATGTTCCAACAGTTCCTGTAGATCTAATTTCAAACGTTGGAGATGATCCTGAAGAAACAAACTTGTTTCTGAAGTTAGAATCTTTATAGAAGTTAAGTTCAAAAGCAGGGTAATCAATCGAACCTCTGCGATAAGAGAGACTGGAATCCGACAAATCAAACTCAACGATTTGATTCTTAATCAATGCTATTGGGGGATTAACTGGTGCAACACTTCCATATGTGTTAGACACCATATCAATAACTGTTGGATTTGCCTTTGTAGCATCATGATAAGTAGGTGCAAGTTGTATTCTGTTGTAATCTAAAACAACGACATAGAATAGAGAGTTATCTGGAATCGATTCTGCATCAACTATGATTACTCCATTTTCAGTCGCTAGTAACGTATATGGTGTTTCTACTTCTAAGGGAGATGGGAAAATTGTAGGCACATCTACACTTGTATTTGAAGTAATGACTCTATCTGCGGATGATAGTGCAGATTCATATAAAACTTTCTGTCCTGTAACAAACCCATGATTTGGTACAGTGATAACATTACTCAACAAGTCTACAGAAGTTTTAGCAAAACTTACTTTATTTCCTAATACTCGTTTCTGTTCATCATTATAAATGAGTTTGATTGAAGTTGTAATACCAGGAAATACATTGACACTTATAGTATCATTTGCAATAAGGTTATGAGTGGAAGCAGTGGAAACGGTAACAACATTTCTATTGACTAATCCAGAAAGAGTATTGAGATAGTTTGTTTCAAAACTATGTTTTACTCCTGTTCCAATATTCTCAAAGTACAGTAATCCATTAGTCGTAGAACCTATACCAACGAATGACCCTGGATTTCCATTGTCTGGAACAATAGGATTAGTTGCAATGCCAATAATATCATTAGAGATCTTTGCTGCATATACAACTGTATTATTAGAAAGAGTAAACGTGTTGATTCCAACTGCATAACCAGTATCAAATTGCTCTGTTATTGCAAGTGAAACTCTAATAGGATCTCCACCATTTGTTTTATAAATCAGTTGATCATTAGTTTTTAATCCATGATTTGGTAAGTAAATTTGTTTAGCAGATAAAACAACAGAAGTTACCCCAGAACCTGGATTTGCAAAAGAAACTACTACTTTTGATGTTGTTGCTACACCAACTACAGATACAAAATCAGTAGCACCAACTCCAGAAACAGCGATAGACTCTACTGGATTAAAATAAATTTCTTTATTTGGTGCAAGATCTAAGTTTTGAGAATAACCAACATTTACAAAGAACTTTCTGGAATCCTCATATGCAAAACTTGATGCAGTATGTGCTGCTCCAGAAGTATTTCCATATTGTCTTTCTACTCTGATTCTAGAACCTGATTCATCAATAGAAAGAACTCTTACTTTTTCATTTTCAATATCATAAACATCATTTACAGCAATATCTGGATATGAAAGTGAACCAGAAACACTGATGTAAGTAACAATACCAGTTGCTCCAGTTGTTCCTATCCCTGACCTTAGAACAAGAGTGTTCTGTGGAACACCAATGGAGAAAAATCTTTGTAGTCCTGTATTAGTAGTTGAGAGTCCACTAATCGAAACCTCATCGTTGTTCTTCAGATTGTGTGGTTGAGGTGCAAATCCGATTAAAGTCCCAGTTTCACCAGATTGACTAAACTCAATATTTGTAAGTTGGGTACTAGAAACTCTAACCCCACTTACAGTTACACCGTCAACTCTAGAAACTTTAGCTGCTGCTCCATATCCACTAGTACCTGTATTATCAAAAATAATAGAGTCACCAACCTTATAATCTACTCCACGTTTAGTGATTTTGATATCTTCAATATATCCATTAATGACAGATTCTATTTCAGAATCATGGTTTTGGATTTTATTTGGATTTAATACATATGGATAATCTTGAGTTTGTGATGTAAGATTATATGGAGTTATATTTCTAGAAAGATTTGCGCTAACCAGATCAAACTCATCTTGATTTGATTCTTTTTTGAAGTTAAAATCAATTGGAACCGATCTATATGTGTTTCCAATAAAATACGGGAACTGTGGGAGTTTATATCCTAAGAAAGGACCAGAACTCTCAACAGAATCAGGAGAAATCGTTGTAAAATATGCATACGTACCATTTGGATACTCGGGAGTAATACAGAATCTACCATTATGCTCATCAAGATCCCCAGTTCCATTGAAGACAAAATCATCAATGAAGAATCCTTGTGAAAATGGGGGTCTATTTGCAGCAGTTATCCTCTCATATCCAGATCTCAATGCCCTGACTATACCACCTTGTGGAGTATCATATCCATAAGGTCCATATATTGGATTACCATCATAAGCCCATCCAATAATTGGTGAGTGATTCAATGATTCTCTTTCAGTTTTTGAAACAGGATCAATAATAAGATCGGGAACAAAAACTTGTTTGTTTAGACGAGTTACTTCTCTATAAACATTTTGCCTTAGTTTTCTTGGCGAATACAAGTGAGTGTACTGAAGTCCGTAAGTTGGATTCAATCCCTCTACAAGAATACCATCATCATCTGTTATGATACCATTCTGTAGATATCTCTCAAATAGATTGATAACCCATGTTTTAATGTTTGCCTGGAAACTAGCTCCTGATCCAGCAGGAATAATATCAATGCTAGTTTTGCTATTTGTGTAGTTATATCCACTATTAGCAATAAAAACACTTGATATAGCGCCATTTTTAATGACTGGTACTAACTCAGCACCTTGACCATCTCCAAGTACGTTGAGTTTTGGTGGAGAGTTATATCCAGATCCACCAGATCTTACAATCACTTCTACTATTGTGCCATTAATAACAACTGGTTCTAGTAGAGCACCAGAACCACGATTTAATGTAAAGGTTGGTTGTCTGTTATCTCCGATTATTTCACTGCTACCGTAACCAACACCACTATCAGTTAAAGAAACTCCTGTGATTTTTCCTCTGACGATTGGTTGTAAAACAGCATTAAAATCTTGACCAGAAAAAGTTGTAACACCAATATTTCCACTAACAATAACTCTTATTGGTTCATAGTTAAAGTTGTGTACTCCAGATCCTTGAGACTTAAGATCAACAAACTGATTAGTTGTGTAATAAAAATCTTTTGCAACTGTCGATCCAACACCTACAACTGATAATCTAAACTGATCATCATTTACTCTAGTTACATAATAACTAGATCCAGATGTTAATCCAGTAATCGGAGTAGATGTTGCGGTATATACAACTATTTCCCCATCATTATATCCATGATCATTAAAGTTAATAATGTTAGATGCAACATTTACATAACTTGGCATTACAGATACCTGTCTGGTCTTATATCCAGAACCAGGATTCGTTACTTTAACACTATTAATAGTTCTCTTTCTCTTTACAGCAGTTAAAGAGTGAGTTCCACTTCCATATGAAGTTAAGTTAATGGTGTTGATACCAGCAATAGCATCTTCATATGTGTTGTGAAGTTGAACACTGCTATCTGAAACCGTATTAACATAGTACCAGGCATCAGTGGAGATTCCTCCTACATTTGATGCACCACCAGTTGAGTATACAACTGCTTCACCATTTCTAAACTTATGGAATGAAGAAAATCCAATAGTATTACTTACTAGGTTTACTTCCAGTGCCTCTCCAAAAGCATTAAAGTTATTAACATGCTTCAGAGTCACCATATCTGCTTTCGCAGTGGCACCTTGCCCACCACCACCAATGATACTAATCACTGGAGTGCCAACATAATCAAAACCACCATCAACAACTAGAATATCTTCAAAAGATCCTTCTACCGCACATATACCAGTCGCTCCTGTTCCTACAGGATCAGTAATACCTAAAATAGGTGGATTAATCACATCATATCCGTCTCCACCAGAAGTAGCAATAATACTCTCTATTGGACCATAGAAAATAGAATCTGATGATTTATAGTTCAGAATCTCAACACCATTTACCAGCATTCCAATTTGACCTGGTTTGGTATCATAAGTTATAGACCCATTCTCTGGTTCTGAAAACTTTCTAATGAGTTTTTGTGTTTCAAGAGTTTGACCTGATAAAGCAAACAACTCAAACTTATTATTAGTTACATTTCCAGTGATTGGAATATAAACATTATTAAAGATATTAGCTCTACTTCTGTAAAGGGAAATCTCATTATCAGAAATTTTCTTTACAAAATAAACTCCAGCATCAATATTCAACTTATTGGAATCAGAACCAGGAATGTATACAACTGAATCACCAGTATATAATCCATGGAACCCAACATTAATAGATTGATTATTAGTAAAAACTCCACTGAAAGTAATCGATCTATCTCTTACCTTAAGTTCTTGTCTGAAATATGCAGGTAGAGATGGTGAAGCAACGTATAAAGAATTTTTTAAATCAGTATAAACATTTTGTACGTTTGCGTTATTCCTATTCGCTCTAGGGAAGTTTGTACTATTGACCTTTGTTAGATTTTTATATACCTTATATGAAAGACCTTCGTTGATTCCTGTTCCAATTCTTACTTGGAAAGTGCTTTCATTTTCAATAGAAGTTACTTGTGCTGCAAAAGAAACGCCATTAGACGCCAAAACATTTACAGAATCACCATCATACAGTGTCAGACGATCAAAAGTTGTAAATCTATAGGTATAATCTGATGTATCAACTAACTCAACAGTTTTAATATCAAAAACAGATGGAATATTAAAAATCCAGTTATTTGATTTTTTATCTGTTAGTGAAGATCCTAGTGCTTTGATCTTAATAGTATCTGCTTCATGGAGACCATAAGGAGCATCTAAAAACTCAAGATCTGAAAGAACTGCGCCAATACGAACATGAACAGGATTATCTGTTCCAACTCCAGAATAACCATATGCATATACGTCAAATCTTACATCAGTTTCTGATAGAATATCAGGAGTTCCCTGGCAATCAAAGAACTGGTTTAATGTCTTACTAGAATAGTTAATATAGTTTTCTACACCTTGAGCACTTGTTACAACTAAAGTTCCTGATGTTGGGAATCCTACAGTTGAATCAACATCAAGAGTTGTTGCACCAGCAGATACTGCAGTTATAACTCTAGTCTTTGGATGTACCTGGAAATTTCCAAAGATTGATCCAAACACATTAATATCTTTATCATAATCAGAATCAAGACTTATTTTGTAATAGTCTTTTGAGTTCTTTGTTAGTTTTTCAACTTTTGTGATTGATCCACGAGCTTGATTGAAATCATCAGTCTCATCTTGGAACAAAGTTCTGTTAACTAAATCAAGAGGATCCCCATAAATGGGTTCAACGACTAAATCCTTTGTGACTCTATATTGAGCATCCGATGGCTCAAAAAGATAATCTCTTGGTTTTAAAACTTCTACATCAACTCCATAAAGAGCACGGAAAAGAATCTCAAAGGATTCATCTGCACCCTTGCTTTCATAAAAGTTTTTCGACTGTTTAAGAAACAGTTTTTGATCCAATCCAGTGTATAACTCTCTTTCTTCGAAACCTGGAGTTATTTGAGTTTTTATTTTTCTTAAAAACTCCTTCAGGAAAAGAATACTAAGATTTTTAACTTTCGTACCAGAAGTGTGACTGCCTACAGAAGTTTTTGAAAAAACTAATGTGTCTGGTTTATTCTGACTTTTAAAAGATGAAATACCTGAAAATCCACGCAAACATCCAGTAAATGATGTTGCGGTTTTACCAGTGTAAGTGATGATTTCCGAATCAATTTGAATCAATCCGTATGTATCTGGAAATCCTAGAGTACTATCAACAGTAATATCTGTATCAACGTATGATACATCACTAGTAAGAGTTGACTCTTCAGTTAAATTTGTAAGTTCTTCAAGTTTTACGTATTGATCAATATTTTGTAAAACATCAAGGGTTCCACCTTGATGCTCTAGTGATCTATAGTACTCTTGTAAAAACTCTGCTACAAGAGGAAAGTCCTCCCTTACGAACTCAGGGAGTTGACCTTCTACAATCGAACTGATTTTGACTCTGTTTACCATTTTATTTTACTTTCTAACTAATCCTCTGGTGGAGTAACTTGGTGTAACTAAGTAGTTTGTTCCTGATGGATAAGTTCCAGAGGAAACTTCATCAATAACCATATCAACACTAGTACTACTAATATCTAGTTGCAAATAAAGATCCTGTAATCCGACAACATCATTTGATCTTGGAGTTACTGATACTTCAAGAAGATTAGCTCCTCTAAACACAGTAGTACCATTAATCCTCACTGGATTTAACAGTATTTCACCTTTAGAATAATGTACAATACCTGCAGATCTTCTCACTATTTGAACCTGAGTGTCTGAGAGTAGTTTAAAGAATACGATAGAACCAGTCACTCCATCTGGATTAGGAATATCAGTTAGATATACAGTATCTTGTACACCCGCAATAATGAATCCAGATGACCGAATATTATATCCCTTTTGATTATTTACATTAATGGGATTACCAAAACATATTTCATACTCGGCAAACTCATTGAGTCTTATACGAGCATCACGACGCATCTCAACGGTTGTGATATTTGATGTAATCGATTCATGTGAGTTGTCAATCAATGACCCAAGTTTACTGTATTTAAATCTTGCGCCATATCGATTAAGTTCTGTAGAATCTGCATATGCCTTCAAGTTTTCTTTTACAATCGCAAGAACATAGTTAGAACTTGGTGCTCTGTTTGGATCATAATAAACAGAAGAATCAAGTTCAATATAAAGATATTTCAGATCAAGAATCTCTGGAACAATACCTGCTACACTGTACTTCCTAAGTTCTTTCTTTAGATTATCTTTGATTGAGTTTGGGACAAATGGACCAAAAGAAGGTTTAATAGTAATAAAGACCTTTCCATATCTTGGAGGATCTAGTTCTTCGCCACCAAAGACAGATACAGATTCAGCTTCTGGATAGATCTGAGGAATGATTGCTTCATAGTCATTTGTTGTTACCGCACGATTCTTTGCTGCATACAATTTAGGAGCATATTTTTTAATCGATGATACTGATTCAATCTCTGCACCACTTGTTGCTGCCTGAGTAACAGTGAGTAGTGAAATATTACTTGTGACAATATTTGAGTTATTATCAAGTAATCTTCCTGCAAAAGTTAGTCCAGAAACACCATTTACTTCTTCGCCGTTTGTTACATTATAACTTACAGAGATTGTTGCACCTGCTTCTAACTTTTTGCCGAACACACCATCACCAAAAAGTATTTCATATCTCTCATCTTCAATCTCTTGAATAAAGAAGACTCTTGATGATGAAGTAACATTGAAAAGGTTATCTGCAAGATTATAAGTTACTCCTTGTAAAACTCCTGTACCATCCTCATCTACAGTAACTCTGATTGTTGATGTATCGATATGAGGATTATCAAGAATAAATCTCTGTCTCTTGTTAGAGGCACTTACAGTAAAGTTTATTCCAAGGTATGTACCTTCATAACACTCTACGTCATTAAAGTATGCAAAATCACTTACAACAGGAACTGTGATATCTGCTGGAATAGTAAAAGTATATGATTGCGATCCAAAGTTTGAAGTAGTTGCAACAACTCCTTTTTTTAAGGTTAGTTGAACTGGATTTGTTGGCAAACTAGAAGTATCAACATAAAAAGAGAACTTTGCTCTTGCACCTCTTCTTGAACGAGGCATATATCCAATATTACGAGCAAGAGCAACAACATTCTCTCTAAGTGTTGCGCTATCAATAAACACCTCATTCGATGCCATGTTGGCATTATAGGCACTGATGTAGGTGTTGTAGGCAAGAACATCAATCAACGTAGAAAGGTTTGATCCTTCGTAGTCAAAATCTGTGAAATTTGAGTTTGCCCTCAAATAATCTTTGATTGATGTCTTTATCTGGTCAAAATCCAGATTTGTGAAATTTACTAATGCCATTTATCGACCCGATTCTAATACAAAGTTGATTTCTTGAGTAACTTGAGATAGTCCCACAATTTGATAACGAAGTGTAACAACAAAACTATTGTTATCAACATCAGGTTCAGCAATAACCTTGATGATTCTCACTCTGGGTTCATAGTTTTGAATAGTCGCTCTTATGTGCGTTTCAATGATTGAACCCGTTGCTAAGTCAATGTTTTCAAAAAGAGACTGTTTAACATCGCAACCAAGATCTTGATTAAACAGTCTCTCAGTGAATCCAGTCAGAACCAAATTGCGTAAAGAACGAGCAATTGCATTCTCATTAGAAAGAGTGATCAAATCTCCAGTGAGGGGATGTGATGTAAACGAAAAACTGATGTCTTTAAACCCGCGACTGACTCCTTCTAGAGGCATTTATAAATGTATACTATGATTCTACCTTATTTAGAAGGTATTTTTAACCTATTCATGCCACCTCTCAACGAAATCATCGAATCCTCCTGCTCCACCACAGGGTCTTGAATATCGATCATTTGGTAGTTCATACTTAGAGAGCGATTTTCCACTCTTTTTTACCTTTTTTAGGTATTTTTCCGAAGAAATTTCGGTAATCAGTGTCATTCCTGACTGAATAAAGTCGTTACTTTTGTCAACTGGACTGTTCGCCATTGGTTTTTGCTCCTGATTCGTTAAAATCAGAACTTTTTACGGGGTTGCTATCCCGAATTTTAGCAATTTCGTACATAAAATCGTCAGAGGTCTCAATTTTTCGACGATTTTCAACGGAATATTCGGTTAGATCGATTTCGTATCCTGGATTTTTGGTAATTCTATTGCGTGTCCATGCATCATCATACCATAATATTTTATTATTAGGGTATGCATAGAAGTTTCCATTGTCCATCTTGAAAAAATGAGCACATTTATGTTCTGGAGTCTCACTAAAATTGGTATTCAGGGTTGATTTTGATTCCCATGACCAATCAAGAGTGAACATATATGTACCCTCATTTTTTTCTCCTTTGTAGTTAATCAGTTCGGCACGTAAGTTAGCCATTCTTGAGCGAACTTGAACATCAATATAAGGAGAAAAGCAATCCCACCACATACACTCTTCTAACTCTGGTACAGGTGCATCAGGTTTCCAGCAGAACGCATGAATCGGTCTTCGTGTCCAGTTGACCCCATTCTCTAAAAAGGTCTCAAAGAGGGGTACGTGCTTCTCTAAGGAGGCAACAGAGTGAACATCGCATAAAGTGACCTCCCCATGCCCTTTTTTATGATTGTATAAAAACTCATTACGAATGTAACAAGTAAATGTTGGTAGGTTGTGATTCAGATATGCCATATAAGTTCCCATGAAAAAAGCATGTATTTCTACATGCTTCATTAACTATTTAACCTTGTCCTCTGTACCTTTTACGAGCCGAGTTACGGGAGCTCGCAGAGAGTTTCGTATTTTGTGAACGACCTTGACGAGTCTTCTTAGGTTTCCCTTCGATATGAATCTTAGAGGTCAAACTGCCTTTGGGTCTTGCCATAATAATCTCCTAGATCAAATAATACGAGTCTTTTCGTGACCCACGCGGATCCGAGGATCACACCAGGTCACAATGCCTGCTGCCTTTGCATCAAGACAGAATGATACGTCTTCACCACACATATCCTGAACTTTACCGTCCTCAAAGGTTTGCATCTGAGGAGCGAACCAGGGATACTTCATCTCAGGGTGCTCAAAGACACCGTTCTTGATCATGACCCAACCGAAACCAGTATAGTCCACAGTAAAGGGTTTACGACGCTTACTCATGGTCTCTACGGTCTCATGATTCATCACACCACCGTTCTTACGGAAGTCTTCTTCATCGAGCCAGTGTGCGACGCTGGTAGTATGTCCGTCTTCGGTGGCATACCAACCTGCTGCGATCATACGCTCATCTTGAGGATTACCGTCTTTGTCAGGACCAGGAACTGCGAGATCACACAGTTGCCAGAACTTCTCAGTGTTGAAAACAATATCGTTATCAATCCAGAGTTGGTAATCATATTGCAGTTTACCATCCCAGGGAATCTGATCGGGACCACGGAGAACATTTGCACCCAAACACTTACAACGTGCAAAGTTCACCATCGAAGAATAATCTTGAGAGATCTGAATGTTCATCTGGTTCTGAACCATGTCAAAACACAGTTGAACAAAGTTCTTCAGAAAAATGTAAGAGCATCCTCGACCAGGTAGGCAAAAGACAATGCTCTTACCACGCATACGCTCTTTGATAGCATCATAGTCCCAATCGAGACCATCTTGTTGCTGTACTTGTGCTGTTTTTACTTTAAATCCTTTTGCCATAACTTTGTTATTTTTCAGTTCAAGTCTAACTGTTTATCTAGTCATTGTCAACCTAATATGATTGTTCGGTTCCCCTCTCTAAATCTGTCGTCAACATGAGAATCTCGTGCTTATTCGGCTTGATCTCATCTTCAATAATCTTGCGGATTAACTCTTCTTTTGACAAACTGTGGGCGATGACTTCTTTTGAGTGATAGACGTGATACACGGTGTGTTTCATATGTTTCGTTCACTCTCTAGTATCTATGCGACCTTGGAGAGTCTGAAATTTTCTGGGGAAATTTTTTTCTTATGAGATATTGAGAGGTCGATTTGTCACCTCTGTAGGTTAGGGTAGTTTACCTTTTTAATTAAGGGGGGGGGCTTATAACCCGCAACGCCCGCCGACGTTATAAACAATCGGCGGCATTAACTGCCGAATACGAATATCCGTGACTGACGAATCACGGACATTCGTGTATCTAACTCAGAAGTCGATAGTGTTCATCGTAGGACCATTTTCAGCAGCAGGGACATTATCATCCCCAGCAACGATAGTTTCCAGAATCGAAAGAATCTCATCACCAGTGTTACCTTGACGCAGAAGGGAGAGGTACAGATCTTTGGTCATTTTGAGTAGAAAGTGTTAGAAACTGTTTGGTGGTGAGTGTCTTTGTAGGGCGCATCTCATTCCCTTGAGTGTTACTTAGAAGTCGAACACATCGCTATTGATTTGGATGACATTTACAGCGGGGTCGTTGAACTTAACGCCATCCTTTGTTTGCTTCACACCATAATCATTGTAGAGGCGATCTACCAGAGTTTCATAATCACCACACTCTTGAGCAAGGTGATACAAACTCTCATCATTGTTGATCCACAGTGCTACATTCCAGGTCTCATAGTTCTCCCAACCGTTGTAGGAAATGTCCAGAGCATTGCGTTGGAAAGTGGTAGTCATTTGGAAACGATTGTGTTGGTTAAGTGTGAATCAGAAGTGGGTCAGTAGTTGTTATGCAGACCCGCAATCTCCCACGCAGGGAAACCATCAATGCCGTCACGTTTGTAACAACGACCGAAATCATCATCACGGTGTGAGTTAAGTTGTGGGCGACCCTTAACTACATTGGTGGAAACCCAAATCGTCTCCTTAGTGTTGAGATCGGTTGCCATGCTGTAGAGTGCCATGATCGAAGAAAGTGTAGGGAACAAAGTGTTAATGAAACTCAGGCGTGAGCACACTGAAAGTAAGGAACTGGGCGTGCCTGATCGAACACACTGTAGAACATATCCCAGGCGGGAGTATCAACGACAAAGGAGGAAATGCCTGCCTGATCACATACCCATTCGTATGCCATATCAGCGTTGGCGTTGTTATCAATCACGAACTGATAGAGTCCTTCGATTGCACTGCGGAACGCATTGTCTTCCACCAGTGACATCCAGGATTTGCCAGTTTGGTTATCTTTGACCATAACTTTGCCAGTGATGCTGTAGATGTGTTCGAAGTTCATTCGATTGCCTTTCTTTGACTCTTTAAGTATTGCACAGGATGGGGTGCCGTGGGGGATTTAGTGGACACCCTTCTGACTGTCACAGTGGCAGGGGATCGCGCACAGATTCACAAGATACAATTTTAGAGCGGACACTTTCACGATCCACAAGATAGTCTGCCTGACAGATTCCAGGCGAAACTTCACTGAATCCAATGAGTTTCATTGTCAGCGTAGCGATGAGGATTGCAGTCATTTGGTGAAGTGAAGTTGGTGTTTTTTGGGAGAAACTTTAGGGAGGTGTTTTTTGCCTTGGACTTCAGCAACCTCCCGAATCAGTTGTAGAAAGAATGCCCGTTCAATCTTTTGTGCAGTTGTCATCAATAGTTGGAAACGGTAGTGTAGAGAGTGCCAGTGGAGTTGTAATAGAGATCAACGTCGCACTGGTAATCTTCACTCAAACCGTATGCCAGATCGTATGCTTTATCAAGGTCGGTTGTAGTATTCTCCCAAGGGGCAGCAGGGCAACGGACATCGATTCGCATTTGGTTTCGTTTCGTTTGGTATGCTTTAGTATTGCACGGATTCAGGGGATCCACAAGGGGGTTTGTGCCACCTTGTCAACTGGCACACTCCAGAACGTTTGTGAGAGTTTCGATCATAATGTTGCTCATCTCATCAACACTGAACCCCTCAACTTTACAGTGGAGATTGTTAGTGCCAACCTGAACTTCATTCATCACACCGTATAACCCTTGGTGTGCAATGTGCAGGATTCGATGAATCGGATTGCCTGCAACTACGCCATCGCCTGATGCAAACGTGACATAAGTTGCAGAGGGATTGATAGCACGAACGATGAAATTGTTCTTGAACCAGCGTTCGATTGCATTACCTTTTGCACCTTGTTTCTTACTCTCAAAGGCAGCAATCAGTTGACCTTTGTAGAACCAAACTCCACCGTCAGGAGCACACGAACCGACGCCACCAGGAATTTGTGACTGATCAAGTTTCGATTGTACAACTAACTCAGGATAGGATGATTGCAGCAGGTCAGCAACACGAATCATTGCAGACTTTGCATTATCATCCATGGCACGGGATTGCTCATCAAACGCAACAGTGCCAGGTTGAATTCCGCCTTTGAAGTTGTTGTGATGTGCCATGAGGTTGTTTGTTCTTCAGGTATTATAGGCACAGAATGATCAGAACCGACCATCCCAGTAGGCAGTTCGCCAACCGTCCCTCTCTGCCCTTTTTTGATCATAATCTTCGGCAGTGTAAAAGTCATCAAAGTCACGATCATCAAAATTATAATGATCGGTCACACCGTAGGAATCACCGTGAGCGAAAGAAGTTGTTGCCATGAGTATAATGAATGAGGACAAAAAAAGAGTGGGGGGATAACCCCACTCAGTTCAGACGCATACCTGAGAAGAACGGAATCGGTGAACCGTTGTAGTTAACGAACCACTGAAAGTTCTTCTGGAAGACATACTCTCCTTCCATACCGAAGGCAGAAAGTAGAGCATTCAGACGCGATTTGGTGGTGTTCGAACGCCAACCACCATCGAACAGTTCCATCCAAGTTTCACCAATGCGAGCAATCAAATTGCCGTGCAGGTAAACATCAGAAACGTTAGAGCAAGAGATCACTTCAGAGTTTGCAATCTTGAGATCTTTGTTCTCTTTGATTGCAGCGATGATTTGCTTTTCGATCTTACGCATTGCGTTGCCTTTCTTTGACTCTTTAAGTATTGCACAGATCCCAGCGGATCACAAGGGGGGTTGTGCCACTACCTCAACTGGCACACTGGAACCGCCCATTGTTAAAGTTTGCGTGAGAGAATACCTCACGATTGACTAACTTAAACGTGCCAAACTCATTGGAGAGGACATAACCCTCTGCATCAATCCTGTTGTATCCAAGATAAGCAGCAGGACCACAATTGCGACACAGGAACAAACAATCATCTTTGATTGATTTAACCAATGCCCAGAAACGAATCAGGTTAGGATCACATTCAAAGTCGTTAGGGTTAGGATCTTCACCAGCACGAATGCAGGCATTAAGTTGTTGCTTGATCTTTGCTGCTTCCTTATCAGTTACGAAGTGTGCAGTGGTAGACATTTGACGGGCAAAGTCGCACACCTCTTTAACATCAGCAAACGATTCTTGATTGTGCATGATGTAAGCATCAGGACGAACAAACTTCACGTAAGGAGTATCCGTGATGGTAAACTTCATCGGATACGCAACAGCATCACGCAGATCATTCTCTGCAATGTAGTAAGTGTGAGGTGCAACGATAATCTCCTCTGAAACTACCTCACCAAACTTGTAAGTAATCGTGTTGGGGCAATACTCATCAGAACCGCCAAAACCAATAAAGTCACCTTGAAAGATACCATTGGTGCGAGGAAGATAATCAAAGCAACGATGCAGAATAACCGCAACCTCACCTTGATAGAACGCATCAATTTCTTCATGAGAGTGAGCGATACGAATCTTTTTCTTGTTAAAGACTGCTTTGGTTCCTACAAAGAACTCACCACAGGCAGGATCAATACCCCACACAATTGCAGGCGCACCATCAATCTTTACCGAAAGATTGCCAGGTTGAATGAACCAATCAAGAACAGAAAGGTCGCCCGTAAGGATAGAATCTTCGGGGTGTTCGATGTGTTTGTTTTGCATACTGTGTATGATGGCACGGATTCAGGCAGAAATCAAGGGGTCTTGTGCCAGTTCCTCAACTGTCACCCTCTAGCAGTTCGGGATAGTATTCTTCACACTCAGTGATCAATTCTTCATCAGAATACTTAGCATAACCCTCATCCAGATAATCATAACAAAGTTGGGTCATTGTTTTGAGATCCATGTCATCCAACATTTGCTGAATGAGTTGATCTTGAAGTTCAGTGCGGTTCATGTCAGTTTGCAGAAGATTGGGCGAATGATTGAATACCTTGCACAGCACGATTTCCCATCTGTGCCATACCATTGAAACCAACAGTTGCTAACACAATGCCAGCAACAACTCCGAAGATAAAGTTATTCATCACCCTTGAGTAGCGTATGCTAACATGTTGTGAAGTTTCTCATACAATGCAGGAACATCTGCACCTACGATTTCACTCACCTCTTCCCAATCATCATGAAACTCAATCAAAGAAAGAAGTGCGGTAAGTTCTTCAGAAGTGAACATGATGGAAGTGATAACGAAGGACAACAGATGCGATCAGATCAATAATCATAATCAGCGTTCAGATACTCATTGATGTTGAAACTATCTTGATCTTCAATCTCTGGAATGTCGAGATCAAAAATCTCACCAGGCGCATCTTGAATCTCAGACCAAAGTTCATCAAACATTGCGTGTCCTTTCTTGACTTTGTTAGTATTGCACGGATCGGGGGGCATTACAACCCCCCTTGTGCCAGTTCTCAGATTGGCACAGATTAATATTAATCAGAGGCACCCATTCTCATCAAGAATGCCCCAATTCAGGGAATCGCTATACAATCCCACGTAACGGTTACCAATACTGAGTCCGATGATTTCATCACCAGATGTAGCACGCATGTTAAAGTTGAAATAGAAGTAATCCGAAATGATATCAGGAGTTGTGATCTTCATGGTTTGAAACTTCTCCCAAAGAACAGTAGCAATCGCAGCAATGTATACCACGAAAGTCTCAACAAAATCCATGTAGTTATTGAGGTGTTTCTTGTAATCGATCTCCTGCAGTTTGGTGATCATGTCATCAACGGGGGGGAAAGATTGAGTGAGTTGCATTGTCTTTAAATCGGGGGGAATGTAGAGATTTGCCCGACGAAATGTATCATTGCACCTCATCGGGTGCTTTGGGGGATTTAGTGGACAGTTCTCAGATTGTCATACCTGTATGCATTCCTGCCACGAATGCATCCCTGAGAGCATCTCTAATCTGCCACACTGCGACATCATAAAAGTCTGCAGAATCACTATTCTGAGTCTCCAAAGTTTCAAGACCAAAGACATACTTTTGTGCGATCTTAGTTAACACCTGATCGAGAAGTTCTTTGGGTTCCAGAGTATTATCAGTCATCATGAGTTTGTGTTAGTTAACGAGAGAATGTTCAGACAGAAGGAGTAACTTCGATCTCTTTAATATTCAGACCACAGAGTTGATTGTAGACACGGTTAAGTATCAATTTGTCAGCAGTCTTTGCTTTAGACTTTTCATGCCAAATCGTCACGCAACCGTCATAAGTTTCGACACGAACTCGGTAGTTCTTCAAGTTACATCAATCTCGACGACTTGTGTATCATTGCATCAAAAAGGGGGCATTGCAACCCCCTCTGTGACACTTTAACAACTGGCACAAGTTACCATTTAAGTTCATCAACTCTGCTAAGATCCTCAATATATGCCTGGCAGGACTCATTTCCCTCCAGGAGAAGTACATTTTTCCACTCAATCTGATAGGGGTCAAAGTCATCCATCACCTCGACTTCCAGGGTGATGCGATACTTTTGCTTCTGTGCATACGTGATCATAGGAAACCTGTGCGATACAACAAGTATGATAACAGATATGGCGTCCTGCGTCAAGTGTAACATCTGGACGCTATTATATATGCATCTAGTCCAACCATACGTTGCAGTATATTATGACGCTGTATATGTCGTCGAGATCTAGTGCAACGTGTGGTTGAAGCATGTGCAGTGTGTCACTGTGTCTCGTCGAGATCTAGTGCAACGAGTATTGCAGTATAATGCTGCGATATGCTGCATAATCTAGTCGAGATGTATTGCAGTATAGTGCTGCGGATTCATGTGGATCTCGTCGAGATTATATAATACCATGAATGATGCCTATATGTCAATGTGCGTCTCGTCGAGATTTTCTGACACGGGCGTATTGACATTCTAGACGAGATCTGATATAATGCGGGCTAAGATGACTATAAGATCACACATTTCTCGTCGAGATTTAGCATAAGATCACACATTATTCAACATAAGATCACACATTTCTCGTCGAGATTCAACATAAGTATGCAGGTTTCTCGTCGAGATTCACCTACTCCAACCCGTTGCACTATACTCTCAACCATATTAATTTTAACATTTATTCCTACTTCAACCTAGTTGCGCTATATCATAATATACTCCAACCATTGTTGCAGCAGAATACCCTATATAACATAGTCCAACTAGTTGCAGCAGATTATGAAGTCTTTGAGGAGTTTAGATCCTTCATTAGAGAACCTTACAGTAACAGAGAAAGGAGAGGTCTTTAACAATAAAACAAATAGGAAACTCAAACAGTTTATCCGTAGATCAAAGGGTGTAGAATACTTTGCGGTAAGTGTTTATGATAAAGAGAGAAAGAGATCAAGATCCTTTTATGTTCATAGATTAGTTGCATTCCTCTACTGTGAAGGATACTCAAAGAATAGAGTTGTTGAACACTTAGATGGTGATAAGTTTAATAATCATGCATCTAACTTACATTGGATTAGAGCAGGAGTTAAAAGACCAAAGGTAGAAGTAGTAGATAGAGTAGAAGAGATTACTCACCTACCTAATGGTATGACAATCATGCCTACAGAGGAATGGCATAAGATAAGAAAATACATTAAAGTATTAACTGATCAGGTACGTTACAATAACGTTTAAGATACTAGGATTTGTAGATCTTTAGCACCTTCCTTTAATACATGTTTCTCCCATAGAATCGCATCTTCAATCTTTAGAAACGTAGCAGTCTGTTGTGCATATCCTTTCTTCTTTGGTTTGAGATAAGATACAGTATAAGTCATGGTAGTTGGTCTTCCAAATAACGTAATCGTCTTTCAATCTGTTCAATATCATCATCGTGTCGTTCTACAACTTCTTCAAGTTTTGATTGAGCACGGTTTAACCATTGTTTATTTGATTGTTTTTCAAACCACCAGGAGGTTTTAGTTTCAAACATGATTATTCCTTCACTTTACAAGACGTTGTGCAGATAAGATCACCAGAAGATCCAGAAACAGTAGAAGTGTGTTGTGGTGTCCTCTCTGGTGTTAGATTATAGGATACAATCGCAGAAAAGAAAAATGCAAGTGCAGGAATCGCAACATACTGTAAATAAGTTTTACTTCTCATCAATCCTGTCCGTAGTTTTTGTAGATAGGTGTCACAGAGATGATAGTATAATCTCCTCGTGCGTCAAGGAAGTTGGCAGCAGCAAGTGCCATTCTCATTGTATCATGTTTTTGTGTACGATACTCTTCTGAATCTCCTTTATCATACTTGTATGCCACTTGGTAATGATCTACCAATGATGTGGTGAAACTTTTAAGTTCTTCTTTAGTCATCATACACTCCACTCCCTTGCTTCCCAATCCATCAGACACATATCAGTTTGCTCTTTGTCGGTATAGTTATCATAAGCATATTGACGACACTCTTCTTCAGTTCCCTCAAACAGCATTTCGTATAGTTTGTGGTCTCCATCATAGGTAATCTTGTAAAGACCCCACTCATCATAGCAATCAGGAAAGAACGGCATTATCGTAGTTTCCTCTTGATTTTGTTAAGACAATCGTTGAAACCTTCTACTGTACATTCAACATACACATTTTGAGAACCAGCAGCAGATTGTTCTTTCGGCAACCAATCTTTTACAATACTCACAATCTCATTCACAAGAACATGTCTGGATTGTGCGAAGTTTCCATAATCAACCCATTCTTCCAGTTTCTCATAAAGAGTTGGTTTATTCAGTTCATCAATCATCATTCTTCACCCACTTGCAATCAAAGAATACTTTCATCCAGAACCTATACCAAGCATTAGGCACTTTTCCTTTGTTTGGTGTCCATTGGATACCATTACCAGGAGAACCACCAAACAAATAACAAGTCCAGTTGGATAGTTTTGGATTGTGAATGAGTTGATAGTCAGGAAATTTAGTTTTATACCTATACCAATCTGGATCTACCGTCAATTCAGGATTTATTGGTTGTCCTATGTTATTCTCCCGCACATCAACATCCCAAGGAGATGAGATATTCTTTTCAGGTTTCCATTCAGTCATTTCCGTGCCTCCCAATACTTACCTTCATTACCACATCTACCATAAGACAATCTCATCATATCACAAAAACGACCACCTTTGACTTTTCCAGTCACCAGATTGCCACTCACTACTGGATTATGGCAAGTATCAAATCGGTCTCCACCATAAGTGAGGTGTTCAAACCAATCTTTCTTATACCACTTACAATCTTTACAGAGTTTGATGTCGGTCACTGGGGCTCTCCACATTCAAAGGACAAATATTCTACCACAGGTTCTCTCAAATAGTTACAAAGGTGCCACTGTGCTTCTTCAAATGTAGAATAATCACCATCCCTATATTCGTCTACAAATAGATTATACCAAAACAATCCAAATCTTTTGTGTTGTGGGTAGTATCTGGTTGAGTGTCCGTCTGTTACTTTTTTGATGCGATAGTTTTTCATAAATCATAAGGTTGTTGAGGGTCTCTGGTCCACAGTTTAGAGTACACTAACCATTTCTCTTGGTTGTTATCCATCTCTGCTGTCCAGTGATACCCATTCACATCAATAGCATCAAGGTAATGAATACCTTTGCGGTCATCAATCACACGAGTGACAGTTACAAACTTTACTTTTTCGACCATAATCAATTACCGTTAATGATGTTCCAAAACTGTTTAGAATTAGCACCAGGAAGATGTGGTAGTTTCTTCTCCCAGTATCCTGTGATGTGATAATACCATGATTTTAGCACATATGGGAGTTTCATACTTCACTCTCCCAGAAGTCCTTCCACTCTACCTTAGAATACTCATCCATCTCTTCAACCTCAAAACCACTCACAATCAAATCAGGAAAACCATCTTTAACAATATAATCTGTCACATCATTTGCCAAGTATTCACCAAACTCTTCTGAACTTTTCAATTCATCAAATTGGTGTTTAGCAGGATTAAACTTCACACAGAAGGTGATCTTATATCCTTCAACACAATCCTTTGACTTACGCAATGTTTCTTTGCGTTCTTCAATTTGTTTTTCAAGTTGGTGAAGTTCTTTGTAGGAGAGTTTAGAGAGATCAGTCATACTTTGCTTCCACTTCTTTCACACGTTCCATGAAACTATCATCACCATGATCACCAGAGTACAGATAATCAATATGTCTCATGATCTCTGCCATCTTACGCATCTTCGGCAGTTGCTCTTTCATGTATTCAATACATTCTTCATCAAAAGCAGGATAATACTCTTCACCATAGTATCCACCATCTTCACGTTTCTTACCATTGCGAAGAATCTCTTCTTCTAACTCATCAGCAAACTGTGCTACCTTGTAATAGTCGTAACCGCAGTTACCGAAATGACCGCCGCTCATTTTGAATACTCCTTGATAACTTTGGTTTTGCTTTTAGGAAACATATCTTCACCACGCATAGCATATTCTACAAAAGTTTGAACTCTGCCCATATTGGTATCATGGGATTGTGCCATCATTTCACTGGAAAACCTCAACAGCATAAACAAGTCATCGCGGCAATCTACCCAAAAACCAAAGCGTTTTACTTGAGAATGATACCAATGAACATCAGGATGACCAGTCAATGATGGTTTTTGAATGATACGCATTTTCATGGTTGTGTTTCCGTTGGTGCTGGTGGCGGTGGTGCTACTGGAGGTAGTGTAGTCGGTTGTGGTGTGAGTTGAACCTGAGGTTGTGCCACCTGTTCAACTGGTTTCTTTGCTTCTTCTATTTCTTTTTCAAGTTCTTGGATTTTCTGCTCCAAAGGAGAAGTTTGTGAGTTTTTAATGTCCTCAGAAATTTTCCAACTTGCAAGACCGACACTGAAGATACTGCCAAGTGCGGCAACAACAGAAATAGTCTTAGAAAAACTCATTTGCCCTCCAATACATCAAGTTTCTCATTCACAATATCATTAATAGCAATCGGATTCAAATCAACACCTTCGTCCTGACAGTCAAGAATAAACTCCATGAAAGCACCTAGAATAAGACAAGCACGGCGTTTATCATGCTCTGTGATGGTAGTATGCGGCATAGCAACATACTTTACAACATGGTCGTAGAGTTCATCGTAAGTCATTTGAATATGCCTTGAGTATGAAACTACTATAAGACCAAAACCGTCTTATTTCAAGGGGTCATGTGACAGTTATTCAAGTGTCCCAAGGTGCTTTACGAGTTAATAGTTTAGCAATACTTTCATTATATTGTGGTGGTTCATTCAACTTATCTACCAGAGCATCAAAGTCCTCTTTGGGTAGAACAATCTTCTCTGGTGGATAGGAACCTTCACCCCAATACTTCTCAAACTCATTCACATATTCCATATGCTCCCATCCACTACTGAGAGAATGCCAGAACTCACCCCACACATAGTAGTCATCAAACCTGAAACCTTCGTGGGACATTAACCTCCACCACCACCAGAATGGAGTGTAACGGAGATACTTGTTGGTGATTATGAGTTTATGAAGTATTACCATCTTCCCAGTCTCAACTTTCTTTCACGTGACAGATAAGGATTGTAAGGATCATCATAAGGATAGATATATTCTGTCATCCAACCCCAAGATAATCCCTCCCAGAAGTCATCAGGAAAGTGCTCTACGGTCTCATAACAATCAAGGATATAAGGAAGGTGACGGAATCCCTCAAGGAACCAATCCCACTTACTCATATTATAATAGGTGTCTCTGTCAGTCATTCACCCATTCCTCATAACGTGTGTTAATCTTACCATCATTCAGGAAGATATTCAAGTGTCCTGTGTTGCCATTCTCAAAATAGAATGCCATCCACACATGATGCCCTTCATCCATCACCTCATAGTGATACCCTTTGATGTTATCAAGCAGAAACTCATCGGGGTTGTAGAGTTCTTTATCGGTCATGAGAAGTTGTAGTGAACGTAAGTGTAGAAAGTTTTATAACACGGTTTATTAGACAGTTTCATCATCACTGGTGGAATGTAATATGCATAACTTGCAAAGAAATCCTCTTTGGTTACAAACTTCAATCCGTGCAACATCCAAGTGCCAAACTGTTTATGAAACTCACGCACTGCACGATATTCTTTGGTTGTGCAAGCAACATACTTATTGGTAGAGGTTTCAAAATCTTCCGCATGACCAGGACTTGCCTGTGTCATCATAATGCAGGTAGTTTGACCTTCACCTGTGCCAAAATACTCACTGACCATATACACCCAATGTTCACTCATTGGGAATGTATCATGATTGTATGTCTTCTCATACTCTTGCATACACGCCTTTGCAACCAGTCGGAAGTTTTCTTTCTTCTTGACTTCTAGTTGTTCAATCAGTTCCTGTCGTTCAATCGCAGCAAGTTCTTTTAAAGCATCACCATTTTCAGCATAAAGTTTTTCTACTGCTTCTAATGCTTTGTTTTCTGCTTCTCGTTTTGCTGCTTCTTCAAGCATTTCCTCGTGTGTCATTTCTTTGATCTCTAATTTCATTTCTGGAGTTTGGATTTTCCCCCAAGAACTACCATCTATTGTGAGAGTTTCTTTTCCTTTATCATAAAACCTCAACTTACCATCATTCATAAGTTCTCGTATTTTCTCCTTTCCATATTCTGTGAGTTCTTGTTTCTTACTGCGGAGTTCTTGAACTTCTTCATCAGTCAATCCAATCACCCAAGGAATATCTTCACTCATAGTTGTGCCTCGATGATAGATTTGATTTGTTTGAGATCTTCTAAACGTTCTACATGTTCATCATATTGCTCACAGAAGTCTGCCATACGTTCATCATGCCCTTCGTTATCGTAGTTTGTTTCTTCGCGGATCTCCCATTCAATATCCTGCAGACGACCACGTTGGTCATCGATGAAGTATTCTAGCGTATCAATCAGACTCATTCCTCATCCTCCTCACAAGGGAACATTTCATCATACTCTTCATCAGTCAGAGTAAGATACTGAACGTTAGCATCACGGTGCTCTTCAGCATACACTAACTGATAGTGTGCGAAGTGTGATGGACTAGTGCTCATGTATTCAAGTAGACCATCAACCAAACAAAGGTAGTTCATTCTGCTTCAACATCATCAGCCAGAACAGTTCCCATAGGACCCTTTTTAAGACGCTCCCATTCTGCTTCTGCTTCTTTCCAATCTTTGAACTTATCTTGCAAATCTTCTGCAAGAGTCAGTTCAAACTCTTCGGCAACTTTACGCATATCTTCTGGTTTCCTCTCTTCACCAAATGCAAGACCACAAGCACCTTTCATAATGTTGATGTCATCGTGTCCCATTGCACGGGCAACAGTTGCGAAAAAACGAAACAGTTGATAAGTGTTAAGGTCTTCGGCAGGAACCTGAAAAGTATAATGCTCTTCGGGGAGCATTGAATCATCAAAACCACTGCTATAATGAGTGGAAGTCCATTCAGTATCAAACTGAACTTTAAGAGATGCTTTGTACGTCATTTGCAAGTCCTACCCGTGGTTTTTCGTTTGTAAGAGTACTATACAGCAACCTGGCAAAGATTAGGTGGGGGCGTGTGCCACTTTCAATACTGGACGACGTTGCCACACTCCACATAATATTCAGTTGATTATCGTCAGGTAGTTTCATCAGGTAACTGCTCATTTAAGTTTACTTCAATATCACCCACAAGATCTTTCATTTTATCAAAGAAGTCTTCAGGTAATGGATATGTCTTTACTTTACCAGTCTCCACATCATCTGCCATTTGCATGAGTTCCTCAAGAAACTCTTTAGGATAAACATCATCTTCATTTAGTGATGCCCAGAACCATTCTATACATTCACCTTCTGGATCATCTCCTTTAAGTAGAGCATAACCATCGTAGTTAGAACACATTAAATCAGACCAAATGCGAAAAGTCATCGCAATGCTCTGCCACCCAGTCATCCAACAATGACCAATCCAATATTCCCACCAGTTTAGTTTAACTCCTTTTTTATCAGTCCCACGGACCAGAGTGCTGTACATCTTCACTTTCCTCATTTGCTTTGTCTAACCAATCCCAGTGCCAAGTACGGGAAAGAATGTCTAAATCAAATCCAAACTTATATGCCCAAAAGAGTATGCTCAGTGTGCTACCAGTTCCTGATTTGATTTGAAGATAAGGCCAAGATGGGTAATCATTCCAAGTTACAGATCCTTGAAAGAGTGACCACCCTTTGATATTAAGAAGTTGAACATACCACTCATGTCCAAAGTCTTCTCGATGATTAAACTTAATCAGTTTCATATGAATGCTCGTTCAAGTGGAGTCATTTTAATCTGCATTGCAGAATAAGGTGTAGTTTCTTTGATATCTACGCGCTTACCAACGGTCTTACTATTAATGGGTGCGAAGTATTCTTTTGTTTTGTTGTTGTAGAATCCCCAGATACAACGAACGTCGCTACCAAGATTGTAATCAAACCTGCGACAATGATGAATCCAGATTGCATCAACATTACGTTTAAAGGGTTCAGTTTCATAGCGATAACCTTCTGGTGCTGTATGAGGAAAATCAAGGGTCATTCAAATTCTCCAGACCTGTTCAGTTTAACAGGTGTGGAGTGATATTCTGGTATGCATGTGACAGTTATTGCAGTGTCACGCGATGCCTTTGCCATCTCACGGTATCCTGTGCCAACATAGATTTGTCCGCCAACCACAGCAACTGCCATAGCACCCCAAAAGATGTAATACCAACTGGATTTTATTTGATGTTGTCTGATATTCATTTGAATCCTTTCTTTTGCTTACGATCTAATACTTCAACGTAACCTTTTAACTCATCTGGAGTTCTAATCCATAGAGCAAAACAATCAGCATAGTTATCAAAAGTGAAACTTTGCTGATTAGAGAGAACTACTTTGTAATCATGACGATCATAAAGTTCAGTCGATGTAACCTCAAAATATTGAGGATCAGATTTAGAAATAAGTTTAGTCATCCACCCTTTTCTCTTAAACTACGAACCAAATACTCAGTAAACTCTTCCATTTTATCAGGATGAACTGATTGGGGTCTCTGGTTGATTGCTCTCTTTAAGGCAATCATTTCGTTCCATTCGGCATCAGTAAGTTTTTCTTTTTTTCCTGATGAATGTGTCACAGAAATGCTCCCGTACTTGTGTTGTGTTCATATCCTAACAGTATTTAAGGGAGTTGTTGTAATCCTTAATCTTGTCTTTAGAGTGTTGTAACAGTTCTTTACTCACCAAAGAATGAACCAAAGTTACCACTGCTTCCAGGTTTACGATTCTCCAGTTTGTCCATCAAACTATCAAATGTTTGAAGTGCTTCAATCTCTTGGATCACTTTTGAAATCGTTGTGCATATAACAGGACGTTCTTGACGTGCTGCATACGCAAGTGCATTGCGAAGAGATGCCTCTGCTTCTTTTAGGGATTCTTCAACAGATTGGGACAGTGCCATAATTTGTATTCCTTAGATGAAAGTCGGTAGCGTGTAATATATTTTTCTGCATGGTGATAACATGAAAACCAACAGACTTTATTTTCTTTCTTATCGTCTAATCGATATGGAAAAGTAACATGTGGAAACAGAGTTTTATCTGCACTTCTAACTGCTTTAATTTCTTCTGGAGTATTTTTGGTCTTAACCTTAGTTTTTGGTTCAGGTTTGACTTTAGATTTTGTAGGAGAAGTTTCAGTTAGAGTTTTGAGATTCTTGCTCAGATTAGACTGAGTTTTAACCTTGGTCATTGTTTAGGTTTCCGTTAATAACTGTGAAATCAGATGTCTTTTTTGTTTTTACTGTATCAATCAAGTAGTCAAGTTGATCAATCTTATCAACATATTCCATAATATCGCTGATCAATCTCCATTGATACTCTGATTCCAAACCCTCCCGTTCTCCAAGATTGAATCTACCTAGTTGTGCCAGATAGTTATACTTGATCGTCAAGTACTCCTTGAGTTTTTCATAGTTTGATTCAGCACTCATACTTTGTACTCCTTGATCTGACATAGTTTAGGTGATTCCATTGCTCTCTATAACAAAGAACTAAGACTCTATGATTTTCATGTAGTTTACAGTCTTTGTAACTTTCAGGATGTTTTGGTATTACCTGAGTCTCTATGGTTACATAGTTTTTATCTTTGAAGTATACCCAACCTTGAACATGTTCTCTACCTGACCAGATAACATAATCGTTGACTTGGGGTTCATACTTCATAGAGAGTGTTCCTTTGAACCTTCGTAAAGTTTATCAATGATGTCATCTGCAAGATCGGAAAGATCATTGAGATTACCCTGAGTTTCAAGGGAATCTACAACAAATTCAAACTCTTCTTCAGTCAGATCAACAACGATTCTTTTCATGAGTCTCCGTAAGTTAACAAAAAGATTATAGCATTATTAAGTGAACTCTGCAATATAGTAGTCCACTGTGATTTCAAGACGATCTGCCTCCTTCTCACATTCTTCTACAAATGCAACGAACTCATCAGGATTCATTCCGCTCAGTTTAGTGTCCATGTGATTCATTTGAAAATCTTCGTACATTTTAAAAAGGAATGCCAGTGATACAGTCAAAGTCAGAGTTAGGTTTTGTACCATTTACCAAGTGTAGCATACCTTCTGCTTTTTCTTGGTGTTTTTTATGGTAATCTACCAAACTTTTAATCTCATCAGTCAGATCATTGTAGAATCCAAGGACAGAAATCTTTTCATCTTGAAGATACTCACTCACAACTTCTGACAGACGATACTTCATCTGCTTTCGATACTCTTCCTCCCAGTCATGTTCAATAACTGGTCGTCCATTTACTGTGGTCATTTTGTGTAAGGGCAATCAGGGTGATGTGTAAACTGTGTGCAAGCATCATATGCTTTGAACAACTTTTGATCACGTTGGACTAACCATACATTGTATACGATTAGTCCAACAGCAATCAGTATACCATATGCAAGTGCTTTGCTGTTCATGCTGCAACGGGTTTTTTGAAGTAAAGACCAACGCGAACCATCATATCAATCAGTGCTGCTTGAATACCTTCAAGTTCCTCCACTTCATCTTCATCACCAGAGTAAAAATCAACAAGGTCAAACTCCTCCATGTTCATAGTACCATCTTTGTAGATGGGAGCAGAAAACAGTTCACCTTCGGTGCAAATAGTGTAAATGCAACCATGATTTTGGACGGTCAGAAAAACTCCAGAGAACTCAGGCATCTTCGTGGTTTCGATTACCTTGTTATTATAGGTCTTGACAGGCAGTGGAAAGTGGGTAGTGTGCCAGTTTGGCAACTGGTTTTTTAAATGCACAGAAGGTCTGGTGTAGAGTGGATTCTAACGTTGAGTCCCACTGAGATCCCAGTCCACCACTGGAGCAAAAACCAAAATTTTTTGCATTTTTAAGGGCAGAGCCCAATGGACCCTGCCCTACAACCAGAAATCAGGTTTTTACTAAAGTGTTACCTATTCATCTGAAGAGTAGGAACTGGCATACCACCTTCAGTGGGAACGTAAATGGTCACGTTACCTTTGTTGCTGCCTTCTTCCAGGCCAGTGATATACAGATACTGAAGATACTCACGGTTATCTTTCAGGGAGTCACCGATGATTTGGTTTGCTTTAGCAACACCAGTAGCACGGATGATTTCAGCATCAGCAAGTTGTTGTGCCGAATCTTTCTTTGCTTGTGCTTCCAGAACTGCAACCTGTCGGGTGTATTCTGCTTTCTGTAGTTCTGCTTTACCAGCAAGAGATTGTTGCCACACATTGTATTGAGGACCACCAATAAAGAGGAGACCACCAATCACAAAGACACCACCAATAAAAAGAATAGCAACAGGGTCAAAATATCCGTTTTGTTGTTTCATTTGTCATTCTCCAGAGTAGATTTAAGAAGTTCATTCATAGTGCGACGGGCACGATAGTTTTGGATAATGTCCATCACACAATATCCAAAAGCAAATCCTGCCATAATAGTAGTAATCATTTAGAAGAACCTCCAGAGTTCTTAAAGATCAGGTTTGCCAAAATAATGATAGCAAGGTTCTGCCAGAAGGTCAAAGATACATTGAACCACGACAGAATAAGACCAAGCAACCATGCCTCAAATAGGATGCTTGCTGTTACAATAACAACAGCACCAGCAATAACACCAATAGCAGTTGGAATGTCGATAGTAGTTTTCATAGATCAAACAGCGAGAGCAGCAGAGGGGATTTCAACAACTTCGGGGAGTTTGCTGTCAACAAACTGGTGCATATTATAACATACCCACTTAGGTTCACTATAAAGATCGGTGTAGAGATAATGATACTCTTCTGCACCATCGGGAAGAAGATACTCACACAGGTCAGCATCAAGACGAGGAGGAAGATCCTCACCACGTTGAGAATAATACTGAGGACCATATTCTTGTGCTTTGGTCTCACTATTCCAGCGGTCTTCAGTCCAGCAAGAACTCATATCACCACCATCAATCAGTTCAGCAACTTTTTGACGGGTGTTGTAATGAGTATTCAGAATACGACCCAACCATTCAGGATAACCGTCCCAGTGATGATACACAGAAAGGATAGAACCGTTCTTCAGTTGAATACCAATGCGTGCGCGGGTTGCCATGAGTTGTTTTTGATTACCTTGTTATTATAGGGTGTGGAGCAAGCGATTGGGAAAGTAATGTGCCACTTCTTGATCTGGCACATTCAATTCATCAAACAAATACTCTACATATAGTGTTTCTTCTTGCTCTCGTGCCTCTACTTCGTGTGCCTGATGCCAATAATCCACATCTTCCATACATTCTTTACCATAATACATCTTTCCACGCTTTTGTCTTAGCGAACCAATCACCCACTGTTTCATGTGAGTCAGTTCATGTAGAAGAGTTTTTATATACAACTCATCATCCATGTAGGTATTCAGTTCAATCAGAAAGTGACGCGGGCGATAAGTGTCACCTACAACATCACAATACCCATAAACATTTTCACGTCGCAAACCACGATGCACAATATCCACTGTGATCTTGTGACGGGGAAAGAACTTATTCAGAAACCAAGAGGTAACATCCTCACAGACCCGCTTGCGATAACCGTATCCAGAATGCGAAATGTAAGACATTGACCCCAATGCAGAAACCAGATGAAAGAAGAAATAAAGATAAGTTTATCAGTCGTCGTCATCATTATTAGCATGAAGACAATAGTTAAAGATAAGAGCAAGAGTTGCTAACCCCAACCACCAAAGAAAGAAAGTCATATTTCTGCTAGTGCTGATCCAAGTGCAATCTGCAGTTGTCTTTCAAGTGTGGAATCATCAATACCATGACGTACAGCAAGTTGGGAAGACATAGAAGGATTCATACTCCACATCAAGTCAATCAAATACCTGATCTGACAGGTATCAAGTTCAACCATTGTTACTACGTTCATCAGTTTTCAGGGTAAAGTTTCCAACCATCAGGGTAAATCCCCATTTCTTCACAACGCACTTCATAAGCAATACGTTGCAATAGACGCAGATCCATAGATTCAACTGCTTTCAGAATAGAACGGCGAATCTGTTTATCTTGAATAGTGTCAGTAATCATTTGATGTCACCTTCAGCGATCAGACCCATGATTTCACGCGCCGTAGCAGCAAAATCGATGTGATCTTCCAGTCCTTCATCAGAATAAACTTTGAAAAGATCAGATTCTTTGTAGGTATCAAGAATCAGAGCACAAGCATCATACACTGCAGCAATGTGATGTGCCCTGGAAGAAAAGGAGAGTGCCATCAGGTATTCCCTTGATTACCTTTGTATAATACCAAGTTTTCCCGTACCGTGGGAAAACACTGTGCCACTTTTCAAACTGGCACAATAAACTCAGTTTGTCTCAGAAGTTCATCTGGTAAAGTTTCACTCCAAATGTAGTCTGCACTCGTGTCATCAAGAACAGGATCAAACATCTGATTTACTTCTACAAGTTGTAGCAAAGTTGGAGTATGAGTTGCTCTGGCATCAGGAACATCTGGAAAGAGGTAGTTAGAAAACCCTATCGTTTTTCCTGTTCCTAAAAATCTTCCAATCTCTCGTGTTTGAACTCTTGATGCCAAGTCTTTGACAGTTTCTTTAAATCTCATTCTTCCACCAATCACCCAATAAACATCTTTCACTGGTTCTTGAGTTCTTTTGATAAGCAGATACTTATTATCACATTTAATCAAAAAGTCCACACAAAAGACTGGCATTACCTTCAGTATGTTTTGATATTCAGATTCTGGAATAAACATATCACTCAAAAAGATTATTTTGAACTGTACGATAAAGCAAAACTTCAGTGGCAGGTTTTGCCACAAATCCTGTATCAGTTTTCTTACGTCGTCCTGCAGTATAAGTTACAGGGAATCTAGCAATATTGAGACTCATCTTATGATCATCAAACCAACCATCTCCACTATCACGATTACATAGAAATACATTCCTACGCAGATCAGAAATTGCAATCAGGTGCAGAAGATCCTCATCACTGAATCCATTGCCATAATCTGCAAAACTATCACGATATGGAGGATCAAAAAAGTGGAAAGTAGATTTTACATCCTGAACTGCATTATTGTAATCGCCAGAAAGAATCTCTGTTTTTTGTAGAACAAGATGCCACCAATCTAGCACATCCCGATCATATACAGTATCCTTTTGATTTAATAATCCAGATGGAGTTCCATAACGTCCATTGGTATTTTTATTCAACTGATAGATACCGTTAAAACCAGTCTTCATCAAGAAGTATAGAGTTGCTGCTTCTACTGGTTTTGACCACTGTTCATAATCATATGCATGTTCATGTCGCACTTCAAAGTAGAATGCTTTACGACCTGCTTTGTCCAAAGGAATATACTTTTCCTCAAGATTATTCAGTCTATCTTTGAAAACTTCATAATCATATGCAATCGAACGATAGATGTTCATAACATCATCATTGATGTCATTGATTACCAATCGTGATGGGTTATAAGTTTTTACAACATGGATAAACATTGCTCCACCACCAAAGAATGGTTCGCAATAACTATTAACCTCTGTGGGCATCAGAGGCAGATAGTGCTTCAACATTTTATTTTTACCACCTGCCCAAATGAATAAAGGTTTCATAGGTAAAATCCACTCATGATACTATAGCACATATTAACTGAAACCACAAGAGACGCTGCTGAGAGCGTCTCTAAGGTGGTTCAAATATAGTTTAGGTTAGGATACCTTAGCGAGCGTACAAATAACCACCACTCCAGTCTACATTCTCAAGCAACCATTCACGATCTTTGATCAGTCGCAGATCATAACGAACACCTTTCGCTGGTGCTTTCCAACTGGCAGATTTATAGACTTCACCAGTCTTTTTATCCACAAAAGCATGAACAGAGCGGGAACCACCACCATCAACCATGATGAGTTTGTGATACTTCTTGCCAGATTCAATTTGATAATCAATCGGGCAACGACCACTAGAAAGATCAGTAATACATGCCTGATGATAGTGAGCATTTTCGCCACGATCAACATAACGTTTGTGGCCACGAATAGCTTGATCAATATAATTCTGACGAAGAGCATCAGTCAGCATCCAGCACCACTTAACAACATTCAGTTGAATAGTGTTGCGGGCATCTTGCTCAGCACAGAAGTCAGCAAAAGCGGTTCCCATGGGGGATCTCTCGATTACCTTAGTAGTATGGCATAAAAAAAGAGGGGTCGCAACCCCCCTTGTGTCAGTTTTTAAAGTGGCACATTTATCCATACAAAGATTTTACTAAATCTGAATAAAAATCAGCAGTATAAACCTTACTTCCGATATGGTTGCAAGTGTGTTTAGTATATGCATATATTTTATAACCTAATCCCTGTATAGTCTCACAAAGATTATAATCCTCACCAATGAACTTATTACCTTTTTTACCATACTTGCATATTTCTTTGATAGATTTTTCTCTGAAAACTACTTCTTCACTTTCATTCCAAAGATCATGTAGAACTTTTTTGCTAAGTTTTAAAAAACCAGTTCCGATTAAATCAACTTCAATATAATCACCCAAAGATTGTCCTGAAGTAACGACTATATCATATTCAGAAGATTTATCAGTTTTTTTAGGATAAGGAATACCTACAACATCATATTTTGAGTTTATTATTTCCATTATGTGTTGAGGATTCCAAGAAATATCTGCATCAATGAAAATAAACTCATCACATGAACTTTTGTACGCTATATTTAAAAGTTCATTTCTTGCTAACGGCAAGATAGATTCATTTGATAGAAAAAGAGCAGTTAAATCAACTCCACTTAAAGTACATATTTTTGTAGATTCGGCTAAAGCATGGGTATAATAAGCAGAAACCTGCCCATAGAGAGCAGGTGTTCCAATAATAACTTTTTTCATCTAGTTAGAAATTATCAATGATATAATCATACATCATTAATCAAGCATTTTCAAGAGATTCTACTCTTGCTGTGAGTTCTTGAATAGCTTTGATCATTGGAGCAATCAACTCTTCATAACCAATAGTCATGGTCTCATATCCACCATTTACAGTATGATCTTGATAACCACCAAAATCAACTCCCATTTGATCAATAACTGCTTTAACTTCCTGTGCGATTAATCCATGATGATATCTATTACGCTTTTTAGATCCATCCTTTGGATGATTAATAACTTCACCTGTATTAGTAACTTCATTGTAAAAATCTCTATAATCCCATTTCCAATCAACTGGTCTCAGTTGATTAATAAAGTCAAGTCCAAGAACTGTGTCACGAATATCTGCTTTATCTCTCTCATCAGAGCGTGTTTGAACAGCATTATAAGTATAAACTGTTTGCTGAGGACTATTCAGTTGTACCTGGAGATCTCCAGTGATTGCATTATACTGATGTCCAATATGAGTGCAGGTATTAAACCCTAATGTGTTAGCCGCATTAACTCCAATAGCAATGTTTTGTCTCCCTGATACTAATCCATATGCAAGTGCAGCATGTCCAATAGCAATATTTTCAGATCCAGTAACAAGTTCAGTTAGATTGAAATCACCTAAGCATATATTGAGAGTGCCATTTACACATTTCATCATATTGTTATTACCAATCAGGACATTCATATATCCACTTTGGAGTTCTCTTCCAGAAGATTGTCCAATGGCAATATTACCAAACTGCATTTTGTAATCAAAAGTATTGCTATATGGAGTAAATCCATATCCTACTGCTGGAATAGTGGTATAAGATCCAACTCTTCTTAGAGCATCAACACCGATTGCAATATTTTGACGGGCATTAATACATTCCCCAAGAGCGTTTTCACCAATGGCAATATTTGCATATCCAGAAATATTGGCACCCATTGTTGATCCAATGGTTACATTTTTACGAAGTTGTTGCATTGGAATAATAACTTCTCCACCAGGATCACCAGTGGTTCTAACCCCAACACCAATACCACTAAAAGTACCTATTCCTATTGCAAGACCCTCAACACTAATGTTTTGATCTGCAGTCAAGATGCCAGTTACTCTCAAACCTTGAGTTACAACTGTGCCACTAACGGTGACACTTGTTGCAGCAACACCTGCTGTAGAAACATTAACAGCGTTGACGATACTGTTTCCATTAAGATTAATATTATCCCCAGAAGGGACTTCTTCGATTCTATAGTTAGAAGAATCAACAACTAGAGGATAACGATCAGCCATTTTTTCCTGTGTCTTTGTTTTTAGTTATTTATAAGTTATTTATTATGTACTTGCAATACCTACAATCTGTGATTCAAGATTTGATACTTTATTTTTAAGAATTTCTATTTCTGAAATAGATTCTTTTAGTGCTGATGTTAATACTGCAATCATATTACCCTCCGCAATTCCATAAAATTTTTCTTCAGGAATGATTTCTTCATCATATGCATTAAGTATAGGTTTTCTAACATTTTCCTTCACAATGCTACCAACCCAAGATTTTCCAGATAAAGTTTCCTGAACTTCCTGAGCGATGAATCCAACTTGGTATCCTTTAGGAAAGTTATGCCCTTCTCTTTCAACAAAAGATCCATCTGTATTATACCCAACTACGTTAGTTTGTTCTTTCCATGTAAAACTTACTGGTCTTAGTTTTTTTATTATTTCTGTACAGTTTTCTAAATCAGAAACATTTTCTTTGTATCTTCCATCAGAAGTTGCAATAGTTGAACTTGTAGCAAATATTTGACTATTAACTTGCAGCAAATATGCACCATTATCAGATGTATATCCTATTAGTAGTTCTCCCGCACCATTAAATCTGGCCCGTTCTTTCAATTCTGTTGGTGTAGTGTTACTCGCATCGTTTGTTAGAAATTGTAAAACCCCAAGGCGGCCGCCTTGACCAGTATCTTGTTTAAATCCACATACAGCAGCATAAGTTACTCTATCTGCATTATTAGCAGCATAAGGAGCTCTAAATGATATTTGAGGTCTTGCATCGGCACCATTATTAGTTGACAGATCTGAAGTTAATGTTAATGCAGACAAAACATTAATAGCATAAAAATCTGAGTTAAGTTGAGGATTTATTGTTTTTAACTCTAGATAACCATTTGAGTATATCCTAGCCCTTTCAGTATCTCCTGCTCCAGCGTGTACTACAACATCACCATTACTATTATAGATATGAAATCTTTCATTATTGGAACGAATATAAGTATCAGTATCATCTGCAACTAATAAAATATTATCTCTATCACCACCAGTAGAATAATATGGACCAACTCTTAAAACTGCATCAACACCATTCAAATGTAAAGTTTGTGTTGAACCTATTGCCAATCCAACTGGATTTGTGATTCCTATACCAACAGATCCAGAAATATAAGCACCACCAGTAACTTGAAGTGGTTGTGATGCAGTTCCATTAGCAAGTACTCCACCCCCGCCTCCGATTAATACATTACCATTAGAATCTATTTGCATTCTTACATTCGGAGGAAGTGTAGTAATGCCAAGAAGAGGCATTGTTGAAAATGAAAGACTTCCTCCTGTATTTGCTATTGCCCAAGGAAAAGCACTTGTAGAATCAAGTAATCCAATAGCATTATTTCTACCACCACCTATAACTAAACTTGCTCCATAGTTAGCTGATGACCATTGAGAACTTTCTGTAATATCAAGAGATCCTCTAAGAGTTGATGATGTACCTATACCAACCTGTCCATTGGAAAGTATCTGTAGTCTTTCTATATTACTAGTATAAAATCTTAATCTGGTGTTTTCTCTATTACGTATTTCAACATCATTTGATGCATCAAATCCAATCTGAACCCCATCAGATGAAGTATGACCTGTAGAGTTGTTTGTAATATAGATTGATGGTCCAGTAGCAGAATTATTTGAAATATGTAACTTTTCTACAGGTTTTGTAGTTCCTATGCCAATATTTTCGCTTATATAAGCACCACCAGTAACTTGAAGTCGTTGTGATACAGTTCCCGTTGAAGTTCCAGTGCCAATTAATACTGGACCATTTGTAAAATCAACCTCTGTTGTAAATGTAGAAACACCCGTTACATTTATTCTAGTGGAGTTTAAATCTGTAAAGGTAGAAACACCAGAGACCGACAAACCTCCACCCTCAGTGAGGGCATCAAAAACCGTACCTAATCCTGCAAGATTTGTTGCTCTGGTGATTGGCATTATTCTACCTGGATCTTATTTAATAATTTAGGTCACTCAGCAGTCTGTACTTCAACTTCTGGAGTTGCAATCTCTTCTTCTGCTTCAGGAAGAGTTACACCAGTTTGTTGAAGATACTCAACGATACCTTGAAGTTTGGTAAACAGTTCTCTCTTTGCTGTAATCTGACGTTGAAGTTCATCAAACTCTTTTACGAGTTGTTGTTGTTGCTCAAGAACTTGTTGAAGATGTGCTTGTTGTTCAGTCATTTTCCTATACTTATATTCAGGATTCAAGGGTATTTATGCACAAAAAAAGACCCTCTACGTAGAGGGTCTTCCGAATACTGATTGAATCACTTTGCTGCTTTTAGAGCATCAACTTCTGCTTTGAGTTCTTGGATTGCTTTAACAAGAACTGGAATCAGTTTGCCATAAGAAGCTTCTAACTTATCTGGATTTTCATCTGATACTAAACCTAACCATTCTGCTGAGTTATCAGCAACAACTGTTTGGAGATCTTGAGCAATAAATCCAGCATCTTGAGTACCATTTAAAATAGATTCATCTCTTCTATCCCAAGTAAATCTAACAGGAGACAATGAGTTAACAAAATCTAATCCAAGAGTAAGTTGTTCAACATCAGTTTTATCTCTACCATCAGAAAGTCCAGTGATTGTTTGAACATTACATCTTAAAGATGTATGATTATGGTTACCTAAGTTTATAGTATTGCTGGTGGTTGCTGTTGGTCCAACACAGTTTGTTCCAACAAAAATATTATTTGATCCAGTGGAGTTACCCAATGAACTTGTTCCACCAACAGAAACATATCCAGCAGAAACACCAATAGCAACGTTATCATTTCCAGATGTATTTGTGTACAGTGCATAATGACCTACAGCAGTGTTTCTTGTACCTGTACTTTGACTTAATGCATATGCGCCAAAAGCAGATAAAGCATATCCATCTTGATTTAAGAGAAGTGCGGATCTTCCAAATGCACAGTTTTCGCTAGTTCTTGTTCTATACATTGCTGCAGAACCAACTGCACAGTTGCCAGCAAACTGACTGTGTTCTTGAGTTCCTCCAGGACTACCAGTTGTTGATCCAGCAGCAACCATACAAGCATCACCGATTGCTACGTTGTCAACTCCTCTTCTTGAAGTGTAAAGAGCAACCCTTCCTAATACAATATTACCAGCACCTACAGTTAGGTTATATCCTGCTTCATATCCAATAACAGTGTTTCCAAACATGGGCCCGAAAACAGCAGTAGATACTCCAGAAGGAGGACCATATACTGGATATGTAACTTCACCATAACTTGCTGGATATCCTGTAATGGCTAATCCAGTAAAGTTTCTAAGAACATTATGACCGATTGCTACCGAGGGAACACCAGCGGTAGTTGTTGTGATGCCAACAAAATTTGAATAAGTATCTCCAGTTGCAAGACGAATATTCATTGCAACGTCTGCAGCTCCAAGAGTGGAGAATCCTACAGTACCATTTGGACCATTTCCAATCAAAATACCATTAACATCAATATCTCTCTGAGTAACTATTGTAGTTGCTGTTCCAGTGATTGTAGTTCCACCAGAAAATACAATTGTTCCTACACCAACTGTAGTTGCACCAGTGATACCAGTACCAACCAAACTTAAATTATCACCTGCTGCGATCTCTTGGACCACACTAGATGCTACAACTAAAGGATAACGATCCGCCATTTTTCCTGTGTCTTTGTTTCTAGTTATTTATAACAGTATTAAGTTTTTGGATATTGTGATTTTACGCTGGTAATTCCAACATACCAAGAACCTGTAGTTGCTGATGTGCCCAAAAGTCCATTTTTCATATCATGATATAGTTGATCAAACTGATCTTTTAGTTCTGGATACTCATTAGCTCGTTTTCTTTGATATTCTTTATTTTCATACTCTATAATAAGTTTTTCATACTCTTCTTCAATTTCATCATTTGTTACTGGAGGAGTTTCATAGTTAATCCATTTTATTTCACCTAGAGTTTCAGAAGTTTCTCCAGACACAACAACTTGTGCATCTGGCACTAATGCGATGACTGCATCTATCGTAGTTGGTTTTCTCATTTATCCTGATATCTCCATTAAAGTTATTGTTGATTCATTTATACTTGCATGTTGGGCTTCAATGTAATATGCGCTGTTAATAGTTGCAATTTGTGTTTTATAAGTCAATGATGATGTTGATGCTGGAGTATCCAAATAAGAAAATGTTATAGTATTATGATTAAATTGTTGATACATGTCTACTCTCTCCCATTCCCATAAAGTAGTTGCATCTCTTAGTAATCTCAAGAATCCATAAACATTTGTCCCAGCAGATATTGCAGAAATAGCCTGAGAAACAAACACAAGTATTTTACTACTCGTTGAATGTGGTGTTATTGTTATTGAAGGTCCTGCATCAACATAAGAAGTAGAGTTTGTAGAAGTACCAGTATAATAAGTTATGTGCTTAACTTGAATAATACTATCACTTTGTTTTAATATATATCTACCTGAATCATTAACAATTGCTGAAGATATTCCTACTACTCCACCACTAGCAGTATCTCTAACAACCATTCTACGAATCTGAGATGTATATAAACCAATACCATCTTGTCCATATATCCCAAGACCGTCATTATTTCCACCATTAAAATCTGTGGCAGCAAATCCAACTCCACCACCATTATACGGTTTATATCCGTCTCTTAAAGAAATATAACTACCACCTGGATTATAAAATCCATCTAAGGTAAGATGCCCATATACTGTTGCAAATCCAGTAATGTTTGCATTACCACCAACGTTTAACTGTACAGTAAGTGTACTAGTGGCAATGCCTACTTTATTATTTCTTGAGTCAACAACAAATGCAGGATTTTGATCATTTGCCATTCCAACTTTAAACAATGACTCATTTAAGTTTGATGATAGAGCAAAGAAAGATGCATCAAAACTATTTCTATCTACATATGCAAAAGTTCTAGGAAAAGGATTACCATTAGCAATCTGAAACTGGTAAGTATTATTAATGGCGGGCCCATTATACCCATTACCAATCACAAATCCTGCAGAAAAATTATCTGATGTTCCAGCTCCTGCAATATTTGTAAAAAATATAGACGCACTATTGGCAGTTTTAGTATTTGTATCTAGACGGAGTGTGTGTTGATTTATAACTCCATCTGCAAAAATATTAAGTTTTGCAGGAAACGATCCAGGAACTGCACTTGTGTTGATACCCAATCTGCCATTATTATCTAATAATAAAACATTTGAAACTAAAGCAGAACCATCAGTATTTGTTGTTCTATAAACAAGACTATTTGGACCATAATCAATGAAGGCGTTTTGTGTTCCATTTGATATTAAATCTAATTCTGCAGAAGTATTTCCACTACCTCCAGATTGAACTCTTAAAACAGTATTGTTTCCCTCACCAAAAATATAAGCTCCTCTTGCAGCAGGATTTGAACTAAACAGCGTAGTTCCAATACCAACTTTAGCAGAACTAATGTAAGCACTGCCAATAACCTGAAGTGGTTGATCTGGTGTTCTAGAAGTTGAACCAGAACCAACCACAAGTAAAGACTGTGCCGTAGTAACTCCAGTAAGATTAACCGCAGAGATCTCTACTGGAGATTCAATTTGACTTCCCGAAAGTTTTGTCAGAGCCATTTATAGTCTTACACTAAGCAGTAAGACTATTTATTCTCTTGATTTTGGTTTATTGCACTCGTTACAGTAGTATGAGAAACCAGACTTAAAATACTTTACTGACTGAAAGTGATTTAGGTCTAATGGTTTTTCTTCATCACATTTATTGCACTTCCTTTTTATATTGTTTACGGACTCGTTTAAGTTCCTTGAGTTCAAGTTTAATATTTTTGTAAGCAGTTTCTGCATCTATTCTTCCTCCCATTTCCATTGCACAAATAACATCAACACGAGTTCCAAAATGAGAAAGTGCTTTCTCAAAGGTATCTAAATCTTCGTACATGATTATTTCTTACCATAAACTTCAATGAACTTACGGAGTTCAGGAGTTTCTTCCCATTCCCAAACTTCAGTATGACCCTTTGCGTCTTTTTTAGTAAACTGTTTCTTAGGTACAGTAGTCATTCTTGAGACCTCCATTCTTTTCTCATTATAACATACTTTGGGTGTTTTGCAGCAATATCCCTTACATGCTTGAATACTCGTGCTGCTTGTGCTTTTTCATTAATAAGTGCATCAGGTTCTTGTGGTAATACTGCGACACCTCCACGATCACCAGTGTGATAATAAGGAGGATTAGTAACGTATTTTCTACCAGTTTTGTGGTTTGCATAGCGACGAGCACGCGTGAATCCCATCTCAAGGAACTTGCGGCACATATCAGCACCGATAAAGTCACCAGCATTCAAATATTCTTCAAATATCGAATAAATCTTCCATGATGATTTCTTGGCAATGTCTACGTTTTTAAATCGCCAATGCTTTCCAATAATGTCTGTATAAGGGCGTACAATAAGAACACCCTGTTCCCCTCTGCCAATACGATACTTTCTTCGATTGTTGGGTTCTGTAAAATTCAAAACCTTGTAATCAAGTTCATAATCAAACTCTTTCATCGCCCAGTGACATCATCAAAGTCCATAAGTCTACCATACTTAAAGTGAACACGACATCGAGGCCATGATTCCCAGGTTCCTCCCCATATAGATGGATAAATCTCAACGTATTTGGTAATCAGTTTTGGAGTGACTTTGCCATGATTGCCGTTTGGAATCCATCTAAAGTTTAAAAAAGAACGTCCGACTCCATGCTCATATCCCTCATCACCCTCTTTAAGTTCTACAAAATCTGCAGTCTGTGAGATATCAATCTCATACAAATACCCATGAGGATCGATCCAATAATGAGTCATTGTTCCACCAATGCCATCCTCAATATCTTTTGTATGACACTCCACATTCGTAAAGTGTTCACCCAAATCATATGAACTTCTTAGATAGTCAAACATCCCCATGGGTTAATCCTCCTTTAACCTATAACACGATAACAAACAGTAGCATTTCCTTTTCTCACAGAAGCAATGTGAGCAAAAGCAGCATAAGAAAGATCCAGATCAGCATGTGAGTATGGACCACGATCATTAATCCTCACGATTACTTGTTTCATATTGTCTTGATTTGTCACCCGTATGCGTGTACCCAAAGGTAGATGAGGATGAGCTGCAGTCCAACGATAAGCATCAAACCGCTCACCATTTGCCGTAACTTGTCCATGAAAACCATCACCAACTCCGTAGTATGTAGCAATCCCACACATCAAAGCAGCAATAATCATAATCAGTCCCAACTAATGTTTTGTACAAGGAATCCAGGCATCACATAGGTCCAGGCACCAAGTTCTTGATTACCACCGACCTTATATTCCCACTTATACTCAAACTTGTTGTGAGAATCCCAAGTCACATATCCCTTTTCTTTATCGAATCGACCTTTGATTGTCAATCCATGTTTATTAGAAAAGATATTACGAGTGCGAAGTGCGCCGCCAGTTTCACGAGTTTCAATCACCACACAGGTATCAGGGTACGTTTGAACACTTGCCTCTAGAAGACAAGGAGTTTCATATCGAAATGGACGATAAGTTTTTTTCTCAGCAACTTTTTCCGTTTGAGCAAAAGCAGGTGTGCTCAAAAGGAATACAACCAGGAGGAAAAGTTTTTTCATGATCTCTTTTCAATAAATCGTGATAGTGTTTTACCAGTTTGTTGTCATAATCAGCACATCTTGGATAGAAGACTCCTTCGATGTAACAAGATTTTTCTGGTTCATAGTATTTTGTGACAGGAGGTGGAGATTCAAAATTACATATGATTGCATTTCCCTTACCAAGAATACCATCTACACAAGCAGATAGTAGCAATGGACCAAGAAAAGATAAAGTACCCATCAACACTCATCCTGTTTTAGTGTTGAAGTAACTTTACGAAGTGTATAGGTTCCGTTATTGTTATCAATCCATTCTACCAGATCACCCTCTTTAAGATTTGCTGCTTCCAACAGATCGTCAGGGAACTGAACATAATAATCATCAATGCCTTCTTCAATCTTTTGTTGTACAGGAAGTTGCCACTTAACAACTCTATCAGTCTTGGTAGGTTCTTTAATCCAAAAACCATCAGCAGTCATTGTGTATCCCTTAGCAATCATGCCATTATAAGTGATGTCAAGTTTTGCTCGCTTGTCATAATACTCTGCCTCTCGCAGATTATACTCACGATAACGTTCTTTCTCATCTTGCTCTGCTTTATTACACATCTCATTTAATTCTTCTTCGGTATACTGAGAAGAATATTTTTTGTCTTGAATCGTTGCTTCTTCCCAAAAACTATTCCAAGAGTTTTTACATTCATCTGAAGGATCATCTTTATCACAAGTCAAAGGAAGTTGTGTGTTGATCATATGCCCATTCAGAAGTTGAATAAGTTCATATGCGCGATCAGACCGTACTTTAAAATCATTGTACTCTTCCTCTACTGCTTTTTTGATCACATCATAGATTTCTTTTGGAGAGTTATTGGTGCATGTAATAGCATCATGCACCCAGTTTTCCAGTTGTTTCAAAGAGTAATCATCATAAAAGTCCATCATTCATCTCCGCTTTGTAGTCCGAACTCTTGGTGGTATCTTGTTTTAAGATATAGAAGTATTTCGTCTCTCCATCCCATCAGTTCATTAAAACACTTCTGATCATGAGAATCTTGACGAAGATCATGATCTGGTTTTAAAACGCTCTCATAGAAGAGACCCCATGCATCTTTGCGTTTTTGTTGAGTGAGATCTTCCAAAGGAATTCCTCCAGGTTGTAGGATTATAGCACAGTTCTATTTACCTTTCAATCTTCCAGTGCTCATTTCCTTGCTTTTGAATCCAGAAGCAGTATTGACGATTCAAAGAAACAAGAAAGAACTTATCAGCAGTTTCCTGTTCCACTTCACAAGAGTGAAACGAGTTCATAATGTTGATGAATCGATTCTTTGCTTTACTTGACAATGGAGTGACAGAGACAAACTTTTTCTTGACGCACATGGCAGTTGAAGTTTTCATGAATACTATAGAGGTAAAAGGAATCGATCAGACAAACACTGTGCCAGTTTCTGGGCTGGCACGATGTGCTTTGATAAACTTGTGTGCTGAATCTACGGTGCGACAAACTTTAATCTGCTGTCCGTTAAAAATAATCATGAGTTGATTGCCAAAAGGTACTGCAGCGTACCCATCTTTCGTAATAAAGCCTTCTTTCATAAAAATCGTGATCGGGACTGCTGGATAGGTAGTAGAGGGCACATCAGAGGAAAATGCAGAAAAAAAGGGTTTTGACCCCAGTGCTGGACTGGGATCTCAGTGAGACTCAACGCTTGACCACGCTGATGGCAGGTTCGCCCTGCTCAAAGATAGTGTCAACAACTGCCTGAACACGCTTAGCAGTGGTGATACCAACATTGCTGAACACAGGAATGCAAACAAGACCGAAAGACTTGCTGTACTGATTCAGATTGCCAGGTTGGATTGAACCATCACGAAGACCTTTTGCGTCGTCATGATGCAACCTGATCACACGACCGATGGTTTGAGAAATACCAATGTAGTCCATCGAACGCATAAAGATCACTGCTTCAAGACCAGACACGTTGATGCCTTCGCTCAGAATACTGTGGTGCAGAACAACAAACTTCTTGTCATTGTCCTTGCCCCATGCACTCAGAGTGTCAAAGAACACCTCACGATTGACCTTGCGACCATCAATCACACCACCAGTCTTAGCACTGATGTACATGTAAGAGTAACCACGCTCAGTCAGTTGAGCACAAAAGTCAGACTCAGATACCAGATTGATGATCTGCTTGACTGCCTTGGCACAGATCAGAATCTTACCAACACCATGCTCATCAATGGTTTCGATCAGATTCTCAGCATCAACCTCAGCAACTTGCATACCCTTAGGAACCATAGGCAGCTGCTTCACGGCAACCTTAGGGGGAACAATAAAACCACCCTTAACCAGTTCAGGAGCAGGAACTTTGCAGATCACTTGACCATAGACTGCAGAATCATTCATGCCAGGTTTGGAGATAGCGACAGAATGCTTAGGAGTTGCAGTAAAGAAATAGCAACGCTTAGCAGTCGCAGAGAAGTGCTCAGTAGCAGGGAAGAAATGACGCTGAACACTGTTATGTGCTTCATCGAAGTAGATCGTGTCTACATCAACTTCTGCCTGTTGCAGACGCTGCAGAGAGTGATAAGTGGTGAAGATCAGTTTGTGACCAGCAGTGTTCTTGACCCAAGCATGAATCTCACCAGGTTTGGTAGAAGATTCGTGATGAGTTTCGCCACTGTGAACGTGGAAAACCTTAGCGTTTGTGATAAACTCAAGAAACTCAGAAGACAGTTGCTCTGCAAGCAGAATGCGAGGAGCAACTACAACCACAGTCTGATCGATCTCAGATTGAAAGTTACGAATCGAATCAAAGATCATCTTCAGAGTCTTACCACCACCAGTAGGTACAATAATCTGACCCTTGCTGTATTTCTGCATTGCAGCAACAGCACGTTCTTGGTGGGGGCGGAGTTGAATCACAGATCTCTCTCAGTTCTTATGTAATATACCAAAAAAACAGGGTCTTGTGGGGCCCCGTGTGCCAGTTTCTAGATTGTCCTCTTAGAGTCTTAAAGCTTTCTTATCAACCCTAACAAAGGTATTATAGAGAGATCTAAGGGGTATTGTCAAGAGGGTATTATGGAGATATAATAAAAGACCCTTCAGTTTCCTGAAGGGTATTGGTGGATTATATTTTAATCAATCATTCGTTATGAACTACTGAATCAGTTAAAGGATCATAGTAGCATTCTGGTGTACAATCATGTTTTGTATCACAATATCCACTTACTTCAGCTTCTAAGTTAGAACTTGTTTCAATCTCAACTATACCATTTTCTACTTGAGGTAAAGAATCTGGTTCAAGGATTGGGCGACCTTCTGAATCAGTCCAATCAGCATTCTTAATATTATCGTCTTGACGTTCTGCAACAATCATCCAATCTATTTCATCAGTGCATGTAGGATCTTGTGCGGTGATTGTCAAAGTCGAACCAGAAACAGATCCTTTAACAGCAGTCCATCCAGAGTTGTTTACTACGAATACCTGGGGATCTCTTGTAAGAGCATCCCAAGTACCAGCAGTTAACCCAACTTCAGAGTCCATTTCAACAGTTGCACTACCAGCAACTAAAGTAGACTTACCTCTATAAATCAGATCACACTTAGGACCTTCAACGAAGGAGTGAACAAGATCTTTACCAGGTAAAAGTGGGTGAGCAATACGGAACGATCCAGAACCTTTAGAAAGAGCACCAGTGACATTTAGAGCACCAGTAACTTCGACATTACTTGTTCCGAGTGTAATGTATGGACCACTGCTTAGATAACCAGGAGCTGAGAGTCTTACTGCAGTTGTTCCTGCACCAGTTGCTCTAACAAATCCCCATTGAGAACTTTGTCCACTTGGACCAAATACGGGATCTAGATGAGATCTGTAATAAAGACCAAAAATACCGTCACCCCCTCCAGAAACAACCCAATCATTACCAAAATGCACGTTATCAGTAAATGTTGAAAATCCAACAACTTTTAACTTATGTTCACCACCAGATGGAGTCAGATAACTTACAACGGAGCTACTACCAATAGTTACTGATCCTGTAGCATTATCAATGAGAATTGAAGTTGCTCCAATACCGCCAGGTCCAATGTAAGTGTCGCCACTTCCATTGATTGCCATTCTTTGCTTGAAGTTTCCTGAAGCACCTGAAGCAAGAGTGAACCAGTTTGCCTTACCATCACCTCTAGCAGCACCACCAAGACCTAACCATACACCACGGTCATTAGCAGGTCCTGCACCGATTTCTAAACCAGAACCGTTGAGAGATGAATCAACATAGTTAACGTGATGTAGATATGCGGTGAGTGGTTTACCCCAAGCATTTGGACCAGTATATCCATCACCAAATGTCCAAGAATAAATTTGTTGTTGTGAAACTGGAACTGTAGCAAATCCAGTAAATCCAAGGTCTACTGCTGGTGGTCTAATAAATCCCCAAGTATCACCGATTGCTGGTTTAGTATAAACTTGAAGGACACCTGCATCAATAGAAAATGCAGTTGTACCATAACCAGCAGCAACACGAGTTCCTACATCAGTTGCAATTCCAAGAGAAGATCCCAATGAAATATTTCCATTTGGATTAATTCTAAGACGATTATAGAAGTTGCCTTGAGGACCGTTAGCGACTTGTAAGAAGTTTGCCCATCCATCACCTCTATTAGCACCAGCTAGACTGATCCAAGTACCCTTATTTACTGATGGTCCACCACCAATTTCTATACCACCTCCATCACGAGCACCATCACTACCACCACCAATAATACCTGTAATAGACGCACCCCAAATCTGTGGTCCTATAGTTGAACCAATGGCGAGTCCACCATGATGTCCAACTACCGTTGGAACAGTTGGGAATCCAACTGTAGATGGTCCAAGAACTGAACCATTTGGTTGAAATGGAAGATTGATTTGAAGAGGTGCATTTGGAAGAGAAGTATTGATACCAACTGATCCAACACCAGTGATTACCGTGTCATAGGGGGAAGTTCCATTGACAGTTACTGCATTCGTAGTGCCACTTGTTGGAGTAAGAGTTATTTCTCCAGATACTGTGGCATTTACAACAGCACTTCCATTCAAATTTAAGTTGTCGCCAGTAGGCAACTCTTTTACTGTTCCAGTTGAACTGTCAACAACTAATGGGTAACGATCCGCCATTTTTCCTGTGTCTTTATTTTTAGTTATTTATAACTTTTTTCAATCAGGTTTTGGATACTTATTTTTTATACCATCGATCATTGAGACCCATTTTCCAATTTTATAAGTATTTATCCAGTAAATATTATTTCTCAGGTTGAGGTGATGTCTGTATATGTGATTTGTTTTGATGCTTGATAAGCAGCGATAACTTCATCATTCCAGAGTGCCGCAGCAACTGCTTGAAGTTCTGCACAATCTTCTGACACATCATCACCAGGATGTCTTACATGTCGATGATAAGATCTACCAACTTCCTTACCATCTTTCTCAATAATATCTGCCCTACGACATTGAATAATATTATATGGTGGAATGATTTCCAGTTTATGTTCGTGTCTTTCTGTAAATGCCATTTAGGATCAACCTCCAGTTGAAACAGATTTATGGTGAGATTATTTATGCTGCGTAATATCTTACTGTAAATATCAATGGTCCATTATTGTTTACAGTAACCCAGTTAGCATTTGTACGAATTACACCGCTTCCAGTAACTACATGAAAATATACAAAACTATCACCTGTCCATACTAATGGTCTCCAACCAGTTAAAACTCCAGTGTCAGTATAAAGAATAGAACCTCCATTAAAACTATTTCCACCCATTTGTGCAAATGGAAGATTGCCGATAGCAAACGTACCTCCATTATTAGTTGGTTGAACATTTGTGAGATATGTATAAACTGTAACTAACCTACCTATTTTTGTATATGTCGCAGCACCGATTCCCATAGTACCACCATTTATTAAAGTTGGTGTCCATGTACCTTCTTCATAATCATCTAGTGCATTTGCTGCTGCAGTATCTCCATTGAAAGTAACTCCATCTGGACTAACTCTAAATCTTTCTGTAGGAACTCCTCCACCATTATCGGAAAGGCAACTGAAAACAATTGCACCACCAAATCCTCCCGTAGCTCCCCCACTTCCTATTGATTGTCCACCGATAAATGCTTTTAAGGATGCGTTTGGGTTTGTTTTCCCGCTTTCAGGCATAGCAAACTCAACTATTCCCAAATATGTACTAGTTGAAGGGGTAGTATCTCCACTATATAACCCTAATAATCCATAAGCACCATCAGTTGCTCTATTATTATTACCAATAATAATAACAGGACGATTGGTTCCATAAGCCCTTTGATAATCTGATTGTTTTCTATCATTTTGATTACCAAACATTGCAAAGATCTGACCATTGGGAGTCGGTGCTGAAGAAACTTGAAAACTTGCTCTTGGATTTGTTGTTCCTATGCCAATACTACCACCTGCTGGTTGAAGTGATAATGGAGTATACTCAACAGATTGATTGACTGATTGTATTGAATAATAAGAGGATCCTTCTTGCTGAAATATTAGTTCCATATTATTGGAACTTTCCATTGTAGATAAAATCAATGGATAACTTCTATTTACTTTTCGTCCAGAACTTAATCTAAGATTTCCACCAGTAATTTGAAGTTTTTCTGTTCCTTGTCCTGCAAAGGCAACTCCTGGATTACTTGTTCCTATACCAACAGTGCCTGTATCTAAAATCGTTAAATTTTCATTATTATTTTGATTTAAAACTGCAAATCGATTTGCAGTACCAGAAACTTTTAAGTATACTGGGCCTCCCATACCACCAGAAGGTGATCCAATTTCTAAACCTCTTTGCCCTGCTGCAGAGTTAATAAATTGTGCTATAGGATGAGAAGTCAGTACAGTTCCAGATGAAAGATTTGCAGTAGTAATGAGAGTGTCTAATCTTAAGGTAGGTCTATCTGAACCAACTCCAACATTACCAGCACCATCTACAATCAAAGATCCTTGAACATTCAATGGTTGAGTTGTTGCAGCTGTGTTAACTGTATTTACATAAAGACCATTTGCATTGATTGAGTTTTGTGTGTTACTTATTTCTGTAATGTAGTTCCCAGGATTTGGTGCTTTAATAACCAATGGTTTATCTGGATCTGTATTACCAATACCAATACGAGCATCTTTTGTGATTCTCATTGCTTCAACATACTGTGTAGCATTTGATGACATTGTAATGAATGTCAGAGTTCCTTTTGTTGATGCATCAGGTCCTGTTGCCATCACTCTTGCTTGACCTCTTGGACAATCAAACATTAAACTTGTAGATCCAATAGAGTTTACTTCTCCCCTAACTTGTATTGCTCCTCCAAGAGTTTTAATGATTTGAAGTGCATTACTTGTGTCAGTTGATCCTTGTCCAATCACAACTGGACCATTTGAAAAAGTTGCGATTCCAGTGACTAATGTATTTGTTGTCTGAGTTTCTGTGATACCAGTGATTTTATTATTAATACCATCAAAAGTAATACTTCCAGGTCCAACAGTAAGAATACCAGTAACTCTTGCATTGCCCTTTACAAGAAGATCTGTGCCACCAACTCCGATTAAAACATTTCCAAGAGTTGATATACCAGATACCTGAAGATTAGTTAAACTTCCATATCCACCATCCACATTTGTAGAAAGACCAGCAAACTCTGAATATTGGATGTTGAGTGTTTGATACGCAATAATGTCAACGACATCTCCACCAGTTGCAGGAGTGACTAGATCAAAAGTAGATCCATTTGATGCAGTGAAGTCTGATCCATCTACAAGACGAATACCATTTCGATATACATCAAGATAACCAGAACGATATCCTTCAGTAACTGTGAATGTTGTTTGGATTCCTGTTGGGGTGTATGTTTGTTTATTAAGTTTAACTGCATCAGTGGGAACACCAACAGTATTAGAATATAATGCAGTGATAAAGCAGCTTACACCAGCACCAGGTGCAGATGAAAAGAAAATAGAAGAACCTGTGCCTACAGTATAAGCAACTCCAGGTTGCTGAACAACACCACCAAGGGATACAACGATTTGTCTTTCATCAATCGGATCAAACAAATAACTTGTTGTACCTTTATACATTGTAAAGGCAGTTGTGATTCCGTTGAAAGGTGGAAGAAGTGTGACCTCTACGTTTCTATTAGGGTCTGAACCTCTTAAATATACAACAATATCAATAGAATCTCCATCACCAACAGGGTCATTTAAAATAATTGATGAACCACTAGTAGCAGTATATTGTGACTCAGAGAGTCTAACACCGTTTAGGAATACGTTTTCCTGTCCTTGACTGTAGTTAACATTAAAAGTTGTCTGTCCAGCAGTTGCAGTAAATGATGTAACAGACTTTGCGGCACCTACAAGACCAGGTTCAATGGTAATCGTTGTTGTAGTACCAATAGAAACGCCAGTAACACCAGATCCAACAAAGTTTAGTGTTGTTTGTGCATAACCAACGACAGAACCATTTGCTTGAACACCAATCTCTCCACCACTACCACCTTGAATACTAATATCTACTGTGGTTCCATTGATTAAGAAAGTATTTCCTAGACCAATAAAGTTTAAAGTCTTAATCGGACCAGAGGTGATAACTGATCCACCAGATGATATACCAAGATTAAAACCAGCGTTGGCGGTAACAACACCAGAAACGTATGTGTCACCTACAACGTGTAGTTTTGAAGTTGGGGTTGTTGACCCAATACCAATATTTCCAGCAGTAAAATATGAGTTATATGTATTTGTTCCCGTTCCTACTAACCAGGGGTTGATTGCAACAACTGTTGTTCCTAATCCTACATTTTTGGAAGCATACAGATGACCATCCCATGTGTTAAGTGCGAGTTCACCTAAAGGAACCTGATCTACACTGGGAATACGACCAGCTACTGCTGATCTTTTAATACGAATTTTTGGATCTGCCACTTACTACGAACCCCTGGTATATACCATCAATAAGAGGAATATATATCCCTCTGTGTTATGAAGGTATTTATCTTACTAGACAGTCAGAGGTGGTACAGCAGCATTTCCAATAGATACTGTTACGATTCCAGTACGTGTTGTAACTTGGAATGTATCATTTGCAGCAACAGTTATCTTAGTAATGTTCTGTCCAAATGACCATCTTCCTGTTGCAGGTCTTCTATGAATCGCAACTTGAAATCCTGTAAGTGCAGAACATTGAATGTTTGAAAGATTATATCCATCACCATAGTAAACTACTGTAGTAGTTCCTGCTCCTGCTGTAATGATACCAGAAGAGATTTTAACTCCTCCAATACTAGAAATACCACTGATGTTTAGAGTAGATGCAGCAATACCAGCACCACCACCAACTCCTCCTCCACCTGTTAATACTAACTCATTAACAGTAATAGTTCCTGCAATCGTTACGTTATTATCAATATAAGTAACTGCAAGACCTACATTTTGAAGATATTGTCCATCACCATAATATGTTGCACCAGTAACTATACCAGCTGTTACAATACCTGTTGCGTTTATATCTGTAGTTCTTAACTTTGCAAACGTTGCTGCAGTGCCTACAGTGAGATTTTGTACCGTTAAGTTAGGATTGTTGATAGTTGCAAAAGTTGCAACTCCAACCGTTAAGTTATCAAAATCTGCGATACCGTCAACCCTCAGGTTTCCAACTACGTGTAGTTTTTCCTGAGGGATTAGTGTTCCTATACCAACAAATGGAGTCCCAGATGTTGCGATACCAATGTTTTTTGTGGTATCATCAATCTCTAAAAACGAACCAAACTGTGATAGTTCTCTGGGATTTGGCATTTCTTATGAACCTTTGATACTACTTATCAGGCAAGAGCAAGAGTTGTTGAACCAACTCCAGCAACAGTAAAGGTCAACTGATTACCTGAGAAAGTAATCATAACCGCCGAAGTTTGACCAACACCACTGATAAATCCTCCAGGTGCTGTAATGATACCAGATGCAGATCCGATATTAGTTCCTCCAGCAATCTGAATACCAGAAGCATTTGCAGTTAGTGCAGTGCCAACTCTGAGTTGAGGAATCGTTGCAATACCAGAAACTCCAAGAGCAATACCACCAGCGATATCAAAACCGCCAGCACCAACTGTAGAAATGCCAGTGGAGTTGTTTAAGAATCTAATATCTGGTGTTGCATTAAGTTGAAGACTTCCGCCACCAACATCAGCAATAAAACTGTTGCTACCATCATGATAGATTTCTAAGTCACCACCACTTCCAAAGACTGTTTTTACATTGTCTTCAAATCTTGCATTAGAGAAGAATGTAGAAACTCCTGCAATCGCAACTGGACCACTTAAAGTAGTAATACCAGTTACACCAAGAACAGTAGTAACAGTTGCAAGACCAGAGTTCACAGATCCTGTTAGATTGCCAACAACTTGAGCAATCGTTGCAATGCCAGTATTTTGGTGCAAACCACCCACTGTAGTGACTGCTGCACCTACAAGTTCTCCACTGAATCGTGATGCTGTGATGATTCCAGTTGTATTAACTGAAGAAGTTGCTTGTAATGTGGTTGCTGAAGACGCAACTCCAGTGAGATTACCAACAAATGTTTGTGCTGTGATGATTCCAGTTGGGAAGAAAACACCAGTTGTGTTTAATACTTCTACACCAGCAAACTTAAGAGCACTACTAGTAACTTCTACAGTTTGACCTACCTTAAGATTATTTGCTGCAATCGTAGTTGCTGATCCAATAGTAATCGTATCAGAAATCTTTGATGTTCCTACAACATCTAGAGTAGCAGTTGGAGCAGTGCTATTGACACCTACAACACCTGATCCAGAAAGTGCTGTAAGAACTGTTCCTCCAGTTCCAACATTGAAGTTTTCAACTATAGTTCCGATTCCACTAATATTGAGACTCGTAAAATTATTTGGTGCAGCAGCAACCGCACTCTCAATCGTTGCCGTTGTTGTTGCGTCAAGAGATTGAATGTTTTGAAGTTGGAATCCAGCAGAAATAACAATCGTGGATCCAATAGCAACATTAGCTGCTGAAACTGTGCCAAGACCAGTCGTATTAGAGAGGTCTGCTTTTGCTAACTCAAAACCACCAGCGGTAGATCCGTCGTGGACTCTCAACGATTTATTTGTAATATTTACTGAGAGTTCACCAGCAGCACCAGTGAAGGCGTTGTTTTGAGCTGTAGTGCCTCTTCTAAATTGAACTTCGGTAGGCATTTTCTTTTATCTTTCTAGTTATTTAGCGTGGACAGAATCATAGAACTCCAAGGTCATTGCTACGAAGAGTTCCTGGAGGATCAAACTTTAAATCATAGTTTGCACTTAGTTCAACATCAAAAGCATCTGCAGCTGGTGAACTAAAATCTCCTAAATCACCAGATGGCATGGAAGTAAATGTGGTTGCTCCTACAACTTTATGTGCTGTTAATCTATCAGTGACTGTGACACTTCCTTGGACATAAAGAGATGTTGCAGCAGTTCCAGCAATAGGATCATATCCAAGAGTGCTGAATCCAACTGTAAGTGGAAACAGTGGAATCGTTGTTCCTATTCCAACATTATTTCCACTAATCGTGATCGGAGATCTTCCAACCCAGACTGTTCCATTCCACTGATACTGATTACCAGAGGTAGCATCAGTAAATATTTGACCGATAGATGGACTAGATGGAAAGGATATTGCCACTTTTAGTTACTATGTCTTTTAGGTATTTATTAGATAGCAACGGTTGCTAAAGTACCGTTGTTTTGTACAAATAATCTATACCTTGTACCGTTTGCTGCAGTCAAGATTACTCCATGTGCAGTATTAATACCTGCTTTTATGCCACCATTAACATCAAGATTAGTTTGAGGAATCGTAGTTCCAATACCGACTGAAAATCCTGAGCTGACAATCAAGTTAGAAACCACATTTCCACCAACACTTAAATCAGTGCTAATGGCAACTTGATTTGACTTAAGATTAATTGTGTTGGGAGATTCGATATTTGTAGCACCAGAAGTGCCAACAAGATCTATCTGCCTTACTCCAAACTTTTTGTCTGCCATCTGTCTTTTTAGAGGTATTTATAGTTGTTTAATAGAAATGTCACCAGTGATAGTGATATTCCCTGAAACATTTGGTTGAAGATTATTAGCAAATGGATTATAAAGAATATTATGTGCAGCACCACGAGGTTCATAATCATTTGCCCAGTAATCTACTGAGGTTCCAGCACCCACAGAAGGACCATTTGCTTCATGTGTATAACGATCTCTGAAAAAGGTTCCGACTCCAACTGTGCCACGAGTTGCTAACCATTGTCTAGCTGCTACTCTATCCGCATTTGGATATGCTTGTAAGTATAATGCTAAAACTCCACATACATTTGGAGTTGCCATACTAGTTCCACCAAGATACTGATTATAATAGTTTCTATTTCTTGGATCTTTGATGCCACTAGACCAAGGACTTAATATTGCATCACCAGGTGCCCAAACATCAATACGTGGACCCTTATTACTAAAATCTGCAGATCTTTCTGAGGTGAATCCTGATGTTGTATCGGCATGATAATCTAGTGCTCCTACAATGATTGGTGCATCAGGTAGTCCATTATGAGTAATAGCAGGAGTACCTGAACGATTATAATGTAGAGAACTTGCTCCTAGACCTTGATCATATAATCCTCCAGATCCTAATGCATAGGTTGCACTTGAAAATGTGTTGTTATAATCAAATCCTGTTGTAATATCTTGCTTACCATTACCATATCCAGAGTTTCCTGCAGCAAAAACAAAAATTATATCAGCACAGTCTGGATCATCAAAGATTTCATCTGCTTTTGTTTGTGACGTTGCAAAGGATGAAGTAAACCAATAATACTCACCATAGTTATTCATCCAGTATACTGCAGGAAGAAACGTACCACTTGCTTCCACATCTACTGATGAATATGTCTTACCTCTAAAAGATACATTATATGATGCAGTGTATTGAACAAACTCAGTAAACCCCCAGCTACCATTGACAATGGTTGGATTTCTTCTACCAGTTTCAGGATTGATTGGTTTATTCTTATGCCAAACTTTGATATAATCAAATCCGTCAGAAGGATCAGTAAATCCTACATCATCTCTATCGACACAAGCAATACTCCAAATATTTGCTTCAAATGCAGCGCCAAAGTTATTTCCTGCAGCAGTACCCGCTACATGTGAACCATGCCAAGAACCATTAAATGATGCAGATTGTAGTGCATTTGCAATAGTATAGTTTGCAAGAGAACCTGTACCTGGAGCAACTAATCCTTCAGATGCCCAGTTAATACCATATTCAGAAGCACCATGAATCAAGATATCTCTAACTCTACTTACCGATGTTGTTGCGACTCCAACAGGAACTGATGTATATCCAATGCCCAAAAACTCTGGATGATCCCAACGAACTCCAGTGTCCATGATTACAACATCAACATGCTTTCCAGTCAATGTAAACTGAATATCAGAAGATAAAGAAGTTGTACCTACACCAACAAAAGCATTTGATTTCTGCTGTGATCTCAAAAGACCCCATTGGGTATAGTTAAGATTTGTTGTAGATAATGTATTAGGTTCGCTTCTTACTGCTTCTTTGTTGGACTTATATCTGTTAGTGAATAGATGGGGAAATAAATCTTTATCTAACTTTCTTTGCTCAATAACATCAGGATTGTGTAGCGATGCTTTAGTAATCCATCTAATTTTTTCATGATTGATAAGGTTTGCTACTTCATCATCAGATAACATATAAACACTTCTTGTTGGAGAACAGCACTTTTCAGATATACACTCACATGATCTAGTTGGAATGTTATCTTCTAGTGTTCCATCCTGTGTTAAGATGTCATGAACATATTGCCAATCATCAGCAGAATGTACACAGATTTCGTATGGTTGAGGATCATCACTTAAATATCTGCTTAGATGAACTTGTCTGGATTCAAATGGATTAAAAGTTGTTTTCATATTAGAGCATTGTGTTTCTGGTAAATCTATAGGTTATGATGCCAGAGACTCCTGTTTCTGGAGTTACAGTTAACCTGACAGCACCAGAAGTAACAGTAGCTCCGATAGAAACAAGTAAGTCAGGATGAGACATCACTGCCCATTCTTGCGAGTATGCAGTAGATCCATTCTGCATTACAAGAACTTTTTGAGTTTGAATACTAGATGCACTTTCTACATGAACTGTATATTCAGCAGTTCTGAAGTTAGTAGAAGAGATTGTGAAGGAATCAATGAAGGTAGTAATACCTGCAGATGCTGCGAAGGTTCCAAATCCAGTCTGAGTTCCAAATCTTTCAACTTGGAAAGTGCTTACTGGATTTGTGGTTGCGATTCCAACTCCAGAACTTGTGATTCTTGCTTGTTCAGTTACTGAACCTGAACCACTAGCATTAACTCTTAATGCTATACTTCCCCCAGTTGCTCTATAATTATCAATGTGAAGAAGCCCAGCAGATTGGTGATAAATGTCTGCTTGGTCTGTTGAATTTGTGGTGATTCTAATACCACCATCATTATAATCTCCAGTTCCAAAACCATCTGTTACGATTCTGTTTAAACCAATAACACGAATGCCATCAGTTACTGTCGAAAACTTTTGCTCATTGTTATAATATAAAAGTGCATCAACTCCATCAAAGTTTGCTATATTTGCAACAATAAGACCTGTTGTTGTAGTTATTCCAGAAACATTTAATGTTTCAAGAGAAGTATGTCCTTTTACTGTAAGAGTGCTCGTTGGATTTGTAGTTCCTACACCAACATTAGAAAATGTATGAATACCTACTGTTGTTCCTATCCAATAAGATTGTCCACCACCAGTAGCAGTGACTGTAACAACTCCAGCAGAAACAGGAGATACTGATAGGTTTGCACCAAAGTTGATTGTACCTGCTGTTCCAACTAAAGCATCATCATCATTAACAATAACACCAGTACCAGCAGCAACAACTCCAGTAAGTAGTGAACCATCAAGAGCAGGAAGTGCGCCAACTAAGTTGTTAGCAGCGAACGTTCCAATAAAAGTAGAAGCAGTAATTATGCCACTTGCATTAATACCTCCAGCATTAATCGTAACTCCAGATCCAATGATTGTAGAAGTTGCGGTTAAGACTCCTACTGAGATATTTGGTGTGCCAGTGAGACCTTGAGAAACTGTTGAAATACCAGCAGTTGATGCATAAGTTGCAATACCAGCAATAGATGCATATGTGCTTACTCCAGCAGTTGATGCATAGGTTGCAATGCCTGCAGTGTTAGTATAAGTAGCAATACCAGCAGTTGATGCATAGGTTGCAATGCCTGCAGATGCAGAATACGTTGCAATTCCTGCGGTATCAGTGTAAGTTGCAATACCAGCAGTTGATGCATAAGTCGCTGTTGTTGCGCTAGTAGCGTTACCACTGAATGAAGTTGCAGTGATAATACCAGTCGAATAAATGTTTCCAGCAGTAACTATACCAAGAGTCGTAATGCCAGACACACTTAACGTTGTGACAGATCCTAATCCGTTAGAATCGATGACAACTCCAGATCCTATTCTGATTTGATTAGAAACTCCATCCAAAACAATAGATGAAGAACCAACTGTTAAGATGCCTGTGACTCTTGCATTTCCATTTACCCATAATGAAGTTCCTGCAGCACCAACAGGTCCAACTTCTAGTTGGAATCTTGGATTGGTTGTTCCTATACCAACATTAAGTGATGTAGTATGAATGCCAGAGTTTGTTTGTGTATTGCTGAAGAAACCACCGCCGCTGCCACCAGTGCCAGTTACTGAAATGGTTCCTCCACCACCTCCTCCAGTAGGTGCAAAATCTACCCATGCATTTGCAGCACCATAGTAAATAAATCCACGACCTAATACTTCACTCCACCATAAGTTACCACTCTCAGGATTTGAAGGAGCAGCAGTAGATACAGCAACACCAACATTTCTTAAAAATCTACCATCACCGTAATAGTAGTTGGCAGTAACAATACCAGCGTTCAGAATGAATGTATTGTTTGGATCTGCTGCACCATTACATGTGCTAGTTCCGATACCAACATTTCTTGATGTGTGAATGCCAGTGGTATTACTTGCCCAACGAGATCCACCAGGGACAGTGTATGCATCAAGAACTGAGAGAGTAGAATCATCAATAACACTGATGATTTTTCCACTTGCAACTGTGATTGGTCCAGCACCAAACATGTTGTAACCAGCAATCGTGGTTACATCTTGATCAACAACTGCTTTGTTAGCGAAGAATGTGTGTGTTTTGATAACACCATCAACATCAAGAGCAGCACCCGTATGAGGTAGAGTTGATCCAATACCAACTCTACCTGTAGTATGAATACCGTTTTGATTTTGAGTAAAATATCCACCTGATCCACTATTAATTGAGATATTAATCTGACTACCATCAACACCAAAAGTATTTGCTGCCCCCACAAAGTTAAGTGCAGTGATACCAAATGCAATTGGTTGACCACCAGAATAGATTCCAACTCCACTATCAATCTTAACATCAACACCAGTTGCAGATGCACTAGTTACAAAGTTGTTTGCACCAGTAAAGTTGATTCTAGTGATTCCATAACCAACATTAGTTCCATTTCTGAAAACTCCAAGAGTTGCATTAACAGGAGTTTCAATAACATCAAGAATCGTTAAAGTTGCATCATCAACAACAGTAATCGACTTACCAGCACCAATGGCAAGTGATCCTGCTGCAAACATGTTGTAACCAGCAAAGGTTTCAACATTCTTATCTAAAGTCTTTTTAGTTGCGAACAGCGAATCTGTCTTAACAACTCCCCTAGTATCCAAACCTTCTGCGGTGATTGGTAATGTTGAACCAATACCAACTCTACCAGTTGTAACAATACCAGAAGAATATGCTGTATTCTTCATCCAGAAGTTTTCAGCACCACTATTGATTGAGATATCAATAGATTGTCCGTTGATTTGGAATGTATTTCCAGCACCTATAAAGTTTAGATTAGTAAATCCATAACCAATCTGAGTACCTGAGGATGCAATACCTACACCAGCACCTAAGAATGTAACAGTAACTCCAGCACCAGTTCCTGCAGCAGTTACATGAGCACCAACAAAGTTGATAGATGTAACATTGGAGGGAGTTCCTGTGATTGTATTTTCTTCAAGAACTGTAATGCCTTGAATGCCAGTGGTGTTTGCAGCACCAATGTTGTCATAAAGATAATACCCAATCAGTTCAACTGTGTCTCCAGCAGTTGCACCGTTGAGTAACGTTACAAATGCCGCAGTTTCTGTGTATTCTGATGTAGATAACTTAACACCGTTTAAGAATACGTCAAGAAATCCAAGAGTATGAGCAAAGTTAAACTGTTTCTGACCTTCTAATGCAGTGAATATTTCTTGTTTTCTAAGATTTGGTGCTGTGGTCCATGCAATACCAGCACCTGTTGCGATTAAAAATTGTCCGTAAGTACCAACACCTGTATTTCCTGCTTCTAAGGTGCCGTTAATAATCTTTGTGTTTGTACCTAACGAGGTGACTCCAACAACTTGGAGATCATCTTCGATTTTAGTGGTGCCATTAACGTGAAGTTTATGAAATGCAAGAGTGGTTCCAACACCAACCCTTGCTAACTGTGCATCAGCGTAGAGAAGATCAGTTTTTACTTCTAAACCGTGCTTAACTACAAAGTTCTTATTGACGGCCATTAGATCTCCTGAGGTTCACTATCCCCTCGTTAGGTATTAATTTTATTTATGATATAATGGTTATCAGATAGACAGAGGTGGTTGTCCAGCCATTCCGTATGCTACTGTTACGATTCCAGTTCTTGCGGTTACAGAGAACGTACCAGTTTGAGTATCTGGATTGTTGGTAAGTGCAATCTGAGTAATGTTCTGACCGAGAGACCATCTATTAGTTGCAGGTCTACGATGAACAAGAAGATGCTCTGCCATCAGTCTGGTTAAACCAGCACCATCGCCATAATATCTGACAGTTGAGAATCCAGATCCAGGAGCAGCAGTTACAATACCAGCGTTAATCTGAACTCCGTTAAGAGTAGAAATACCAGAGATATTGACAGTTGATGCTGCGATTCCAGCACCACCACCAACTCCACCACCACCAGTTAGAACCAGTTCCGAAACTGTGATTGTTCCAGCGATGGTAACATTATTATCAATGTAGGTAACTGCAAGACCTACGTTGGACATGTATTGAGCATCACCGTAGAAAGTTACGATACCTGCAGTCGCGGTGATGATACCACCAGCACCGTGATTACCAGGAATGACTCTCACATAACCTAATGTAGAAGCGCCAGAAACGACTACACCTTTGTCAAGAGTTGGTGAACCGTTACCACTTCTATCTCTGATAGTATCTACTTGTAATACTGACATTTTGCTACTTTGCCTTCTTAAAGGGACTTTGCTCTGGATTATTTATAAGTATTTAGATTGAAGACTACATCAACTGCTAATATTTCCAAAGGTTTTCCATTCATTATTGATAGTATAAATCCAACCTACTGTTCCTCCATTTGTTGGATTTGCATTGTATACAACATCACCTGGATTTCCAGCAATAGATGGGGTTGCAATACCAACCGTATACTTTCTAGAAACAGTACTATCACCTTGAATGTAGATAGATTGTGCTTCAATGCCTTTTACAGAGTTTGATGTAATCTTATTGTTAAACACAACTGGACCATCAAATCTTGAAGTTACAGACTGATCGATACCACCTTCAACACGAATACCTCTTGTGATTGTTGCTTCAACAGGAGTTAAAACGTCAAATCCAATGTTTAGGTTTGAACCAAGTTCTTCACCTGTAACAGTAGGAATAGGAGCATCAAATGTTGCTTCTTTTCCTGTGGCAGAACTGACTTTCTTGTTTCCGATATAGAAACTACCATCATTATTCATACCAGTGTAGACAACTACACCACCATCTTCTTTATGTGCTTGTGATAGAATCTCTTCAGAACCAGAAAGGATTCTATCTTGACGTTGTGGTAGAGCAGTCGAGTAGTTACCAGGACCAAAACCAAGATATTCAAAAGTATGTCCAGATGCACGTAGATAAGAGTTTCTTCTAAGTTCAATCTGTTTTGGAGAGATTCTCTTAACAACAGCACCAGCAGCATGATCTGCTCTTCTGGTTCCCATGACACCACGGAATACCTTAATAATATCACTTGTAACAGTTTCTTTAACTCTTACAATCTCCTCATCAATTTGTAGATAATCCCCAATCTTAATATCAAGATAATCAGTGTCGATTTCGATTTGATCTGTTGTCAATGCTGCTGAACCACTTGCGCCCATATTGATTAATGTTGTGGTAATACCAGCATATGCTGCTACCATTCTTCCTGCAGTGTTTTCATTATCATCTGTTGTGTTTCCACCCTGAGCACTAAATCCTGTAGGAAGTGCATAGATTGTTCCAGAGGCGGGATGTGTAACAGTTCCAATACCAATATCAATCGTAAATGATGTTGTAGTTCCAACTGATTTGATTACATATTCTCTGTTGTAGAAGTCGTTTGTTGCACCAACAATACGAACTTTATTATCTACAAAGAAACCATGTGCTTCTCTACATGTGATGATACCAACACCAGTTCCCTGATTATAGGAAAGTGTATTAACAAGAATACCTTTACCAACTGTATAAACAAATGCAGATGCTACATCTGTTGCACCGACACCTGATGCTGATCCAACTGAAGGAGCAGATACTGTAGATGCACTTGCAACTTGAATCCTATATGGATCACCAGGAACAATAGAAGTAACTCTATACTGCTGATTGTATTCATTATTTCTAGAACCAGTGATTCCTTGTAAAGAGATTACCTCATTTAGATTGTTGTAAATCTGAGTTACACTTACAACACCAACAGTAAATCCTGATGTAGTTCCAACACCTACAACATTAAGAGAATCACCTACACTATAGGAACTTCCTCCATCCATGATCTCTGCAGATGTGATCGATCCAGAAGCATTTACAGTAATAACTGCAGTTGCATTCTTTCCTGCAGATGATGTTCCCTCAAGTCTTGCATTGTAGATTCTTCCAGAACCACCAGATCCATATCCAGCACCAGGAGTTGAAACAGAAAGTTTAGTTGCTCTATTAAAACCATGCTCTATTCTGGTTGTAATGGTATGTGCAGTTCCAGTTGCGTTTGAAACAATATTAGAAATACCAATACCAACTCCTTGATCAATCAGACCTTTACCAAGAGTTTCTGCAGTAATTGAATTTTGTGGGTCATTGATAACAACTTCACCAATAATATCCGAAGATGCAAAGCAATCTGCTGCTGGTGGATCTGACTTTGGATTATCTCTGTTAACCTGAGGATAAAGATTAACAACTGGTTGCGAATAACGTTGTGATGTAAATGGACTTACGACAGGAGTATTATCTGCATTGATAACCAAGAGATCATAGATACCATCTTGTTTTTGTGGTACATACTCTTGAATTTCTCTTGTTCTGTAAATAACGTAAGTGCCGTTATACTTCTTCTTTCTGAAGTATGGTAAGTTTGTATTTCTGGTAGAAGTATCATTTGTAAATGTTCCAGGTGCTGTAGGAATAGTTACAGTAAACTCCTTTCTACTTCTTATCGAAGTTACAACGAACTCACCATTAAAACCAAGTTTAGCAGCACCTGTTGTGTTTGCTGTACTAACTACGTTTTTGATTTCAACGGTATTGCCAATACTTAAATCATGAGGAAGTTCAGTTCTAAATGTTGCCGCAGTTCCTACCCAAGAAACATCCGCAATAAATCGTGGAATCCTGAGTTCAGCAGAGTTTGTTAAAGTTTTAACAGAAGATGGTCCACTAAAATATTTCTGGATTTCGTTGGTGGATGAAGGAATAGTTGAGTTTGATTCCTGTAATACAAATCCTTCAACTGGAGGTCTTGCTACTGTTGATGAATCCTTTGGTAAAATGTATCTGACTCTGTAAACAGTATCTCCAAATGCTCTTGGATCATTTTGCCTTTCAATATAAGTTCTTGAAGTCGCCGTTCCAAATGTGGTTGTACCAAATCCAACTAACTTAGTGTAGATAGAGTTTTCTGTGGAAGCAGAAGAAACGTTAATGTACCACTGACCTCTACTTGTATCATATTGTATTGGATGACCAATATCTCCTGCTTTCTTATCACTTACACGACTGACAACTCTTAAATAACCACCTTTTGAGTTGATGGTAAGAGCATTATCATTGATTGCATCTCCGAATGTCTGTGCAATTTTGATTTGCTTTGTATTCAGAGGAGTTGATGGACTGATTGTAATGACATTATAAACTGTATTTGGTTCTAAACCATCAGGTAAATGTCCGTTATCACTCAGAATACGAATCGATTCTCCATTTATAAAACGATGATCCGTTTCAAGAGTAACAATATTTGTAGAGATACTACTAATACCAGAACTGGTTCTTTGAACTCTGTATGACTTTTCCCCAGAACATTTAACTGCATCATCTTGAGTATCTGGCATCACGATTTTTGCCGAATGATCAGTAGTGAATCCAGCAATCGAAAGATTTACCTTAAGATAGTCATTTGTCTTTGTACCGATTCTATATCCATCGATTACAGAATCTGGAGCATCCTTGATGTTCTTTCTATTCAGTAGATATAAACGACTGGTTGTACCGATACCTGGATTACTTGCTGCAGCTGCAGTTGTTGTTACACCAATATCAATAGCATCAAATTCAACAGTGATTGCTCCACCTTCAATCATTTTTGGTGGAATGATATGTGAAATATATCCTACATCATCTCTTGCAAAAGCAGTTTCCTGATAACCTTTAGAGTTAAGTGCGATTGCACCAAAGTTAGAGTTAGAGTTGGTGATTGACATATCACCACCACTTTCTGCAATATAATGTTTTCCAAATCCAATCGAGAAGATTGAAACTAACTGAAGGAATGCGTTGTTACTTGCTTTAATGTGGAAGTTTTCATATGATGGTTTAAATCTTGCTCTAGAATCAGACGATAGATTCTGGTTTCCAGCTGCAAACTGATCTTCCCATAAACCATTGGTTGTATTATACTTCACAAAAGCATTGTTATCTTTTTGCAGACCAATACCAGTGAACTGTGCCACAACCATTGATTTAAATCCTGCTGCCTTATCTCCATCAGCATGAAGACCATTCATGCCAAAAACTGAACGCAAGGAAATATTGAAGATATATGGAGACGCGGAAGTTACAGTATCAACAAGAATATTCAGAGTAGCACCAGCAACATCGGCAGCACTTGGTTTTGCATTTGCTGGAGGATTTTGAACTAAGTATTTTACACGAGTTGAACTTACAACTTCAGTTACAGTATGAACTCCATCATATCCAGAAGGTATTACTCCATTAACACGAATCGGAGTATCAACATCAAGGTCAGGAAGTTCGCTTTCTAACTGAACAGTGACGGTTGTTGATGATGTAGTGCTGTTACCAGCGAAGATACTGCTGATTCCAACTTCTGCACCCTGTGAACCAACAATACGATATTCATCAACTTTCTTCTGAATATCAAGAGTTTGACTTACTTGCTCAGGGAAAATAGCACGACCACTGAGTGTACCGTAGACTCTACCAACTTTATCATAGTACATATCCAAGTCAGTCTTGGTAAATGCACCATCAGAACCTGAAATAAAATCATCGTCAATATCGACGTTATTCACACCATCAGCATACTCAAAGCATGTAAGTTTGTGGTGAGAAAAGTTAGGTACAAACTTGTTTGTTGTATAATCTTTATATACGATACCAGTTGGATCACCATCGAAGAACGAGAACTGCCAGAAGTAACAAGCACCAGTTACTCTAAAAATCGCAGATCTTTCGATTTGATTATTTTCTGGATCAGGTACATACCTTGGAATAATCTTCGTTTTACGAAGATCCATACCAACAATAGAAGTACCACGAGGGACGATAACTCCACCGTAAATGGAGTTCAGTTTGTAGAGAATATTATCGTCGTCTCTTAGATCAAAGTTTGTTGTACTATCGAAAGGAGACAGGTTGCCTGAAGTTGCACCACTTCTCAGACGATAGTTATTTGTTGCAATGGGAATCCACCCAGGACGGTTATCAACAAGATGCTCTCCAGGATAGAGCATGATAGTTGTTTTTCCAAATCTATCATTATCAACTCCTCTTTGATAAGAGAATCTTGCAGCTTCAATCAGTGCCCTTTGTAATGTCTTGAAGGGTCTTGCAAGCGAGTTGCCTTGATTTTCTACACTATCTGTTGAATCCAGATTGTTTGGATCAACGTAAAGAATTTCACCTTTTGTATTCTTAAGAAAGTTATCCAGTCTGCTGAGACCCATCTTATTAATGATTATAGTTTCCGTTATAGATTATTTATCATATAACGGAAGGGTCACTCTGACTGATTACATTCTAACATATACTCTACAGTATTTGCCACATCATTCATAGCATCACGAAGAAATGGTCTTTGTCCAGATTCTTGGCGAATAACAGGTCTATGACTATCTACTAATGTCCAGCGCCACTGTTTCATTTGGGCACAATACCAAAGATTAATTTTCATGTTTGAAATATTCGAGTCGTACCCAGTTGAGAAGTGCATTGAGTTCTGCTCGTCTTTCTTCGGAAAAATCGTTTCCTTTACTAAAGAGGTAGAAGTCAAGAGACTCGATAACATTTTCTCTATCTTTTTGCGAAATAAGTGACATTGGAGTTATAGAACTCAGAGCCCCCGACTGGATTTGAACCAGCGACCAACGGTTTACAAAACCGTTGCTCTACCACTGAGCTACAAGGGCATTAATCTACAGGTAGTAACTCTGGATTTTCCAGATCTAACTCAAACATAAGTGGATGACACTCTTCTAAAATCAAATAATATGAGTTTTGATAGAGGTCTTCTGGTTCATACATTAGGTTTTTATTTGCTGATTCTACCATATCAGTTGTATACATGTCTTTGTGTGGTAGTTCATCAAATGTAAAAGGGATATTTTCAATGAAATACATTAAAACAATCTCTTTTCCTCTGTTGTACCAGCAGTAAGCAGTATCTATGCGGTATTTCATAGATAACCTATTTTTGATTATTTAGGGGTAGAACCTCAGATAGGTAAGGTAATACAATTTTTATATCCTTCAAGTTGTTTTGAAGTATATTCATATGTTTTACCAAGTTCAGTAACTACAAACAAAATATCATAAGAACCAATCTTGTAAGAATATTTGTCTTTATACCCACTCATAGTGCGTAATCCAACAACGTATTTTCCAGATTGTGCTTTTGATTTTGTCGTTTTTACTTGAACTTTTTTTAATCCGTCAGGGTATTCTACAACCAAATCATACTCTTGGCAATCATTTAAAGGAATACTAACAGTATATCCTTTTTGAGTGTAGTGAGCAATTGCTTGCCCCATACCAACATTACCTTGAGATTGACTATTGGTGCATTCGTTGAATAGCATAACGGACTATAACTCTGTTTTTTATTTATAACAGAGAATAGGAGTGGTGGGATTCGAACCCACCCTGGATGGATTTTAAGTCCACTGCCTCTTCCGCTGGGCTACACTCCCAAAAAATCAACCCTCGTAGGTTTTAGGATTATACTTCAGATACTCAAAGAATGTCAACTTCATTTCTTTTTGTGTCATCCCACAATGTTTTGCAGCAGCAGGTAGAGTCATCTTTGCATGAAATAATCCTTCATTTGCTTCACGAACATTATCAGGGGTTGTCTTTACAGGCACTTCTACTAATGCGTTCTTATTGATTTTGTAAGGATTCATACTTTGAAAAAAGTAATAGGGCAAAAATTTCTGGGGAAATTTTTTCGACCAAAAATGAAACTAAACTTCATTTTTGGAAAGCGGGCAACGGGGATCGAACCCGTGATTCCAACTTGGAAGGATGGCGTGTTACCGCTACACCATGCCCGCATAAAGAGTGCTCAAGAAGGGACTTGAACCCCCACAGATAAATCTACTGGAACCTAAACCCAGCGCGTCTACCAATTCCGCCACTTGAGCACACTGTAATCATGAAGCAACAAGAGGTTCAGAGAATGCAAGAGTTTCTTCGTCAAGATTTTCACGAACAAACTTTAACACATTTAGGAACTCATCAGGAGTTTCACACACAACTTCTTTTGTCGATCCTTCACTAGAATAAAGATAGACGGTTCGCTTAGCAGCATCGACAACACAACGTGTCAGAAACTCTTCTTGCATTTGCTTTGTTTTGATTACCTTAGTAGTATAGGACACGAACGATGGGATGTCAAGTCCACTGTGCCAGTTACTCAGGTGTCCCCCACTGAGGATTTCTTCTATCATAGTCCCATCCACCAATCAAGAAGTTTTGATTACCACCAGGATAATCGTCTGGAGTTTCGCCCTCATAAACGACATGAAGTTTTTCTTCATGGTTCATAGGATTCAACCATCTTGCAGCCCATACTTCATAATAACAATGAATATTTGCTGCGTTTCCAGATACAATATTTACTACATTATTTTCAACACCTTTTACGATTAAATCTTGGGAATATCCAATCTGTGTTAAAGTTACTGTGATTGATTCTGGATCAACAAGTCCATCCCAGTATTCTGGAAGTTCAATCTTGTTGGAACCTTTAAGTTTACCACGAATGTATATACCTGCTTCTGGACCTTCTGCAATAATGTGACGGATTCTCTTTCCTTTTTGCTTTACATGAGGAATATCAAATGGAAGAACCTTATTACCACTTGCAACTCCGTTGAGGTTACCATTAAATGTTGTTGCAGTAACACTGTTAGAAGCAATAGTTACAGATGCAAGAGTATGAGTGGTTCCCTGAGCAGTAAAGTTTCCGTTTATTAGAAGATTACCACTATATCCACTACATGCTAAGATCTGATGATCTCCACGTTGTGTTGAAATCCCACAACTTGGATACTGAGAATCTGTAATATTATTAGGACCAGCTCCAGTTACTTGAGACTTATTAGGACCATTATTTGGTTCTGCATGAAAAAATGTTCCGATTGCCATTAGTTTTTCCTCATCTCTTCTCTAATCGTTTCCTTAATCAGGTTATGAACATAGTTATGTTCATAGTTAAACGAATACCCTTCGTTACCACCAGGATAATCAAGATGAGACTCTCCTTCATACTCAACAATCAGATCATCATCAACTCGTGATGCATGAATCACATAGTTGTATTCAATATCAACTCCAGAAGTTTCCCAGTTTGTCCCAATGTAAACTTTGTTATCCTCAATTTTTTCAATAAACAAAACATATGGTTTTCCAATCGGTGTCAAATGAACACTGATAGTTTCTTCTCTTACAAGACCTCTCCAGTAATCAGGTAGTTCAATCACCTTACCTTTGTTTTTTCCATGGAGATATACACCAATCTCTGGTCCTTCTAGGCATACATGACGCAATCTCCAACCAGGTTTTGTTGGATGAACCATATCAAATGGTAAGTTCTTTTTCATGGAAAGAACATGAGCACCTCCGAGGCTTGAGACCTCTCCAGTTGCCTGAATGTTACCAGTAGCACGAATGTTTTGCTCTGCCCAAAAGTTTCCTGCCTTCATATTATAATAATACCAAGGCTGGCATTGTTCACCAACTAACTTTTTGAGATCACCATCAAAATCATTATCTTCATTGTGAACCTTTGCAACATAGTCATATCTCATTCCTGGTTGACCAACAATAGTTGGTTCTGCACAGTCTTGCTGACCCTTAGTTCTAGTTTCAAATCCAGTCTCTGGACCATTAGAAGATTGACTTGGAGTACTTGTTTTGTTTGCTCCTTTTGATTCTGCTGCTGCCTCTGATCCTCCAATATTTGCAAAATCTGATTCTGCCATTTAACTCACTCCTTACTAACGAACATCATAGTTCCAACCGACAACAGAATATTGAGAGTTGTCGCCTGGATAATCCTGAGGTGTTGTTCCAGGATATTCTGGAATCAGTCTATCACCATCTTTTCTTTCTGCATAGATGTGATAAAAACAGTCAATAGGCATGTTACCTTGTGACTGTAAGTACACCTTTTCTTCATCGATTCTCTTTACAATCACATGCTGATGAGCACCGATTGGCGTGAGATTTACCGTGATTGTTGTAATATCTACAAAGTCTTTCCAATAATCTGGAAGTTCAATCTCCTTCTTGCTGGTAACTCTTCCTCTGATATAAACGTCATTATAAGGTCCCTCAGGACAAGTGTGCCTGAGTCTCCACCCTTCTCTAGATGGGTGGGGAATATCAAAGTTTTTCTTCATTGAGAGGATATGGAATCCTCCACCGTATCTAGAAATAACTTCCCCTTGAGCAAGAACGTGAGTTCCTACTTCGACTTGTCCATTCAAAGTTAAGTTCTGAAAGATTGCTGCATCCCCATCAACGGCAAGAGAGTATGGACTATGATTAAATCCACACACCGCACCAGGAATAATGGGAGTTGGAGAATCTGGATTTTCAGTTTTACCTACCATCAAAGTGGCAGCTACAATAGGGAAACTACCTGGATCTCCAATAACCTGTGGTCCTTCAATAAAAGAAGATCCACGAATTTCTGTTGGACCAAGACCTAAACAAATAGGACTTCCTTCGCCAACAAATAATCTTTTTCCTACGGAAGCATCATCAAACTGCATTTTATTTTTCCTCTTATACTAGATTATCAGTATATCTCTTATGGTAATCTTTAGCGACTCCAAACTTAGAGTCTTTACCTGCAGTACCTACGGTTCCAGATACTGCCTGAGCAAATCCATAATACATTTTCAATGACTGATTGAATGCCATTTCCCCCGCACCACTGGAAACCATTTTCAAAGATGCCTTTGCTTTGAAATCAATTTTATTACTGTCCAGATTAATCGCTTGGTTTGATTTGATGTCAATGACACCTCTCTTTGTATCTGGTCCAGTTGCAAGAATGTCAATGTCAAGAGCTTGAAGTCTGATACGACCATTCGGGGCATTCAAAACAATGTCTCCATTAATCGCTTCGACATATAAAGCTGGTTTCTTGTCTGGTGTATTATCACCACACTTAAGTTCCCAAACGTTTGGACAACGATTTACTGTCCATCCTGCTCTCTTACCATCTTTATCCATTGTCATATAATGCAATGGATCCGATGCTTGGAGCATCACATCTGATTGAACATCTGAATCTGGTTTTCCATGCAGATGTCCAAATCTAAGTTGACCATCTGTAGTTCCGTACTCAACGGATCTAAAGGTTTTCTTTTTTCCGTCAGCCATTAAACTTTACCTACACAATCTACTACAGAAATAACTTCTATTCCATCTGGAAGTTGTTCATCCTCTCCAACTCTACGTGGACGTAGGATTGGTCTTAGTTTAGCATTATATCCTGTCAATGATATTATACCAATTTCAGGGATATCTGTAAATCCACATCCTTTTTTGATAACATCAACTTTAGTCACTCTACCAAACTGATCATACTTAACTTCAAGTTGAGTGCCATTACTTGGTGTGATAAAAATATTATCGCTTGGATCATAAAGATACCCAGGGTTATCAATCACTACTTCTTCTAAGCAAAGAACAACTGGATATGTATTTCCACTAGAAAGATTAGAAGATTGACCAATCACTGTAATGTTTTCATTTGTTGTATCTGGAATAGTCACAGTTCCAGATGATGCTGTTGAGTTGTACTTAACAACGTTTCCGTCAGAGTAAGAATAAGTACTATCCCACAATGGAGTTGATTCTGATACTTCAAAATCACTTGGTAGTAGCAACCAGTTATCTGGAGATTGTGATGGAATGTTATTTAAATTACCATCAGTCAACGATTCATACAGACTATATATTTGTCCGCCAAAATCGATTACAGTTGGAGTTAATAATCCTGTTCCAACCACTGTTTGTACAAGATTGCCATCATTATCATATACTTCTGCAGTCGTACCAGATGGTAAACCTAAAGTTCCACCCTCTGTAACAGCAATCGTTGTTCCTGGTGGATAAGAATCTATATTTCCATTTGATGAGGTGTAGATAGCATCATTATTATTGGCAAATACATCTCCATTTCCACCAACACTTCCATTTGGTGCAGGTAAATATCCAAATCCAGGATCAACTACCTGGACACTAGTAACTCCTCCAGGAGAAGACTGAGTTACAATCGGAGTTCCATTTGTTGTTGTTAGTGATGTACCACCATTTCCTCCAGCAGTTACTGGTGTTCCATTAGGAGTGGTAACTGGAGTTCCACCACTTCCGCCTGCATAAACTGGAGTTCCACCTGTTCCACCAACTGTTAATGGTGTTCCACTTGTTGTTACGATTGGTGTTCCTCCTGTACCAGTGGTTGTAATTCCAGGAGTTGTGGTTGTAGTTGATGGTACAACAACTGGAGTACCACCAGTTCCACCTGCAGTTACTGGAGTTCCATCAGGAGTTGTAACTGGAGTTCCACCAGTTCCACCAACAGAAACTGGAGATCCACCATTTGACCCAACTGCAACTGGAACTAAACTTGGACCAGTTAGTAGAGGATCAATTTCAGTTTCAAGAACTGCACCTTGTCCTAGTCCGCACATATCAACAACAACTGCCAATGGAGGACTTGTATATCCACTACCAGATCCAGTTAAATCAACACCTAAAATGGCACCAGCAGCAGAAACAACTAGATTTCCAGTTGCTGGGCTTACACTATTACCTACAAACTGAATCTGTGGAGGACCACAAGGTATTCCACTTGTATTACATGGTGGAGCAGAACCTCCTCCAGGGATATTGATATTTGAGGAATATTCTTCTAACTTTTTGCCTAGTGCTGCTGATGGAGATGGGAGACTCTGAGCACCAGATCCCCATGTCCATGAATCATAATCAGGGCATAGTTGTTCATTATCACAAGAGAAGAACTGGAGAATATTTGATGCAATATTCAAAGCATTCATTACACCATCTGCTATACCACTCACTTGATTTGCAATAGAACCTACAAGAGAAGTGATTGGAGCTAGTGCAGAAGAGATACCGTTGATCAGATCTCCCATGAGATTGCCAAGCAAATCTCCAATGAACTGTTCAGCAGCACAAAGTGGAGCATTAACAAACTTATCAATTAAATCCTTAAGAAGACTATTTACTAAACTAAGAAGTCGATCTATAAGTTTTTCTATAACACAATAAAAGGTATTAAGTCCAGTTTCAGATGCTTTTTGTAGTTTTTGTCGTTGGTTTGGAAATGTTAATGCTGTGACATCTTTGATAGCATTTGTTATTTTTAGATTAACATATCCACGTATTCTTGTCAGGATACTTTTTACAAACCCAGAAATAAGTTGAGATGCTTTGTTTAGTTCATTTGTTATAAAATCTGGACCACCAGCGGCATTGAATGCTCCCAAAGCACCTTGAACTGTTTGTGTTGCTTTCTTTGCTTTGTTAACTGATTTTAGTAGATTTTTTATTGCTAACTGAACTCCTTTCATTTCGGAGTTCTTACTTTCACAGTTATTTTGTATTTGAGTTTCTTTCTCAAAATCATCTTCCTGATCAAAGTTACTTGCAGGTTGTTGATTTGGATCGTCAGTATTTTCTCTTGGTTTTCCTGTATCACCAACTTGGTCTTTACGATGAACTACTTTATCTCCAGACAAACCTTTATAACCTGTTCTTGGAATAAATCCTGCTGGAGGATCTCCAGGAAACAAGTTAGTTTGGGCACCAGTTGAGTAGCAACCTAAGATCACAGGTTCGTTTTGTTCTACACCATCCTTATAGAATCCAATAACATAATCACCTTGTGACAAGTTAGGTGTTTGTTTTGAACCGTAGATACCACTTCCACCAGTTACTGGAAGAAGAACTTCACACATAGGAAGTTGTTCATCAGGTGGTTCTAGTTTTTTATTAGGAGTATGTTGACCAAAAATTCTTACTTTATATCGATGTCCCCATCCAGGTCTATCTGGGGGAACATGTCCTTTCTCAATAATGTTCTTTTGCCATGTTGAATCGTCAACAATCTGTCCATGGAACCAATAAAAGTTCCCGTCACTTAGGACTTCACTGTTAAAATTATTTGCCATCAGTCATCATAAACTAGACACTCTGGTGCTTCTGGATTTGCATCACAATAAAGTTCAAGTGAGGTTGGATCATGCTGATCCTCTGGATGACGTTGCTTATACGCTTCAAGTTGTTCTAACTCACCTTCAATATGACGACGACGTTGAGATGAAATCTGAGGATCGTTCAGTTCATCTTTATCTTTTTGAATATGTTGATCGATACTTTCCATAGTTTTACTTTTTAAATACTGAATCTCGGATTAGATTTAACTTCGTAAAAGTGTCTTCCGTTCTAATCAAATGACACACATCTACTATCATATATATCCCACTTTTCAGATTACTTATTGATCCGTTCGTTTCCCAGTCTACTTCAGGGAACTGCACTGTAACTAAATCACCTGCTCTAAGAGAAAAATCACCTGCAATAGTAACAGTCAACTTATTTGTAAACAACTGATTATATCTTTGTCTTGCTTGTCTCATGATCTGAGCAGTGTCAAAGATAACTTGCTTTGCTTTAGGCAGTTGTGCTCCAAGATTAGCACCAGGTGGTAAAGTTCCCGTATCAAGGATTTGCTTGCTTATGTTAGTTGCTTTGTTTGGCAAATCCAAATCCTTTGCCATTTTTGGAAACTCCCTACCACCAAGTATACCATTTTCTTCCTGTTTTTTGCTAGTTGATGCATCTTCTTTATACTCTTGGTTCCATGGAGTATGAGATATTAACTTACTACTTGAATATGCTGAGTTAGAAATCTTTTCTTTCACATCCATCGTAGACATAAAAGAGTAATCTAAAATAGTTCCTCCAGGAGTATCAGTATAAGTCAATGTTCTCTTTGGTCCTTGAGAGAACAACTTATCAATGGACTTAAACAAATACTTTTTTCCTCCTCCTTCGGATGCTGTCTCGAAGAAAAAGTATCCTGCGATGTTGCCAAGTGCATTAGGAACGTCTTCAGGCACACTTCTAGTTGCTAGTCCCAATAGTTTATAAAATGGTTTTTCATTATTACCATTAAATACCCATTCATTGATTGTCGTATCAATCTCTATTTCATTTGGAGTTTGAAGATTACTTGTTATAATTTTCCTCACAGAATCTGATATTTTTCCTTCATATCGAAGAACAACTCTCGTGTCAACGTATTCATTAGTGATTGCTTCTTTTGAAAAAAGATCAATCGTAAATGTACTAAACTGACTGTTTTCTGAGATGTCTCTAGTTGCTTGTACTCTTAGTTCTGGAAAGGACAAGGTAGTTCCTTGATTATCACTAAAGCTAAGTTCAACTTTTTCCCCACCAGTGATAGTAGTGTTATCGTCTCCAGGTGCTTCAAAAACTTCATCATTTTCTAATGCTGCTTCATAACCTACTTTCTTTTGAATGGCAGCTTTCCTAAGACCACTATCAACTACTTTGGCAGAGACACGAACTGTTGTATCAAGCATTGACTCATAGTAATGCAACTCGACTACACCCATAGAAATATCAAGATTATCCGTGTAGTCAGACACGATAATAAACTTTTCTATACTTCCAGACTCTGTTACCTTGTTTGGAGTGCTCACTGTTTATCCTCGACTTGCAGCAGGGTTATATCCACTATTTACACTGCCATTTCCAGCAAAAGTTGTTTTGCTTAGATTAGATCCATACGATATTGATCTATCTGATTGCTTTTCAATGATCATTGGTTGAATCATCAGAAGAACTCCAGATTGTTCATATGATGCCGATTCATTTATACCTTTATATACTTTTGGATTTTTGCCAATGTATCCACCACCTTGTGCGGCACCTCTCAATAATCCAGTTGGATTTATGAGTTTATTATCTTGATATGCCTGAAAGTGTAAGTGTGTTTGGTTTCCTAAGTCTATAAGTCTTCCAATATTTTGTCCAGCAGAAACTTTATCTCCTGGTTTCAATCCTGGAGTCATATGAAGATAGGTTACTTTTAAACCACCACCATGATCAATTGATAAGTTGGAGGTATACCCAGACCTTTTGTATGAATATCCTGGTGAACCACTAATAACTGTACCATCACGATATGCAACAACTGGAAGTTTAGGATCTCCTCCCCATGGTGGTCTTTCAACAACATCAACACCAGCATGTCCACCATAAGATCTCGGAGCTCCAAAAACTTGACCTTCTCCAGTACCAATCATTCCCTTTGGTAATGGAAATTTTTTACCTCCTTTGCCGCCAAACCATGTTGAAGGATTTAAAAGATTAAATCCTGGATTAGATGATGAACCAGTTGCAATTTGTGGTTGATACTTAATAGGTTCTCTTCTCGCTCTTTCTATGAGTGCTCTTTCTTCACGAGTTGCTTTATCTGATGGGCCAACCCAAGCACCAATACCTCTTTCTTTCAAATACTGCATTCCAAGTAAATCTTGGACTTCAGGAGTGAATTTAGCATTTGTTGGTATTCCTGCTCTTTTTACAACTCCAGGTAAAGTATTTCCAATAAACTGATAACGACCTACTGCATGTAATCTACCTTGTTTAATCCATTCATCATTTGACATTCCAGGTTTTTCTGCCTGTAAGTTAAGGATTTCTTGTATCGTTAACTCAGTTAATGCTCTACCTCTATGTTGTTTCATTTTACGAAAATCGCCAGAAAATCCAGCAACACCTCTACCTCCAGCAATTCCTATCTGGTTAACAGCATTATATCCTCCAGATCCAGCAGATTCGTACTTAGAAAGGATAGCGAGTGCTTGTTTTTGTAGTTTGGATAGATTAGCTCCACCAAAAGTTGCGCCTCCAGGAGTATCATAACGAGGATCAAATCCTCCTCTTGCATTTATATCTCTATCTCTAGGACTTGTTCCTGTTGCTTGACCAGAAGCAGGAGGTGGTTCTTTATCAATTACTTCTAGTTCTATAGAACCTATTTCTCTATCTAAGTAAGTTGCAAGAGAGTTCACTGATTTCATGTTATCAGATTGTGATAACGAAACAACAGTAGATGTAACCTGACCACCCTCTTCAAACTTTAATGCTGATGACAGTCTTGATGTAGATGCACTGATACCTTTAAATGCATCTAAGTTTGAAAAGTTTGTAAACTGAGCACCAACATACTTTAATACATTGCGATCAACTCTCATTCCTAAAGCAAGTTGTAGTGCAGCATACATTGCACCACCAATCAAAGGAATATCTTTTACTTTATTTGCGAGATTGATTAGTGGTTCACTTGAAGATTTTGCTTCATCCTCGGTTCCTACACCAAAGAAACTAAGTAGTTTTTTAACTCCACCAATAGCATTGCCTATCAGAGTTGGTACAAGATTTGGTAATGTGAGTTTAGGCATTGGTGGAAGACTCATCATTCCACCAAGAATGGGTAATCCTGCACCTGCCTTACCAATCATCCCTCCATACGCATACTGATATGGTTTTCCAGTTTTAGGATCTGTATCTACTAATCCCATCTTTCTGAGACCAGCATCAGATGCATTATATGCGGCAGTTCCTGCTACTGTTCCGACACCAAGAGATGCAATACCTAGAGCAATAGCAGCTGGTAATCCAACACCAGTTAATCCTAATGCCCCAGCGCCAGCAAGTGTAGCAGCAGAAGCGGCCATGCCTGCTCCTGTCCCACTAACTGCATTGATAAGTGTTCTGAGTCCATCCTTTCCCCTACCTTCCTTTGCTAACATTCCAGATTCAATAAGATCTGGAATGAGGAACGCCATTCCAAGAAGTCCAGCTCCTTTTGCTTTTATTCCTTTTGGAAGTTTTGGTAATCTAGATCCTTTCCCACCACCTGTTCCTGTGGTTACTTTTGGTTTTTGTCTGAGAGGATTTCTTATATCAGGTTTACCAGCAGTTCGACCACCACTTGTAGTTACTCTAGGTTTTCCTCCTGGTTTAACTCCCCCTTTAGGTGCTCCTCCACCTTTTCCTTTTCCACCAAATCCACCACCAGCATTAATCATTGCGGCGATTAATGCCAGATTAAAGAGAGTATTTAATGTACCTAAAAACTTATCAAATACTTTTGCTGCACCATCACCACCGATTGCTTTAATGAATCCCTTTGTCTTGTCAACTAATCCATACCCAAAATCAATAAAAGTTGTTAATCCATTTAATAAAATTCCACCAATGTTAACAATAAAGTTCATTGACTTCTCAATGAGAGGAATCAATCCAACTAGTTTTGGTATGATTTCAAAACGATTATTCAGATACCCTAGAATAGTATAAAGTAAAAAGTTAGTAATCCAATCAAATATACCAGTCTTAGGCATCAAAGCACCTAACTTTCCAATATTAAACTTATTAGATTTCTTTTTTCCTTCTAACTCTTTTTCTCTTTTTTTCTTGTCATCATTTGTTTTATCTCTAGTTTCTTTTTTATCCTTTATCTTATCATAGACATATCTATTCTTAAAAATATCACGCAGTTTTATTACCTTAACCTTTACTCTTATGATTTGTTCTTCAGTATCATCCTTTTTGTTTCCACTATAAACTAAAGCACCACTCTTTTTTTCTGTTGTAGCAATGTCTGATTTCTTAAAAGACTTAGTTATTGCACCTTTAAAAGATTCATCATTAGATTTTTTAATCACGACTTTACGAGTCGATGCTCTAACAAGAGCACTTCCAGTATTATAAGAACTAGGTGGTAAAAATCCTACTAATGCCATTATCTGATACCGTAAATATCTGCGTTATTTTTTCTTTCTCCTGTGTATGGAGAAGTCGCAGAAAAACTTGGAACTTGTTTTCTTTCACCTTTTCCAGATCCTCCAACACCTGAAGAAGATCCACTTGTGATTGGTGGTAAAGTCATCATCCCAGATCTACCAGCAACTGATGGTGGACCAGGGATTGGTTTTAGTTTTCTTGCACCCATCTTTGCTGGTGTAGAATTTGAATCAAGAGTGGCAACTAATCTATCGATTGTATTAGGTCCACCAAGTTTCATTACTGCATCAACTGGAAGAATGTACTCCCCTGGTTGAGTTGCAATCAACTGTCTATCAGCAGCGGCACCAGGCATATTCATGCCAGTTGACTCTGTGATCTCCCCACCTCCTTGCTTTCCTACCCATCCACGAGGATCATACCATGCTCTCTGTGGTGGTTTAGTCTTAGTGATTGATGGTGTACTTGCTCCATAAATCTGCTGTGCTTTATTAAGTTTTGGTTTTGGTTTTGGTTTTGGTTTCTGTTGTGCTTGACCTCTACCAGAACCAGTTGCAGATCCTCCAGGACCATACACTGGTTTATTTTTTTGTTGTCTCTGTTTTTCAGCAGATGCACCACCAAACCATCCCATTTTATCCCACCATGGACGTTGAGATTCTAATCTCTTTTGATTCATTTTTTCTTTTTCACTCATTGGTGGTTGTGGTTTACCACGCAGTTGATCTGCAAGATAAAATGCATCGTTGACTAGAGGATTAGATCTAATCATCATTGTTGCTGTATTTTGTATAGTTCTTAGTGGGTCTCCTTTCTTCTTCCCAAGAACCATATCAACTTCCATATCTCTTGCAAAAGGATTTATTTGATAAAATGCTTGCAATCTTTCTCTTAATGTTATTGATCTTTTTGCTTTATTTGCATCAACTTTTGAGATTCCTCTAGAATCTCCCCTTATAACAGCCCAAGGATCAGGCATATCAACAAAATCATACTTCTCGTTTACAACCCTATATCCACCATCAGTACTTGCTCTTGCCCAAAACTTACCGAGAATACTTTTTGCGTCTTCAGCAGCAGGAGATATTTTACCTTTTTCAAAATAATCTTCATATTCTACTCTTATCTCACCTCGTTTTAATCGATCATAAACGCCTTGAACTTCAGCAAGATTTGACCACTTTTCCTTTTTAGCTTTTGCAAGATCTTGTGTTGCAATAGCAAGCTCTCTACTAGTTCTTTTTCTCGCTCTTTCTATTGCTTTTGTAAGTTCATCTTTGGATTCTTTTGATAGTTGTGTTTCAGTAACTGGTCCACCGATCCCGCCCATCATAGATCTCAAATATTGCAATCCAGAATCTCTAAAAGTTGAACTCTTTAAAATCTTTTCTGCTATTCCTGGTTCTTCTTGTTTAGGAGTTGATCCAGAAGTAGTTGGTTTTCCATCTTTTAATGGAGGTAGAGGAGGTGGAATGGTGCCTGAAGATTGGTTACTTGGAAAATACCTATCATAAACTCTTTTAGCAGCACCAAATGGATCATTAAGTAAAGATCCAGTTGATCCACCGCCAGGTTTTGGTTGACGTGATGATGGAGTCGGTTTTGAATCAGATTCTGGTGGCATATTACGTTCACCAGAACCCCGTGGGAAATATTTTTCACTTTCTCTATTGTATATTCTCATCAATGCTCCGATTGGATCATTAGCAAAGGAACCAGTGGGAGAATCTCTCGGATCTGGACCATCATAATCATCTCTGATTCTTCCACCATTAGCAAAAGCAGGAAGAACTAATCCACCACCAGCAGCAGTCTGAATATTCTTTGCTAACTTTGGTTTATTTGCATTAGATCCACCATACTTTTTATTCAGTGCTAAGAAAAAGTTTGCTCCTAGTGCATCAACAGTTTCTTTATTGATTACAACTTCACCAGGACGAGCAGCAATCAGTTGAGTATCAACACCAGCACCTTTAATATCTGTTCCACTTGCTGTAGTTACCTTTCCACCTTTACGGAATCCATAGGACTTTGTTTGTCCTGTATCCATTTTATAGAGTTGTTCTTTTGCCTCTGCATCTTGTCCCGTAAGTCTTTCAAAGAAGTTTGGTTTATTTGCTTTTCTTTCAAGTTCAGTTCTAACCTTGTCTTGACCCTGCTCTTTTACTGCCTTACTTGTTTTTCTTTCTTGCTCATCAACAGTTTCTGGCATGAGCATCGGGATTGCTGCCCCTGCTCCAAACAATAAAGCACCAGCACCTAAAGGTGTTCTAACAACTCTTAAAAGTTTTGGTATCGCACCAACCAACATTTTAGTGGTGAATGCGCCAACAGTAAAGATAAGTCTAGATACAAATCTACCAAGACTATTACCAAAAATTAAATATGCTCCTACTAAAGCAGGCCACCAATCTTTAAAAAATCTACCAAGAGACATCATCTTCTTGGCATTGTCTGGATCAGACATCCAGTTCAGAAGATTGTGTACTACTTTTCCTAAGAACGTATATGTGATCCAGTTTATAATGTAATCTAGTGGACCTTTGAGGGGTTGAAGAATCTTTTTACCAATCTTTGCAATAGCACCAATCGTCTTTTCTAAGTTTGATTCTCTCTCTTTTTTCTTTTTTCTCCCTTCTTCTTGCTTTTTCTTTTTCTCTTTTTCTTTTTCAAAGGAGAAAGATCCTTTTAAATTCTTATTAATATCATCTAAAGCACCTTCTATCTTTGAGAAGTTATATGTATATGCTTGTTTCGTCTTTGCAATAGAAGTCTGCTGTTGAGGTGCTTGAACAATAGCAGTTTCTTTTTCTGGTGCAATAAGTTTTTGTGCTGGTGCAAATGTTGATCCAGGTAATATTCTTGACGCTGCTGTGATTGGTGCAGTTGTTGGACCTGTTTTTTTGGTTTTAAACGCGCTGGCAGTTACTTTCTTTTTGTTTAAACGAAATCTACCAGTTTTTGTTTTTACTCTTTTATATTCATTCGTTACTGCTTCTACTTCACTTGAATCCATCTTCTGACCCATACGGTCAGCCATCATTCTCTCTTTTAAGAGAGTCTTATATGTTCCGTAGTCAAGGTCAAATACATCATCAAGACCCAAAGCACGAAGAATGACCTCATCGATTTTTTCTTCAATGAGGTCACTTTCGTTCTTACCTTGATATGTACTTTTACCTGCCTCGACCATTCTTTATTTCTGCTGTTGTGCTTTTAGTTTTTCTTCTTCTAAATGTTCCATCAACATCATAACATAAACATCCTTTTCCCAAGGCATCATGTTTTCAATCTCAGTCAATGAATATTTATGGAACTGCATCAAGGCAAAATTGAGTCTATAATAGTTCTCAAGATCTGTATAGCACATTGCTAGGCGAAAAAACTAGAAAGACCCTCCAGAACGATAGTGCTTTCTACTCCAGTATTTGGGTTTTTGATCTTGACTTCATGCATAAGTTTTGGCATAGTCTCAAAAAACTTCTCAACTTTTTTGAACTGTGTTGAGTTCATTTGATCTAGAAACTCCATCAGTTCTTTTTTTGTAACATCACCAGCGGACCACACCTCTTCTTCAGTGTAGATTTTATCAATACATGATGCAATAAGTTCAAATGACTTATCCATTGTACTTGATTGAACATCAAAGTTATCTCTAATAAACTCATCTAGAGATGGATACTTCATCTCCATGACAATCGTATCATCAATTTTAATCTTTGGAGTGTGGTCAGTATCTTTTCTAACTTTAATGTCTTCAACACTAATCTTAGTTAGAACAGTAGTCTCTTCATCATCAGGGCAGATGAGATTAACTTCAAGTTCTTCTCCAACAGACTTACCACGAATGTTAAGGAAGAGATATTCAATATCAAAAGTAGGAAGAGACTCTACTTTAATACCTCTTGTCTGAATACAGTTTTTAATAACTTCTTTTACTGCTTCGGTAATCTGTTTGGTATCTTCTGATTCCATAGCAAGAACAAGAAGTTTCTCTTCTCTTACTAAGAACGGTCTATATTTTACTGGTTTTCCTGTCGAAGGCAACTCAAGTTCATAAGTTGGTGTCGAAATCTTTGGTAAAGGCATAATGTCCTATAGAATGTTCAGTGTGATTATTTATGGGTGTTGTGCCAGATTGTAAAGTGGCACATAGGGTATCAAAGAGGCGAAATGCGATGCTATAATAAACACAGTTAAAACAACCTCATGAAGGCACTTCTCAACTTCTACCTAATGTCTGCTCTTTCAGTTACCACTGTAGCAACTGGAGCATGTTTTGTTTGGTATGTACAAGAGTATGATGCTGCATATAAGTATCATAAAGTTTCTCCAGAAGCATCTCAAATTCACCGTAACAACTCTCTCTGGTTGGGATTGTGGGGAGGCATTTACGGTCTTACTGGAGTTGTCAGTGCTATTGGTCTCTCTCAAGGACTTAAAAAAGACAAATGAAACGAGTTTTGATTATAGCACTTTCAGTTACTATTATACCATTCTCTTTGTTTTCATGCTATCACTCTTTAAACTCAATAAAGGGAGGATTCCCCGTACCAAATGAAGGAGATGTAGAATATTCTACTCAAACATAAGAGGGTCTTCGGACCCTCTTTTTTATTATCCAACTGCCTGTCCAAATGGACCACTCACACTACCATCAGTAAAGTCGGCAAAGTTAGTTGCGTTCTGAGCATTCCTACCAAATGATTGTGATTGATTATTATTCGTTCCTTCAATACCATTGTTATAGTATTCATTAGTAATAACTGTTGGATTATAGTTGAACTCTTGTGGTGGAGGTGGTGCTGGGTTTGAAGTTGGTGGTGGAAGAGTTGGAGCTGGTGGTGCCACAGGTTGTGGATTTGCAGTGTCAATCAAATATCTACTAAAGTTAAAATCAACTGTGCATTTTAAAAGTTGAGATGAATCATAGGAAATAGGTGCAGCAGCAACATTGATTGGATACGCATCAGTAAAACTGTATGTAAGAGATCCAGATGGAGTTCCTCCAGTTCCTTGCTGATAATCTCTCTCAAATTTTATAATAGATAACTCATTAGTTTTATAATGATCTGGAAATGCAACTCTATGACTATAATCTAGTTCAAATCTTCTAGAGTTAACATAATTTCCTGCTGAAGTAACACCCTCTAACATAGTATATCCCATCCACCCTTCAAAAAGACGAATCACATAATACTTTTGAGCATCAACGTAAAAAGTAAAACTTGATGTCTCATCATACAGTCTTCTATATGCATGTCTAAGAGTAACTCCAGTGTAGTCGTCATTTAACTCATGAGTTGCAAGACGAGAACCAGGAAGAGATGCTTCAGTGCAAGGGATAGTTATATAATCTTCAATATTAATCGCAGTAACATTTACTCCCCTTTGCCCAAGGTAGGCCATTACTCTTGTTGGGACAGGAAAGGAGACTTGATAATGAGATGTCAGAGATGGTTGAAGGATTCTAGCCTTCAAATCTGACATAGTATATTTCTTTGGGCCTACTATTGCCATCTATAAATAGTACTACTGATATATTATGTATGTGACAAATGGGAGAAAGTTTAAAGTCACGATACAAACCATCTAATCCTGAAAAATATGTTGGCAATCCCAACAACATAGTTTGTCGTTCTTCATGGGAACGAAAGTTTTGTCACTGGGCAGACTTAAATCCAGATATTGTACAATGGGCAAGTGAAGAAGTTGCCATTCCATATTTGTCTCCTTTAGACCATAAAGTTCATCGCTATTACCCAGACTTTTTGATTAAGGTAAAAGAACAAAATGGTGGAACTAAAACTTACCTAGTTGAAATCAAACCAGAAAAACAAACAAAACCTCCGAAGAAAGGTAATAGAGTCACAAAATCATTCATATATGAAACTAAAACTTGGGCAGTAAATCAAGCAAAGTGGAAAGCTGCAGACGAGTTCTGTAAAGATCATGCGATTCAGTTCAGAGTTATCACAGAAAAAGAACTTGGAATCAAGCAATGGCACTAGAAGGTTTAGAGTTAGATCGAACACTCGAACTCAAAGATAAAGTTGGTAACTCAAATGATGCTGACTTTATCATGGAAAATATTATTGAACTTTTTACAGAACAAGAGTTCATACCTGACGTAGGGCAATATTATACATTCATATACTCTCCTAAGAGCCCAGAGATTGTTTATGACCAATATCCCCTAGTTGCTGTGACCAGTATTCATTCATGGGGATTTCGTGGCATCAACTATCATTGGAGGCAACCTAGACAATATGCTTGGAATGAAGTGGTAGGAAGACTTCACTTAGTTCATCCAAAAGAGATTGGATATCTAAGAGAACTTTCTTATGAAAAAATCGTCAATAAATAAGTAAAAAAGATCTATCTGAAAATGCCAGACATATCTAAAAATATGCCATACGTGATTAGTGGTATCACTATACCTGGCACTTTAACTGTCACTACTGAAACTGGTGAGTCTACATGGACTGCAAAAGGACAAAGTGTTCCTACTTTTGTATCCAAAACAAGTGTTAATTTTCAATGGAAAGAATATGCACCTGGTGAATCAGTAACAGATCTAGTGAAACTTGTACCTAGTATTGGACAACCTCCAGCAGAGGCTGCAAAATACAGAGAAAGAAGTGGCAATAGAATCACTAAAAGTGCAACTCAAGATCTTAAAGATACTATTTTGATTGACTTAGCAACTAACGGATAGGAAAAATGCCATCTAGTTTTAATGGATTCACTGCTGCTGCTCAGGGTATTACTCTGTCTAGTACTCCTAGTCCCAGTCAATCATATCCATTTCCAACGACAATAAACGTTGGGTCAACAGGATATGAACTTGCTCAACAAGGAGTAAGTCTTTCACCTAACTCAGAGACTATAGCAAGTAATGCATCTCAAAGTCTTGCTCAACAAGGTGCTCAAGGAATAACAGCAGGTTCATTAAGGTATCCAAATACTAACTGGCCATCTAAACAAGATTATATTTTGTTTACTGCTCTTGAATATGGGAAAACTGACTTTAATCTTACAGGAGGAAACGTTGGATTTTCACAAAGAAACTTTAAACCACTAAGTCCAACTGTAATACTTCCTATTCAAAATAAAATCCAAGATCAAAATTTAGTTAACTGGACTGGACAAACATTAACTCCGTTACAAGTTGCGGCAGCTGGTCTCTCTGCAAAAGCAATCACTGGAGACGATGCTGATGCAGCAGTAAAAAGTTTAACTTCAACAATAACAGATCCAGAAGTTAGAAAAGCGATTGATTATATGTTTGCGGAAAAAGCATCTTCTGCAACTGGATTACTCTCTCGTCTAGGAGGATCTATCGCTAACCCTAACTTAGAACTTTTATTTCAAGGACCTGAACTGAGACCATTTTCGTTCACTTTTATAATGTCAGCAAGAAATCCAGATGAAGCAACTCAAATTAGAAGAATCATTCGATTCTTCAAACAGAATATGGCAGTTAAAAGAACTTCAATTAATGTATTCTTAAAGTCTCCTAATGTTTTTAGGATTCAATATAAAAGTTCAACAGCAAATGGACTTCACCCCAGTATCAATAGAATCAAAGAATGTGCCTTACAGAATCTATCAGTTGATTATACTCCAGCAGGAACATATTCAACGTTTAATGATTCAAAAAGCACTATGACTGCATACAGTATGACAATGACATTCACTGAACTTGAACCAGTATTTGCTGATGAGTATACGAACGTTCCAACAGACGAAATAGGATTCTAAAAATGGCAGGTTATTTTTCTAGAGTTCCAAACTTTGATTATATTAGCAGAGGTGCTAATGCAAAGAATATTGGAGACTACATCACCACTAAAAATCTATTCAAAAGAGTTAAACTTCGTGATGATGTAATCAACACGGTTACATATTTTACTGATTACAATGTTCTTTATGATGATCGCCCAGATAACGTTGCATATAAAGTTTATAATGATGAGAATCTAGATTGGTTAGTGTTGCTTGCAAATAATATCATCAATGTTCAAGATGAATGGCCTTTGACACAAAAATCATTTGATAACTTTTTGTTAGAAAAGTATGGTACATATGATATTGTTAACAGTGTTCATCATTACGAAACTTATGAGGTAAAGAATACTATCGGCAGTATTATTGTTCCTCAAGGAATGCGAGTTTCCTCTGATTTTTCAATCACATATTTTGATCCATTAGTGGGTGGAGCAAATGGATCATTACAAACTGCCACGAATATTACATATCCCGTTACTAATCTTCAGTACGAAGAAGATCTTCAAAATAAAAAGAGAAGAATCAGAATCATCAAACCAGAATATCTGAATCTAATCTTTGATGATCTCAGTAAGATAATGCCGTATAAAAAAGGATCTACTCAGTATGTGAGCAGATCCTTAAAGCGTGGCGAGAACCTAAGAATATTTACCTTCTAATCAATTACCTCGTTGAACTTCACAACCAGCGATTGCACCTGTTACAACACCAACTGGTACTGACCAAACCATCGCATCTGGTTTAGATACTCCAGCAGCAATACCACCACCTAGAATACCTCCAAGAATAGATCCTCTAACACAGTTACGATTTTGAGAAACTGGAGGTGGAGTAGTTAATGGTTGACGATAAGTAGATCTTTCACAAGGAACTTTCACTTCGTCATAATACTGCTTTACATATCCAGGATTATCCACTGTACCAGGAACATATTCTTCACGATAAACTTTTTTGATACAAGTTTGAGATGAAGACCATCCAGGTTGTGAATAAGTATACCTATGGTCTGCAAATGCTGCAGTAGGGAAAAGAACTACGAGAGTTGCTAGAAGGAGTTTCATCAGGATTCTGCTAGACGTTGAAAGTAACTGAGAGCATCATCTTCATCCTCATCATCTGAGGACACTTGCTGAACTGGAGCAGGTGCTTTACTCTTACGATAAGAGTTTTCCAGTTCTTCCATCACATTATCTTCCTGAGTTTTAGTTTGAACAAACTCTTCGTAGACATCTTCTTCAGCAACCTGAGAAGCACGAGAAGTCTTGTTACCCAGAACATAATCAAGACGCTTTTTCAATGCATCATAATCCTTGAACTGATCAGGAGCAACTACTGCAGCAAGAGAAAACTCTTTCTTCCAGATTGCTTCCATAGCGTCATCATCATCCAGAAGAACACTGGGAGATTCAAACTCAGATTTGTCATAGTTCCAATAACCATCAACCTTACGGATCTTCAGTTTGAAGTTAGCACCGCCCCAAAAATCAAAGGGATTAATCGGAGTTTCATCTTCAAACTCAGGTTGCATGGCAGCCATGACTTTATCAAAGATCTTCTTGCCATACTTGAACAGGAAGACTTTACCTTCATTCTGAGGGTTAACAGGATCCTTCACAACATAAACGTTGGAGTAGTAAGACAGTTTGCGCTTCTGCTTGCGAACAGTCTCCTTATCTTTATCGCTACCACTGTTCCACAGTTCACGATTGTATTCAGAAACAGGATCCTTCTGATTGAGAGTGGTCAGAGAGTTTTCAATGTACCAACCACCAGGACCTTGGAAAGCATGAGAGTAGATCTTCGCCCAGGGAAGATCTTCACCTTCGGGGGCAGGGAGGAAACGAATCACAGCGAAACCGTTACCAGTTTTATCCAGTTCAGGTTTCCAAAGGCGATCATCCACAGAGGATGATACGTTATTCATTTTCTCAACTTCTTTGACAAGTTTAGAAGTCAAAGAACCCAGAGAAGATTGCTTTTTAAGATCGGAAAAAGAAGACATAGGATTACCTCGGATTTGTACGTATTTGGCTTTTGTGTACCCATTTATTCTACAGGTCGGACCCTGCTTTGTCAATCTGGTTTTTCATCAGGTCGATCATGGACTCCATGTTTTTGAACAAGGTGTTCATGTCAGCACCTTTTTGAAGACCCATCATTTCAGCACTTAAGAGAATCTGATCCTTCATCTGAATAGCTTCTGGATCATCAGAAAGAGATAGGCGAGTATACAAGATCTTTTGTACTCCCAGAAGTTCTTGAAGCATTTCAATATGCTTAAGTTTCTGCTCCTTATCCATTTGATAGAAAGAAAAGACACTTTTATAAATGTCTTCTTGAAGTTCAGAAATTCTTGCCATTTCTGATCTTACGATTTCGGAGTTAAAGAATCCCATTATTCTCCTACAACAATCTCTTTTAGTGTTTTTTTAAAACGGAATACATCTATATGTAGGAAAGGTGAATATTTTTTCATTTTTAAACTGACGGTTTCCCACACTGGATCGGAAAGTTTCTTATCAAAATCGTTCCCGAACAGGAATATTCTATCATATATGACTAGGGTTTCCAGGCTAATGTTCCCGCTCAGGAACTTCTTTAGAACTGGAGGATGTCCTTTAGAACAATCAAAAATATCATCTACCTTGTTTTCAGAAAACAAGTTTGTAGATTCTTCTTTAAACAAATATGAAAGAGATTGAACTTTTCTTTGCCACTCTTTGTAGTTTGTTTCTCCGTTGCGAATGATATCCCCAATCCACAAGGACTGAGGATCAGTGCAACACACAAAGTTAGCAATGAAAAAATCTAGAATTTCCTTATCACTCTTTTGCCTAGAAAGTTTTTCAAACCAAAAACGATCCTTCCTTTTATAGAAGGATTGTACAGTCGCACGACTCTTTCCACAATACTTGTGGTAATCGTAGTTCTTGCGAGTGAAATGGTTTTTTAGTGAGAGGTATGTTTTATAGGTATCAAATGGTCCCACTTTGAACATGATTTAGAATACAAGTTTTGCACGAGAAGTTCTCTTTAGAAAGTTAAGATCAATCGCATTTGATTTGATCTTTTCTTTCAGTGGTTTAGAGATTAACTTCGGCACAGATTCTAACTCAATATTGTTCTTTTCGCAAAAGAAGATGATTGCATCAATATAATTCATTTCTGTATTTGTTTTGACGATCAACTCAATCTCTTGAGCAAACTTAGTAGGACAAAAGAACTTACTCTCTAGGGCTTTTTCTAGTTCATTTTCCATATTGTTCCAGTTTATCCCCAACAAACTTTCTAATGTATTGGGTGAGTAGTTTGATGTACTTTGATTTGTTTCGTTCTTCATAGACGACACATTCTCCATTTTCACAAGCCATGATGATTACAAGTTTTTTGACTGGGATGCCAGTCAGTTCATATAACATACATCCATATGCCATACATTGAACAAAGTAGTGTTCAATCCACTCTCGTGGTTTGGGTTTCTTAGATGTTTTGAAGTCTATGATTGAAAGTTCTCCATCATAATCAGCAATACAGTCCACTGTACCTGCGATACCTAACTGTTTACTATAGAGAGAACCTTCAAGAGCACGTATGTTATTTATCTTATTGAGTTCTGGTTTTGCAATCTTAAATAAGAAATCTGATAAAGGTTGAACTGGTGGAAGATTTTGGTTAGAGAGATAGTTTTCTACCAAAGTATGCATATCAGTTCCACGACTCGTTGCCGCTTTTGTGATACGTTCTGCTTCCTCATTACCAACCTTTTTTCTCCACTTAACAAATATATCTTTATTAAAGTGACTAGTAATAGAAGTGATTGATACAAGTTTTAAAAGTTCACCATTGTCAGGCACTTTGTAGTACCTGACTCCATCGATTGTTTCACGTTCAAGTTGAGGTAACTCAGTATTAATAAAGTTAAAATTCACATTCCAGATTCCTGTTTTGCAATGAGATATTCTTTTACGAGTCCAGAACGAACAATGTCATCGATGCCGAACTCAATCAGACTAAACGATTCCATTTTGCGTAAAATATTCATGAAATCAATGATTCCATTTCTTTCATTTGTTTTGATTAAATCAGTTTGAGTAGCATCACCACAGAAAATGATTCTACTATTTTCACCAACACGAGTGATTATACTATCAAGTTCATGAAAGTTCAAGTTTTGGAACTCATCAACAATAATCACTGCATTATCAAGAGTTGTTCCACGTAGAAAAGACGTGGACCAAAACTTAATCGTCTCCTGAGTTTTAAGATTTCCATAGAGCATTTCAAAGTCTGCGTCTGATGGCATCTCAAACATATACTTTACCATGTTCTTGTAAGGAATCTGATAAAGTGAGGACTTGTCTTCATGATCACCAGGAAGAAACCCAATTTCACGAGTAGAAACAAGAGACCTAACGATATAAACTTTTTCGTAAGGAGTGTTTTCATTAAGAACATCTCTAAGTGCTAAGTAAAGTGCAACGAATGTTTTGCCTGTTCCAGCAGCACCATAAGCAATGACTTGCTTTTCGTCTTCATATTGTTCGAAGAAGTTCTTCTGATTGACTGTTAACGGTTGAACGTCAACCAACAACTCACTGTTAAGTGGTTTTCTGCGTTTCATTTGTTTTGCCGTCATACCTACACCAATAGGATGATCTGTCTTTCTCTTTCTTGTCATGGATTAAACTGGTTTTACTTTTGATCCTGGTGCTTTTGATGCCTTGTAGAGAACATCGTTCCAACCTGGATGGGATTTTTTAAGTTTGTCGTAAACCTCACCAATCTCTCCAGATGCAGGACAGGTTGATGGATCTGACCAATCTCTGTCCCAATCTGGATTATCATTTTTCCACTGGTCCCAGTCATGAATACTCATTTTTACTTCTTTTTGTTCACCAGTAGTCTTATTAATAACGGGATACGTTGGCAACTTTCACCTCCATTTTGTGTAAAATATTTAGGGGATTATGAGTGATGGAGCATCAGAACATTCTGGACAATCTTCAGATTTAGTCCATTCAAGTGCTTTGGCAATGTCGGGGAATTGACAGATGAAGACGCATCGTGCTGCCTCTGCAATGTCCATATGCTCCTTCTGAGTACCATGGGCAGATCGAAGATCGATGTAGTGGATCCATGACCTTACAGAGCCCTTCATGTAGATCCTTGTAGGGGTTGCCAGGGGGAGCACAAACCTTGCACATTCCTTTGCCACGCCCTTCTCAAGCATCTTATCGTAAAGACGTTGTGCCTCTTCAAAGTGCTGCTCAATCATACCCTCAAACTTTTCTCTCGTATGATCATCAAGATCATTCGTTGAGTTTTGACGATTCTTTTCATCTTGTTTACGAAGTTCAGGAACTTCAGGTAGTTCAGTCAGAAGTTTTGTATCTGCATACCTTTGCGAAAATTCTTGAAATGTAAATGAACGATGACGAAGCACTTGAGCTGCGATACCTCTAGTAGTATTAATCTCCAGAGTCATATCTGCCTGCTCAAAAATCGACCAGTGATTTTGTTTGATACAGTAGCGGAGTAATCCAGCAGCAGTATCAAAGTTAAGTTGATTGTTTGGATTACTTACACGAGCCGTGTATGTAATCACTTCTTGTGCAGATTTACCTGCAAGATCTCCTGCACCTTGAGTTACAGAAATAAGTTTAACAATTGAGTTCATAGATTAATCAGGGTAACCGTCGTCGTCGCCATAGAAAACTTCATCGTAATCCATAATAGGAATACTTTGATTATTTGTGTAAGCACTTACATCTGAGTATATCTCAGATTCTAACTCACTGACAAGTTTTTTTAGTTTTTCAACTAAAACTTTAAGTTTATTTTTATCCATGAGATATTATTATCTCTAGTCATTATACCATAAAAAAAGGAGGGGATCAACCTCCTTTGTATCAAGCAACTTGTGGTTGCTTCGCCATATTTACTTGTGCAATGTGAAGAAGTTGTTCCTTCTTTGCTTTTCTTTTAAGATATCGAACGAAGTAAGTATTCATTTATGCCCCTCCTTTACATACTTAACACCACGATAGGTTTCGTTGTATTGTTGGGGTTGCTGCATCATCTGCTGTTGATACTCTAAACGCTTTTGCGTATCGTATTCAACACCGCGATAAACGACTTTAGACATTAGGGTTCTCCTTAAGTGTTAGGTTAAAGAGCGTTCCTTCAGTCGGCTTTTGCGTCTATAAAACAACCTTTTTTTGTAACTTGTTTAATCTCCCAAACAATCTCATTACGCTGTTGTGGGTTTAAATCTTTATGAACCAACACTCGACTAATAAGAAAGTTTGCTTGAACACAAGTTAAAAAAAGTAGTTCCATAGATGAACGTCCCGTTCCGAGTCGGCTTACTTCCGTCCTATTAAGTTAGCACCTCTGAACTACATCCTTTCGGAGTTCTAGTAGCAATCGGTCTTCCATTTTTTGATTTGTTACATCGTTGTTTTTAACGATGTCCATTAGTTCCCACGCTGCGTCACAACTTATACTCACTGGAAATGATTCTGGTTGTGGCGTTGAAACGGTAAAAAGTGGAACCCATGCCAAGAGCAAAAGTGCCTTAGTCATAGGATGAACGTTAGGAGATTAGTATACTCCTATTCATCCTATATAGCAAGACGAAACTGTTGTAAATGTTACAGTTTTATATTAATTTAAGAATATATCTTTGATTCTAGTTCTACAGTTTTCTGAAATATTTTATATGCTGCCTCAGATCTTTCATGCAATATACTCATTAGATCCTCATAGATAACATCATTATCTACATACGCATTAAAATACTGATCAAGTGCTTCTTTCAAGATCCTTTTTCTATGCCATTCTGGAGAGTAAGGTTTGTATTCCATAATCTAATAGTATTATAATATGAATCTAGTCGGGATCTCTGGATTTGTCAACACTCAATCACGTTGTCTCCAATCATCAGGTTTATCTCTACCTTCAGTCCACCAATCTACCATATCATCGACACTATCAAAACCACGCTTACCAAAACGCTCGTGACCTAGACCGCCGATGTCAAGTTGGTTTAAAAAATCATCCATATCCCCCTCTTGCATGTCGGGATTTTCAGCAGTTCTTCTTGCTTGACGTAACATAGTACCAGCAGTTCTATTTGCTTTTGCAAGTTTTTCTGCCCAGATCATATCTTCCAAAGTCACCTCTTGATGTTTTGCAATCTTATCACAGATTGCTTCAAGGCGAAGGCGATATTGTGTAGAGAGCATATGCAGTCTCCATATAGGGTTATTTAGCATTACCTTTCGATATAACTCAAGGTATGATTCGTAGCATAAAGTTGTTGAATGATTATATCACACCCAATTTTTGGGTTGCAATCGCCGCAAGTATAAACGTCAACTGCTGCTTTACCTTCTTCTGGCCATGTATGAATGCTAATATGACTTTCTGACAATAGACAAATGACAGTAACTCCTTGAGGATCAAACTTTTTTGAAATGGTTTGAATAACTGTTGCTCCACTAGCAACAGCAGCATTTTCTAATAAATCTATGAGACTACGCTCATCATCCAAAAGGACAAAGGAACAACCATAAAGGTTTAGTAAATAATGCTTTCCCATTTCTCATAGATCCTCCTGTTCTTCCTCAGTTTCTTTTAGTAAGTTGGTTATCACTTTTTCTGTGCCATTCATGACAAGAAGATCGTAATAGTTTGATCTCATATACTTCTTCAGTTTTTTATATTGCTTTGTAAGTTTAGCAACATTATCAAGATCGATTGTGATCTTTGCGTCTTTTCCTGTGCGGTCATCTCCCGCTCCACCAAATCCAGCACTCATCTTTTTTTGTTTGATTGTTTTTTGTTTCCATCCCAGAGTTTAGGATTCACCCTTCCCTCTGTTTGTTTGAACCCAACTAAATCTTCTCTATATCGATCCCAATAGTAATCAAAAATATCGGTTCTCTTATTTGTGATTACTATATCCCAACATGTAGAGTCATTATCCTTGTATTCAACAATGTATGCAGTGTAAGGTAAAGTCCTATCGTTGGCAAGTTCTGGATCACAATTTTGATGTAAGATGTACATCAGCTTCTATTTCCCCAAGTAATATCTGGATATGCTTCTTTAACAATATCCAAAGTAAGTTTATACTTATCGGTTAAGCGTTTGTCTTTGGTGAGAACAACAACCTCTGCTTCTTTTGGATGAAGACCTTGAAGTAAGTTGATAAACATCATCTCTCTACGGATGCCTGAGAGACTGTCGTTGCCCCCTTTAACGTAGTGATAGAGGTTTGCGTACTCTCTGCGTAAAGAGGTCTTCCCTCGCCCATCTAGGTCCTGTCCAGTGGCAGATTCACCACCAGATGCTTCCCGTATAAGATTGTCTGAAAGAGTGCCAGAGTAAACTGTTTGATCGTTGAGATCAGAATAAGGAACTTCTCCCTCAGGAAGGAGGGAGATTACTGAAGTATCAAAGTTCCAAATAAAGATTGTTTTTAAAGAGTCATGCTCATACATCTTAAGAACTTCTACTTTCTTTTGATTAGAACGTTGCTTAGATGCAAGTTCTAAAATCTCAAAAATAAAAGGATTAGTTGGAAGAGAATCAACGGGTTTTTCAACCTTCTTCTTCCTCGTCGTCGTAGCTGTCATAGTCATTCTCAAATCGTACTGCTAAAATTTCGTCAGGTATTACATTCCCATTTGAATCAAACATCTCAGGGTGTGTATATGCAACAACATTTGTTTCATAAACATGTTGTTTTGCCATCCATCCTATTACTCCACCAACAAAAAAGAACATTATAGAAACTAAAGTGCCGATGGTGAGAGTTACTGCTAACATTTTTATTCTCCCGAGATAGATGCTTGTTTTTTCTTAATGTCGATGAAGAATCCAAACTCTATGCGAATCTCTCGGTTAAGAAGAGAAATAAGTTTACCAAACTTCATCGAAAAAGTTTTTGGTCCCTCTTTTTTTCTCCTCCTATTTCTAAGTAGTAGTTCAACTCCCCGATTAATTTCGGGTTTGTTTTTATTTAGATTGCTTTGGTCTGCGTCCTGGTCTCTTATCATAATGGTATCTTTCCGCATCGTCAAGCATTTGTTTCAAATAGTTTTTAATTTTCCTTGCCTCTGGTTTAGGAATGTGACCGTAACCTTCTCTAAGTTGTTTATGAATGTCGTCAGATCCTCCTATCAAGTATTCATCTAGATCTTGAATCAAAAAAGTTATTTCGTTTGCGGTTGCACTTTCTAAAAACTGTTCAACTTTATCTCTTTTGATTTCTATAGTTCTGAAGTAGTCGTAAAGGTTCAAAGTAAACTTTCCATTAAACGCATAGTCTATTGCTTTTTTTACGTCTTGACAGATTTGGTTTACAGAGGTTTGTTCCATTACACGATATTCTGCTCCTTCAGATACTTAACAGTGTCAGTACATCCACCCAGATTTTGTCCATCAAGTTGAACTTGTGGAAATGTAGATCCTTGCCCAAACTCAGAATAAAACTGTTCTCTTGAGAAATCTGCATCAAGGGTGTAAATAACATGTTTCAACTCAGCAAGTCGCATTACTTGTTTGATTTTGTCACAGTAAGGACAACCATTTTTTGAATAGATTACAAATGTCATCGTATTTTAGTTACTTGTTTATATAGTATTTTTAAGAAGCATTGTTACGTCTTGCTGGATATCTATACCTCTCTGGTTTTTCAGTATTTGCTTCCATCCAGTTGATAATAGCATTCTTTCTTGCTTCAGTAAAGAACTCTTGATTCTCATACCACTCCATCATAGGAGTGTGTCCCTTTGATTGGTTACAAGATTTGCAACAAGCAACCACATTGTTTGTAAAATCTAGTCCACCCTTTGAAAGTGGAACAATGTGATCAATCGTTATATCTACATCAGATTCGCAGTATGCACATTTATGGTCCCATTTTTCTCTAATGTTTCTCCTCCATATTCGTTTAGCTTCTGACGATTTCGTAACGTGTAAGTTAAACAAATATGCTTGAGGAGAATTGTAGAGTTCCATAAACTTATGCAACTGTACTTATTTATTTTTTTCTTCTTGTTTAGTTTCTTTACTCTCCCTTTTAGGAAAGTAAAGATTTGGCCAGGTATCTCTGATAATATCTGCGAGTTTGTAAGGTGTTTCAGAAGTAATCATTAGTAGTGATAGTGGTCTGTAAGTGATATCAGGAACATAAAAATTCCAAATATTATAAATGACACTAGAATAGTAGTCATAAAAAAAGGAGTTCAGAGAACTCCTTTTATTTATTTTTAGAGTGCGTTTCCTCTTGGCAAGACTTCCTCTGGGAACACAAAGTTCTCGTGAGGTTGATCAACAGGTGCCATCCAAGCACGTAGACCTTCATTCAGGAGAATGTTCTTGGTGTAGAAAGTCTCGAACTCTGGATCTTCTGCCGCACGAATCTCTTGAGATACAAAGTCGTAAGCACGAAGATTAAGAGCGAGTCCAATAATACCGATAGAACTTGTCCAGAGACCCATGACGGG
>Ga0222714_10000029_pt1 | contig 175788 bp, 159 predicted proteins | sample C33_3DmetaG_FD_165048 | JGI IMG/M metagenome (GOLD analysis project Ga0222714, IMG submission 165048) | Estuarine water microbial communities from San Francisco Bay, California, United States - C33_3D | ecosystem: Environmental > Aquatic > Marine > Unclassified | place: USA: California... | reverse complement strand
TTCCTCAAGAACAAGACCCTCGCCGTCCTCGGCTTCGGTTCCCAGGGACATTCCCACGCGATGAACCTCCGCGACAGCGGACTCAACGTCATCGTGGGCCTGTACAAGGGTTCCAAGTCCGCCGCCGCCGCGAAGAAGAAGGGTTTCAAGGTCTATGAGACCGCCGAAGCCGTCCGTCGCGCCGACGTCATGCTCGTCGGTATCCCCGACATGAAGCAGGCCTCCGTCTGGGAGAAGGACATCGCCCCGAACCTCGGCAAGGGTGGCAAGACCGTCCTCTTCATCCACGGCCTCTCGATCCACTACAAGCTGATCAAGCCCCTCAAGAACGTCGACATCGCCATGGTCGCCCCCAAGGGCCCGGGCCACGTCGTCCGCGCCCAGTACGTCGAAGGCAAGGGCGTCCCTGCCCTCATCGCCGTCCAGCAGGACGTCTCCGGCAAGGCCACCAAGACCGCCCTCGCCTGGGCCAAGGGCATCGGCGGCACCCGCGCCGGCGTCATCAAGACCACCTTCAAGGAAGAAGCCGAAACCGACCTCTTCGGTGAGCAGGCCGTCCTCTGCGGCGGCGCCTCCGAGCTCGTCAAGGTGGGCTACGAGACCCTCGTCGAAGCCGGCTACCAGCCCGAGATGGCCTACTTCGAGTGCCTCCACGAGCTGAAGCTCATCGTCGACCTGATGGTCGAGTCCGGCATCTCCGGCATGCGCTTCTCGATCTCCGAGACTGCCAAGTACGGCGACATCACCCGCGGTCCCCGCGTGATCAACAGCTCGTCGCGCAAGGCCATGCGCGAGATCCTGAAGGAGATCCAGACCGGCAAGTTCACCGCCCAGTGGGTCAAGGAATACAAGGGCGGCCTCAAGAACTACAACAAGCTGCTCAAGAAGGGCGAGAAGCACCCGATCGAAAAGACCGGCCAGCGTCTCCGCTCCCTCATGCCCTGGGTCCAGAAGCGGAACATCCGCGGCGCCCAGGCCGAGTACACGACCAAGTAAGGGTCGCCGGATACCGGAAAGCGAAAAGGTCGATGCAAATCGGCCTTTTTTGCGCCCGGGCACAACGAAGGCAGGTTTGCCATCCAAAGGTTCCGAGACTAAATCGTGCCCACGCACATGCACACGATGCTGGTCATCGGACACCCCGGGCATGAGATCAGGTGTCATGGATGGATGAGTCGTTGCCGACCGATCGTCCAAGTACTGACCTCCGGCGGCGGCGCCTCCCGAACCGGAAGGATTGAGAGCACCCGCAGGACGGTGCAGGAGGCGGGCGCCGCCTGCGGCCGTCTGTTCGGGAGCTACTCGGACCATGAGGTTTACGCGTTCATGCTGGCAGGCGAAGCCGGGGGCCTGGCGGACTGGGCCGAGGCCCTCGCGATAGAAATCGTCGGTCACAGGCCGACGACCTTGGTCACGGACATGGTGGAGGGATACAACACCAGCCACGACCTGCTGGCCTACCTCGTCGACGCCGCCGTCGCAAAAGCCGCGCGCCTCGCCGGCGTACGTACGAGGGTGCTCTGCCAGCCGCTGGTCGGGCGCCCGGACCAGGCCTGGCAGGGAAGAAGGAAGCCGTCGGAGCTCCTGGCCCTGGACGAGGCCACCTACGCCGCCAAGCTAAGCGCGGCCGGCGCCTACCCCGAACTGAAGGCGGAGGTCGAACAGGCGCTGCGTGAAACAGGTCCTGAAGCTTTTCGGACGGAGGCCTTCTACGACGCCCCAAGTGGGGAGTCGTTGCTGACCACGCTGCCCGATCCGACTCCCTACTATGAGACATTCGGCGAGCAGCAGGTCCGCCGCGGCAAATACAACCATGTCATCCGGCACAAGGAGCACCTCATCCCCCTGGCCCGCGACGTAAGGCGACGCATGGGCTTGGACTGACATGCGCGTCCTCCTGGCCAACGGCAGGCTGGGCTTCCGTAGCGGCAGCGAAGTCCACACCCGCGATCTAGCCTTGGCGTTGCGGAAACGCGGGCATGACGTCGCCATCTTCGTAGGAGTGCTGCGGGATGACGATGATGTGCGGACACTCCGCGACGCCGGTGTACTCGTGACGGACGACCTGGAAACCCTCGCAGCGACCCCCGACGTGATCCAGGGACACCAATTGCCGGAGACGACTCTGGCCTGCCTACGCTTTCCCCGCGCGCCTGCGCTGCAGGTCTGCCATGACGCCACGAACGCACGGGACGCGGCGGGAGGGAACTGGATGATCCAGCGCAGGGCGGCGGTGGACGACTACTGCCGCGAGCGGGTACGACGCGAGACCGGGACACCCCTCGAAGAGATCGACGTCCTGTTCAACCCGATCGACCTAGCCTCCTTCGCCAGGCGCGGCCGCCCGCCCGCCACCCCGCCCTTGAGCGCGGCCCTGTTCCATAGTTCGAAGGAGACCGGCGCGATGATGGAGACCGTCGCCAGGGCCTGCCGTCGCGCCGGCATCAGCCTGGACGTGCTCGGACCCGGGGCCGGCCGGTTCGTGACCGATCCGGCCGCCTCGCTGCCGCGCTACGACTTGATCTTCGGCAAGGCACGATGCGCGCTGGAAGCGATGGCCAGCGGAGCCCATGTGATCCTGGTCGGCCCCCACGGCCTAGGTCCGCGCCCCGACAAGGCGAACTTCGAAAGGCTGCTCAGGCGCAACTTCGGTCGAAGCCTGCTGACCGAACCTCTCGATGAGAATTGCATCGTGAGACGGATCCGGGAGCTCAGCCAGTCGGACTCCGGCGAGCTGACGGAACTGGTCCGGAGTCGCTGCGACAGCGCGAGACTGGCTGAGATGATGGAAGGCGTCTACCTGCGGATCAAGGGCGTCGAGACCCACCGGCGAGGCTTTCGCGCCTGGGCGTATGGCTGCTGGGCGGGCGCGCGCCTGGGCTGGCGCCGGCTAAGGCTCGCCAGGGCAGGCCGCTGAACTACTTATTTTCCGGCGCCTTGCCCTGCGGACTGCCGGGCAGGAACTCCGCGCGGCTCACGAACCCGTCGCCGTCGGCGTCGCGCCGGGCGAACCATTCGGCGGCGTCGGCGGGCGAACGGCCGGCGGAGAACTCAGCACGGGAGAGCCTTCCGTCACCGTCGACGTCGAGCTTCTTGAAAAGGGGCGCACGGTCGGCGGCCTTGTCGGCCTTCTCCGCCTCGCCCTTCCCCTTGCCCTTCTTCTTCACCGGGGCCGCCGCGCCGGGAATCGCCGGAAGCGGCAGGTAGTCGAAGTCGGCGATCATCTTCTTCGCCATCGCCAGCCGGAGCTCGCGCTCAGCCGCGGCGACTTCAGGCCGGCCGCTCAGGTTCTCGAGCTCGAACGGATCCTTCTCGAGATCATAGAGTTCGTAGACAGGACGCGGGGTCGTAAAGTAGGTGGCCGCGAGGCCCGGAGCCAGGCCGCCCTTGGCTTGCAGCTCCTGGATGGACTTCCAGGCGGAACCCCCGGCGCTGTCCACGGGCGAATACGGGATCCACGGCGTGCAGTTGTAGATCGCCTTGTAGCGTCCGCTGCGGACCGCGCGGGAGAGGTCGTAGCCGCCGTTGCTCATCCCGACCTGCACCGGGGCGCTGCCGTGCGGACCGCGCTCCATGAAGACATGGTCACGCACCTTGGGGGCCTCGCCTTTGAGCAAGGGCAGGAAATTCACCCCGGTCATGCCGGGCGCGGACTTGACGCCGGCAGCGGCGAGCACGGTGGGGCCGACGTCCTCGCCGCTGAGCAAGGCCGACGAATCGCCGCCAGGGGCCACGACGCCGGGCCAGCGCACGACGAAAGGCACGTTGCATCCCGGATCATAGAGCGAACCCTTGCCGTGCGGCAGGGCCTGACCGTTGTCGCCCGCGAAGATGACGAGGGTGTCTTTCGCGAGTCCGAGACGGTCGAGCAGCGCGAGCACCTTGCCCATGGTCTCATCGGCGCGGTTCACCTCCGCGCAATAGTCGGCATACTGCTCGCGCACCCCGGGCAGGTCGGGCACGTGACCGGGCAGCTTGAGCGAGGCGGGGTCGGGGCGGTAGGAGGCCGGGGCGTTCCAGACATGATGGGGGTCGCTGAAGTTCACCCAGAGGCAGAAGGGCTTGTCCTTGGGACGCCCCTCGAGGAAGGCCTCGGTCTGGGCCCCCGCCTGCGTGTCGGAGCCGCCCTCGACCACGTCGAAGCGGTCCTTGAAGGTCTTGTAGCCCCCGTCCATGAGAAAGCGTCCCAGCTCATCATCCCCCTTGGCCGAACCGTCGAGGTGATAGGAACGGCCGACGACGCCTACATAATAGCCGGCCTCCTTCTTCAGGACTTCCGGGAACGTGACCACGTCACGCGGCAGCGGCGACGAGAAGCGCGTGATGCGGGCGGCCACCGGCGAGCGCCCGCTTAGGAAGGCCGCGCGCGAGGGCACGCACTGCGGGGCCGAAGTGAAGAACTTGCGGAACTTCATGCCCTCTCCGGCGAGGCGGTCCAGCGCGGGCGTCCGCACGTTAGGATCGCCGTAGCAACTCAGGTAGGGATAGCTGTGGTCGTCGGAAAGGACGAACAGGACGTTGGGCCTGTCCGCGGCGAATACGGATGCGGCCAAGGAGAGGAACAGGACGCGGAGACACATGGGGGTGGCCAGCATGGTCGGACCGACCACCCTTCGGGTCAAACCTGCCTTGGCGCTCAGAACCCGCCGATCAGGGCCAGACGGAACTGGAGGGGCTCCACCGGGTGGAAGTGCATGCCATCGGCGCCGCCGGTGGCCGAGGACTCGTAATAGTAGGCTATGTCCTGGTCGAGACGGTCGAGCAGGTTGAGCACGCTGAGCATCGCCTGCCAGCTGGCGTTCAGCTGATAGCCGACCGAGGCGTTGAGCATGACAGTCTCATCCGAGCGGGCGGAGCCGGCGGCGATCAGCAGGACCCTGAGACGCATGATCGAAAAGCGGGGCGGCCGTCCGCTCAGAAGGTCAGCCTCAGGCCGAGCTCGACGCCCCGTCCAGGCAGCGGCACGAGGTCCTTGATGAAAGAGGAAGGATTACGGGCCTCGCGGTCCAGAAGGTTGATGCCGCGCAAGGTCAGGCGGACGTTGGCTCCGGCCAGACGGAAGGAATGTCCCAAGGAGGCGCTGAGCATGGGGTAGCCCGAGGTGCGCGATTCGTCGGCGGCAGGGTCGTCCTGCGTGAGGAAGTAGGCCAGTTCAGTCCTCCAGTCCCAGCCGGAGAGGAGGCCATTGAGGCCGAGGCCGACGCGACCGGGCGAGATGCGGGGCAAGGCGCCGGCTCCGTCGCGCCGGGAAGCGTGGAGCGTATCCGCGAAGACCTCGACGTTCACCTTGGCGGACTCACCCTGCAGCGCAGCATAGTTCAACCTGGCCTCGGCTCCGTAAAGGTACGCAGGCACGGAAGTGAAATCGTAGCGGACCAGTTCTTCCGCCCCGAGAAGGTCGTAGTTCGGCCCTCCGAACGGAGTGAGGTCGGGGCCGTAGCCGTTCTCGATCAGCGTGATGAACGAGGAATAGCGGTTGTAGAAGACCGAGGCGCTTCCGGTGACCCGGCCCGCGACCCGGGCGACCTCCCACTCGACGCCAAAGCCCCGCTCCTTGCCGAGGTCGCGATTGCCCACCTCATAGGCGTCCGTACCCACGTGGGGCCCGTCGGCGAAGAGTTCCTGATAATTGGGTGAACGCTCCACGCGGCTGACCGTAAGGGTCGTGCGCCAGTCGGTTCCGAGGTCCTTCTCCAGCGCGGCGGAGAGGCCGAGCGGCGTTAAGGAGCGGCGTGCGGCGGAAGGATTGATGACCACGCCATCGTGCGTCCACGCGTCCGCGGAGACGGAATCACGCTGCACGCGGAAGCCGTAGCGCAGACGAAGTCCGGGGCTTTCGAAGGGCGTGACGAAGGAGCCGAAGAGCGCCGCGCTGCGGTTCGCCGTGGTCGGCAGGAAGGCCTCGTCACCGGCGACCTCGAAATCGAAGGCGCCGCCCTGCGCGCCGATGACCGCCTCCGTCGAGCCGATGCGGGCGAGGGTGAGGTCGATGCGCGTGTCAAATCCCTGGTTGGCGAAAGTGGATCCGGCGACGCCGGCCTCGAACTCCGTGTGCGCATAGTCCGTGATGCCGGCCCGCCAGGCCACCTTGCGGACCGCACCGTCGAGCCGCCACTCCCCGGCGATGTCCCAGCGCCGCTGGGTCTGGCCGATTACGACGTCCGGCTCGGCCACCCCGTAGTCGTTGTCGAGGCCCGACCAGGAGACCCCGATGAAGCCCCCGTCCCAGACCTTGCTGACGCCGAAGCCCCCGCCGAGCACGTCGGAACCGGTGTCGGCGACCCGTCCGACGGGCGTACGGAGGTCATCCGTCGTGCGGCCGAAATAGTCGGCCTGCACGACCCAATCGCCTGCGGTCGCATGGGCCTTGATGCCGCCCGTGGCCAGATTATCGACCGAGCCCGTGCGCGCGGCGAACGTTCCGCCGTTGCCCATGCGCTGCGGCGCGATACGCGTGTCGGTGAGATTGACCACACCGCCGAGGATGCTGGAGGAATAGAGCAAGGCGGAGGGACCGCGGAAGACCTGCATCTCCCGCAAAGACAGAGGGTCGATGCCCACCGCATGGTCCGGACTGGCGGCGGAAGCGTCCAGCAGCGCGGTCCCGTTCTGCAGGATGCGGATCTTGTCACCGTCGAGACCGCGGACGACCGGCCGGCCCGAGTTCGGTCCGAACTGGCTGTTGGCCACGCCGGACAGGGAGCTGAGCGCATCTCCGACATTGTTCGAAGGCAGCAATGCGAACTCCGAGGGACCGATGAGCAGCGCCGGCGTGTCGGCGGACACGATTCCTCCGATGGAGGAGCCTTTCACGGTGATCGTCTCCATAGCCTTGGGCGTCTGAGCCGGTAACGACGGCAGAGAAACCGCGGAAAACAGTAAAGCCGCTGAGAGACGTCTCATGAACATCGACTCGAATAAAAAAAGGTTGCGACTTCGCAATTCATAAATGCAACTTTGTTGCATCTGAAGGACGGATGGTTGCAGTCCCTGCCTTCCTTTCGCTGGATGGAGTGCCCACCCCGATGAAAGAGCCCCCGACCGACCATGTCCATTCGGACGCCTTCCTGGCGAAACTGATGCGAGACCAGCTCAAGCTTTCCATAGCCTGCGCCCTATGCTTCGCCGTCGCCCTGATCGCCCTACCCCTCCTGAACTACTGGCAGCCGGAGCTCATGGCCCGCCGCATCGGCGGGTTCACCCTTACGTGGCTGATTCTCGGCGTGCTCTTCTTCCCCTTCGTATGGGTCATCTCCTATGTCTTCATCCGGCGCTCGATCGCGCTGGAAGAGGCCGAAGCTCAAGCCGCGAAGGACGGCTCCCGTTCCTGAGCCATGAACGTCCTGCTCGCCATGACCGTCGACCCCTGGATCGCCGCGCTCGCCCTGGCCACCGTGGCCGTCACGGTCGCGATGGGTTTCTGGTCCGCCGGCAAGTCCAAGAGCGCCGGCGACTTCTTTGTCGCCGGACGGTCCGTCTCCGTTGGCTGGAACGCCTCCGCCATCTCGGGCGAATACCTGTCGGCCGCGTCCTTCATGGGAGTGGCTGGCATGGTGATGCTCAACGGCTACGACGCGCTCTGGTACCCCGTCTGCTACGCCTGCGGCTACCTCTTCCTCCTGCTCTTCATCGCCGGCCCCCTCCGCCGTTTCGGAGCCTACACCATACCGGATTTCGCCGAGGGCCGCTATGACTCCCCGCTGTTCCGCAAGATCGCGGTGTGCTTCGTCCTCTTCATCGGTTTCTTCTATACTATGCCCCAGATGAAGGGGGCGGGCACCACCCTCGCCTACATCTTCCCCGGCCTCCCCTACTGGGCGGGCGTCGTGGTGGTGGGCGCCGTCATCACGCTCAACGTCTCCCTCGGCGGCATGAAGGGCATCACCCTCGTGCAGGCCTTCCAGTACTGGCTCAAGATGTTCGCGATCGCCCTGCCAGTGTTCGTCCTGGCCTCGGTCGTCGGGCATTACCACGAGCATCTCGGCGCCAACGCCAGCGCGGCCCCCGCCGCGGTTGAGCGGAAGGCGCTCCCCGGCAAGGCCCCGGGGGACGCGCAGTGGCTTGCGCCGTTCGGCAGCCTCACCACCAAGGCCGTCGACAACGCCCTCAAGTCGGCCCCGTCCCCGGAGGCCAAGGCCGAGCTCGAGGCCGCCCGCCGACCCTACTCGCTGCTCTACACCTATTCGCTCATCATCGCGCTCGTCTGCGGTACCGCCGGCCTGCCGCACATACTCGTCCGGTTCTACACCAACCCTGACGGCGTTGCCGCCAAACGCACCACGATGTGGGTCATGATCCTCATCGGCGTCTTCTACGTCTTCCCGCCCGTCTACGGCGTGCTGGGCCGATCCCTCACGCCCGAGCTCTACGACGCCGTCGGCGCCAAGGGCACCGACAAGGTCGTGCTCGAGCTACCCACGCTGCTGGCCGGAAAGGACCACCCGCTCCTCGGATCGATCCTATCGGGCATCACCTGCGCGGGCGCCTTCGCGGCCTTTATGTCCACCTTCTCAGGCCTGCTCGTATCCATGACCGGAGCGCTCGCCCACGACATCTACGGGCGCATCCTGCGTCCGCAATCCACCCCGGAGCAGCGCCTCAAGGCCTTCAAGTGGTCCGCGGTCATCGTGGGCGGCCTGGCCGTTGCGCTGGGCACCCAGGTGGAGAAGCCCAACATCAACTTCCTCGTCGGCCAGGCCTTCGCCATCGCGGCGGCCAGCTACTTCCCGTTGCTCTTCATGAGCGTCTGGTGGCGCGGCATGACGATGAAGGGCGCCGCCGCCGGAATGCTGGGAGGCGGCCTCGCGGCGCTGGCCGCGATCACGCTGACCACGCTCTCCGACGTCTACTCCGTGAAGTCGCTCGCCGACTTCTGGGTGGCGCACCCGCTCCTGCGCATCCTCTGCGAACAGCCCGCCATCTGGGCCGTGCCGCTCTCCATCGGACTCATGATCGTCGTCTCCAAGGCGACCTCGGCCCAAGTGCCCGCCGACGTACGGATGAAGATGCTGGTGCTCCACGCGCCTGAGGCGCTCGGGCTCAAGCAGGAATACATCAAGGAGCACGAAGGCCTGGGGCACTGACCGAACGCAGCACTTGAAACTTGGAAAGGCGCCGCCCGCGGATTTGCTGGAGGGATGAACGGCGCCGTCCGCGACGAGGAGGAGCTCGGGGCCTACCGCAAGGTCCAGGCGGCCGCCCTTCTCGTGCCTGCGGGCACGTTGTGGGCGGCCGGTCGCATGGCGGCGGGCGGACTTGAGGTCTGGCTCGGCCGAATCAACGACGCCTCCGGCCGGATGCTCATGGTGGGGGTAAAAGTCGCCGTGCCGGCCGCGATCTGCGGCGCCGTGGCCGCCTATCTCTGCGGCCAGGAGCACCCCTCGGCCCTCGTGCGCTGGTCGGCCCGCGTCCTGCTGGCGGGCAACCTGATGATTCCTCTCGCATGGGCCGTGCTCTGGCTCATCAAGGGCTGACCTATGGCCGGCCCCGTCGTCATCGTCACCCGCGGCAGCCCGCTCGCCCTGCAGCAGGCCCACGACGCCGCCGCCAAGGTGCGCGCGGCCCTCGACGTCGAGACCGAGGTACGCGTGCTCGTCACGACGGGCGACCGTCAGGCGGGCTGGTCCCTCGAAAAGCAGGGCGGCAAGGGACTGTTCACCGCCGAGCTCGAGCAGGCCCTGCTGCGCGGCGAGGCGGACCTCGCGGTGCACAGCGCCAAGGACCTGCCGACCGAGATGCCCGCCGGGCTCGCGATCGCCTGCTGCCTGCCCCGGCAGGACGCCCGCGACGTGCTGGTGCGGCGGCGGTCCTCGGTCGCCCTGTCCCGCATCGCCACGGGCAGCCCGCGGCGACGCGGCCAGGGCGCGCTCATGTTCCCGCAGGCGACCTGGACGGAGCTTCGCGGCAACGTCGACACGCGCCTGCGCAAGGTCGCGGCGGGCGACGCGGACGGATCGTTCCTCGCCGCCTCGGGACTCGACCGGCTCGGCATCCGCGAATGGGAAGGCCTGGACTTCGAGCGGGTGGAGCTCGACCGCATGGTGCCCGCCGCGGGTCAGGGCGCCGTCGCCCTCCAGACCCGCACCGCCGACGCCCGGCGCTTCGCCGCCGCCGGCTGCCCGGACACGGGCTTCTCGGTAACCGTGGAGCGGCTGTTCCTAGCGAAGCTCGGCGAGGGCTGCCACACGGCCTTCGCCTGCCATCACGCCGGCGACCGCGTACGGCTGTTCCGGGACGACTTCGGGCACCGCTCGCTGCCCTTCCCCGCCGCCGACGCCGCCGACGCATCCAGGCTGGCGGATGAGGTCCTCCGCCAGATACTCCCCGCCCGATGAGCAGGCTACCGCTCCGCGACCGTCTGGTGGTGCTGACCCGTCCCGAAGGACGCGGCGCCGACTGGAAGTCGGCGCTCGCCGACGCCGGCGCGGCGGTCTCGGAGCTGCCGCTCATCGCCATCAGCTTCCAGCCGGAGGACGCCGTGCTGACGGAGGTCCTCGACGGCATGGGCGAGTACGACTGGATCGTCTTCACCAGCGCCAACGGCGTCCGAGGGTTCTTCGACCGGCTCTTCGAGAGGTTCTCCGACATCCGCGCGGTGGGCGGGGCCCGCTTCGCCTGCGTGGGGCCGGCCACGGAGCGCCAGCTGCGCTCCTACCACCTGCCCTCCGACCTCACGGCGGCCCATGCCGACGCGCGGGCCCTCGGGCAGGAGCTGATCGAGAAGCACGACGTCGAGAACCAGAAGGTCCTCGTCGTGACCGGGAGCCTCAACTCCCCCGAGTTGCCCCGACTGCTGGCGGAGGGCGGCATGGCCATCGTCGACACCCTGCGCGTCTACGCCACCGAGGAGAATCCGGTCGGCACCTCGCCGGAGGCCGCGGAATTCCGCCGGCGCGGGGCCGATGCGATCGTGTTCGCCAGCCCTTCGGCCGTGGAATCCTTCGTGCACCAGGCGGCCTCGCTGAGGCCCGACGTCGGCGCCCGCCAGCCGAAGGCCGTGGCGGTCGGGACCACCACGGCCGACGCGCTCCGTCGGGCGGGCATCCCGCTCGGCGCGACGGCCTCGGCCCCCACCGCCAGCGCGATACGGGACGCGGTGATCGCCGCGCTGGCCTCATGATCGGCCGGACGCTCATCAAGGTCTGCGGCATCACCCGGACGGCCGACGCGGCCGTCGCGCTCGACATCGGGGCGGATTATCTGGGCGTGAACTGCTGGCCCGGCTCACCACGGCACGTCGCGCCGGAGCGCCGTGCGGCGCTACTGCGGGAGATACCCGCCGAAAAGAGGGTCGCCGTGACCGTCAATCCTTCGGCCGACGAGGTGGCGGGCCTCGTCAAGGAGGGCTTCGCGGTCGTCCAGGCCCACTACGACCCCGCCGAGAAAGCGTGCGACCCATCGTCCCTCTCCTCCCGCATCGGCAGACAAAGACTCTGGCTGGCCCCTCGGCTGGCCGACGGGGCTCCGTGGCCGGCCGGCCTGCTGGAACTGGCGGCCGGCTTCGTGCATGACGCCCATGACAGGAAGGCCTTCGGCGGCACCGGCACGCGCTCCGACTGGAAGCGATACGTCGCGCTCCTGCATGCCCACCCCGGATCCCTGTGGGTGCTGGCCGGTGGGCTGTCGCCGGACAATGTTCATTCGGCCGTCCATGACGCGGGAGCATCCTGCCTCGACCTGAACAGCGGCGTGGAGCTCGCCCCTGGACTCAAATCTGCCGCCAAATTGCACGAAGTGAGACAGCGGCTGCACAATAATGGCCAATCTTGAGCATTCATCGTCCTGCGGGCCCGTTGGCACAGCATTTGCATAAGCGGACTTGCCCAACCGAACGCACAAACCAACCTAACAACACCATGAAACTCGTCGTAGCCATCATCAAGCCGTTCAAGCTCGAAGAAGTCAAAGACGCCCTCGCCGAAATCGGCATCGAGGGCATGACCGTCACCGAGGTCAAGGGCTTCGGACGCCAGAAGGGCCATACTGAAATCTACCGCGGCTCCGAGTACACCGTCGACTTCCTCCCCAAGGTGAAGATCGAGGCGGCCGTGGCTGACGAGCAGATCGACAAGGCGATCGAGACCATCTCCAAGGCCGCCCACACCGGCAAGATCGGCGACGGGAAGATCTTCGTCTACGCCCTTTCCGAGGTCGTGCGGATCCGCACCGGCGAACGCGGCTCAGCGGCGCTCTGAGGCCGGACGGCGGTCTGAGGCGAAGGGCGGCCCTCGGCCGCCCTTCCTTTTTGCGTCACTTCGAGGATGCGCCGGCCCCCGCCTTGGCCGCTTTGATCTCGGCCTTGATGACGTTGTTCCTCTCCAGCATGCCGGGCGAGTTCCACTTGAAGACGTGGTAGGTGGCGGGCGTGTCGCCGGCGTTGCGGATGGTGTGCTCGACGCAGGAGGCCTGGAAGATGACCGAGCCCGGGCCGAGACGTCTCCACTCGCCGGCCACCAGGGCCTCGACGATGCCCTCCTTGACCACCATGATCTCCTCGTCCGGATGGATGTGCGGCTCATGCGAGGTCTCGCCGCGGTTGAGGGTGGTGATGTGGCACTCCAGTTCGTCGAGCGTGGGCGTGGGCGCCCGCAGGACGTGTCGCACGCCGCCCTTGGCGGTCGGACGGAACTCCAGCTTGTCCCAGTCGAAGGCGGTGGAGGTCATCACCGGCGGCCGGTTCGCCGTCCTTGTGGGGGCGGATGTTCCGGCACAGCCCGCGAGCGCGACGGCCAGGGACAGGACGAATAGGACACGGGAGCGCATGGTCGAGGGATAGAACCCTCCGGACCGACAGACAAGCCATGCCGCTCAAGCCGCCTTGCTCCGGCGGGACGCTCGCCCATAAATGGCCCCATGACCGCCCCCTCCCGCCTCGCCGCCTTGCTTCTCCTGTCGGCGGCCCTGGCCAGCTGCGGCGACGCCGAGACGACCGCGGACCGCAAGGCCCGCGAGGGGGTGCTGGTCATCAACAACATGGCCGAGCCCTCGGCCCTGGACCCGCAGGCCGTCACGGGACTGAGCGAAAGCCGCATCATGTACGCGCTGTTCGAGGGACTCGTGAACTATGATCCGGTCGACCTCAGCCCCGTGCCGGGCGTCGCCGAAACGTGGATTTCGTCGCCCGACGGACGCATCTGGACCTTCCGCCTCCGGCGCGAGGCGCGATGGTCGAACGGCGATCCGGTGACTGCGGCCGACTTCCTCTTCAGCTGGCGTCGCATGCTCATGCCGAGCTTCGGCGCGGAGTACGCCTCGATGCTGCATCCGGTGAAGGGCGCGAAGGCCTTCAACGAAGGCAGGTCGCAGGATTTCACCCAGGTCGGATTCCGGGCCCCCGACCCGCACACGGTCGTGATCGAGCTGGAATACCCCGTGCCCTACTTCCTCGGACTGCTCTGCCACCACAGCTGGCTTCCGGTGCACCCCCCCACGATCCTCAGACACGGGACGATCGATGCGCTGCACACCCCTTGGACGCGGCCGGGCTCGCTGGTGGGCAACGGCGCCTTCAGTCTCGAATCGTGGGCCGTCGCGAGGCACGTGACCCTGCGCCGCAACCCCCTCTACTGGAACGCCGCCAAGGTGGGCCTCAACGGCGTGGAGTTCCGCGCCATCCCCGACCTCTTCGCCGAGGAGCGCGCCTTCCGTGGCGGCGAACTGCACATCACCGGCGCCGTGCCGCCCTACAAGGTCAAGAAACTGCGCGAACAGAACGCACCGCACCTGCGCCTCGACCCCTTCCTCGCCACCGGCTTCATCTGGGTCAACTGCGACTACCGAGGCAAGGACCCTGCGGTGAGGAAGGCGCTCGGCGATGCGCGCGTGCGCCGCGCCTTGGGAATGGCCATCGACCGGCAGCAGATCGTGGACAAGGTCCTGCGGGCCGGGGAGACGCCCGCGCTGCACTTCACCCCGCCGGGCACGGGGGGCTTCCAGGCCAAGGCCCGTTGGCGCCCCGGATTGGACGAAGCCCGCCGCCTGCTGGCGGAGGCGGGTTATCCGGGCGGAAGCGGCTTCCCGCGGCTGGACTACCTCTACAACACCTCCGAGGGGTCGCAGATGGCGGCGCAGGCCTACCAGGAGATGTGGCGCAACGGGCTCGGCATCGAGGTCGAGCTGCGCAACCTCGAATGGAAAGTCTACCTCTCGGCGATGCACAAGGGCGAATACCAGATCGGCCGCGGCGCCTGGGTGGGCGACTACAACGACCCCAACACCTTCCTCGAGATGCTGCAGACCGGCAACGGGCTCAACCAGTCCCGCTGGAGCCACGCCGAGTATGATCGGCTGCTGGGGCTGGCGGCCCGCGAGACCGACCCCACCCTCCGACACACGCATTTCCAGGCCGCGGAGGAGATCCTGGTACGCGAGGCGCCGGTGATCCCGGTGGCGTTCGGCCGCAACAAATTCCTCATCAGCCCGCATGTGAGAGGCTGGCACCCGACCCTTCTGGACCAGCACCCCCTCAACGGCGTGACCCTCGGGACGAGCAAAGGAGATTGAAGCACGGCCCGGGCGGCGCCAGCATGAGCGGACCCTCATGCGATTCCTCACCGCAGCCCTGCTCGCCGCCGCCGCCCTTCTCCCCGCCCAGGAACCGGCCCCCGCCCGGGGGCTGCCCGCCGACACCAGCATCAACAAGCTGCGCGGAATCACGTTCCTCTTCATCGACGTCAAGGTGAACGAGCTCCGCAGCGAGGACGGCGACCTCCGGGGCGACCTCCGCGACGTGGTCGAGCTCGAGCTTCGCCGCAACAACATCGCCCCCAAGGAGGCCCCGCTCAGCCCGGCCGACACCGCCGTGCCGCTGCTCGTCATCGAGGTCAAGTTCGACCGAGCCCTCGGCCGCTCCGCCGCCGACATCGAGCTGAGCATCCGCGACACCGCCACCGTGGTCCGCAACAACGAGAAGGTCCTCGCCGTGACCTACTCCCAGGTGAAGAAGGCGATGTCGGCCTCCGACACCGGCCTGCCCCGCGAGGTCAAGGCCAAGACGCGCGACCTCGTCGTGGAACTGATCGACGGCATGCGCAAGGCGAACGGGCGCTGAGCACGGTATGTCGTCCATCGAAGCCCGCATCGCAGAGCTCGGCCTGGCCCTGCCGACGCCCCCTCCGGCCGCGGGCGCCTACGTGCCGGCCGTCCGGTCGGGCGCGCTGCTCTTCCTGGCCGGCACGCTGCCGGTGCGGGAGGGCCGGGTCGTCTCCCTCGGCAAGGTGGGGCGCGAGGTCGACCTCGCGCAGGCGGCCGAGGCCGCCCGCCTGTGCGCGCTCAACGCCCTCGCCAACGCCAAGGCGTCCCTGGGCTCGCTCGAGCGCGTCGAGCGCGTCGTGATGGTGAACGGCTTCGTCAACGGCGTGGACGGATTCAGCGACAGCCCGAAGGTGCTCAATGGCGCATCGGAATTCCTCCTCCACGTCTTCGGCGAGGCCGGCCGGCACGCCCGCGCGGCGGTCTCGGTGAACGGCCTGCCGCTCGGGGCCTCGGTCGAGGTCCAGCTGACCCTGCAGGTGCGCGACTGATCCTCAGCCTCCGCTGACGGAGATGTTGGGGAAGTCGATCCCGAAGCCCTTCCCGCCAGGAGGCGGCCCGCAGTTGCCGATCCGGGCGCAGGCGCGGCGGACGAGCTCGGCCATGCGCGTGTCGGAAGGCTGCCGGATCCAGGAGCCGAAGCGTATGTTGCCGGAGGCGTCGACGGTGACCGTGACACCGCAGCCACCTGCGTCACGGATGTCCATGCCGTCCTCGTTCACGATGTCGACCCAAGCGCTGCGGAACCGCGCAAGCACCTCGCCGGCGTAGAGCTGCATGGCGGTCGCGCCGCCACCATCCCCGCCGTTGTCGCCCGCCCCCTGGGGCCGGCCGCGGACGGAGACGCCCCCGATTAGGCCGGACTTGCCCGAGGCTCCGGTCCGGCCGCCCTTCTCTTTGAGAAATTGGCCCAGCGAGGTCTTGCCGGTCTTGGACTGGGTCTTGGGACCCTTGGAGGTCGTCGGGACGGTCTTGGTGGAGACCGAGGGAGAAGGTCTTGCCTCGGCCTCCTGGGCGCGGGCCACCGCCGCCATGTCGAGCCGCGGGATGTTGATGCGCTTGATGCCCTTCGACGCCTCCGGCGTGCCGCGCGCGACCCCGGGCGCCTTGCCCACCTCCCCGGGACGCCGGCGAGGATCGCCGGCAAGATCGACCACCAACGCAGGCTCCGTCGGGGCGCCGCCCCTGCCGGCCGCGAACCAGGAGAACGCCACGAAGGCCCCCGCGATGAGGAGATGGACCAGCACCGAACCGACCATTCCTCTCGCGCCGCCGGACATGATTCAGCGTATCTCCGTGTCGAGCCCGACCTTGGACAGGCCCTTGGACTTGGCCAGCGACATGACGTCGACGACCCTCTGGTAGGGGATCGAGCCGTCGCCGCGCACGCGCACGACGGGCTGGTCGGCCTCGGAACGCGCGGCGATCGACGCGAACTCCTCGCCCAGCTCCTCCTTGGTGACCTTGCGGTTGCCGAGGCTGTAGCTGCCGTCCGCCTCGATCACGACGAAGCGGTACTGCGTCTTCGGGTCCGGGTCACGCCCCGCGCCCTTGGGGGCCTGTGGTAGGTTGACGGCGGTGGTCTGCTCGAGCACCGGGGTGGCAATCATGAAGATGATCAGCAGGCAGAAGCACAGGTCCAGCATCGGCGTGACGTTCAGCTCGTTCATCACGTGCAGACGATGGGGCTTGGAGAAGGAGCGTGCCATGCGCGGTCACTGGGCGTCCTCCCATCCGGGAGGACTGAAGGAGCCATCGTCGGGCGAGGGCGGCTCCGGGGCGGCGGGCGCGACGGCGGAGGGGGCCGGGACGGCGGGCGCAGCGGCGATCCGGCGGGCGGCCTCGCGCTCCTGATGCTGCGCGAAGTTGCGGCGGGCCTCGCCTTCGAGCTCGAGCTCGACGCGGTCGGCGAGCGAGCTGGCGAAGTTCTCGAGCTCCGTCGTCATCAGTTTCACGCGGGTGAGCAGGTAGTTGTAGCCGAACGTCGCGGGAATCGCGACGAGCAGCCCGAGGGTCGTCGTGACGAGGGCGCCGGAGACGCCGGGGGCGAGCTGGGAGATGCTGGCCTTCTCGGTGAGCGCGCCGAAGGTGACCATCACGCCCCAGACGGTGCCGAGCAGCCCGAGGAAGGGACCGCCGGAGACGAGGGAGGAGAGCAGCACCATCTTGTCCTCATATTTGACCATGGTCCGCGAGACGCCCCGTTGCAGGGCGTTCTCGACATGACCCATGCAGAGCGTGACGTCGGACTGGCGGAGCAGGCGACCCTTGTGCCGCTGGACGGCGGAGACGGCCTCCGCGACCAAGTACTCGTAAGGCGCCAGACTGGTACCGCGCGGGAAGTTAAGCGCGACGACCGCGGGCTCGTCGCGGAGGCGGCGCTCGAACGAGAGGTTCCGTCGCCGCAGTTCCTGGACGTCGCCCCACTTCTGGATCATGGCGCCCCAGCCGATGAACGAGCAGACCAGCAGGACGCAGGCGACGGCAAGGCCGACGGTGTCCATCTGCTGGAAATACCATAGGGCCCCCTTGGTCTCGGCCTCGGCCAGAACTGAGAGGGTGAGGAGGGCTGACATCACCTGACAGGCAATCCGAGAACAAGGCGGCATCAACAGGAAAAGCCCCGGTGGCGCTTGAACCCGGAGCCCCGGACGGTCATGGTAGACCGCGATGGTGCCTCGCCCGTCCAGCTGCCAGGGTTGCCTCAAGCCCCCCTCGGTGTTCTTCAGCCTCGTGGCGGGAGCCAAGGCGCAGCTTTACGCCTGCTGCGGCGCCTGCCCCTGCCTCATGAAGGCCTCGGCCGGGACGCTCCCGTCGCTCGCCCTAGGCGTGAACCTCCAGGTGCCCTGCCCCGTCGGCCGGGGCCGCTGCCCCGCCTGCGGCTTCCGCTGGAGCGACTTCGAGCGGATACGGCGGCTCGGCTGCCCCTCCTGCTACGAGTCCCACCTGCGCGAGACCATGGCCGCCATCGCCAAGGCCCAGCCGGGCCTGTTGCATACGGGCCGCAAACCCTCTCCGGAGCCGGCGCTCGATGTGAAGCAGCACATCGACGCGGCGCGCCAAAAGCTCAAGGAGGCCCTCGCCGTGGAGGACTATGAGACGGCCGCCGTCCTACGGGACCGCATCGCCGAACTCGAATCCGACGCCACCGGCACGCCTTGATGAAGCCCACCGCCCTCCTCACCAACGACGACGGCGTAGGCGCCGCGTTCCTGCACGCCTTGGCCGCCGGCCTGCGCGACGCAGGCTTCCGGGTGGCGGTGGTCGCACCCTCCGGGGAGCGGAGCTGGATCGGCCGGGCGTTCAGCCGGCACCGGGAAGTGGCCGTGACCGAATTGGCGGGGCCCGGGGACGAGACCTGGTCGATCGACGGCACGCCCTCGGATTGCGTGAATATCGCGCTAGGACACCTGCTCAAGCGACGTCCTGACGTCGTAGTCTCGGGCATGAACATCGGCTTCAACGCCACCATGCCCCTCTGCCTGAGCTCGGGCACCCTGGCCGGAGCCACCGAGGGCACGGCGTGGGGCCTGCCCTCCGTCGCCTGTTCGCTCGACCTAGACCAGGCGGATTTTGAGAAAGCCCATCGCCACGCGTCGGAATGTCCTGCCGCGTTGCTACCCCACTTGGAGGCCGCATGCCGTCACGCGGCGGCCTTCGCGCGGTCGCTGACAGGCTGTCCGCCCCAAGGCATGCAGGTGCACAGCCTCAACTATCCGTCCACCATGGTCGATGGCGCCCTGATGACCCGCACGGTGCCCGCCCTTGTGCGGCACGGTTCGCTCTTCCGGCCCTCCGAGATGGGCTACCGGTTCGCCTGGAACGACGGCGACGTGATGGAATCGGGGCCGACGAGCGACCTCGCGGCGCTGGAACGCGGCGAAATCAGCCACACGGTCTTCGACTTCGGACGGACCGCCCCGGCCTGAGCAAGGCACTCAGTGGGAATGACCATGACCATGGTCGTGGTCATGATCGTGGCTATGACCGTGACCGTGGTCGTGGTCGTGACCCGAACGGCCTCCTTCCGCCAGGAATACCGGCAGGAGCAGCAGCACGCCGGCGATCGGGGCGAGAGCCCAGGCCTTGACGGCCCCGAGCTTGGAGAGGTGCGGGAGGAAAGCGATGAAGGCGCCCAGCGCCAACGCGCCGAGATGGTTGGGCACGAGCCAGAGTCCCTGCATGCCGGCGTCATTCGCCCGACGCTGCACGTAGACGCCGAGCAGACCGGCGCCAAGAATCGCGGACAAGATCAGCAGGAATATCGAGAAAGGAGCCCAGGTCGCCTCGGACTCGTGGTGCAGCTCCTCCTCCTTCTTCTTGATCTCGTCGGACGCTTCGGCGTCGGCCTTGATCTTGGCGGCCTCGGCGTCGAATGCCTTGCCCTTGGCGGCCGCCTTGGCCTTGGCGAAAGCGGCGGCGGAGACCTTCGCCCAGAGGGCCTCCTGCTTCTTCTCCAGGCCCCGGTGCGGAAGGGTCTGGGTCATGTAGACGTAGGAGAAGTGCGCGGCCGCGAAGGTGACGGCGGCGGCGACGAGCGAGGCCAGCAGAAGGCCGGCGCGGCCCAGGGGCTTGTTGAGGTCCAAGGAAAGGCTCATGGTGCGGAAGCCGCAACGTAGGTGGAGACCCATCCCCTGCAAATCCAAACTTGGAAAGCGCCCGCAGGGCCGCCCTATTGGGAGCATGTCGAGCCCGCAGACCGAGACCGTGCTGTTCGACCTCGACGGGACCCTGGTGGACAACTTCGAGGCCATCCATCGCTGCTACGACGACGTCATGCGCCTGATGGGGCTGCCTGGCGTCACGCTGGAGCAGGTGAAGCGGGCCGTCGGCGGGTCGGCCAGTGTCACCATCGTGAAGCTGGCCGGCGAGGCGAACGCCCCGACCGCGCTCCGGATGTTCCGGGAGCACTTCCCTTCGGTCATGTTCCACGGCCTGAGGCCCTACCCCGGTTGCCGTGAGATCCTCGTCTCCCTGCGGGCAAGGGGCGTCCGGACCGCGGTCTACACCAACAAGGACGACGCCTGTACCCGAGCCATCCTCGCCCGCCTGGGCATCGACGCGCTCGTCGACGGGATCTTCGGTACCAACGTGCATCCCTGGCGCAAGCCGCAGCCCGAGTTCACGCGTTACGTCCTCGACTCCATGCGGGCCAGCCCGGACCGGACGATTATGGTCGGCGACTCGCCCTTCGACATCGCCGCCGCGCGCAACGGCGGCCTGGCCGGGGTGCATTGCGTGACCACGGGCAGCCATGCCGCGGAGGAGCTGGCCGCCCACGGGCCCGACGGCATCCACGCCGACCTGGCGTCGCTGGGGCGCGCCGCCCTCGGACTGGGGTGATTTTCGCTTCGCTCCGGCGGCGCGCGGCGATTGCATGAGCCCATGCCGCAGCCGCGCGACCCGAAGGACCGCGGACCCGAGATAAGCCTCTCGGGCGTGGTGGAGCGCATCCTGTGGCTCGACGAGGAAACCCACTTCACCATCGCCGAGCTCTCGCCTGAGTCCGGTGAGAAGACCGTCGTCCTCGGCAACATGGCCGGGCTGCAGTGCGGCGAGACGGTCGATGTCTCCGGCCACTGGGAGCGCCACCCCTCGCACGGCCCGCAGCTGCGGGTGAAGTCCTTCAGTTCCCGCCTGCCCTCCTCCGTGCACGGGATACGCAAGTACCTCGGCAGCGGGCTCGTCCGGGGTATCGGCAAGACCTACGCCGACAAGATCGTCGCCAAGTTCGGCGTACGCACGTTCGACATCATCTCAAACCAGTCCGCCCGCCTGCGTGAGGTCGACGGGATCGGCCCCGGACGCGCCAAGTCGATCAAGGAGGCGTGGGAGGAGCAGAAGTCGCTGCGCGAAGTGATGGTCTTCCTGCAGACCTACGGCGTCACCAACGCCCTCTGCCTGCGCATCGTCAAGGCCTACGGCCAGGAAGCCAAGAAGGTGCTCACCTCCGAACCCTACCGCGTCTGCCGCGAGGTCGACGGCGTCGGCTTCCGCACGGCTGACAAGATCGCCCGCAACCTCGGGCTGCCCACGGCGGGTCCCCAGCGCGTCGACGCCGGGATCCTCCATGCGCTCGAGGAGCTCGAAGGCGAGGGACACAGCGCGTTTCCCGAGGAGGGCCTGCTGGAGCAGGCGACCGAGCTGCTCGAGGTCGACCGCGCGATCGTCCACGAGCGCCTGCGGCGGCTCATCGCCGAGGCCGTGGTCGGGGTGCTGGACGCCCGCGGCGTGCGCCTGATCCAGCTGCGTGCCCAGGAGTCGGCGGAGAAGTCCGTAGCCCTCTCGGTGCGTCGCATCGCGGCCGCGCCCTCGGGCCTGCCGCCCATCCAGGCCGAGCGGGCGGTGGAGTGGGCGCAGGGCCGCGCGGGCTTCGCTTTCTCCACGGCGCAGACGGAGGGCCTCAGGATGGCCCTCGGCGCCAAGGTCTCCGTCCTGACCGGCGGACCCGGCACGGGCAAGACGACCATCCTGCGGGCGCTGTGCGACATCCTCTCGGCCAAGCGCGCCCGCCTCGTGCTCGGCGCGCCCACCGGCCGCGCGGCCAAGCGCATGACGGAGGCCACGCGCTGCGCGGCCGCGACCATCCATCGGCTGCTCAAGTTCGACCCGGCGGCCGGAGGCTTCACGGTCAACGCCGACAGCCCCCTCGCGGCGGACTTCGTCATCATCGACGAGTCCAGCATGCTCGACACGAAGCTGGCCGCCGCGCTGCTGCGGGCGGTGCCCGCGCAGGCGCACCTGCTGCTTGTCGGCGACGTGAACCAGCTCCCTTCGGTCGGGGCCGGCAACGTGCTGGGGGACCTGATCGACTCGCGGGCGGCGGCGGTCACCCGGCTGGACGCGGTCTTCCGGCAAGGCGCCCGCAGCGGCATCGTCTCCGTGGCGCACGGCATCCTGCACGGCGAGACGGCGCCACCTGAGCCCGTGGCGGACCCGGCCGCGCTGGACTTCGCCCACGACATACACTTCGTGCGGGCGGACGACCCCGAGGCCTGCGTGGCGATGGTCACCCGACTGTGCTGCGAGACGCTGCCCCGGGCGCTCCGCCTCGACCCGCTCCGCGACATCCAGGTCCTGGCGCCGATGCACAAGGGCACGGGCGGGATCCAGGCGTTCAACCAGGCCTTGCAAGGCCGGCTCCGCGGGGCCGACGCACGGCCCGGCCGCATCCAGCCGGGCGACAAGGTCATCCAGACGCGCAACAACTACGACCGAAACGTCTTCAACGGGGACTTCGGCGTGGTCCTAGGACAGGACGAGGAAGGCACCCTGCTGGTGGATTTCGACGGGGCGCGCGTGGAGCTCGAGCGCGGGGAGCAAGGCGACCTTCACCTGGCCTACGCGGTCAGCATCCACAAGTCCCAGGGGTCCGAATTCCCGGCCGTCGTCGTGCCCCTGCTCCGCCAGCACAGCATCATGCTGGCCCGCAATCTCGTCTACACCGCCGTGACGCGCGGCCGCAAGCAGGTCATCCTCGTCGGCGACCCGACGGCCTACGCGATGGCCGTGCGCAACGCGGCGGATTCCCGCCGCGTGACGGGGCTGCTTCCGCGCCTGCGCGACGACGGCTGACTCATGGCCTCACACGCAGCGTGCCGCGGGTGACACCCAGCTGGTTGAGCACCTTGAGGTCGTTCCAGAGCGCGGTCCCGTCGAGGTCGCCCTTCAGCAGGGCCTGATACTTCTCGAGCGTGCGCGTGACGGTGGAGGCGTCCTCGTCGACGAACTCGACGCGAAAGCGACGGACGCCGAGGGCGAGGAGCTGGATGACGTACTCGGCGCCGGTCTGGGCGCGAGAATTGAAGAGCGTGTTCCGGCAGCCGGCGTCGGCCTTGAGGATGTGCTCGGCGCCGACGCGGTCGCGCAGCTTGACGCGGTGCTTCTCGCAAGGGCGGCCGCAGTCACGGTAATCCTTGCCCTTCGAGAGGAAGGTGCAGAAAACGCAATGCTCCATATGGAACATCGGCATATGCTGGTGGATCGTGACCTCGAACCACTCCGGCGGCGCGGACTGGAACAGGGCCGTGACCTGTTCGGAGTTGAGATCGTAGGAGGCCGTCAGCCCCTCGAGGGCGTGCTCGCGCATGAGCCATTCGGCCGTGAGCCCGTTGGCGACGTTGAGGGAGAAGTCGCCGCGCAGGCGCTTGCCCTTGAAGGCGCACAGATGCTCGTGGTTACGCACCAGATAGCCGTCGGCCTCACAGGAAAGGACGATCTCGCTGATGCGATCCTCGCCCTGCTTGTGGATACGCGGACCCATGACCCAGAACTCGACCGTGCGGCCGGTTTCCCGCTCATGGGCGCGGACGCGGGCGACGGCGGCGCGGAACTTCTTGGGGTCCTCGTATTCGGCGTAGATGACGCGGACGCCGCTCGCGAGGGCCGGCTCAAGCTGTTCAGGTTCGCGGATGACGACCACGATCTCGACTTCGCCCGGACGTCTCGGGTCGCAGGGGGCGACCTTCGTCGCCGCTTCGTCGTAAGGCAGGAGCGTCCAGCGGAGCGGCTGGCGGCGGAGCTGCGTGATCTGCTCGGCGAGGTCGCGGCGGAGGCGGTTGAGCTCGCTGACGGGCACGATGAGGGCGCCGTCGAGGTCGGCCTGCAGCTCGCCCAGCTCGAAGCCGGTATCGCCTAGGCGTCCCAGCTGGTCGCGAAGCGTCGTGACGTCCATCGGACGCTTCTCGGCCGCGGCGCAGGGCATCGTGCTCTCGCCGGCGACGACATGCCCCTCGCCGTCGTTGAATTCGACGCGCAAAGGCTGCCCGAGACGGCCGATCACCTTGGCGTGCAACGGGCGACGGTAGTTGGCTTTCTCGCGGTCCCAGGAGTCATGGAGACGCTTGTCGAGTTCCTGGTCCTTGGTCTTCCAGAGGATGGCGCCAGGCCTCACCTGCGACCACTCCACGTCCTCGCGGCCGAAGCGGATGAACGTCAGGCCGCCACGGGCTGGCTCGAGACCGTGGACGAAGCCGCCCTGCTCGCGCTCGGCCGGCTTGCCTTGGTCGAAGACCACGCCGTCGCCGGGCTTGAGCGGGCCTTCGAGGCGCATCGTCACGCCGTTCGTGGCGACGTCGACGACCGTGCCGAGGTAGGCGCCGCGCTTCTTGCCGAAGCGCGCGTGGACGAGCTGCTGGTTGTCGATGCCGCGGAGCCAGCCGGTATGCAGGCCGCGGGAGAAAGTCATCTGCATCGCGTAATCCTCCTCCTGACGGACCTGGAGCGCCGCCCGATCGGCATCGGCGCCCTTCGTCAGGGCGTCCCAGGCGGCGTCCACGGCGCGACGATAGGCCTTGGTGATGGCGGCGACGTATTCCGGGGACTTCAGCCGGCCCTCGATCTTCAGCGAGCGGATGCCGGCGCGGATCAGGTCGGGGACGACCTCGATGCCGGCGAGGTCCTGCGGGGACAACAAGTAGGCCTTATCGCCCAGGTCGCGGACGGCGCCGTCGACCACGAGCTCATAAGGCAGCCGGCAGGCCTGGGCGCATTCGCCTCGGTTGGCGGAACGCCCGCCGAGGGATTCGCTGGTCAGGCACTGCCCGGAATAGGCGACGCAGAGAGCGCCGTGGACGAAGACCTCGAGGTCGAGCGGCGCGCCCTTGGCGGCCTGCGCGGCCTGCAGCTTCTGGATCTCGGGGACCGAGACCTCGCGGCCCAGGACGGCAAGCGAGGCGCCGAGGCCGCGGGCATAGTCGACGCCGGCGGCGCTCGTGACCGTCATCTGCGTGGAGGCGTGGATCGGGAAGTCGGGCGAGATCCGGCGGATGAGCCGGCAGATGCCGGCGTCCTGCACGATGGCGGCGTCGACGCCGGAGGCGACGATCGTCCGGAGCGTACGGGCGGCCTCCGCGAGCTCCTCGGGGAAGATCAGCGTGTTGAAGGTCACGTAGCCCTTGAGCCCTCGGCCGTGCAGGTAGGCCATGAGCGCGGGGAGGTCGGCCTCCTCGAAGTTCTTGGCCCGCACGCGCGCGTTGAACCGGCCCACGCCGAAGAATACGGCGTCGGCTCCGTTCTCCACGGCCGCACGGGCGCAATCCCAGTCCCCGGCCGGGGCCAGGACTTCCGGCTTCCTCAGTCTGTCGGCCTCCGCGTCGGTCACGCCGGAAGCAAGCCAGACTACCGCCGGCATGCAAAGCGCAATCGGCGCGGGGCGCTTACGGTGTTGCCCCCGCCGCGGGACCACGCCAGCATGGAGCCATGTCCGACAAGCTCGAGGAGATCTTCAAGATGCAGGAGGCCCTGAACGCGCGCATCGGCGTCGTCACGCAGGGCATGACGGAGGAGGAGAAGGTCCGATGGACCCTGAACTACCTCCGGGCCATGCAGCAGGAGATGGCCGAGCTCACCGACTCCGTGCCCTGGAAGTGGTGGGCAAAATACCAGAAGTTCGACGAGCAGAACGCCCGCGTCGAGGTCGTCGACCTCTTCCACTTCCTGATCTCCATCGCCCAGGTGCTGGGCATGTCGGCCGACGACGTCTACCAGGCCTACCTCAAGAAGAACGCCGTCAACCACCAGCGCCAGGACTCGGGCTACGCCAAGAAGGACGAGAACGACTCCCGCCACATCTGACACCATGAACCGCCCCGTCCGAGCCCGCCGCGGCTTCACCCTCATCGAGCTGCTGCTCGTGATCGCCATCATCCTCATCCTGGCCGCCGCCTCCTTCGGCCTTTTCCGCGCCGCGAGCAACGCCCGGTCCAAGTCGGTGGCGCGCGGCGCGATCCAGGCCATCTCCATGGCGGCCGAGTCCTACCGGAAGACCTACGGGGACTACCCGGTGGCCTCGCCCGGGACGGCGGCGACCAACGGCCCCAGGTTCCGGCAGGACCTGTATGACCAGCTGAGCGGCAGGAAGGTGCTGCGCCAGAGCGCCGCCACGGGGGGCGGGACCGCCGTGAACCTGGTCCCTTTCGACGACGCCAGCCTTCCCGGCGGGACCAACCGAAAGCCCAAGCCTTTCCTCGGCATCGGGGCCGTGGAGACCAACAACGACGCAGCCGCCGGCGACCGCTCCGTGCTCCTGCATTTCGTGGACCCCTGGGGCAACCCCTTCGACTACCGCTACCGCGTGCTCATCGGCGGCACCACCGCGATCCAGAACCAGAGCACGGGCGCCTTCAACGGCGTTTACGGCAACTGGAAGACATCAGGCTACCTGCTGGTCAGCTGCGGGATCAACTATGTAGACCCCGCGGGCGGGGAGCCGGCCGCGGCCGAGTACTGGGACCCCGCCGGAGCGATGACCGCCAACGGTGTGGTGCCGGCGTCCTACTTCGAGGACGGGACGAACGGCCCCTACCGGACCGACAACATCGTCAACTGGGCGAACTGACCTCGCGGCCCAGCGGGCCGCGCATCGCCCAGGCCAGCAGCGCGCAGAGCAGCCAGGCCAGCAGGGCCGTCGCGACGGTGTGCGAAAGGAAGTGCTCGCCCCGGGCGACCTGGTAGAGGCCCATCCACGCCCCCATGCCGAGGCCCAAGGCCAGTCCGCGCCAGCGACGTTCGGTCTGGATCCAGTAGAACGCAATGAGCGCGAAGCCGCCGCTGGCGTGCCCCGCCGGGAAGGCATGACAGGGATAGCCGGCGGGCTTGGCCTGGAACAACAGCAAGTGCTCATGGGCGCCGCCGTAGAGTTTGAGCTCGAGGGGCGTCGCCATGTGGGTGACGGCCCGTAGCTGCGTGCTGACGACGGTCACCAAGGCGAGGCAGGCCAGCAGGAAGAGGGCTCGGACGCGGATCCGGGGCCGGAACAAGGCGGCCCCGATGAGACCAAGCGCAAGGAGGATGACCAGGCCCTTGGGACCGCGGTAGGCGAAGAGCAGTCCGGCCGGATGATCGTGAGGGACGAGCCAGGCGCGGCCATCCCAGAACAACGACTGGAACCAGAGGTCGGCTGCCTCGCCGCCGAGGCCAGGCAGGCCGAAGAAGACCACCGTGGCCGCCAGCAGGCCCGCCGGCAGTAGCAGGGCGCGCGGCTCAACGTGCGGGATTCTGGAGTCCACCATGGTTGAAAAGCTCGTCAGCGCCCTGATAGTGGATGATCACCTCGCCCACCGCCGCGGCGTCCGGAGAGGCCACCGGCGTCAGCCCGCCCGTCGCGAGGTCGGCCTTGTACTGCACCGCCTGACGTACCGGTTTCAGCACAGTCAGGAGGCCGTCCGGACGGAGCACGGCGACCTTCTGGTAGTTGCTGATGAAGGCGCGGGGACGGAAGGAAGGGGCCAGCGCGTCGCTGCCGACGAAGCGCGAGAGATATTCCACGCCGAGCAGGCCGAGGACCGTCGGAGCCACGTCGATTTGGCTCATCATTGTGTCGAACTTGCGCGGGGCGATGTTGCCCGGCGACCAGATGAAGAGCGGAATCTCGTATTTCCGGACCTCGAGCTCGCGCTTGCCGGCGACGGAAGCGCAGTGGTCGGCCACGATCACGAAGACCGTGTCCTTGAACCAGGGCTTGGCCTGCGCGGCCCGGAGGAAGGCGCCGATCGCGTAATCGGTGTACGCCACCCCGCCCTCGCGGTTGGCAAGCTTCGGGTCGATCCTGCCCGCCGGCCAGGTGTAGGGACGGTGGTTGGAGGTCGACATCACGAAATGATGGAACGGCTTGCCGGCCGCATGGGCCTTGTCGGCCTCCTCCAGCGACCAGCCGAAAGCATCCTCATCGCAGGCGCCCCAGGCGTTGGCGAAGGTCGGCTGCTTGCCGGCCGCCAGCTGGCGCGGGAGATCGACGACCTGGTAGCCGTTGGCCCCGAAAAAGTAGTTCATGTTATCAAAGAAACCGTCGCCGCCGTAGATGAAGGCCGTGTCGTAGCCCTGCGTGCGGAGCACGGAACCGAGGGTGGTCAGGTTTTCGCAACCCTTGCGGCGCAGGACGGACTGGCCCGGGATCGGCGGGATCGACAGCGCGAGCGCCTCCATGCCGCGCACAGTGCGCGTGCCGCCGGCGTAGCAACGGGAGAACCAGAGCGACTCGCGCGCGATGCGGTCGAGGTTCGGCGTGAGATTCTTGGCGGTGTAATCAGGCGAGCCGTAGCAGCCCAGGAACTCGGCGCTCAGGCTCTCGATCGTGATCTGGATGACGTTGAGGCGACGGACGGACGCGGACGGCCGGATGCGCCGCGTGATGTCGTTCTGGTCGGCGTTCGTCGGCGCGCCGCCTTGGGCGAGCAGCGTCGCGCGCAGTTTGGCGACGGCGTCGGGAACCGACGGGTAGAAACGCTTCCACTCGAGCTGGTTGGCCCAGAAGGCCGCCAGGAAGGCGTATTCGCCGTTCTTCGCGAGCTCGGTGTCGTAGCTGTTGTCCCAGCCCGGCTGCAGATCGCCCATGTGGCGCAAGCCGGCCGTAAGACGCTCGCCAACGGAAGTATGGGCGGTCGAGGCGGCCTTGAGGTCCCATCGGCCGACGAGATAGGCGGCGAGCAGGATGGCGAGCAAGGGCGCGAGCAGCGCGACGAAGTCACGCCAGCGGGGCGCGGCGTCGGCGACGGCTCCCTCCTCCCAGGCGCGCACGAAACCCAGGCGACGCCAGAGCAGGAAGAGGCCCGCCGCGACGGCGAGCACGATGACGGCGATCAGCGGAAGGTTGTAGGACTCCTGAATGTTCTTCACCACCTCGGTCGTGTAGACGAGGTAGTCGACCGCGATGAAGTTGAAGCGGACGCCGAACTCCTCCCAGAAGAGAATCTCGGAGACCTTCCAGAACGTGAAGAGGAATGCGCCGAACAGCCAGGCGCCGCGCAGCGGCAGGCGGAGCCAGCGCAAGGCAGACCAGCCCGCCGGCCAGATCGCGCCGAGCAAGCCCATCGGCAAGGTCAGGAACCACGCCATGAAAACGTCGAAGAGCAGGCCGACGAACAAGGCCGCGAACGTCGCCACGCCCCAGGAGACCTCCCCGGCGACGGCCGCCAACAGGCCCAGACGGAGCAGGAAGCCCATCAGGACGTAGCTCAGGGCCAGAAGCAAGGTGCCACCCTGGCGCGAGGACAAGGCCCTGTGAAATCTCTCCTTCACGCCGAACATCAGAGCGAAATCCCGCCCGCTGCGGCGAGCCTATTAAGCGAGGACGGAGGCGTCATCGTTCAGGCACCTCGTCGACGCCGGAGCCGCCCCACGGATGACAGCGACAGATGCGGCGCAATCCGAGCCAGCCGCCCCTGAGCAGCCCGAACCGCGAGAGCGCGGTGGCCATGTAGCGCGAGCAGGTGGGATGATAACGGCAGCCGGACCCGGGGATGAGATGGAGCGGACGCGAAAGGAACCGCTGGTAGAATCGCACGAGCCCGAGGGCCAGCCGGACCGGCCACGATGGGCGCGGCCCGGTCATGCGGAGGGGCCAGAGGCGGTGATTCGGGCGGCGGCCGCGGCGTAGACTCTGCGCAGATCGGCAAGCGGACGTCTCAGCATCCCTGACCGGACCACCAGCACCACCTCCCACCCGGCCGGAAAGGCGGCGGGATCGGTCCGGAACAGTTCGCGGGAAAGGCGCTTGGCCCGGTTTCGGTCGACCGCCAGCGGCAGGCTCTTCTTCGCCGCGATGACCGCGAAGCGGGCGGGCGCACCTGCGGCGGACTTCCGACAGTTGAGGAGGAAGGCCCCGCAATCGACGCGGGAGCCCTCCTTGCGCAGGCGGCAGAATTCGTCCGAGGCGCGAATCCGGCGCTCCCGCGGGAGACGCATCGCCCTCAGGACGCGCCGAGCCGCTTGCGTCCCACGCGACGGCGGTTGGCGAGCACCTTGCGGCCGCCACGAGTCTTGGAACGAGCGCGGAAGCCGCACTTACGGGCGCGGGCGATCTTGGACGGGCGGTAGGTAGGCTGCATATTTTCGAAAAACAAGGCAACGGAGCCCCTCCGAGGCTGTCAAGCCCCGTGCTTCCCGGCTTGGCAGGGCCGGACAGGGGGTAAAGATGCCCCCATGGAGCCGGCCAAAGGAAACCAGAGGCCCACGCCGCCCCGGGCCTACCTGAACGCTGAATTCATGCTCAGTCCCCAGGCCCGCACCCTGCGCGTCATGGCCGAGATGGTGGAGCCCCACCTGCGGTTCAAGAAGAACGGGGTGCGCAACACGGTGGTCATGTTCGGCTCCGCGCGCACGCTGCCCCGCGCTCGGGCCGAGGCCGAGCTCGCCGCCGCGCGGGAGGCCGCTCGGCTGGGCACCTGCGACGGCAACGAATGCGCCGCGCGCCTGCGGGTCGCCGAACTGGCGCTGCGCAGCTCCGCCTACTACGAGGCCTGCCGCGAGCTGGCCCACGAGATGACCCGCTGGTCCATGGGCCTGCCCGAATGGCAGCGTTTCCTGATCTGCTCCGGCGGGGGGCCGGGCATCATGGAGGCGGCGAACCGCGGCGCGCACGAGGCGGGCGGACGCTCCGTCGGCCTCGGCATCGCCCTGCCCTTCGAGCAGAGCCACAACCCATACATCACCGAGGGGCTCGACCTCGAGTTCCACTACTTCTTCGTCCGCAAGTACTGGTTTCTCTACCTGGCCAAGGCGCTCGTGGCCTTCCCCGGCGGCTTCGGCACCTTCGACGAGCTCTTCGAGATGCTCACCCTCATCCAGACGGGCAAGACGAAGAAGAAATTCCCCATCCTGCTCTTCGGGTCGCCCTTCTGGAAACGCGTCATGGACCTCGAGGTCATGCAGGAGTGGGGCATGGTCTCGCCGGAGGATCGCGACCTCTACGTGCATGTCGACTCGGTCAAGGAGGCGCGCGACCTACTGGTCAGCATCATCACCGAGAAGTACCTTTCGGACGCGGACCAAGGACATGACTGAAGTCCGGATCGCCTTCACCACCCTTCCCTCCCGCGAGGAGGCCGACCGGCTGGCCGCCGAGTCGGTCGCGGCCGGACTGGCCGCCTGCGCCCAGGTCGAGGGCCCGATCCGCTCCCACTTCACCTGGGAGGGCCGCGCCGAAAGCGAGGAGGAGCACCGCGTCACCTTCAAGTTCGCGGCCGCCAAGGAGCGCGACCTCGAGAGCTGGGTGCACGCAAGGCACCCCTACGCCGTGCCGCAGTGGCTGACCTTCGCCGCCGACCACGTCTCGCCCGCCTACCGCGCCTGGATCGGGGGCGTGCGCTGACCCAGGATGGACCCGACGCTCGCCGCGACCCTCTACTGCCTGCTGGCGGGCGGAGTGCTGCTCGGGTGGCTGCGGGAGCGGGCAGCCCGGACGACGACGGGCGCCGGCGAAGGCTTCTGGCCGGGCACCACCTCCGCGCCCGCCGCGGCGCACTTCGCGGCCGCCGCGGCGACGCTGCTCATCACCGTGGCCGAGTCGGTGGTCGAGATACGCGCGGACGTCTCCCAAAGCCAGTCGGTGCTCACGGGCCTCTCCCTCCTCGCGCTGCTCGCGGCGGCGATCATCGAGGAGGTGGTCTTCCGCGGCTTCGCCGCGCCCGCCTGGCTCGCCGGCGGCCGGCTGCTCACGGTCATCGTGGCCGGCTCGACGGTCTTCGCGCTCGTGCACGGCTTCGACCTCGGCACCGTACACGGCCGCGTCAGCCTCGCCTTCGCCTTCGTGACCTCGCTCGGCCTCTACGTGGCGCGGTTCAATCCCTTGAACCCCGGACGCTCGCTGACGCCCTGCTTTACGGCCCATATCGTGCGTAATCTCGCCGTCTTTGGCATCAAGTGGGCGCAGGGTTTCGTGACCTGGTGACAAAAGCCGGCGCCTTGGCCGCTTGGGACTTGTCGCTGCGTCGGGCGACAAATAAGGAGGATGCATGGATCGCCCCGTCCATACCTCGCGCCGCGACTTCCTGAGGCTGGCACCCTTCGCCGCGCTCGGCGCAGCGGCCGACGCGGCGCCCGACCCGCGCAGAATCCTGCAGGGCGGACGGTCCGCGGAGACCGGCGCCACGCCCCCCCGCCCGGCCGGCAGCCGCCCCGTCTGGGACCTGACCACCGAGCCGATCGAGAAGGTACGGGTCGGCATCATCGGCCTCAACCGGGGCCGCGCCCACGTGAACTCCTGCGTCTCCCTGCCCTGGGTCGAGATCAAGGCGCTCTGCGACATCAAGGACGACGTCGCCCGCGCGCAGGCCGAGGTGGTGCGCAAAAAGACGGGCAAGTCCCCCGACCTTTACACGGGCTCGGAGGACGCGTGGGAGCGGATGGTCGCGCGCGAGGACATCGACGTCGTCTACATCGCCACCCCTTGGGAATGGCACACGCCCATGGCCGTGCGCGCGATGGAGCTCGGCAAGCACGCGTTCGTCGAGGTCAACTGCGGGGTCTCGGTGAAGGAGTGCTGGGAGCTCGTCGACGCCTCCGAGAAGCACCGCCGCCACTGCCCCATCCTGGAGAACTGCGCCTACGGCGAGGAGGAACTCTTCGTGCGGCGGATGTCCGCGGAGGGACTCTTCGGCGACCTGAAGCACGCCGAAGGAGCTTACATCCACGACCAGCGCGGGACCGCGCCCGACGGCACGTTCATGCGTCCGCAGCGGGACTGGCGGCGCAAGTACCACACCCTCATCGACGGGAACCCCTACCCGACCCACGCCATCGGCCCGCTCGCGACCTACCTCGGACTCGGCAGGGGTGACGTCATGACGCGGGCCGTCTCGGTCTCCTCGCCTGAAATCGGCCTTTCGCAACTGCGGGAAAAGGCGGGCGCCGACCGGGCCCGCACGGCGGACGAACGCTACACCTGCGGCGACATGAACACGACGCTGATCAAGACCGCGCTGGGCCGCTCCATCGTCATCCAGCACGACAACACCTCGCCGCGCCCCTACTCCCGCGGCAACGCCCTCTGCGGCACCGAAGCCACCTTCTTCGGCTACCCCGCCCGCCTCGCCATCGACTCAGGCAACCGTCACCCGCTGCTCGACCCGAAGGAGAAACGGAGCAGCCATGCCTGGACCTACGAAGGGGACAGGCTGAAGAAGTTCATGCAGGCCCATCCGCACCCGCTCGTGAAACTGGCCGGAGAGGACGCGAAGAAGGTCGGCGGGCACGGCGGCATGGACCATCTGATGAACTTCCGCCTCCTCGACTGCGTGCGGCGAGGGCTGACGCCCGACCTGACGGTGTATGACGCCGCCGCCTGGTCTTGCCTGCTCGAGGTCTCGCACCTGTCCGTCGCCTCCGGCAGCATGCCGGTCGAGGTCCCCGACTTCACCCGCGGCGGCTGGAAGACCCTGGGCCCCCTGCCTCTCATCACCTGACCCCTCCATGAACCCCCAAGCATCCACCAACCGCCGCGACTTCCTGAAGCTGGGCGCCCTCGGCGCCGCAGCACTCGGCCTCAAAGCCACGTCCGCCGAAGCCGGCCCCGACCCCAAGGCGCTGAAACTCCTCGGCTCCCAGGAGATCGGCGCCACCCGTCCCCGCCCGGCGGGGAACAGGCCCGTCTGGGACCTGTCCACCAAGCCCCTCGAGAAGGTGCGCTGCGGCTACATCGGCCTCAATCGCGGCCGCGGCCACGTCAACTCCGCCGCCAACATCCCCTTCGCCGAGGTCGTGGCCGTCTGCGACATCGTCGAGCAGCGGGCCAAGGGCGCGGCCGAGAGCGTGAGGAAGAAGACCGGCAAGGAGCCCGCCGTCTACTTCGGCGACGAAAACGCCTGGGAGAAGCTGGTGGCCCGGGACGACATCGACGTCGTCTTCATCGCCACCCCCTGGGAATGGCACGTGCCGATGGCCCTCAAGGCGATGGAGATGGGCAAGCACGCCTTCGTCGAGGTCTCGGCGGCCGTCACCGTGGACGAGTGCTGGCAGCTGGTCGACGCCTCGGAGAAACACCAGCGTCACTGCTCCATCCTGGAGAACTGCTGCTACGGCGAGGAGGAGCTCTTCGTCCTGCACATGGCCCGCCAGGGCCTCTTCGGCGAACTCAAGCACGCCGAGTGCGCCTACATTCACGACCTCGGCAAGGGCGTGCTCTGGGCCCTGGGCAGCGAGGGCGACTGGCGCCGCAACTACCACACGTTCATGGACGGCAACCTCTACCCGACCCACGGCCTGGGGCCGGTGGCGCAGTACCTCGGCATCGGCCGCGGGGACGCCTTCAAGTTCGTGGTGTCCGTCTCTTCCCCCGAGCTGAACCTGACCCAATTCCGGGACAAGGCTCAGCCGAACAAGGGCCGTCACAAGGACGAGAAGTTCGTCTGCGGCGACATGAACACCTCGATCATCAAGACGCAGCTCGGCCGCACCATCATGATCCAGCACGACGTCGTGAGTCCCCGCCCCTACTCGCGCATCAACGGGCTCTGCGGCACCGAGGCCACGTTCTTCGGCTATCCCGCCCGGCTCGCCATCGACGCCGGCAACAAGCACCCGCTGCTCGACCCCAAGGAGAAGCGCAACAGCCATGAATGGACCTACGAGAAGGAGAGGCTCACGAAGTTCATGCAGGCCAACCGGCATCCCCTGGTGACCAAGGTCGGCGAGCTGGCCAAGAAGGTCGGCGGCCACGGCGGCATGGACTTCATCCTCAACTACCGGATGCTGGACTGCGTGCGGCAGGGCATCACCCCCGACATGACCGTCTACGACGCGGCCGACTGGTCGGCGATCCTCGAGCTCTCGGTCCGCTCGGTGAAGGACGGGAGCATGCCGGCCCAGTGCCCGGACTTCACCCGCGGGGGCTGGAAGAACATCAAGCCCCTCGGCATCGTCTCCTGAGAGCACCCGCAGGCGCCCACGGACCCGGCCGCCCGGCCGGGTCCTTCGTTTGCGGTTTGCGTGGATGACTGCGGCGGGCTGAGACTGGAGCCATGGGCCAGATTGCCTCGCTCGAATCCTGGAAGACAGGCCTCGTCACGCGGTCGGGCGCGGAAACCGAACAGGCCGCCGAGGCCTTCGCAGACCTGCTGCCGCCGGACACCGTGCTGTCGCTTTCCGGCGAGCTGGGCTCGGGCAAGACGACCTTCGTGCGCGGGCTGGCCCGGGGCCTCGGCTACGCGGGCGACGTGACCAGCCCCTCCTTCTCGCTCCTCAACGTGCTCGAGGGGCGGCGACGGCTGCTCCACGTCGACGCCTACCGCCTGAAGACCCCGGAAGCCTTCGACGGGCTGATGGTCTGGGACCTGGCGAAGACCCCCTGGAACCTGGTCGTGGAGTGGCCGGAGCGCGTCGAGGGACGGCTGCCGGCGGAATCCTGGCGCATGGAGGCGGCGATGCTCCCGGATGGGGCGCACCGCTACCGGCTCGTCCAGCCCGCCTGAGGATCAGGAGTTCTTCTTCCGCTCGTTCTCCGTCAGCCAGCGCTTGCGGAGACGGACGAAGTTCGGGGTGACCTCCACCAGCTCGTCGGACTCGATGTATTCGAGGCAGTTCTCGAGGGACATCAGGCGGGGGGGCTTGATCTTGGCGAGGTCGTCCGAGCCGGCGGCGCGGACGTTGGTGAGCTTCTTGTTGATGACGAGGTTGATGACCAGGTCGTTGTCCTTGCAGTGCTCGCCGACGACCTGCCCCTCGTAGATTTCGTCGGCCGGCTTCACGAAGAAGTCGCCGCGGTCGTAGAGGCGGTCGAGCGAGTAGGCGGTGACCGCGCCGGCCTCGCCGGAGATCATGACGCCCGCGGTGCGGCGGGGCGGCTCCCCCTTCACCGGCTCATAGCCGAGCAGGGTGTGGTACATCACCGCCTCGCCGCGGGTGGTGGTGAGCATGAGGGTGCGCAGGCCGAAGAGGGAGCGGGAGGGAATCTTGAACTCCATGTGGATCCAGCCGCTGGTGCCGGCCTTGGCGTCCATGTGGCGCAGCTCGCCGCGGCGCCCGAGCACGAGCGACATCACGTCGCTCTGCGACTCCTCGGGGCAGTCGACGGCCAAGGTCTCGACCGGCTCGCAGAGGACGCCCTCGACGGTCTTCATGATAACCTCGGGCTTGCCGACGGAGAGCTCGAAGCCCTCGCGACGCATGGTCTCGATGAGGACGCCCAGGTGCATCAGGCCGCGGCCGGAGACCTTCCACGCATCGGCCCCGGGCTCGCGTTCGACCCGGAGGGCGACGTTCTTCTCCAGCTCCTTGACGAGGCGCTCGCCGACCTGACGTCCGGTGACGTACTTGCCATCGCGGCCGGCGAAGGGCGAGTCGTTGACGCGGAATGCCATCGTGACGGTCGGCTCGTCGACCTTCACGGGGGGCATCGGGCGGGGGTTCTCGAGGTCGGTGACGGTCGCCCCGATCTCCACGTGGTCGAGCCCGATGACGGCGCAGATGTCACCGGCCGAGACCTCCGTGGCCTTGGCGCGGCCGAGGGCCTCGAAAACCTCGACCTCCAGCACGCGCTGCTTGTGCTGGGTGCCATCGCGGGCGACCAGAATCACGGGCATCCCCGGGGAGATCTTGCCCGCGGTCACGCGTCCGACGGCGATACGTCCGACATAGTCGCTGTACAGGATGGCGGTGACCATCAGTTGGAGGGGATTGGCCAGCGCCTCGTCGCGGGACTTGAAGCCAGCGGCGGCGCCGCGCGACGACCCCTCGGCGTAGGGGGCGGGGATGTGGTCGACGATGGCGTGGAAAAGCTCGAGCAAGTCCTTGGGGCGGGCCCCCTCGGCGGCCCTGGCGAGGTCGGCGGTGCCCCACCCTTCGCGGCCGGAGGCGTAGATGATCGGGAAGTCGAGGGCGTACTCGGGAGCCTCGAGCGCCACCAGCAGGTCGAAGACCTCGTTGACCACCGCCTCGGGGCGGGCCGACGGCTTGTCGATCTTGTTGACGACGACGATGGGCTTGAGCCCGAGGGCGAGGGCCTTCGAGAGCACGAAACGGGTCTGGGGCATCGGCCCCTCGAAGGAGTCGACCACCAGCAGGCAGCCGTCGGCCATGTTGAGCACGCGCTCGACCTCGCCGCCGAAGTCGGCGTGGCCCGGGGTGTCGATCAGGTTGATCTTGTACTCCTCGCCGCTGCGGGCGTCCTTCCAGCGGATGGCGCAGTTCTTGGCCGTGATGGTGATGCCGCGTTCTCGCTCGAGGTCGCCCGAGTCCATGATCAGCCCGTGCTGGCCGCCGGCGAGCTTGTCGAGGTCCTCGGTGCGGAACATGCCCGACTGATAGAGCAGCCGGTCGGTGAGGGTCGTCTTGCCATGGTCGACGTGGGCAATGACGGCGATGTTGCGCAGATTCATCGTAAAAACGTCCTACGCATAGTAAAACCCCCCTCTGTGCAAGGGGAATAAGTCCGGCCGGACCGGCGCCGATGCCTCAGGCCAGCCCGTCCCGCACGAGGAGGGCCTCGGGGTCGAGGTCGCGGCCCATGAAGTCCCGGAAAAGCTTCTCCGCCGGCTCGGAGTTCCCCTTGGCAAGGATGCGCGTCCGGAGCTCCCGGCCCGTCCGGGCGTTCAGGACGCCCTCGGCGAGGAACCGCGTGAAGGCGTCGGCCTCGAGGGCCTCGGCCCACTTGTACGAATAATAACCCGCGGCGTAGCCCGTGGCCTCGGAGAAGAGATGATTGAACCGGCGTGCCATGGCCGGGCCCCGGCGGCTCGTGCGGGCCTGCCAGTCGGCGAAGTCTTCGTTCCAATGGGCGTCCAGGTCGCGGCCACGGAGCTCCTCGGCCCGGATGTGCAGGTCGAGGTCGAGCTTGGAGAACGCCAGCTGGCGCATGCAGACCGAGGCCGAGCGGAAATTGGCGGCGGCGTCGAGCTTGGCCAAGAGGTCCGACGGCAGCGGGGCGCCGGTCTCGTGATGGCGCGCAAAGACGGCGAGGGATTCCTCCTCCCAACACCAGTTCTCGAGGATCTGCGAAGGCAGCTCGACGAAGTCCCAGGCGACGCGCACGCCGGAGAGGGATTCGACCTCGACCTCGCTGAGGAGGTGGTGGAGCAGGTGTCCGAACTCGTGGAAGACCGTGGTGACCTCGTCGTGGTTGAGCAGCGCCTGCCTGCCGGCGACGGGCGGCGTGAAGTTGCCGCACATCAGGCCGAGGTGCGGGGCGAAGGAGCCGTCGGCGCGCGGTCCGCCGGTGCGGAAGAAATTCATCCAGGCCCCTCCCCGCTTCGATTCGCGCGGGAACCAGTCGGTATAGAAGGAGCCCAGCAGTCGGTCGCCGTCGCGCACCTCGTAGAAGCGGACCTCGGGGTGCCAGACGCAGATCGGGGCACCCTCGACGCGGGGCTCGGCGGCGCGGACGACGGTCTTGGCGCCGGTGGCCTGGTCGACATGGAAGGTGTCACGGGCGACGACCTGGATGCCGAAGAGGCCGCCGAAGAGACGGAACATGCCGGCGATCACGCCGTCGACCGGGAACCACGGACGCAGGGCTTCGTCGTCGAAATCATATTTCTCCCGGCGCATCTTCTCGGACCAATACCCGAATTCCCACGGATGCAGCGGCCGGACCGCGTCGCCCGCCTTCGCAGCGCGGTACTGCTCGAGCTCGACGCCCTCGGCCAGGAACTTCGGGCGGATGCGCCGGCCGATGTCCTCGATGAACCTCAGCGCCGTCTCGCCCGTGCGGGCCATGCGACGGGCCGTGGTGAAGTCGGCGAAGTGCTGCTTGCCCAGCAGGCGGGCCTTCTCGTGGCGCAAGGCCAGGATCTCGCCGACCAGCGCGGTGTTGTCCCACGGCGCCTTCAGGCCGACCTGGCCAAGGCCTTCCCAGCACAGACGACGCAGGTCCTCGTCCTCGGCGTACTGCAGCACCGGGAAGACGGAGGGCGAATGCAGCGTGAAGCGCCAGGCCTCGGGCCTGCCCTTCGCGGTCGCGGCCTGCTTCGCCGCGGCGAGCGCGCTGGCCGGCAGGCCGGCGAGGCGCTTTTCGTCATCGATGAAGTGCTCCCAGGCGTTGGTGGAATCCAGGACGTTCTCGGAATACTTCTGCGTCTTCTCCGCAAGGTCGGCGTTGAGCTTGGCCAGGCGTTCCTTTCCTTCGACCGGCAGGTCGGCGCCGTTCTCCATGAAGTCGGCCATGGTCTCCTCGAGGAAACGCCGGCGGACGCCGGTCAGGGCCTTGGCGTCGTCCGTGGCCGCGTAGACCTTGAAGACCGACCAAAGCCCGGGATCGAGCGTGAGCGAGGTGAAGAACGCGGTGACCTCGGGCATCATCGCGTTGTAGGCCTTGCGCAGCTCAGGCGAGTTGAGGACGGAGTCGAGGTGCGAGACCAGGCCCCAGGCACGGGTGAGCTCGCGCGTGGCCCGCTCGAAACCGAGGAGGACTTCATCGTAGGTCAGACGCGAGGGGGGGAGCGACTTGAAGACCTCGACCGCCGAACGTGCGCGGCGCAGGGCCTCGCGGACGTCGGGCTCGACCTGCTCGGGGCGCAGCCGGCTCCAGTCGAAGAGGAACGCGTCGTCCAGGAAGGGGTGCATGCGGCGCAGGATGCCCCTTGGCCCCGGTCCAGCAAGTTCGCAGGCGGGATTGTGGGGCGCCCGGGAGCGGGCTTGCGGGAGGGGGCGCCCACGCCCCATTCTGCGTCATGAACGCCGAAGAGGCAGTGCCCGTGCAGTCCATCGAGGTGGCGCCCGTCCAGGGGGCCGCGGCCGTGTTCCTCGTGACCCCGCTCAAGACGATCGTCATCCAGGTCGACCCAGCCGTCGGGGAGGCCCTGCAGTCCTCGCTGGCGGGCCGCCTGTCCGAACGCCCCATGTCGCACGACCTGATGCTGCACCTCCTGCTGGGGCTCGAGGCCGCCGTCTCACACGTCGCCGTGGTGGGCGTGAAGGACGGGGTCTTCTACGCCCGCGTTCTGGTCGCGCAGGACGGGCCCGTCGCGCGCAAGGTCGCGGAGGTCGATGCCCGGCCGAGCGACGCGCTGGTGCTCGCGGTCAAGGCCAAGCGTCCCGTCTTCATCGCCCGCGCTGTGCTCGAGGCCTGTGAGGACATGTCGGCCCAACTGGCGAAGCTCCGTAAGCAGGCGTGAGGCCGGCGCTCCCCCAGCCCGCCGTCGAAGGTACGCGCCCTTCGGTGCTCGCACCGATGCAGGACGTGACCACAACCGCCTTCATGCGCGTCATCGGCCGGCGCGGAGCGCCCGACTGGTTCGTGACCGAATACTTCCGGGTGCACGAGAGCTCGACGCCTGAGAAGCACATCGTCGACTCCGTCGTCAACCACGGCACCGGCCGGCCCGTGTTCGCGCAGCTCATCGGAGAGGACACGCCCCACATGCTGCGCACGGTCCGGGAGCTGCTAAGGCTCCCCGTCGCCGGGATCGACCTCAACATGGGCTGCCCGGCGCCCAAGGTCTACCGGAAGAACGTCGGGGGCGGCCTGCTCCGCGATCCGGCGAAGGTCGACGAGCTGGTGGGGGCGCTCCGGCAGGCCATCCCCGGTCTCTTCACGGTGAAGATGCGCATCGGGTTCGACGGCACGCAGCGGTTCGACGAGCTGCTGGCCGTCCTCGCCCGCCACCAGGTCGACCTGGTGACCGTCCACGGGCGCACGGTGAAGGGGCTCTACTGGTCCGAGGTCGACTACTCCGCCATCGCGCACGCCGTCCGCTCCCTGCCCTGTCCCGTCATCGCCAACGGCGACGTGGCCAGCGCCGCGAAGGCCTCCCGGCTGCTCGAGGAGACGGGCGCCCGTGGGATGATGATGGGGCGGCACGCCATCCGGAACCCCTGGATCTTCGCGCAGTGGCGCGACCTACAGCTAGGACGGGCGCCATTCCGTCCCGTCCTGGCCGACGTGCGCGACTATGTGCAGGACCTCGCCGACCATTGCTGCGACCAGGCCATGACCTCCGAGCAGCGGGCGGGGCGCCTCAAGAAGTTCCTCAACTTCATAGGACTCGGGGTGGACGCCGACGGGGCCTTCCTCCACGAGATGCGTCGCTGCTCCAACATGGAGGAACTGCTCGCATGCTGCGACCGGAGGCTGCTGCAGGGCGGACGCGGCGCGGAGCCCTATGCGGACGAGCCCTACCGGGGGCTGGTGGCCCGGCCGACCCGCGAGACGCAGCAGGGCTGCGAGCTCTGATCAGCGGAGCGAGGCGCGCAGGCGTCGCTCACGCGAAAGGAACAGCAGCAACGGACCGCCGACCACGAGCAGCGACCAGAGTCCGAGGGCTAGGGCGTAGAAAGTGCCCAGGGCACATTGGCAGGCCTGCTTGCGACGCAGCACGAGATACCAGGGCAGGCAGAGCGCGAGTCCGACGGCGGAGCCCTTCACAGAACGGGCGACAAACCGCTCCAGCCCATCCGCGTCCTTGGAGCTGCGATGGAGCAGGACCGGTATCCAGACCGCCCAGGAGACCACCCAGACGCCGAATGCGCCCAGGAGGCAGGATGCGGCGTCGAACCTTCTGGGGTCGACCGAGGGAAGGTAGTAGGCGACGTCGATCAGGGCGAAGACCGGCAGGGCGATGAGCAGCCCTCCAAGGAAGGCGGCTCCGGCGACCCTTGGGAGCAACGCAGAAGCACGGGCCGGAGCGGGATTCACCGGCAGCGGAACGGACACCAGCACGGACTGGGCGAAGGCGAGGATCCAGACGACGGCCGGCAACAGAAACTCCCAGGGGTCCTCGACGGAAAGATAATGCATGCCGAGCAGCCGATCGGCCCTTAGCACGCCGATGTCCCACATGAACAGGCCGATGATAAGCCAGAACAGGCCGTTGAAAAGGAAAGCCAGCGGGATGGATAGGAGAAACGCGCGGAGGACAGCGTTCATGAACGGGACGTGGAAAGCATGCTCCGGCCCGGGACAGTTGCCATCCAAAAGCCCCCGCCCCTTGACTCCGGCCGTCCGGCCCCGAAAATAAGGACATGATCCATCTGACGCCCGAAGCCGCCGCCCAGATACGGACCCTCCATGCCAAGCAGGATCCCGCCACCCTCCTCCGCGTCCTCGTCGAGGCCGGCGGATGCTCCGGCTTCGAATACGGCATGTCCTTCGACGCCCGCAAGGACGGCGACCTGGAGTTCGAAAGCCAGGGCGTACGCATGCTCATCGACCCCGCCAGCCATGCCTATCTGGACGGATCCACCGTGCACTTCGACGACGGCCTGCACGGCAAGGGCTTCGAAGTCCGCAACCCCAACGCCAGCAGCACCTGCGGCTGCGGCAAATCCTTCAGCTGACCATGAGCCCCGCCCTGCCCCTCGCCCTGCTGCTCGCCCTCACCCTCACCGCCAAGGAACCTGTCAAGCCCGTGGAAACCGAGAACGAGAAAGTCCCCGCCGGCAAAGTCCGCGTCACCCCGGATGACGGCAAGGGAGGCGTCGGCAAGCCCGCGGTCGTCGACAAGGTCGTGAAGTCCGACGCCGAGTGGCAAGCGCTCCTCCCGCCGGAGACCTACCGGATCCTGCGGGCCAAGGGGACCGAGCGCCCTTTCTGCGGCAACCTGCTCGACAACAAGAAGCACGGCACCTACCACTGCGTCGGCTGCGAGCTCCCGCTTTTCTCCTCCGACTCGAAGTTCAACTCCGGCACCGGCTGGCCGAGCTTCTTCCGTCCGGTCTCGAAATACAACGTGGCAACCATCGAGGACCGCAGCCACGGCATGACCCGCACCGAGATCCTCTGCGCCCGATGCGACGGGCACCTCGGACATGTCTTCGAGGACGGGCCGCCGCCCACCGGACTGCGCTACTGCCTGAACTCCGAATCGCTGAAGTTCAAGGAGCTCAAGCCGGCCAAGTGACGCTCAGCGCCGGCGCGAGGCGCCGCGCGACGACGTCCTGCGTTTCGCGGCGGGCTTTCGGCGAGACGCCTTCACGACCTTGCGTACGGCGGCCTTGACGACGGGCTTACGGCGAGCGCGAGCGGGCCTGGCGCGGGGCGTCCGGAGCGAGGGCAGCCCCCCGCCGCGGACGGCCTTCCAGACCGACTCCTTGAACGCCTCAAGCCCGGCGCCGTCGTGGCACGAGATGGCCAGTGCGCCCGCCGGGACCTTCTTCCCGAAGACCTTCAGGTTCGCGGCCGCCGCGGGCAGATCCATCTTGTTGGCGACCACGAGGCGCGGCTTCGCCGCGAGCACGGGCGAGTAGAGGCGGAGCTCCCGTTCCAGTACCTTGAAGTCGTCCCACGGACGGCGACCGTCATGGCCGGCCATGTCGATCAGGAAGACGAGCAGCGAGCAGCGCTCGATGTGACGCAGGAACTGGTGACCCAGCCCGCGGTTCTCGTGCGCCCCCTCGATGAGTCCGGGAATATCCGCCATCACGACGCGGCCGTGGCGGTCCTGGTACTCGATGACGCCCACGTTCACATGCAGGGTGGTGAAGGGATAGGGCGCGGTGCGCGGACGGGCGGCGGTGATGAGGTTGGTGAGCGTCGACTTGCCCGCGTTGGGGAAACCGACCAGCCCGACGTCGGCGATCGTCTTGAGCACCAGGCGGAAAGTCCCCGTCTCTCCCGGCTGGCCGGGCGTGCTGCGGCGAGGAGCCTGGTTGACCGAGCTCTTGAAGTTCATGTTGCCCAGCCCGCCGCGGCCGCCGGCCAGCAGGACGACTTTCTCGCCATGCTCGGTCAGCTCGGCCACCAGACGGCCCGAGCCCTCCTCGAGCACCTGCGTCCCGGGAGGCACGGGGAGGATCAGGTCGGCTCCGTCGGGGCCGGCGCACTGGCGGCCCATGCCGGGCGTGCCGTTCCTGGCCGAGCGGTGGGGCTGCCACCGATAGCTCTCGAGGTCGCCCTCATTACGGTCGCAGCGCAGCACGACGTCCCCGCCCTTGCCGCCGTTGCCGCCGTCGGGACCGCCCTTGGGGATGAACTTCTCGCGACGGAAGCTGACGCACCCGTGGCCGCCGTCGCCGGCACGCAGGATGACCTTGGCCTCGTCGATGAACATGCGCGGAAGGTGGGGAGGTCGACCGCGAGGGTCGAGCCGTAAAGGGCGCTCAGCGCTCGAGGCCCCGCGAGCGGCGCAGCCATCGCTCGGCGGGAGCGAAGAAGGCGAGGTCGGCGAGGAAGCCGACCAGCATGATGACGCCCATCACGCCCATGACCTGGTCCATGCGCAGCAGCTCGCGGCCGGCATGCAGGAGAGAGCCCAGCCCGAAGCCCGAGAGGATGACGACGAAGATCTCCGCCGCCATCAGCGAACGCCAGGCGAAGGCCCAGCCCTGCTTCAGGCCGCTGATGATGCCCGGGAGGGCGGCGGGCAGCACCACGTTCATCCACAGATGGACACCGCCGGACCCCATCGTCTGGGCGGCCCGCAGGTAGAGAGGCTGCACATTGAGGACCGACTCCCGTACGGTGGCGACGACGGCCCACAGCGTGCCCATGACCACGACGAAGACGACGGCGGACTCCTCAGGTCCGAACCAGAGCAGCGCCAGGGGAACCCAGCAGACCGAAGGCAGCGTCTGCAGCCCCAGCGCGATAACGCCGACCGTGTCGTTGATCCAGCGCACGCGGGCGCACAGGGCTCCGAGCGGGATACCGACGAGGCCGCCGATGACGAAGCCGAGGGCGAGACGGCGGACCGTGACCACGGTGGCAGAGAGAAGCTCCCCGCTCAGGAGGCCCTCCCAGCACCATTCCAGGACGTGCGAAGGCGAGGGGAAGAGCAGCTCGTCGGCCCGGCCGGAGCGCACGGCCCATTCCCAGCCGCCGAGCAGCAGCGCGGCGAGCATGAACGGGATGAAAAGACGGGGGAGCCTCATTCGACGGAGCCTCCGGCGAGGTGGGAGGACAGGGATTCGGTGATCCGGGCGGCGACCTCCGCGAGCGCAGGATCGTTGATCCGGCGCGGACGAGGAAGGTCGACCTCGAAGACCTCCCTCACCCGGCCTGGATTGGGTGAAAGGAGCACCACCCGGTCGCCCAGGCAGACCGCCTCGCGGATATTGTGGGTCACGAGGACGATGGTCTTTCTCCGCTTGGTGAAGATGGCCTGGATGTCCCCGTAGATCTGGTCGCGCGTGAGCGCGTCGAGGGCCGAGAAAGGCTCGTCCATCAGGAGAACCCGGGGATTAGGGGCCAGCGCCCTGGCCAAGGCGACTCGCTGGCGCATGCCGCCGGAGAGCTCATGCGGACGCGCCTTCTCCTTGAGGCCCAGCCCGACGAGGTTGAGGTAGTGCCGGGCGGATTCACGACGCTCGTCATCCGAGAGCCCCGGCTTGAGCCGCAGGCCGAACATGACGTTCTCCAGGACATTGAGCCAGGGGAACAACGCATCCTGCTGGAACATCACGAGCCGATCCCGGCCGGGCCCCCGAACGGGAGCCTCGGCCAGGCGGATCTCGCCCTCGTCGGGCAGCTCCAGGCCGGCCAGCAGCGAGAGCAGGGTCGATTTGCCGCAGCCGGAGGGCCCCACGAGGACGAGAAACTCGCCTTCGCGGACATCGATGGAGATGTCCTCGAGCGCGGTGACGCGGCCGGATGCGCCGTCAAAGCGCTTGGTGACATTGCGCAGCGTGAGGGCTGCGGGCGGGGAGCCGGGGGAGTCCATTTTAGCGGGCAAGGGTCTCCCTCTGCAGGCCCTCCAGGAGGGGACCGAGGGGGATGGATTCGCGCAGGAGTCCGGCGGAGACGGCGTCCGCCATCGACTTGCCGAGGCTCGCCTCCAGACGGGCGAGGCGGGCGGAGGCGGGCTCCGCACCATCGAGACGAAACCGACGCAGGGCGGAGTCGAGGAGGGCGTCAGGCATGGGCTTCGAGCGTGTCTCTGCGGCGAGTCCGGCGGAGAGCAGACGGCGGTGCAGTCGCGAATCGGCGATGAGCCGGTCGCGTAGATGGAAATGCGAGCGGACGAACGCGCGGACATCCTCACCGCGCCGATCAAGGGCCGCGGTGGAGCAGGCGAGAACCGTGACGACGGACGCAGCGTCCTCGGTCACGACGACGCCGCCGAAGTCGGAGATCAGGCGGGAGACCCATGGCTCGACGGTCCAGGCGGCGTCGACCTGGCCGCGGGCGAACAGCATCATCAGCTCGGGATTGGCGGCGGGTATCACCTGCGCGTCACCACCGGACAGCGTGATCTTCAACCCGGCAGACCTCAGCCAGGCCCGGGCGGAGACGTCCTGCGAGTTGCCAAGCTGGGGAGTCGCGACGCGACGGTCGCGAAAGTCGCCCGGCCCGCTGACATCCAGACCTTTCCTGGCCACGAGTGCATTGCCTCCCGTCGCCACCGGAGCCAGCAGTCGAAGCGACTTGCCGCGGGTTCGGACGTATCCGTTGAGCAAGGGTGAGGCGCCGACATAGACCACGTCGACGGACCCGTTCAGCAGGGCCTCGATGGCGGAGGGACCGGCGTTGAAGCCTCTCCATTCGACATTCACCGGGTCAAGGTGCGGATCCCGCCAGCTACTGCCCTCCCGTTCCAACTGGCGGGCTGCGATGGCGGGAGAATGGGTCAGATTCGGGAAAAAGCCCACTCTGAGCACCTCGGCATTCAAGGACGAAGCCAAGAGGGCAAGAATTGCCAGAAACGCCTTTAGATATGGAGAAAGCACGGGTATACCGCCTTAAAGTTGATAAGATTACTAATCTTTAAAAGATATAGCCTAAAAGCAAGTCTATTCTTAAGCCAGCGACTCAGGACAGAAACTACAAATTAAACCTCGGTCACTGGCAATCTATGCGCCCCTGCGGGGCGCAAGGGAGGTCAACCGGGTCGCACGATGACCGTGACTGAGCGGGCCGGACCGGCGGCATCGGTGGCCGGCCCCAGGACGGCCTTCCTGCACGCCAGAGTCGGCCCCGCTCCGACTCATGCTAGCAGCGGCCGTATTGAAAAGCTGATGTCGCCTCATCTGACGCGGAGCGTGCGTCATCACTGGATCTGCTGAAACTAATCGGCCTGACCTGAGGCTGAGGTGCGAGACCATGCAGAGAAAGCCGACCTGTTTTGCCCTTTGCAGCAGGCCGACGGCTGATAGAAAAAGAAGATGCCCCTGCCCTTCTCCGGCCTGATCTGCACGTTGCTGGTCTTCTGCGCTGCGCTGAGCGCGCAGTCGACGCCCAATGTCGTCATCCTCTTCGCCGACGACCTCGGCATCAACGATCTCGGATGCTTCGGACGCAAGGACCAGCGCACACCCAACCTTGACCGTCTGGCGGCCGAAGGAGTCCGCTTCACGCAGGCCTATGCGGCCGCATCCGTCTGCTCTCCGTCCCGCGCGGCCATCCTGACCGGACAGAGCCCGGCGCGCGTCAAGATCACGACTTTCCTCACCGGACGCCCCGACCGGGCCTCGCATCGCCTGCTGGGCGCCAAGATCAATCTCCAGCTGCCCAAGGAGGCGAAGACGCTCGCGGAACTGCTCAAACCCAGGGGTTACGCGACGGCGGCGGTGGGCAAGTGGCATCTGGGCGGCAAAGGAAGCCAGCCGACCGACCGTGGCTTTGACGAATACTTCCAGGGCAAGGCCAACCCCGGCGCGGAGTCGCCACAGGGGGGCAAGGGCGAGCTCGGCCAGGCCGACTACGCGGTGAAGTTCATCGAACGCAGCAAGGACAGGCCTTTCCTGCTCTACCTCGCCTTCGACAACCCGCACATCCCGCTCGCGGCGCCGGCCAGGGGCGTCGAGGCCAACGCGAGGGCCTTCCATCCGGTCTACGCCGCGCTCGTCGAGTCGCTCGACGCGGCCTGCGGACGCGTGCTCGACGCCCTCGAGAAGAACGGCCTCGCCAGGAACACGCTCGTCGTCTTCGCGTCCGACAACGGCGGCGTGCACATCTCCGAGCTCAAGGAGTCTCCGCCGACCTACAACGCGCCCAGCCGGGCCGGCAAAGGATTCCTCTACGAGGGCGGCATCCGCACGCCGCTCATCGTCCGCTATCCGCAGCGCCTCGCCCCCGGCGAACGGACCGATCCGGTGGTGCTCGGCGACCTTGTCCCGACGATCTGCGCGCTGACGGGCGTCCCGTCACCGGCCGTGCTCGACTATCAGGACCTTGCGCCGGTGCTCTTTGAAGGAAAAACCCTCGATCGGCCCCTGTTCTGGCATCAACCGCATTACATGAACCAGGGAGGGCGTCCGGGCGGGGTGGTGCGCGACGGGCCGTGGAAGCTGATCGAAAACTACGAGGATGGCTCGCTCGAACTCTACGATCTCTCCCGGGACCCTTCGGAGACCAGGGATCTCGCCGCCGCCGAACCCGCGCGCGTGGCCGCGCTGCGGGGCAAGCTCGAGGCGTGGCGCCGGTCGGTCGGCGCGGAAGGCATGAAGGCCAACCCCCAGTTCAGCCGTGCGGCCTGGGAGGCGTGCTTCGTCAACACCGACGTCACCCGACTGCAGGCACAGCCTAAGTCCGAGGACATGCGGCCGGCCTTGGCCGACTGGCGCAAGGCGATGGACGACCGCGGCGAGAACGGCCCCAACGCCCTCATCCATCTCGAGGCGCGGGACGCCAAGGTCACCGGGACGAAACTGCTTTACGAAGTCCCGCCCCACAAGGACACCCTGGGCTACTGGGTGAACGTCGACGACACCGCCGCCTGGACCTTCGATGCCCCGAAGTCTGGAAGCTACCGGGTCACGGTGCTGCAGGGCTGCGGCAAAGGCCAGGGAGGCTCCGTCGTGGCCCTCGACTGCGGCTCCTCGACTCTCGAGTTCACGGTCGAGGAGACCGGCCACTTCCAGAGGTTCATGCCCCGTGAGGTGGGCAGACTGACTCTCGCCGCCGGTGAAAACACCCTCAAGGTCCGCCCGGTCAAGAAGGCGAAGAACGCCGTCATGGACCTGCGACGGGTGATGCTCGAGCGCGTCGACTGATCAGAGTCCTGCCAGCAGGGCGCGGAGCTCCGCCTCGGGATCCTCATGGCCTTGGCCCACGGCGAGCTGGAGCGCGTCCTCGAAGGCCAGTCGGGCCTCGTCCCTGCGGTCGATGGCGAGCAGCGCTTTGCCAAGCAGGATCCTCGGCGCCATCCAGTCGGACTTCGAGACGGCGGCCCGGCGGAGATGCTCAAGCGCTTCGACGGCGGCGCCTTCGGCGAGCAAGGCCTGCCCAAGCGAGAAGCGGAAGAGCGGATTGTCCGGATCGGCCGCGACACGTTCCCTGAAAAGCGCCGACCTGCTCATGGGCGGCGACCGGGAGCCTTCTTGGATCGCCGTACGGACGGAGCCGGCGGCGTCACGGATACCGAAGCCCGGGCGGGATGACGGAAGATGATGACCGATCTGCCGGGGAGTCTCACCTCGATGGAATGCGGGCGTCCGTGCGCGGGCTCGGGCCGTGAATCCACGCCGCCGAGATTACCCGGGCCTGAGCCGGCGTAGTGGGCGGAATTCGTGTTCAAGGCCTCCTCCCATCTTCCGGCGGAGGTGACGCCGAGACGATAAGACCGTTCTACGGGGGTGAAGTTGCCGACGACGACCCAGGTGCTGCCTTGCCCACGCCGCTCGAAGGCCAGCACGCTGGCCTCACGATCGTCGGGCTCGAGCCAGGAGAAGCCGGCCGGAACGGCGTCCTCGGCGGCCACCGCCGCGTCCCCCACGTACAGCCGGTTGAGGTCGGCGACAAGCCGCTGTAGTCCGGCGTGGACTGGCGAGTCCAGCAGGTGCCAGTCGAGCGACTGGTCGTGCTTCCATTCGGCGAACTGTCCGAACTCGCAGCCCATGAAAAGGGTCTTCTTGCCAGGCCAGGCCCACTGCAGGGCCAGCAGGCAGCGGAGATCCGCCGCCTTGAGCGAATCGTCGGCGCCCGCCATCTTGTTGATGAGCGAGCCCTTCCCGTGGACCACCTCGTCGTGGGAGAAGGACTGCATGAAGGACTCCGACCACTGGTAGAGCATGCCGAAGGTGAGCTTGTCGTGGTGGTGCCTGCGGAACAACGGGTCTTGGCGGAAATAATGCAGCGTGTCGTGCATCCAGCCCATGTTCCACTTGAAGTCGAAACCGAGCCCGCCGTCCGCCACCGAGCGGGTCACGCCGGCGAAGGAGGTGGACTCCTCCGCGACCGTGACGGCCCCCGGATGGTAAAGATGGACCAGCGAATTGACGTGGCGCAGGAACTCGATCGCGTCGATGTTCTCGCGGCCGCCGTGACGGTTGGGAATCCACTCCCCGGCCTTCCGCGAGTAGTCGAGGTAGAGCATCGAGGCGACCGCGTCGACGCGCAGGCCGTCGACGTGGAACCGGTCGAGCCATGAGAGGGCGGAGGCCGTCAGGAAGCCCCGCACCTCGTGCCGCCCGTAGTTGAAGATGAGCGTGCCCCAGTCCTGATGTTCGCCCAGCCGCGGGTCGGCATGCTCGTAGAGGTGGGTGCCGTCGAAGCTGGCCAGCGCGAAGAAATCACGCGGGAAATGCGCCGGCACCCAGTCGATGAGGACGCCCACGCCGGCCCGGTGGAGGACGTCGACCATCGCCATGAAGTCGAGCGGGGAGCCGAAACGCTGCGTCGGGGCGAAGAACCCGGTGACCTGGTAGCCCCAGGAGCCGTCAAAGGGATGCTCGGTCGGAGGCATCAGCTCGACGTGCGTGAAGCCCATGCTCACGCAGTATTCGGCCAGCTGCGCTCCGAGCTCACGGTAGCCGAGCGCGCGCCCCCCCTCCTCGGGCACCCGGCGCCAGGACCCTAGGTGGACCTCGTAGACCGACATCGGCCTCCGGCGCAGGTCGGCACGGGCGCGGGAGGCCATCCACTCGGCGTCGTTCCAGACGAAGCCGGAGAGATCCGTGACGATCGCGGCATGGTTGGGCGTGGGCTCGAAGTGGAGGGCGTACGGGTCGGTCTTGAGAAAGGGAGTAGGGTCATGCGGCCCGACGATCTCGAACTTGTAACGTGCGCCGGCGGCGAGGCCCGGTATGAACAGCTCCCAGACGCCGGAGGCGCCGAGGCGCCTCATCGGATGGGCCTTCCCATTCCAGTAGTTATGGTCGCCGACGACGGAGACGCGGCGGGCGTTGGGAGCCCAGACCGCGAAGGCAACCCCTCGGACGGCGTCCGACTCCCGCAGATGCGAGCCGAGACGATGGTGGACCCCGTGGTCATCCCCCTTGCCGATCAGGTAAAGGTGCTCCTCCGAGACAGTGGGGGGAAAACGATAGGGGTCATCGAACTCGTGCCGGACGCCGTCCGCATACTCCGCGCGGAGCCGATAGGCGAAAGGGGGTGGAGAGGGCAGCACGGCTTCGAAGACATCCGTGCCTCCCAGCCTTTGCAGCCGGACAGGGACTTCGCCCGCCCGGAGCACCTCGCACCCCTCCGCGCCCGGGAGCATGGCCCGGATGACCGCCCCCCCGTCGGGAGACCGATGCAGCCCGAGATGACGGTGCGGGTCCGCCTCCATGCCGTCGGCCAGGGAGGCCAGTTCCGCAGGACGCAGAAGCATGCGGGGAGATTCCACGCCGAGGGAGCGTCCGCAAGCGCTCATTGCCCGAAAAAACCTTGTGGCAGAGGCCGGAGCGGCAACTCTCCGAGGATGCCCGGACGACGACTCTGGCCCCTGATGGCCGCCCTTTCGATGGCGGCGGTCGTCCATGGCCAGCCGACTCCGGCCGCGGGGTCTCCGGTCATCGAAGGCGACGACCCGGTCTATTCGGAGAACGGCAAGGTCCTGACCGTCAAAAACGCCGTCGTCCGTTCGGGCTCCACCTCGCTCTGGGCTAAATTCGTCAGGGCCGACCTTGCCAGCGGAGTCATGCACGCGGAAGGAGACGTCATCTACTCGGGCGGTGAGCTCCGGATCTTCTGCCAGTCCATCGACATAGACCGTCGGCGGGACCTGATCGTGGCCCGCATGGTCCGCTTCGGCCGGGCTCCCGTCCACTTCACCGCCGACGAGCTCACCCTCCACGGTCAGGACCGCTCGATGCGGGGTCTCCGCGCCTGGTTCAACGAGCCGCATCCCGACGGCATGCACCTCAAGGCCCAGGAGCTCGACTACGTGGCCAGGACCGACCGTGCCAGCCTCGGCTCCGTCACGGGCTACGTGGCCGGAATGCCCTTCGCTCACCTGCCGGGCTATGCGCAGAAGGGCTACCGTGAATTCCCTTACGAGATCTACCTCCGCACCGGCAGCAACGACATCCAGGGAGGATTCATCCGATCCACCGTGCTGGCCAGGCAGGGAGACCACCTCTGGGCCGGACCGGTGCTGGACTACTACGGCAAGTCCGGACTGCTCTACGGACCGGCGCTGCGTTACGACACCGGAAGATCCGCCGGCGGCAGCGGATGGCTGGGCAAGATCGAAGGCGGCTTTCTCGACGACCGCTCGACCCTTCCGGCCGACGCCTATGGACGCCCCATCGGCTCCGACCGCCACTTCTTCTTCGGGGAGATCGCGGGTCGCACCGAAGGAGGGGTGGAAGTGGCCGGGCAGCTTTTCGCACAGAGCGACCCCCTGATGCTGCGCGACGTTCGCCCGGGCCTCGTCAATGGCTCCGGCCGGCCGAGGGCCAACCTCGAGGCGACCGCATCTTTCGAGTCCGGCTACGCCTCGGCGGGCCTGGTGGCCAAAGTCGACGACTATCAGGACGTCGTGCAAAAGCTCCCGGAGCTCCGGCTCGTCCTGCCGACCGCGGCCCTGGGACGGTCCGGCCTCCAGAGCAGATCATTCCTGACTTTCGCCTACCTGACCGAGCGTCCCTCGACCGAGCTGCCCCTTCCGGCTTTCCAGCAGCAGACCCTCCAGAACGGGGCCTGGGCCACGACCCGCCTCGACGGCTACTACGGGATCGCCTACCCCATCCAAACCCAGGACTGGCTGACATTCAGGCCCGTCGTCGGCGCCCGGCTGACCGCATGGAGCGACGGACTGAACGGCGGCGGCCCTGCGTCCAAGGCCATCGCGCAGGCAGGCTTCGACGTCGAAGGGCTCGTGACCGGACAGTGGGACGCCCGCTCTACCGGCTGGAAGATCGACGGCCTGCGCCACACGCTGCGCCCCTTCGTCCAGTACCGCGCCATGCCGGGGGCTGATCGTGAGCTCGGCATCGCCCCGCCTGCGGAACGTGCCGTCGCGATCAATATCCTCGAGGAAGTCGACCTCGCCGACCGGCTCGATTCCGCCGCCACGCGCGACACCCAGTCCGTCCGCATGGGCGTCCGCAACACCTTGGCCACGCGGGGTGAGAACGGAGGCTCGCGCGACCTCCTGCGTGCGGACTTCTTCACCGACTGGCGGGACGGGCCCACCGTCGCCGAACGGGGCCGCGGCGATTTCCACGCCCGGCTCCGCTATTCGCCCGCCGACTGGCTCACCCTGGACTCCGTGCAGCGGCTGCCCAACGGGGGCGGCGCGCCGTCGGAATCCATCCAGAGCCTGGTGGTCAGGTCGGGAGACCTCTGGTCCGCCGAGATCGACTGGATCGAGCTCAACCAGGTCGAACCGGCCCGCCAGTTGGCGACCACCGCCAATCTGCGGCTCAACTCGGTCTTCACCCTTTCCGGCACATCGATCTACGACGCCCGGGCCGGCGGCAACATCGGCCAGTGGCTGCGCCTGCAGCAGACGATCGGACGCACCTGGATGGTCGAATACGGCCTCGAGCGTTTCGCCGACCCGAGAGGATCCAGAAATCTTGGCTTCTACGTCGAGTTCCGTCTCTTCAGATTCTGACCGTGGCCGACGAGACCGCAGACCCCTCCCTCCCCGCCGACGGCGTCCTGCCCCCGGCCGACCTGCCCATCCGGCTGGACGTCTTCGAAGGCCCGCTGGACCTGCTGCTCTTCCTCATCCGCAAGAACGAAGTCGACATCTACGACATACCCATCGAGACGGTCACGAAGCAGTACCTCGAAATCCTGCGCACGCAGGAGAAGGGGAACCTCGAGCTGGCCGGAGACTTCTTCGTCATGGCGGCGACGCTCATGTACATCAAGAGCCGCATGCTCCTGCCCGTCGAGAACCGGCCGGAGGAAGAGGTCTCCGCCGTCGACGAGGGCCAGGATCCGCGCTGGTCCCTCGTCCAGCAGCTCATCCAGTACAAACGGGTCAAGGAGACCGCCGCGATCCTGCGTGGCCTCATCGACGACCGCCTCGGCCTGCTCTCCCGGGTCGTTCAACAGCCGCAAGGAGAGGACGCCGTCGCCAGGCCGGTGGCCCCCACCGACCGGATCGAACTCTGGAATACCTTCAACCTCGTCCTGCGCCGGCTTGCCGAACGCATCCTCCCGGGGGACATCAGCGAGGAGACCGTCACCGTGGCGGACCGGATGGAGATGATCCTTGAGCGGCTCAAGACCGAGAGCGCCTTTACCTTCACTTCCCTCCTGCCCGAACGCCCCAGCGTGAGGCAGTTGGTGGCCACCTTCCTCGCCTGCCTCGAGCTGGCCAAGCTCGGCCACCTCTGCCTCGAGCAGCAGGAAGTCTTTGCCGAGATCTCCTGCACCAAGGGGGAGGCAGATGCCCCTGAAGCAGGCAAGCCCGATGCGGGCGGCTCGGAATTCGACGGGGCTCCGACCGCCGAGTGACAGGACGGCTTGAAACGGAGCCCGTTTCAGGCAAATTGATGGCATGGCCCGCAGGAAGCGCCAGCAGAACAGGCTTCTCGGCCTCGGCCTGGACGGCGCCGATGGTCGCAAACGCATCACCCGAGGCGAGGGCTTCAACCTCGTCGGAGGCTCGGCGGAGACCCATGACAGGATGGCCGAGACGGTCATCAAGACCACCGAGGACCTCGGCCGCAAGGGGCGCACCCTCGCCGACGCCGACCCTCGCGAAGTGGCCGACCTGCTCCGCAAGCACGGCGAGGAAGGCTGAACGCTCACTGTCTGTTTGACTCATCTCCCCGCCGGGGCTTGATTGACGACCCCCGCCCATGAGCTCCGAGTCGATTCCGCCGCCCCCGCCGCCCCCGCCTGAGGAAGAACCCGCATCCGCACCCAAGCTGCGTCTGGCCAAGCCCGTCTCGCCCGGAGCCGCCATCCCGCCCCCCCCGCCGCCCGTCGGCGGAGCCGCCATCCCGCCGCCCCCGCCGATCAGCGCCCCCGTCGTGCCCGCCGCTGCGGCTGTGCCTACCTTCAAGACCGCGTCCACCCGCTCCGAGCGCGGCATCAGCAAGCTCGTGGCGTCCGTCGACGTCCTGGTCATGCTCGTGTCCTTGAGCACCGCCGTCTTCCTCGCCTTGGAGCTCTTCTCCAAGACCAAGGGCAGCTGACCTTTCCATGGCCTCCCCGCTCATCGCGAACCTGGACTCGTCCAACTTCGAGTCCGCCATCACCGCTTCCCCCAAGCCCGTCCTCGTCGACTTCTGGGCCACTTGGTGCGGGCCCTGCAAGCAGCTCGGCCCCGTGCTCGACCAGCTGGCCGAGGAGATGAAGGATACGGCGAGCATCGCCAAGGTCGACGTCGACAGCAACCAGGGACTGGCCCAGCAGTTCGGGATCGCCTCCATCCCCGCCCTGATCCTCTTCAAGAACGGCCAGCCGGTGGACAAAATCATCGGGCTGCGGCCGAAGGCCGACATCGCCAACTTCATCCGAAAGCACGCCTGACCATACGGTCAGCAGAATGAAAAGGCCCGGGCTGAGCCCGGGCCTTTCTGCTTCATCACCTTAGGGGCGGGTTACTTGCCCAGCGGATGCGCGTCGAGGATCTCCTTGGGAGAGAGCTGGCCGCGCGCCCCGAGCGCCTTGCGCACTTCGGCGACGGAGGTGTCCATCACGGGGTCGGCCGCGTTGCCCCACGCGGAACGCACGTAGGTCGCGATGTTCGCGATCTGGGCGTCCTTGAGGGCGGACCCGACGTTGGGCATGTTGCCGTTGTACTTGGCGCCCGCGACCTCGACCTCTCCGGCCATGCCGAGAAGGATGATCTTGATCATGCGCTTCTCATCGCCCGCCACCCAGGGGGATTTGGCAAGAGGGGGGAACGCGCCGGGCAGGCCCATTCCGGTGGGCTGGTGACAGGCGGCGCAGTTGGCCAGGTAGAGCTTCTCACCCTTGGCGGCATCGGGCTCGAAGGCCACGGGACCGGCCGAGGCGGACACCACGGGGGCGTCGAGGTCGAAGGCGGAGGCCGAGAAACCGCGGGAATTGCGAGTGAGGTAGAGTCCGGCCCAGAAACCGAAGGCGCAGAAAAGGAAGACCACGAAGATCGGGGTCATCGAGAAGCCCAGCGCCGGCTCCTGCTTGTTACGGGCGATCTGGGAGTGCACCTCGACGAGACGTCCGTCGGAGAAGCCTTCAGGGCCGGGACCGCCCTGGCGGGGCCGGCTGCGGTCGGAATGGCGATTGCGGTCGTTCATGGCGTCACTTCAGAGGGGCTTCGGGAGAGGGGTAGTCCTGCCGTAGCGAGCGCAGGTAGGCGGCGAGGGCGATGGCACGATCGGAGGGAACCTCGTGCTTGGCTCCGGAGTAGAGGAAGGCGAACTGGTCGCGACCTTCGACCCTGTGCAGGATCGCGCGGTGCACGCCGTCATCGTCCTTGATGCGCGCACCGTAGTTGGCGAGGTCCGGTCCGCGACGGCGGTCGCCGAGCAGGACGACCGGCTGCAAGACGTAGTCGCGCGCGACGGAAGGACGGGCGCCGAGTCCGCCGGCGATGTCACGCCCTTGACCCGCAGGGCGCACCTGCTGGGTATGGCAGCTCACGCAGCCGAGCGAGAGGTAGACCTCGCGGCCCTGGACGGCCTGACCGGGTTCCAACGGCGGCATCAGCGGGCCGCCTTCCTCGGCGGGGGCGCGCCCGAGCGGGCCGAGCTGGGCCTGCGCGCCGACTACCAGCCCGAGGAAAGGCAGGGCCGTGGCGGCAAGGGCGCCGAGGACGAGATAACGGAAGTTCTTCATGACGGCGGGTCAGTCTTGAGCGGGATGGGACTCCGGGGCTGGCGAGCCCTTCAGGAGCGTGGCGAAGGTGTTGGCGGCGAAGGCGAGGTGTCCTGCCAGCAACAGACCAGTGGAAACCAGGCCGACGAAGGCCATGGTCTGGGACGCGCCGCCAATCTGGGCGAAAGCGGAGACGGCGGAACCGACCGCACCAAGGAACGAGGCCCAGAAGTGCGTGTGGATGGCGGCGGCGGAAGGCCAGCGGCTTCCGGAGACGCGGGGCAGCGCGGCATAGGCGGCGCCGAAGATCGTCATGGAGACGCCGGCGTAGAGAAGCAGCACCCCCTGCCCTTCGGCGAAGGAGGTGAACCTCAGCGCGGCGTTCACGGAGCGGTCGGCGGCCCAGGCCGCGAGCACCAGAGAGAAGAGAATCGCGACGACCCCGACGGAGATGAAGCGAAGGGCGGTACTGTTCCAGGCGCGGGACCAGCCGCCCTCCTGGGAGAGGGCGCCGAGCAGATTGAGACCCACGAGCAGCACGGGCACCAGCATCATCATCGAGCCGACCACGCCCGCGGATTGCACCCAGAGAGGCACGGGCGAACCGATGAGGGAGGCTGGGGCCGTCCAGCCGGCGAACAGGAAGTATGTCCAGAACGCCACGGAGGCGAGGTAGTAGGCGTGCAGGGGGCGGGCCAGCACCTTGGAGACAAAGTAGTAACCAAGTCCAAGGGCCGAGCCGCCGAGCCAGAGCAGAGTCGCGGTGCGGACGTACCAGGAATGCGCGACGGCCTGCGCCACGCCGGCGGCGGGCGCCCAGACCACGGTCACCTGCGCCAGGACAAAGGCCAGGAGGAAGGAGACGGCGGCGGCGACCACGAACCACTGTCCGGCGAAACTATGTCCGGTGGGGCGCTTCGCGTAGGCGACGACCGGCCAGAGTCCGGCCAGCGCGAAGGCGACCGCCAGCACCGGACCGGCACCCGCGGGGAAGTCCAGCAGCGCGTAGGCTCCGGGCCCGCTGATAATCACGGAGACAGTGCTCCAGATCAGGGCAAGGTTCCAGAAAAGCCCGCCGATGGCGGCCATCCAGCCGTTGCGGATCTCGAAACGGCCAAGCTGCGAGAGCAGCCAGAGGTTGAGGGCGAAGAGCGCGTTGCCCGCCCAGCCGTAGAAGAACGCGTTGCGGGCCGCGGCCTCGAGACGCCCGAACGAGGTCCATTCGCAGGAGCCGAACCCCGCGGGCAGCAGCTTGAAGGCGGCCACCAGTGAAAGCGCCGAGCCGAGGGTCAGCCAGAGCACGGCGGAGCCGAAGAGGAGGAGGAAGGGGCCGCGCAGCGGGGCGTCCACGCGGGAGACGCGGGCACGGTCCTCGTCGGGTCGGCCGGATCGTTGTTCCTGAGTCATGGGAGAGTCGGTCACTTGATGCCGAGTTCGGCGGTGTTCCAGGGGGCGGCGCGACCGGCGGTGGCGTCACGGACGGCCTTCACCTGCGCGGGCGTCACGGACGAACCCTTGTTGCCGAAGCTCTGCCGGACGAAGGTGAGCACGTCCGCGATGTCCTGGTCGTTCACTCCGGGGACGGGGGGCATGATGGAGTTGTAGGTCATTCCCTTGATGGTCACGGGACCCATGAGCCCGTGCAGGACAAACTTGATCGGCAGCGCCGGGTCGCCGTTGACCAGCGGTGATTCGACAAGGGGCGGGAACACGGGCGGCAGCCCCATGCCGGTGGGCTGGTGGCAGGCGATGCAGGTGCGGGCGTAGACGGCCTGACCGCGCTTCATGGTGGCGTCATCGGCGGCGACGAAGGCCCCGGCGGACGCGGGCGCGGGTGCGACGGGGCTGGCGGGCGGCGCAAGGCGTCCCAGAATCTCAGGGCGTTCGGCGGCGACACGCAGCGCGTCCTCGAGCGGGATGCGGTAGGTGCCGTCGTCGTTCCTGCCCGAGGAGGACAGCAGCGCGGAGGCCTTGGCCTCGGTCTCGGCGCGCAAGGCGACCTGCTGGCCGCGGCGGACGGCGGCGGGCGATTCGCCGCCGCGGAAGGACAGGTAGGCCGCGACGGAGGCGGCCGCTGCCGCGCCGACCAGCGCGACGACCGCCAGCCAAGAGGCGATCTGGCCGGGGATCAGGGGGCGGGAGCGGGGAGGAAGCTCACTCATGATAGTTGATGGACTCGAGGATGCGGGGGTCGTGGACCGGCACAGTCTCATGACGGGAGGCGCCGCGGAGGAAGATCGCGGCCACGAGACAGCCGAAGCCGACGACCGCAAGGAGATCGAGGGCGAGGCCGGAGGAGAGGAATGGGGTCACGGTGAAGCCTTCCGGCGCGGCCTTGTCCGTGATCTGGCGGGGCACCGCGTTGAACCAGAGGTCCGCGAGGCCTCCGGCGAGGATGAGCCCGGCGACGGCGGCGAGACGCCCGGCCACGATCTTGGTGCGGTAGAAGAGCAGCGTCAGGAACGGCAGGACGAAGAACCCGAAGATCAGGTACATCGAGACGCCCCACCACTGGCTCTTCGCCCCGGTCAAGGGGTCGAACTCTCGCAGGTTGTACCAGAAAGTCTCCTCGGGGATGTTCGCGGTGTAGATGAGGAAGTACTGGGAGAAGCTGATGTAGGCCCAGAAGACGGTGAAGGCGAGGCAGAGGCAACCGAGCACATGACGATGAGCCTGGTTCATGATGCCTTCGAGCCAGCCGCCCCGGGTGAGCAGGTGGGTCACCAGCACCGTCACCGCAAGGGAGATGCGGATGGAAAGGGCGAAGAACCAGACACCGTACATGGTGGAGAACCAGTGGTACGACAGGGCCATCAGGCAGTCGAACGCCAGCATGGTGAGCATGATGGCGGACATCGGTATGCCGGCGGCGGAGATGGCGTGCAGACGGTGCGTGTGGCCGGCGGAGCGGTCGGAATCCTGCGCGATCGACCCGCGGCGGAGAAGCCACGCCAGGCCGCCGAAGAAGACGACGTAGAGGACGATGCGCGCGAGGAAGAAGGGCTGGTTGAGGAACCAGGACTTCGACTGGAGGATCGGGTCATGACCGACTTCGTGGCCGCCGGGCAGGACGTGGTGTGCGTCCGTCCACTCCCAGAGCAGGTGCCGGAAATCAGGAAGCAGGGCCAGCGGCAGGACGCTCAGGGCGAGCACGACCGGCAGGCCGGGCAGCGCGAGCTCCCAGGACCGGCGGATGATGGGCGCCCAGCCAGCGTCGAAGACGCGGGTGATCATCGTCAGCATGAGCATGCCGATGAGCGCGGAGACCCAGAAGAGGCCGCCCACGAGGACCGAGAGCGCAGGACGGTGCTCATGGCCGGAGAGCCCCTGGAAGGCGAAGCCCCAGGAGACCGCTAGGGCGGCCACGGCCACGACCAGGAACTTCTTCCACTGGGCCGTGACGGGATGTGCGGACGGGAGAGAGGTCATTGTAAGGTCACTTGGTCTGGGACTTCACGGAGGCGGGCGCCGCCTCGGCCGGGCAGGCTTGGGACAGCTGGAGGGCGCGGACGTAGGCGACCACGGCCCAGCGCTCATGGGGGGACAGCTTATCCCCGTACCCCTGCATCGTGTTCTTGCCGTTGGTGATGACGTCGAAGATCTGGCCGTGCGGGTAGCCGCGGAAAAGCGGTGTGTGCAGGTTGGCGATGGTCGCGATGGCCACATCCCCTTCGACGGCCGAGCGCACCTTCATGATGCCGTTGCCGTCGCCGGCGGCGCCGTGACAGACGGAACAGTAGACACCGAACATCTGCCGGCCGGTCTCGAGGAGCGCGGCGTCGACCTTGAAGTCGGCGAGGGCGCCGCCAGGCAGCACGGTGAGCGACTTCGCCGGGAAGACGGCGAGAGGGGCGCCCTGGGCGTCCTTGCCGCTGACGAAGGAGGGGTTGAGCGACTCGGCTCGGCGGTAATCGGCGGAGAAGACCTTCTCGGGGGCGAGGTCGTCGCCGCGGGCGACGGTCCCGGCGACGGGCGGACGGGCGTCCCGTCGGTCGGCGAAGAAACGGTTCTCACCCTGCGGGCGGTAGCGGGCCTGAAGGTCCATGTCGTCGAACACCTGGACCGGAGGGTCCTTGGAGACGCGCCCCTGGAGGCCGAAGAAGCCCAGGAGGCCGACGACCACGACGGCGAGGGAGAGGAGGTAGCGGTTCATGGGCGTGGGCTCAGTCGCGGATCACGGTGATCTCCTGCCCGCCGAGCGACTGGAGGAAGCCACGGGCGTCATCCAGGCGGAACTGCGGGTCACGGGCCTCGAGGACCACCATGAAGGTGTCATCGGAAACGCGCGCGAACTGCGGGAGGTCGAAGAGGGGGTGGTGGTGGCGAGGCAGGCGGTTGAAGATGAACTGCCCGAAGAATGTGCCGAAGGCCGCGAACAGGATGGTGCACTCGTAGAGCACGGGGAAAGGGTAGATCACGCTCCAGAAGGGCTTGCCGCCGACGATCAGCGGATAGTCGTAGGAGTTCATGAACCAGGTCAGCAGGCACCCGGTGATGAAGCCGGTGACGCCGCCGAGCAAGGTGAGGCGCGGCACCGGCGAGCGAGGCAGGCCCATGGCGTGGTCGAGCCCGTGGATCGGGAAGGGGGTGTGCACGTCCCAGCGCTTCCAGCCCGCGTCGCGCACCTTCTCGGCCGCGCGGTAGACGTCGGAGGGCCTGCGGAAGGTGCAGGCCACGCCGAAGATGCGATCGTTGCGTTCGTTCATCGGAGGGTCGGAGCGAGGTTCAGTGGGCGTGCGGGTCGGCGTGCGGCGTCACCATCTTCACCTCCGCCATGGGCAGGAGGGGCAGGAATCGCACGAACAGCAGGAAGAGGACGGAGAAGAAGCCGAAGGTCCCGAAGAAGGTGAAGATGTCCACGATAGTCGGGCTGTAGTAGCCCCAGCTCGAAGGCAGGTAGTCGTTGGCGAGGGACGTGATCGTGATCACGAAGCGCTCGAACCACATGCCGACGTTGACGAAGAGGCAGATGATCCAGACGAGCGAGTGGTTCTCGCGGACGCGGCGGAACCAGAAGAGCTGCGGGGTGATCACGTTGCACGACACCATGATCCAGTAGGCCCAGGCGTACTGGCCGAAGGCCCGGTTGATGAAGGCGAACTTCTCGAACGGATTGCCCGAATAGGCCGCGATGAAGAACTCCGTGGCGTAGGCGTAGCCGACCATGCTGCCCGTCGCCAGGATGATCTTACACATGTTGTCGATGTGGTACTGGTTGATGACGTCGTGCAGGCGGTAGACCGCGCGCAGGGGGAGCATCAGGGTGAGCACCATCGCGAAGCCGGAGAAGATGGCTCCGGCGACGAAGTAGGGCGGGAAGATCGTGGTGTGCCAGCCGGGGACGTTCGAGACGGCGAAGTCGAACGAGACGATGGTGTGCACCGAGAGCACGAGCGGGGTCGAGAGGCCGGCGAGCAGCAGGTACGCCATCTCGAAGTTGCTCCACTGGCGGTTGCCGCCGCGCCAGCCCATCGCGAGGACGGAGTAGAAGGCCTTGCGCCACCAGGTGCGGGCGCGGTCACGGATGGCCCCGAGGTCGGGGATCATGCCCATGTACCAGAAGAGGGCCGAAACGGTGAAGTAGGTCGAGACGGCGAAGACGTCCCACTCGAGGGGAGAACGGAACTGAGGCCAGATGGCGTTCTGGTTGGGGAGCGGGAAAAGCCACCAGGCGAACCACACGCGGCCCACGTGGAAAAGCGGGAAGATGCCCGCGCACATGACCGCGAAGATCGTCATCGCCTCGGCGGCGCGATTGATCGAGGTGCGCCACTTCTGCCGCAGGAGGCAGAGGATGGCCGAGATCAGCGTGCCGGCGTGGCCGATGCCGACCCAGAAGACGAAGTTCACGATCGCCCAGCCCCAGCCGACGGGCGAGCGGAGGCCCCAGGTGCCGGTGCCGGTCGAGACGAGGTAGGCGAGGCCGGCGCCCGTGAAGGAGGCGACGAAGAGGGCCACGAGGAAGGTGATCTTCCACCAGCGGGGCGTGGGCTCTTCGACGATGCCGCAGACCTTGTCGGTGATCCAGTGGAAGCCCCGGTCGTTGAGGACGAGCGGGGAGCGGGGAAGCTCGGCCGGGCGGACACGGTCGAGGACCGCGGGGCGGTCGGATGAACTGTCGTGGGCGTGGGCCATGATTCGTCTTGCGGCGAGGGATTACTTGTGGGCGCCTTCGGCGTGGGAAGGACCGTGGGCGCGTCCGTCCAGCTCGAGGCGGGTGTTGGGCGCCTTGCGGGCCCCGGGCATGCGGAGGTTGAGGTTGCGCAGGCGAGCCTGGTAGGTGGTGCGCGGGCGGGTGTTGAGGTAGGTCAACGCGCCGTAGCTGCGGGAGGAGGCCTTGGCCTTCGCCACGCGGGAGTTCGGATCGGTGATGTCGCCGAACTCGATCGCGCCGGCGGGGCAAGCCTGCTGGCAGGCGACCTGGACGGCGCCGTCGGCGACGCGGACGTCGCCGGAGTCCTTGGCGCGCACCTTGGCGCGGATCTTGGCCTCCTGGATGCGCTGCACGCAGTAGGTGCATTTCTCCATGACGCCGCGCATGCGCACGGAGACGTCAGGATTCTTCTGCATCTGAGGCAGGTCGGCGGGGTCCTTGACGGCCTTCTCAGGCCCGAGAGGACCCTCGTAGTAATGGCCAGCCTCACGCTTGTTGTAGTCGAGGAAATTGAACCGGCGCACCTTGTACGGGCAGTTGTTCGCGCAGTAGCGGGTGCCGATGCAGCGATTGTAGGCCATGGTGTTGAGGCCCTGCTCGTCGTGGACGGTGGCGTTGGCCGGGCAGACGGTCTCGCAGGGGGCGGTCTCGCAGTGCTGGCAGGCGACGCCCATGAACGTGATCTGCGGATCCTCGGGGATCTCGAGACCGGCATGCTCGCGGCCGTCGGAGAAGTACCGGTCGAGGCGCAGCCAATGCATGCTGCGACCCTTGAACACCTGGTCACGTCCGACGACGGGGATGTTGTTCTCGGCCTGGCAGGCGGTCACGCAGGCGTTGCAGCCGGTGCAAGTGCTGAGGTCGATGGACATGCCCCACTGCTGGGGGGCGGGGAACTTGTCCTCATGCCCGCGCCAGACCGCGACGTTGGGAAGTACGGTATGATCGGGATGCTCGTAGGCGGAGTTGCCGCGGGGCGTCGTGACCGCCTTGAGGGCGGGCGTCATGGCGCCATCCTTGCCGTAAACGGCGGGAGCATGCCCATCGACGCCGAGCTTGGCGAAGTCGGTGCCGGCGCGGAGGTCCTCGACGGTGCCCTCGCGGAGGACGTCGCGGCCCTCCATGGACCAGTGGTCCTGGAGGTTGCAGACCTGGATACGCTCCGCGGTCAGCTCGAGACGGACACCGGTGCGGACGTCGGGCTCGGCCGCGGAGACAAGGGGATAGGCGCTGAAGCCGTTGCCGAGGACCTCTCCGCGCAGACGCGCGTCGACACGGGTGGCCACGCGGCCGCCGAGCCGGCGGCCGAAGCCGAGCTGCAGGCCGACGGTACCGTCGGCCAGGCCGGGCATGATGAAGAGCGGGCCGGTCACAGTCGCTCCGCCCACGGTGAGCCGAGCGACGCGGCACATGAGCTTGCCGTCCTCGACGGCGTTGATGTTGCGGTTGAGGGCTCCGAGCTCGCTGATCTTGCTGGCGACAGGGTCGATGGAGAGTTTCGCAGCCAGCCGGGGGCTGACGAGGATGACGTTCTCCCAGGCGGTGCGCGTCAAGGGGTCGGGCGCTTCGGAGAGCCAACCATTGTTGGCCAGAAGACCGTCGCCGGCGTGGGCGCTGGGGACGATGCGGGCCTCGAGCGAGTCAAGGGAGACGGCGGGCGCGGCGTAGTCGCCGGCGGCGGAGGCCGGCTCGACGCGAGCCGCGGGGAAGGCGGTGCCCCGGAGCACGCCTTCGGCGAGCCAGGCGGAGTAGGCCGCGTCGGATGCGTCCTTCGAGAGCTGCCCGAAGGTCTCGCGGACGAGACCGGCGGCGTCCTTGTCGGATCCGGCGAAGGGCGCGAGGACGTCGAGTTCGCCGAAGGACGGAAACAGCGGCTCGATCATGGGCTGTACGGGCACGACGGTGCCATCGACGGTGCGCCCGTCGGACCAGGACTCGAGGTAGTGCGAGGCGGCGAGGACGATGCCGCCCGCCTCACGGGCGAGGGCGGAAGTCTCGTCGAACTCGGCTCCGTGGTAGCCGAGACGGACGACCTTGGCGGCGGCCTTGACGGCGGCGGCGAAACGGACGTCCGCCGGCCCGTCGTAGGCGGGATTGCCGCCCAGGATGACTAGCGTGCGGGCCGGACGGGAAGCCAGGTCGGCCAGGCCAGCGTTGGCGACGCGGGCGGCGGAAGCGACGTAGCGCACGGGCGCGCCGAGCGCGGCGTTGGCGAAGGCCACGGCACGATGGGCTTCAGGGGAGAGGTGATCGCCGGCGACGATGAGAGAGCGGCCCTTCTGTTCGACGAGGTCGCGCACGCACTCCGTGATCCACTTCTGTTCGACCTTCAGCCCAGAGACGCGCACGCGGGAGGCGTCTCCGCCGGTCTGCCGGAGGACCTCGGCGGCGAAGGCGGCGGCGAGGGCCGACATGTGCGAGGAGGGGACGCGGAGACGATGGTCGGCCGCGGCTCCGGTGAGCGTGAAAAGCGATTCGGCGACGTAGAGGCGGGTCATCCGCTCGGCCTCGGCGACGGTCTCGGCGCGACGTCCCTCGGTATAGGCGCGGGTGGCCTCGAGAACAGCGTCCCCGGCGCCGAGGAAATCGGCGTCAAGGGAGAGGATCCGGCGCGCCTTCGCGAAGTCGGGCAAGGCACGGGCCCCGAGGGCGGACTCGGCGCGGTCCTGCCGGACGGGCGTATACTCGATCCAACGGGCCTTGGGCATGGCCGCGCGTACGGCCTGCGCGAGGCGGAGGCGGGTCGGCGAGGAGGAGGGACGGACGAGGAAGACCAGCCCTTCTCCGCCGGCGGAAAGGGACTCCGCGGCGAGGGCCTGGAGCGCCTTGCGTGCCGCCTCGCGGGAGAGCGGCCCCTGGCGGTCGTAAGAGGCCTTGGCGCGATCGGGGTCGTACAGGTCGAGGACGCTGGCCTGGGCGAACTTGGAGGAGGCGCGGCCGGACGCGGCGTGACTCGGGTTGCCCTCCACCTTGGTCGGGCGGTGCTGATGCGTCTCGACGATCAGCGGCTGGCTGGCGAACTCTCCGGGGAAGGAGCTGGCGTAGTAGGTGGGGATGCCGGGGATGGTGTTCTCCGGCTGCTTCGCGTAAGGCAGGGTGTGGTGCCGGGGCTCGCGGCAGCCCGCTAGCCCAAGACCGGCGAGCCCGAACGAGGCGCCCATCAGGGTCAGGAACTCGCGGCGTTCGACGGGCGTCGGGGCGGTGGAGGCGCCGTCGACGAACTCACGCTCGGCGCGGGTCAGGAACTCGGGGCTCTTGTTGCGCTCCTCGAGGCTCCGCCAGTGCTGGACGGCGCCTTCGCGCGGAGCGGGATGCTGAAAGACTTTCTTGCTCATCGAAGGGGGGCTCGGGAGGTTCAGCGGTGGCAGCCGGAGCAGCTCTGCGGAGGGTTGACCTTCCAGTCGTGCACGAACTTGGCGCCCTGCTCGGCCTGCCGGGCGGGGGATTCGGCCTTCCAGGCGAGGTCGGTGACCTTGCTCAGGGGGCGCAGGACCTGCTCGGGGTTGCGGTGGCAGTCCAGGCAGAAGGACATGTTGAGCGACTTCTGCTGACCGACCACGGCCTGCTGGTCGATGCGCCCGTGGCACTCGACGCAGCTCACGCCGCGGTTCACGTGCACCGCGTGATTGAAATAGACGTAGTCGGGCACCTTGTGGACCTTGACCCACCGGATCGCCTCGCCGGTCTCGACGCTGCGCTTGACCAGCGCGAGGGCGGGGCTGTCGGCCTTGACCTGGCTGTGGCAGTTCCAGCAGGTGTTGGTGCTGGGCACGTTGGAGTGCCCGGATTTGTCGACGAAGTTATGGCAATACCGGCAGTCGAGGCCGAGGGCGGAGCCCGGGCCGGCGTGGAAGGAATGGTCGAAAGCGACGGGCTGATCCGGAGTGTATCCGACGTTCAGATACTTGTTTGTGGCGTACTCGTTGACGGCAGCAACGACCACCACGGCGGTCAGGACGAGGCAGATGCCGATCTGCAGGGGGGCGGAGTTGACCGCCCGGGCGAAGAAGTTGCCCCGGGGGGCCGGACGATTCAGGAAATCAATGAGCTTACGCATCGCTAGGACGGACAGGTTCAGCGGGTGGGAGAGACGAGGAAGAGGCCGGCGCCTGGGCGGCTGGTCGTGAAGGACGCGGCTTTCTTACTCATGGAGTTTTGCAACCAGAGGCACGCATCCGCCCATTCCTTCGCAACTCAAATTTAGGGGGTTTATGCCCATTTTCCCGAGGGCCGCGGAGCAAAGCAGACCCATCTAATTGAGGAATCTCGTGGATTTGTATTTTAAATAACTGATTTTCAATAGTTTACATATTTAGATTTATTCTAAACTAGGTGGTGCCAGCCATCATGGGCCAAGCTAGCCGGCCTGGTCTCTTCGAAGTATTAGACCCCCAGGGGATTAGCCCTCTAAGGACTAATCACCCCCTGCCCTCTCCGGTCTCAGCCACCCAGCGACCTGGAAGCGCTGCGGACGAGCTCGATGAAGCCCTTGGCCTCCAGCGAAGCGCCGCCGATGAGACCCCCGTCGATGTCATGCTCGGCGAGCAAGGCATCGGCATTGTCGGGCTTCATAGAGCCGCCGTAGAGGATACGGATGCGGCCCGCGGTCTCCGCCCCGAACTGGGCGGAGAGCAGTCCGCGGATGAACGCATGGACCTCCTGCGCCATCGCCGGCGTCGCGGTCTTGCCGGTCCCGATCGCCCAGACGGGCTCATAGGCGATGACCACCTGCTCGGCCTTCCCGGCGGGCACGCCGGCGAGGCCCTTCTCGACCTGCACCCGGACGACCTCGTTGGTACGGCCGGCCTCGCGCTCGGAGAGCAGCTCGCCGACGCAGAGGATGGGCTTCAAGGAGGCCTCGAGCGCGGCGAGGACCTTGCGGTTGATGAAAGCGTCGTCCTCGCCGAAGATGCTGCGACGCTCGCTGTGGCCAAGGATGACGTGGGACACGTGCAGCCCGCGCAGCATGGCCGCGGAGACCTCCCCGGTGAAGGCCCCGGAGGCCTTGTCGTGCATGTTCTGCGCCCCGACGGCGAGATGGGTGCCGTCGACGGCCTGGCTGACGGAGGCCAGGGCGGTGAAGGGCGGGCAGAGGACGATCTGCACCGCGGACTCGGTGCCGACCTGCGCGGCGAGGGCGCGGGCGAGTTCGGCGCCCTCCGAGGGCGTCTTGTTCATCTTCCAGTTGCCGGCGATGAGGGGGGTGCGGGAGGACATGGGCGGGAGCGGGTTTGAAATATCAGGCGGAAAGCGCGGCGACCCCGGGCAGGATCTTGCCCTCGAGGTACTCGAGGGAGGCTCCGCCCCCGGTCGAGCAGTGGGTCACCTTGCCGTCGACGCCGAACTTCTTGGCCGCCGTGGCGGTGTCGCCACCGCCGACAATGGTGACGGCGCCGCGCTCGGTGGCCTTGGCCACGGCCGCAGCCATGGCCTTGGAGCCGACCGCGAACTTCTCGAACTCGAAGACACCGCAGGGGCCGTTCCAGACGACAGTGCCCGCGCGGGCGATGGCGGCCTCGTAGAGCCCGACCGACTCAGGCCCGCAGTCCATCCCCTCCCAGCCGGCGGGGATACCCGACTGCATGGTGGCGGGGCGGGTGTCGGCGTCGGGGGAGAACTTGTCGCCGCAGGTGAAGTCGACGGGCAGGGTCACCGTGACCCCGCGGGCCTTGGCCTTGTCGAGCAGCTCCTGGACGATCTTCGCGCCCTCGGCGTCGAAGAGGGAGTTGCCGATCTCCATGCCGTCGCAGACCTTGCGGAAAGTGTAGGCCATCCCCCCGCCGATGATGATCTCGTCGGCCTTCTCGATGAGGTTGCGGATAAGCGGGATCTTGTCGGCAATCTTGGCCCCGCCGAGGATGGCGAGCAGCGGTCGCCTGGGGTTGTTGAGGACGGCGTCGAAGGCCCTCAGCTCGGCCTCAAGGAGGAAGCCGGCGGCCTTGCGGGGCAGGTTCACGCCGACCATCGAGGAATGCGCACGGTGGGCAGTGCCGAAGGCGTCGTTGACGTAGACGTCGCCGAGCCTGGACAGGGAGGCCCTGAATTCGGCCACTTTGGCGGGGTCGGCCTTCTGGCTGGTGCCGTCCTCGAGCTTCACCTTGCCCTCCTCCTCAATGTGGAAGCGCAGGTTTTCGAGCAGCAGGACCTCGCCGGGCCGGAGGGCGGCGGCCGCGGCCTCGGCTTCGGGCCCCACGCAGGCGGGCACGAACTTCACGGGGCTCCCAAGCAGCTTCTCCAGCTCGGCCGCCACGGGGCGGAGGGAGAACTTCTCGACAACCTTGCCGTCGGGACGGCCGAGGTGCGACATGAGCACCAGGGAGGCGCCGGCCTCGAGGAGGAAGCGGATCGTAGGCAGGGCCGCAGCGATCCGCTGGGTGTTCGTGATGGCGCCGGTCTTCTTGTCCTGGGGGACGTTGAAATCGACGCGGACGAGGACACGGAGGCCCTGGACGGAGCCGAGTTCACGGAGAGTAGGGACGGGCATGGCGTTGGACAGGGGTGCAGAGAAAGCCCTTGGTTGCCGTGTGTGAAGAACAAACCGGGGCGAGCGAAAGAATGTGCCCGGCGGTACAAAACAAGGCAGGCGGCCCTTCCGGGCCGCCTGCACGTGGGAGTCCGGCCAGAGCCGGGTCAGAGCCCGGCGGACACCTTACCGAGCAGCTCCACGACGCGGTTGGAGTAGCCCCACTCGTTGTCGTACCAGCTGACGAGCTTGAAGAAGTTCTTGTTCAGCTCGATGGAGGAGCCGGCGTCGAAGATCGAGGAGCTCTTGTCGTGGATGAAGTCGGAGGAGACGACCTCCTCGTCGGTGTAGGCCAGGATGCCCTTCATGTAGGTCTCGGAGGCGCGCTTGAGGGCGGCCTTGATCTCCGCGAGGGAGGTGTCCTTGACCGTCTTCACGGTCAGGTCGACGACCGAGACGGTCGGGGTAGGCACGCGGAAGGCCATGCCGGTGAGCTTGCCCTTCACCTCGGGGAGCACGAGGGCCACAGCCTTAGCCGCTCCGGTCGTGGACGGGATGATGTTCTGGGCCGCGGTGCGGCCGCCCTTCCAGTCCTTCTTGGAGGGACCGTCGACGGTCTTCTGGGTGGCGGTGTAGGCGTGGACGGTGGTCATCAGGCCCTCGGCGAGGCCGAAGCCCTCCTTGATGAGGACGTGCACGAGGGGCGCCAGGCAGTTGGTGGTGCAGGAGGCGTTGGAGATGATGTTATGCTTGGCGGCGTCGTACTTGTCGTCGTTCACGCCGATGACCACGGTGATGTCCTCCTCCTTGGCCGGAGCGGAGATGATGACCTTCTTGGCGCCGGCGTCGAGGTGACCCTTGGCCTTGGAGGCTTCGGTGAAGAGGCCAGTGGACTCGATGACGACCTGCACGCCGAGCTTGCCCCAGGGCAGTTCAGCCGGGGTCTTGGCGGAGACGACGAGGATCTCCTTGCCGTTCACCACCAGGACATCGTCCTCGGCCTTGTCAGGGGAGGACTTCTTGGAGGAGACGGTGCCGTTGAAGCGGCCCTGGGTGGAATCGTACTTCAGGAGGTAAGCGAGGTTGTCCGCGGGGACGATGTCGCCGACGGCGACGACGTCGAAGGTGCCGCCGAGATGTCCCTGCTCGACGAGGGCGCGGAAGACGAGACGGCCGATGCGGCCGAATCCGTTGATTGCTACTTTAGTGGCCATGTTTGGTGCTGGAAAGTGTCCTGAGTCAGGGTCGAAAGAGTAGAAAAAGGTTCGGGTGTCAGGCGTTGGCAAGCGAGAATGCGGTCAAGTGGGGCAGGACCACACGCCGCAGGCCAGAGGGGACAGGTCGACCCGGCCTTCCTCCAGGGCGGGCGGGACGCCAGGGGCCAGCGGACAGTCCGGCCGGGGGGAAAGCACGACGGGGGACCAGACGGCCTCCGTCGGTAGTTCGAGCCGCACGGGGACGGCATGAGGGTTGCAGGCGAGCAGCACGCGGGAGGGGCCGAGGGAACGGTCGGCGTTGAGCTCGGCGACGAACGCCTCCCCGCCCTGCTGATGGGTGACGCGCATCCAGCCGCGGCTCACGGTGGCGCGGGGCCGCAGGCCGGCGCCGACGGGCGAGAGGCGGAACTTCACGAGCGCGGCGACGAACTCGTGCTCGGAACGGAGGCGCGCGAGGCGGGCGGGATCGAGGGCGTTCAGGTCGCCGCGCCGCCAGGTGTTGGAGACGCCACGCTTGCTGTGCAGGAAGTCCTGGCCGGCCGCGAGCATCGGCACGCCGGCGGAGCAGAGGAGCGCGGCATGCATCATGCGGGTGCGCAGGATATCCTCGGGCGCGGGATCGTGGCCATCGGACGCATCCCGCAGGGTGATGCGGTCGATCCAGGCCATGTCGTCGTGCGACTGCGCGTAACGGAGCCGGGCCGACGGACGGATGCCGCAGCCGGCCAGATGATGCAGGAGGTCGCCCGCCCGCGCACGACCCTGGACGTAGGCGGGGAGGAAGTCGCGGAAGGCGTCGTCCCAGCTGGTCCAGGTGGTGCCGTCGAGTTCGCGCGCGACATGACCGCGGAAGCTCCAGGGCTCGGCGATGAGGATCTTCCCGGGGCGACGGAGGCGCATGACCTCCTCGATCTCACGGAGGAGAGGCGTTCCGAGCAGCTCGGCCAAGTCGAGACGCACGCCGTCGCAGCCGAGCGGGCCGGTCCAGTGCTCGATGGACGCCAGGGCGAGGCGGCGGAACAGCGGGGCCTCGGCCCGCACGTCGTTCCCGCACCCGCTCCAGTTGGTCGGGCGGCCGTCGGCATCGGTCCGGAAATAATAGTCCCGGTCCACCGCGGCGAGCGCGTTGGGAGAGCCGAAGTGGTTAAGGACGAGATCCATGATCACCGCCAGCCCGGCCCCGTGGCAGGTGCGCACGAGGTCGCGGAACGCGTCCGCCGCGTCCGCGTCGGGAGCGTCCGCAGGCGCATAGGCGGTCGCGGGCGCGAAGGCCGAGACGGGCATGTAGCCCCAGTGGTACTCGTCCCTCCCGCCGCGCTCATAATCGGTGCAGGGAAGGAGCTCGAGGGCGTTGACGCCGAGGGAGCGGAGGTAGGCGCCGTCCTCGGCGATCCAGCGCGAGAGCTCGGCGAAGCCGGCGCCCGGACCTGCGCCGGCCAGGCCCAGCAGGTCGCGGACATGGACTTCGAGGATCACAAGGTCCTCGGGCGCCGGCGGGACGAAGCCGTCGGCGAGGTCCTCAAGGTCGGCGGGGCCGCTGACCACGCCGAGACGCCCGTCTCCGGCGGAGGCCAGACGACGCGCCCAGGGGTCGAACGTCGGACGGCCGTCGATGCTGACGGTGTAATCGGCTCCGGCAAGATCCCGCGGCACCTCTCCCGCCCACGCCCCCCTGCCCTCCGGACGGAGCTCCAGATGGACCGGACGGACGATCGGACGGCCGAAGCTCGCGCCGGTGCTGGCGACCGCCACCGACCGCGCGCGCGGCGCGAAGACGCGGAAGACCGTGCGCCCGTCGGCCGCGTGCGCGCCGAAGGGGCCGGGCGGCTCGAGGACGTCCAGCGGGTCCGGCGCCACGATGTCCGCCAGCTCCAGCAGCTCGGGCGTCTCGAAGATCATCCGGGCAGGCGCGGCCGCAGGGTCGACGCCCACGGCACGGAAACGAAAGAGGTGCCGGTCGGTGCGGAAGCGCGTGACCTGAAGATTCCGGTTTCCGTGGAGGTCGCGCACGACGTTGTCCGCGTCGTGAGGCGGGTCGATCCAGCGCCCGTCGGCGAGAAGGAACTTGAAGGCGGCGCCCTCGCCCCGGAGCACCTCGCGCAACGGCACGTCGAGCTGGAAGCCGTCGCTGCCCTGCACGCAGACGGGGCTCATCGTCCATCGCCCGGCGTCCCGTGCGCCCCAGTCGTTGAAGTCGCCGGCCACCGAAGCGGACGCGGCGTCGGGGCAGAACGCCCGCCAGAGGAAGAAGTGGACCACCCCGTCGGAGATCCAGTGGCCGGACCGCAGGGCCCAGGCGGCCGGATGCGCCGGCTCGACGAAGGCAAGGCGGGCCGGAGGGCTCAACGCGAGGGGCGGCGTACCTGCGCCGGACCAGTCGGACGTGAGCGCGACGATGCCCGCGCTCGGTCCTTCCCATCGGGCGCTGGCGAGCTGGCGCGACATGGCGTAGGATTGGAAAGACGGGGGAGACGTTGGCGAGCAAAAGCGGGCTTCCCTCCCGAGCGGCCTGCGCCCACGATGCCCGCGTGGAAATAAGCGTACTGGTCAGCGACTGGCAGGGCCACCGCCTGCTCGACTCGGGCGACGGCGCCAAGCTCGAGGAGATCGGCGGGGTGCGCATGATCAGGAGCGAGCCCAAGGCCTGGTGGAGCCGGACCCTGCCCCCCGCCGAATGGCAGCGGGCTGCCGCGGAGCATGAGGAAGGGGGACGCGAGGGTCGCTGGAGGCTGAAGGGCGCCTGCCCGAAGGAGTGGGAGACACGCTACGGCGATCTCCGCCTCACGCTGAGGTTCATGGACAACTCGAAGCAGTTCGGGGTGTTCGCCGAGCAGTCACCGCACTGGGACTGGCTGTCACGCCGTCGGCCGGCCCCTGGCACGCGCCCGCGGCTGCTGAACCTCTTCGGCTACACCGGCGCGGCCTCCCTCGTGGCCGCGAAGGCGGGATGGGCCGTCACGCACGTCGACGCCTCAAAACCGGCCGTGGCCTGGGGACGGCGCAACCAGGAACTCTCCGGCATGAACGAGGCGCCCATCCGCTGGATCGTCGAGGACGCGCCGACCTTCGTGCGGCGCGAGGTCAAGCGCGGCAACAAGTACGAGGCCGTGCTGCTGGACCCGCCGGCGTTCGGTCGCGGCCCGGGCGGGGAGTTCTGGAAGGTCGAACGCGACCTCGCACCCCTGCTCCGCGCCTGCCGCGACCTGCTCTCGCCCGAGGCGAGCTTCGTCATCCTGACCGTCTACACGATCGACGCCTCCTCGATCCTCTGCCGCAACCTGCTGGAGGACATGACGCGCGGGCTAGGAGGTTCGGTCGACATCGGAGAACTGGCGCTGCGACAGGACGCGGGCGGGAGACTGCTGCCACTCTCGCTCTGGGGCCGGTGGCAGGCGTAAGGAAGAAGGTCCGGCGGCGTTTAAGGTTCCAAACGGGCGCAGGGGCGTACTACTCTGGGCGCACGTGAGCCTGACTCCCGACCAAGACACCTTCCGCCGTCTCGCCCAGAGCCACGACCTGGTCCCCGTCTGCCTGGACATGATGGCGGACCTGGAGACCCCCGTCTCGGTCTACGCACGCCTTCGGGCCCTCGGCCCATCTTTCCTTTTCGAGTCGGTCACCGGCGGCGAGCACATCGGCCGCTACAGTTTCTGCGGCGCCGCCCCGGCCATGACCATGACCGCCTGGGAGGACCGGACGGAGATCACGCGGCGCGATGGGTCGCGGCGGACCATCCCGACGCCGGACGACCCGCTCGTCCTGGTCAAGGCCGAGCTGGCCGGCCTGCGGGCCGCCCAGGTTCCCGGCCTTCCGCCCTTCGTGGGCGGGATGGTGGGGATGATCGGATACGAGTACGTGCACCGCGTCGAGACGACCGTCCCGCGGCCAGCCGCCGACCCGACGCGCAGCCCGCTGCTGCACTTCATGCTGGTCGACCGCGTGGTGGCCTTCGACAACGCCCGGCAGACCCTCCGGCTCATCGTCAACGCGAGGATCGAGTCCCCGGACAAGGCCGACGAGGCCTGGCAGGCCGCCTGCAGGGAGCTGGAGTCCCTGCGCGCCGCCGTCACCGGCCCGTGTGCCGCGACCCCCGCCGAACTTCCGGCGGTAGCCGGATTCGCCGAAGGCAGGGGCAACGTCAGCCAAGAGGCCTTCGAGTCCTCGGTGCGCCGCGCGCAGGAGTACGTCCGGGCGGGTGACTGCGTGCAGGTCGTCCTCTCCCGGCGGACCGACGTGCCCTTCAAGGGCGGCTCGCTCGACCTCTACCGCGTGCTACGGCACGTGAACCCCTCCCCCTACATGTTCGCCCTCGAGACCGGTGCGGGCTTCGACATGGTGGGCGCCTCCCCGGAAGTGAACGTCCGGCTCACGGGCAGGCGCTGCGAGATCCGCCCCATCGCCGGCACGCGTCCCCGCGGCTCCGACGAGGCCGCCGACCGTCGCCTGGAGGCCGAGCTCCTCGCCGACCCGAAGGAGCGCTCCGAGCACCTCATGCTCGTCGACCTCGCGCGCAACGACCTCGGGCGGGTCTGCGTACCCGGCTCGGTGACCGTGCCCGACTACGCCGTGGTCGAGCGCTACTCCCACGTCATGCACATCGTGTCCCAGGTCGAGGGCGAGCTGGCCCCGGACCGCGACGCCTTCGACCTTTTCCGTGCGACCTTCCCCGCGGGCACGCTGTCCGGCGCGCCCAAGGTGCGGGCCATGCAGGTCATCTCCGAACTCGAGCGCGAACGCCGGGGCGCCTACGGCGGCGCCGTGGGCTACTTCGGCTTCGATGGCGGCCATGACTCCTGCATCGTCATCCGCACCGCCTCGCTCCGCGACGGCGTCGCCAGCGTGCAGGCCGGCGCCGGCATCGTGGCCGATTCGGTGCCGGCCTCCGAATACGAGGAGACGGTCAACAAGTCCAAGAGCGTCCTGCGAGCCCTCGGGCTGGCCTCCAGACTCCGCTCCTGAAGCCCGTGGCCAAGCGTCCCTCCAGGAAGCCCAAGGAGGCGGCGGCTGGGCGACGGATATCCCCGCCTGCGCCGGGCAACGCCGCCCCCGCGGAGGACGTGACCGAGCCCGGCCTGCCCTTCGATCAACTGTATCCGGAGGAACGCTCCCCGTTGCGCACCTACCTGGACCAGATCGGCAAGACCCCGCTGCTGACCCTGGAGGAGGAGACCACCCTCGCGCGCAAGGTGCTCAAGGGCGACGAGTCGGCCCGCCAGCGCATGATCCAGTCCAACCTCCGGCTGGTCGTGCGCATCGCCAAGGACTACGACGGCTTCGGGCTCCCGCTGATGGACCTGATCAGCGAGGGTAACCTAGGCCTCATCAAGGCCGTGGAACGCTTCGACCCCGACAAAGGCGGCAAGCTCAGCACCTACGCCGCCTGGTGGATCAAGCAGGCGATCAAGCGCGCGCTGGCTACCAGCGGCAAGACGATCCGGCTGCCGGTGCATATGGTGGACCGCATCTCGCAGATGCGCCGCTTGACGGCGCGGCTGGCCGCCGAGATCGGCCGCGAACCGCACAACGAGGAGATCGCCGAGGCGATGCAGATCCCGCTCTCCAAGGTCGTGCACATGAAGGCCGTCGCCAGTCGCGCCGCCTCGCTCGACCAGCCCGTGGGCGAGGAGGGGGACGCCACGCTCGGGGACCTCGTGAAGGATGAGAGCGAACGGACCCCTTTCGAGACCCTCCGCGGAAAGTCGGATTCGGGCGAACTTCTGGAGATGCTCTCCCACCTCGACGCACGCGAACGCGAGGTGCTCGTGCGGAGGTTCGGCCTGGACGGCGAGAGTCCCCTCACGCTCGAGGAGGTGGGGACCGCGTTCAAGCTGACCCGCGAGCGGGTCAGACAGCTTCAGCAGTCGGCCCTCATGCGGCTCCGGCGGATCATGACCGAACGCCAGAAACTCCTGTCGCCGGAGGACGTCCGACGCAACCGAATGGCCGAGGCCAGGTCGGAGGTGCTCAGGGAGTTCTTCCGCTCGAAGGGCTTCCGCCCAGATCAGCCTGACGACCGGCGTGGGCTGTGAGCGACTGAGGGCTCGAACGCCTGGCCTTCACAGGGGAAAGCAACAAAAAGGGCCCCGTTTCCGGGGCCCTTAGGTCAGCCTCTAATCCGAAGATTAGAAGTTGTAGCGGAGACCGACCACCGTCTGGGTGGGCTCGGCCTTGTAGTCGACGCGAGCGACGGTGACCTGAATCTGCTTAGTCACGCCGTAGGCGAGTTCGTAAGACCAAGCGGATTCGGCATAGTCGGTGGCCCCGGCGGCGAAAATGGGGGAAGTAAGCCCCTTGCTGAAGTCGGCGCCGCTCTCGGCGTATCCGACGGCGATTTCGAGACCGGGGAGGAATTCAGCGAGGGCGCGGCGAGCGGTGACGGTGTAGGTCGAGCTCTCCCACTGGGCCTGCTGGATGCCGACGGCGACATCGGTCGCGAAAGCGACGTTCTTAAAGACGTAGGCGACGCCGAGGGTGGGCTCGCTGCTGCCTTCGCCGGTGACGGCGGCACTCAGGAGAAGGTTGCCGCCGACTTGGAACTGCGCGGAGATCGCGTTGTTCTGGCTCGAACGGCAGACGTTCACCTGGTTGTAGGAGAGACCGGAAGCAGCCTGGGCGGAAGCCGCGGCGGCAAGGGTCGTGAGGGTGATGATCGGGAGGGTGTGCTTCATATATGTCTTTCTTTCAGAATAATCTGCTTTGAATTCAACCAAGAAAACAGCCGAGCGGCCCATCAGGCCGCTGGGCAAACAAAAAGGGCCCCGTTTCCGGGGCCCTTAGGTCAGCCTCTAATCCGAAGATTAGAAGTTGTAGCGGAGACCGACGACCGTCTGGGCGGGGTTCGCCTTGAAATCGACGCGGGCGAGGGTGACCTGGATCTGCTTAGTCACGGCGTAAGCCAACTCGTAGGACCAAGCGGACTCGGCCTGTTCGGAAGCACCAGCAAGGAAGATGTAGGTGTCGTTTCCGGTCGAGTAGGTGTCAGCGTAGCTGATGCCGGCTTCGAGACCAGGGATGATTTCGCCTAGGGCGCGACGGGCGGCGATGGTGTAGGCCGAACGCTCCCACTGGCCCTGCTGGATGCCGACGGCGACATCGGTCGCGAAGGCGACGTTCTTGAAGACGTAGGCGACGCCGAGGGTGGGCTCGCTCCAGCCATCGCCGGAGACGGCGGCACTCAGGAGAAGGTTGCCGCCGAGCTGGAACTGCGCGGAGACCGCGTTGACCTGGCTCGAACGGGTGACGTTCACCTGGTTGTAGGAGAGACCGGAAGCAGCCTGGGCGGAAGCCGCGGCAGCAAGGGTCGTGAGGGTGATGATCGGGAGGATGTGCTTCATAGGTTAGCGATGAGTTTTTAAGGCCCTCCCCAAGCGCAACACAAGTAAAAAATGCCTGCTCACAGTCGGACGGAATCGGGACTCAGGCATATCCCGCTGGGTAAACAAAAAGGGCCCCGCTGCCGGGGCCCTTAGGTCAGCCTCTAATCCGAAGATTAGAAGTTGTAGCGGAGACCGACGACCGTCTGGGCGGGCTGGGCCTTGAAATCGACGCGGGCGACGGTGACCTGGATCTGCTTAGTCACGCCGTAGGCGAGTTCGTAAGACCAAGCGGATTCGGCCCAGGAGGAAGCACCAGCAAGGAAGATGTAGGTGTCGTTTCCGGTCGAGTAGGTGTCAGCGTAGCTGATACCGGCTTCGAGACCGGGGAGGATTTCTCCCAGGGCGCGACGGGCGGCGATGGTGTAGGCCGAACGCTCCCACTGGCCCTGCTGGATGCCGACGGCGACATCGGTCGCGAAGGCGACGTTCTTGAAGACGTAGGCGACGCCGAGGGTGGGCTCGCTGCTAGCGGGCCAGTTATTCTGGCCGGAGACGGCGGCACTCAGGAGAAGGTTGCCGCCGATCTGGAACTGCGCGGAGACCGCGTTGTCCTGGCTCGAACGGGTGACGTTCACCTGGTTGTAGGAGAGACCGGAAGCAGCCTGGGCGGAAGCCGCGGCAGCAAGGGTCGTGAGGGTGATGATCGGGAGGATGTGCTTCATAGCGGGGCAAGTATTGGAACAGTACCGAAACAAAATCAAGCCCTTTCTGCACCATTCCCGATTCGGCCCCCTTTATTCACTTTTGTTCACAATAATCTGTGAATAGTCTTATTATCTAAGAGGCAAAGGCATAGGAAACTCACCAAGACCCAAACCAGGTTAACCCCAGTTATAAGACCAAAAACGCGTCTTAAAGGAAATTTTGGCGTTTTTCGGTCAATTAAGCCCATGCCTGCACAAAAAAACCCTCAAATCGAGGGTTTTTAAATAAAGCTCCCCAATGCCTTATTTTCGGCGGAACTTCGAATTGAACTTCTCGACGCGGCCGGCGGAGTCCACGAAGCGCTTCTCCCCGGTGTAGGCGGGGTGGGAGTCCATGGTGACCTCGCGGCGGATCACGAAGTGCTCCACGCCTTCGATGACCTTGGTCTCCTTGGACTTCATGGTCGAGCGGGTCGGGAACTCGCGCCCCGTGGAGACGTCCACGAAGACGACGGAATGGTAGTCGGGATGGCCTTCTTTCTTCATGACGGCGGATAGAGTCCGGATCAGCCCTGGCGCGCCTTGTAGCGCGGGTGGGTCTTGTTGATCACGTAGATGCGGCCCTTGCGACGCACGACCTGGCAGTTCGGGTGCCGCTTCTTGAGGGACTTGAGGGAGGAGGTGACTTTCATGGCAGGAAGCCGTGCGAAAACGGCAGGTCGGGCAACAAAGATGCGGCCAACAGCGGTGTCAACGGGATTTCCTTGGCTTGAGCGGGACGGCCTGCGCCCCAAGCATCGGGGGCATGCAGACAAGCGTCAGACCAGCCACCCGGGCGGACGCAGCGGCCATCAACCGCATCTACAACCATTACGTCCGGACGAGCACCTGCACCTGGCACCTGACCGAAGAAACCGAGGAGGGACGCCGCAAATGGCTCGAATCCCGGAGTCCGGACCACCCGGTCCTGGTGGCGGAGGCGGGGGGGGAGATCCTGGGCTGGGGCTCCCTCTCGGTGGACGACTCCCGGCAAGGCTGGGCCGGCACGGTGGAGGACTCGGTCTTCATCGATCACCGCCATCACGGCAAAGGTCTGGGCCGACAACTGCTTACCTTCTTGCTGGAGGCGGCCAAGGCGCGCGGCCACCGCGTGGTCGTCGCCCGCATCTCCGGAGAGCAGGAGGCCAGCCTCCGACTTCATGCCTCGCTGGGCTTCGTCATGGCTGGACGGCTGCAGGGAGTCGGTCGCAAACTCGGGCAGACTCTGGACTGCGTCTACATGCAGCGGAATCTGGGCTGACCCTCGCTCCTTGACACGGATGCCGGCCGCCGTTTGCTGAACCACCCGACTGACCGCTCAGGTGGTGGAATGGCAGACACGCTGGATTCAGGTTCCAGTGCCCATAAAGCGTAAGGGTTCAAGTCCCTTCCTGAGCACCAGTCGGGATGTCCGCCTGGGGGCCGTCCTCCGGGAGGTTGTTAGTGCCTTGGGCCTCGAAGCGCCCTAGCCTGCGGCCATGCCGGACCTCTCCGCACTGCCGGACCTGCTCCCCTGGCCTTTCCTGGTCTGCAACCGGGACGGGAAGATCCTGCATGCGAACCCGCTTTTCGAAAAGTCCCTAGGCCGGCCGATCCGGCCCCGCGCGCGCATCGACGACATCTTCCTCGAGATGGACAACGGCAGGCCGGCGTCGTCCCTGTTCTTCTCCGCCGCGCGCTGGTCCTCATGGAGCGGCCTGCTCGAGCTGCGCCCGCTCGCGGGAGAAGGCCCGCTGCGGGCGGCCAAGGTCATCCTGCTTCCGGACCCCCGCTACGCCCAGCAGGTCTGGGTGCTGCTCGCCGACGACGCCGTAGTCGACGGGCAGCCGCTCCTCACGCCGCGGTCGGGCATGAGCCTGGCCCGTACGCTCATCGAGAACTCCCCCGACTTCATCATCTTCCGCGACCTGGACGGACGCATCCTGCAGACCAGCCGGAGCCTCGACGAGTTCCTCGCCCTGCCCTACCACGGGAATGTCGCCGACCTCCGGCTCGCCGACATCCTCTCGTCCGACACGGCGGCCGAGTTCGCCAGGTTCGACGAGGAAGTGAAGCGCACAGGAAGGAAGGTGCTGCAGGCGGTCACCCACTTCGCCGCCGCCAACGGCAATTCGCGCCTGGTGCGCGTGGCGCACGAGCTCACCAAGGGCGGCGCCGGGCTGCCCCCCGGCCTGCTGACCTTCGCGGTCAACATCACGGAAGCGGTCGACGAGCACAACCGGTTGCGCATCGCGCTGGAACGTGCCGAGCAGTTCGCCGCCGCCCGCTGGCAGTTCGTGGCCAACGTCACGCACGAGATCCGCAACCCGCTCAACGCCATCCATGGATTGTGCGAGGCCGCCCTCTCCGAGCCCGGCTCGCCGGGCGCGGAGACTTTCCGCCGCATCCTGCGGAGCGTCGCCGAACTGGAGGACACGGTACGCGACGTGCTGGACTTCTCCCGCCTGGACCACGGCGGAGTCACGGTGGACCGTGCGTCCTTCAACCCCGTCCGGGCCCTGGAGGAGGTCGCGGCCCAGTTCCACCGGCAAGCGGCCCGCAAGGGTGTCGCGGTGCAGGGGCTGTGCGACGCCGCCTGCCCGCACGCGGTGCTCGGAGATGCGGTGAAGTTCCGTCGGGTCGTCGCGAACCTCATCGGCAACGCGGTCAAGTTCACCGCCAGAGGCCACGTCGTCGCCCGGCTGGCCTTCAGCCCCCGCGGAGACCGGCTGCAGGCCACGCTCACGGTGGAGGACACGGGCGTCGGCATCCCGGAGGACCGGCTGGAGAGCATCTTCGAGCCGTTCACGCAGGCGGACTCGACCACGACCCGCCGTTTCGGCGGCACGGGACTCGGGCTCACCATCGTCCGAAGCCTCGTGCAGGCGATGGACGGGTTCGTGAAGGTGACCAGCCGGCCGGGCGTCGGCAGCCTTTTCACCGCCACGATGCTGGTCGATCCGGATCCGGAACGCCCGGCGCGGGCGGCCCCGGCCCTCGGCGGCCGCCGAATCCTGCTCGCGGGCGGTCCGCCCGAGACGCGCGGCTGGCTGTGCGACACGCTCACGGCCTGGGGCGCCTCCTGCGTCGCGACGGAGGACGGAGCCCAGGCGGAGACGCTCTGGCGCGAGGCCGGCCGAACCGGGGTGCCATTCGACCTCGTCATGATCGACATACCGGAGGACCTGCACGCCCACCTCCCCGAACTTCCGGCCGACCGCACGACCTTCCTCGCCTCGCCGGACGCGGGGTTGAGGGGCAGGGATTTCATCGCCAAGCCGCTCGGACTCTCGGCCCTTTGGGCCAAGTTCGCCGGCGGCCCGGCCGCTGACGAGGAGGAGGCCGCCGCCGGCCGCAAGTTCCTGCGCCGACTAAGGGTGCTCCTCGCCGAGGACAACGAGGTGAACCGGGAGGTCGCCGAGGCCCGCCTGCGCAAGGCGGGGCACCGCGTCACCGCCGTGGCCGACGGCGCACGGGCGGTCGAGGCCTGGCGCACGGGGTTCTTCGACGTCGCGGTGCTCGACATCCAGATGCCGGTCATGGACGGGCTCGCCGCCGCGGAGGCCATCCGGCGGGAGGAGGCCGCCTCGGGCCGCAGGCCCGTCGGACTGGTCGCGATGACGGCCATGACGCAGGAGGACGACCGGGCTCGCTGCGAGGCGGCGGGATTCGATGCCCACCTCTCGAAGCCGGTCAGGGGGGCGGAGCTGCTCGAGAAGATCGCCGTCCTGGGCGAACGCCAGCCGCCCGCGCCCGACGACGAGTTCTCCGACGCGATGGCCGCCGCCGACGCAGAGTCGGCCGAGGACCTCCGGGCCGCGGGCCGCGCCTTCCTGCGGCACGCCGACGCCATGATCCTGCGCATCCAGGAGGCCGCGCAAGAAAAGGACCGGCCGGCGCTCTCTCGTGAGGCGCACGGGGTCAAGGGCATGCTCTCCCTGATGGCCTGCGGCGCCCTCGCGAAAGTCGCGGGCGGACTGGAACAGCAGCCGGTCGGGCCCGGATCGGACGAGGCGGTCGAGGCTCTCATCCGCGGCTTGCGCAGACTCCGGGACCGCCTAGTGTCGGAGACGCCCCCGACGCCGCATGGCCCGACCGAAGATCAAGCCCGAGGTTAGTACGGAGAACTCCGCCAAGGCCGAACGGCGCTGGAACGTCATCGTGCGCAACGACCCGGTGAACTTCATGGGCTACGTCGTCGTGGCCTTCGTCAACGTGCTGCGCATCCCGCACGACGCCGCGAAGCAGCTGATGCGGCTCATTCACGAGGAAGGGCGCGCCACTGTCTGGACCGGCGGCCGCGAACGCGCGGAGATGCTCGCGCTCGAGCTCCAGCAGTGGCACCTCGACGCGCGCCTCGAGCCGGATGCCTGAGATCAGGCTCACCATGACGCGGGAGGCCCGCACGGTCCTGTCCGACCTGCTGCGGCTCATAGCCCCCGCCGCCTCGCGCGTCGCCGTGCGCCGCGCCCGCGTGCCGGACGAGGACGCCGACGTGGCGAGCTACTGGACCTCGGCGCTCGAGGAGCACGCCTCCGAGGAGGCCCGCCTCCTCGCCTCGGCCTTCGCCGGCGCACAGGGCGATCCAGCGGTCATCATGCTCCGGTCCGAGGCCCAGGCCCTCGCCTTCCTCCGAGCGGTCTCCTCCGTGCGCCTCGCGCTCCGCGAACTCGTGTTCTCCGACATCCCCGACTCACGTCTGGAGGCCTCCGAGGAGCTCGACGACGAGTCCCTGCCCTCGGAGAAGCGGCACGCCATCGCATGCTACGCCTGCTTCGGGCTGCTGCAGCAGTCGCTCGTGGCCCAGCTCAGCCCCGAAAGTCTCGACTGACCAGAAATCGGTTGAAGGAAGCCCCTCGCGCGAGCAACAAAGAGTCGTGCTCAAGGGCCTGCTCGGATTCTTCGCCGACCTCCTCCAGCTCCTCCGCCGGGCTGCGGGCATGCCCCGTCCCGCCACGTTCCCCGTCGTCGGCGTGATCCGGTCCAGCGACGCGCCGTCCCTGCGCGCCGACGTCGTGGCCGGCCTCAGCGTGGCCCTGCTCGCCTTCCCGATGTCGATGGCCTTCGCGATGAAGGCCGGCCTACCGGTCTGGTGCGGGCTGGTCGGGTGCGGCGTCGCGGCGTTCGTCGCCCCGCTCTTCTCCGGCTCGGCGAACCTCTCGGCGGGCCCCACCAACGCGTCCGCCGCCCTGCTGCTCGGCTCCTTCGCGGCCCCCGTAGCCCTCTCGCCCGAACTGAGGGCCGCCGCCCTGCCCACGCTCCTCCTGATGACCGGGCTGTTCCTCCTGCTCGCCTCGTGGCTCAGGCTGGGCGGCTTCGCCGACTTCGTCCCGCGCACGGTCATCTCGGCCTACGTCGCCGCCGCCGCGCTCCGGGTCATCGCGATGCAGCTGCCGGCCGCGGTCGGCCTGCAGAGCGAGTTCTCCGACGACACCCTGCCCGAAGTCGTGTGGACCATCCTTGTCTCGGCCCGCAAGCTGGCCCTGGGGGTGGATCTCTGGCTCGCCGTCCTGACGGCCGCCGCCTATCTGGCGTTCCGTCGCCGACACGGCGCCGGCAAGGCCATCCTCGTCGCGGTGACGGTCGCCACGATCTTCGCGGCGCTCGGACAGAACGTGGCCGCCAACCAGGGGTCGCACGGCGACCTCGTCCACTACGTGGGGGCGGCGGCCCAGGGCCCCCTGCTGCGCACGCCCGATCTCTCCCTGCGCACTTTCTCCACGCTCTTCTCGCCCGCCCTCGCCCTCGCCGTGCTGGTGATCATCGAGGGTACGGCCAACGCGCGCGCCTCCGCGCTCCGCACCGGGCGCGCCTCCGACCTCCATCAGGAGACCTACGGGCTGGCCATGGCCAACCTCGCCTGCGCCTTCACCGGCGGCATGGCGGCCTCGGGCTCAATCACCCGCTCCGCGCTCAACGTCGCCAGCGGCGCCCGGACGGCGCTCGCCTCGGTCTTCTGCGGCGCCGCCGTGCTGGGCGTGGCGCTGCTCGCGGGCAAATGGGTCGGGCTGGTGCCCCTCTCCAGCCTGGCCGCCCTCGTCATCATCGCCGAGGTGGAGCTGGCCAACCTCGCGGTGGTACGGATCATCCTGCAGTCCGGCCGACAGGACCGCGCCGTCTTCCTCGCGACCTTCGCGACGGCGCTGGTCGCGCCGCTCGACGTGGCCATCTTCTTCGGCACGGCCGTGGCCATCGCCTTCTACCTGAAGCAGACCTCCCGTCCGGACGTGGTGGAGTACGACTTCGGCGAGACGGGCGAACTCCGTGAACGTCCCGCGGGACGCGCCTCCACGGGGATCTCCGTCCTGCACGTCGAGGGAAGCCTGCACTTCGGGGCGACGCAGGCCTTCCACGACCACCTCCGCCGCGCCTCGGCCGACCCCAACCTCAAGGTGATGGTCGTGAAGTTCCGCGAGGCGCTCCATCTCGACGCCAACGGCGTGCTGCTGCTGCGGGACCTGGCGGAGACGCTGCGGCAGGCGGGGCGGCATCTCATCCTCTGCGAGGCCAAGCCCGAGACGATGGCCATCTTCGTCAACGCGGGGCTCGTGGAGCAGATCGGCGCCGAGAACGTCATCCCTTGGGACGCATCCAACCCCACCGCGGCCCTGGCCCGGGCGGTGCGTCGAGCCAAGGCGCTCGCGGGGGGCGGAGAAGCGGTCCTCCGGGTCGTGACCGCCCCGCATCCGGAACTGCCGCGACCGGCCTCGGCCTCCGCCGACGACTGGCAGATCTGAACCCGTCCCCGGGCGATCCCGACTTAATCGGCGGGTTTTGAATTCGGGCTTGAAGACCGGCCCTCCGCCCACCCTTTTGATGCCTTCGGAACGACTTTCCTGACATGAGCCAATACAGCGAAATCCAGAAACTCCTCGGCGCCGACGCCGAGAACCTCCTCGGGTTCAAGAACCCCAAGATCTCCAAGGAGCAGATCCACCAGCCCCGCGCGGACTGGGTCGACTACGCCTTTGCGCCGTCCGACCGCAGCAACCGGGTCCTGGCCAACCTGCAGCGTCTCTACGGCTCGGGCCGCCTCGCCAACACGGGCTACGTCTCCATCCTCCCGGTCGACCAGGGCATCGAGCACTCCGCCGGCGCCTCCTTCGCCAAGAACCCGATCTACTTCGACGGCGAGAACATCGTGAAGCTCGCCATCGAGGGCGGCTGCAACGCGGTCTGCTCCACCTTCGGCGTCCTCAGCAGCGTCTCCCGTCGCTACGCGCACAAGATCCCGTTCATGGTGAAGATCAACCACAACCAGCTCCTCACCTACCCCAACGTGGGCGACCAGGTGATGTACGGCACCCTGAAGCAGGCCGCCGACATGGGCTGCGCCGCGGTCGGCGCGACGATCTACTTCGGCTCGGCCGAGTCGAACCGCCAGATCATCGAGGTCTCGCAGGCCTTCGCGATGGCCCACGAGCTGGGCATGGCCACGGTGCTCTGGTGCTACACCCGCAACAGCGCCTTCAAGAAGGACAAGGACTACCACGTGTCCGCCGACCTCACCGGCCAGGCCAACCATCTCGGCGTGACCATCTGCGCCGACATCATCAAGCAGAAGCTCCCCGAGAACAACGGCGGCTACCTCGCAATCCAGCAGACCGAGTCCTCCTACGGCAAGATCGACAAGCGCATGTACAGCGACCTGTCCTCCGACCACCCGATCGACCTGACCCGCTACCAGGTGGCGAACTGCTACATGGGCCGGATCGGCCTGATCAACTCGGGCGGCCCCTCGGGCTCCAACGACTTCGCCGAGGCCGTCAAGACGGCGGTCATCAACAAGCGCGCCGGCGGCCAGGGACTGATCTCGGGACGCAAGGCCTTCCAGCGTCCGATCGCCGAAGGCGCCAAGCTGCTCCACACGATCCAGGACGTCTACCTGGCCAAGGAAGTCACGGTCGCCTGAAGCGGCCGAACACCTCCGAACGAAGCCCCGGGCCTCCCGGGGCTTCTTTATGGCGCCTCGGAACGGCGGTCGGCGTCTGTTACCTTGCCCTGCCCACAAACCGGTCCCATCCTCCCGACATGCCCCTGCCCAAAGGCTTCCGTGAATGGCTCGCCAAGGAATCGGAAGGGTGGTCGGTCGACGGCCTAATCTCGCCCGACCAGCGCGATCGCATCCTCGGCCGCTATCCCGAGGAGGAGACATCCACGGGCCGGATGGCCTTCGTGCTCCGCGCGTTCGGGGTGCTGCTCTTCGGCGCGGCGGTGATGCTCGTGGTCGGGCACAACTGGGCCGACCTCCCGCGCGGCGGGAAATTGGCCACGGTGGTCGCCGGCGTGGCGCTGCTCCAGGGCGTCGGTCTCTGGTACACGTTCAACGCCCGGCGCACGGGCTCGGTCCTCGGCCACCTTGCGGGCTGCCTGATGTTCGGGGCGGGCATCGCGCTCGTCGGGCAGACCTACCACATGGATGCGCACAGTCCGGACGCGTTGCTGGCTTGGTGCCTCGGCACCCTGCCCTTCGCGCTCGTGCTGGAGTCGGCGCTGCTCCATGTGGCGACGCTGGCCCTCGCCGCGACCTGGATCCTGATGGAGCAGCACGGCGGCTGGAGCGGCGTCACGGGGTATGACAACTGGACACGGATTGCCTACCTGATCCTCCTGCTTCCGTCCGCCGCGGCCGCATACCGCGGCAGGATGCCCATCATCGCCGGCGCGGTGGCCTGGGCCCTCATCCCGTGCTGGCTCTTTTTCCCATGGTCAGTCGCCGGCGCCGCGCTTCCGCTGGCCCTGAGCGCGCTTCACCCCTCAGGCAGCCCCTACGCACGCGGCTTCCGCTTCATCGGCGCCCTCGGGGTCACCGGCGTCACGCTCTATGTCGGCATGCTCTCGCGCGGCAACGTGGGCACCAGACTCGGTCTTTTCGAAGACCCGGTCCTGCTCGCCCTCGGCGTGATCGCGGCGGGATGGGCCCTGGGCGTGGGCATCAGGGACAAGGACGCGTCCCGCACCTGGCCCGCGATGATCGCGCTCGGGACGCTAGCGCTCGGAATCCCCCGTGAGGTGGAGATGCGGTCGGAGCTGGTTCACGCCGTCCTCAAGGCCGCCGCCAACCTGCTCACGATCGCGACCGCGGTCTGGCTGGTGCGCACGGGGCTCGGCGAAGGACGGCTCCGCCCCTACGTGTACGGCTCGTTGGTCTTCCTGGCCTGGCTGACCGCCCGCTACGTCAACATCGCCGAGGATTTCGGGATGCTCGGCACGGCCGGCTTCTTCGCGACGATCGGCGTGATCCTCTTCGGCCTCGCCCGGGTCTGGAAGTCTCAGAAGGACGGCTCCGGCGCCGTCGTCACCACGGATTGGAGCCCGACGTGGCTCGAGCGCCCCTTCGCGTTCCTCTCCGCGAAGGCCCGCCCGATCGCGCTCGTCTGCGCGCTGCTCCAGGCAGGCGGGCTGCTCTGGATGGCCTGGCACCACGGGCGGCCGGCCGAGACGGGCGAACGCTTCCTGCTGCGCTGCCGCGCGCTCGATCCGCGCGACCTCATGAAGGGCGACTACGTCATCCTGGGCTACGAGTTCTCCAACCCGACGCAGGACGACATCTCCCGGCTCAACAATGAGTGGTCGGCCCTGAACGGCGGCGAGAGCGGCACCAGCAATCAAGTGCCCTACTGGAACCTGCCCGACGACACCGAGGTCTTCCTGCCGCTGAAGGTCGACGCCAAGGGCGTCGCCGGCGCTGGCGCCCCCACGCTGAATCGTCCCGCCTCCGGACCTTACCTGCGCGGTCATGCGGGCAGCCGGAGATTCGGCCTCGTACGATTCGGCATCGAGGCCTTCTACGTCGAGGAGGGCAAGGGCAAGGAATGGGAGAAGCTCCGCAACGAGGGGCGGCTCGTCGCCGAGATCGGCGTCCTGCCGGACGGACGCGCGGGCCTGGTCGGCCTGCGCAAGGCGGACGCAAGCATGGTCGAGGCGGAGCCGTTCCACCGGCTCGAGCAGCACTTCTACTCCGGCAGGCAGAATTACTGGGGCTACTGCCAGGTCGTGAGCACGAAGAAGGAATTCGACCAGACGCTCAGCCCCGCGCGCGTTTCAGGCCCGCCCCCGCGCATGCCCGACTTCTCCAAGGAGGTCGTGGCGATACTCACGGAGCCGGAGACCGACCACGAGGTGAAGCTGGACGTGAAGTCGGTCGAACGTTTCGGCAGATCCCTGATGATCCGCTACCGGATCACGCGCGGCGCCAAGATGACTCACAGGGCCAGACCGATGGAGGCCGTGATCGTCACGCGCGGCGAAGCCACCGAGGTCATCTTCACGGAGGAAGGCGGCGAAGGCCGGGTGCACCGGATGCCGCTGCGCTGAAGGCGCCCTAGGTCACCTGGCGGGCGGGACGAGGTCGGCCTGCATGAGCATCGGTCGGCCCGCCTCACCGCGCAAGCCCTTCACCTGCTCCGGCTTCACCGCCGGAGCGGAATTGCCGAAGCTGTTGCGGACATAGGTCAGCACGGCGGCGATCTGCTCGTCGGTCTGATGCGCCTGCGCCGGCATCGGGACGGGCAGGACGTAATTCTTGCCGGACACCTGGAGGGGACCGGTCAGCCCACGGAGCTGGATGCGGATGAGGTTCTCGACGGGGCCGTTGACCCAGTCGGATTTCGCCAAGGGCGGCGCGATGACGGTGCCTTCGCCATTGGGACCATGGCAGGCCATGCAGGTGGCGAACTGCTGCCTGCCCAGCGCCATCACGGCGGGGTCGACACCGGCGACGGCCGCGGCGGCCACGGGCTTGATGGTCGCGATGTCGAGCGGCTTGGGCTCGACGGGCTTGGCCTTCTTGGGGGCCTTGTCGAGGGTCGCGAGCCAGGCGACGATGTCACGGACTTCGTTCAAGGCGAGGGCGTCCATCGCCGGCATGCCGGAGACGGGCGCGCTCATGGCCTTGATATCCTTGCGATTCACGCGCCAGCGATTGCCCGCGACGTCGACGTCGACGTGCTCCTTCTCCTCCTTGATGAGGGTGCCGACCAAGGCGCCGCCGTTGGCGAGGTCGAGGGTGACGGTGCCGTAACCGGAGACGACGACGGCGCCGGCGTTGACGACAGACTCCAGGAGGTAGCGGCGGTCACCGCGCTTGGCCACGCCAGTCAGGTTCGGACCGGCTTCGCCGCCGGCGGCATGAGCGTCGTCGGAGGCGCGGTGACAGCGCAGGCACTGCCCGGCCGGCAGGGCGGTGAAGAGCGCGAAGCCGTTGACGGGGTCGCCGCCTTCCAGCGCGGGCAGCCATCGGGCAAGCTTGTCGACGCCGCCGGCGATGGCCTTCTGCGTGGCGGCGAGGGCCTCCTTGACGGGGGCTTCGGGACGCTGCGCGGCGGCCTCGAGGAGTTCGATCGCGGCCGGCGAGACGCCCTTGGACTGCTCGAGCGCCTTGAGGTTTTCGATGAAGAGCGTGTCGACGCCGGGAGCGTTCAGCTTGGCGAGGGCCTTCCAGGCGCCCTGACGACGGGCGGCGGAACCGCCCTTGGCCGACTGGGAGAGCTCGACGAGACCCTGGGAGGGATTCAGATGGGCCAGCGCGCCGAGGGCGACCATGGCGACTTCGTCCTGCTTGTCCTTGGCGTACTTGCCGGCGACTTCGGCGAGGTCGGCCGGCTTGCGCCCGAGCCACAGCTCAAGGGCCTTGGCGCGGGCCGAACCGGTGAGCTTGGCGTTGCCGACCAGGCCGGCGAGGAGTTCGTCGGAGAGCGAGGCGACCTCGAGCTTATAACGCTCCACGAGTTCGAGGGAGGCGCGGAGGATGTCCGAATCGCCCTTCAGCAGCACCGGGAGCGCGGCGCTCAGGCTGGCCCGGAGCTCCTTGGCATCGCGGGGCGGCAGCGGGGCCCAATGACCGGTCGACTGGTCGACAGGATACGGATCGGTCCAGAGGGTCAGGAGACGCAGCGCCTCGGCGCGGGCCTCGGCAGGAAGCTTCTCGTCGGCGGCGATGGCCACCACGCGGGCGGCGTTCGCTTCGCCGCCGAGACGGAAGGCGCTGTGCGTCAGGCGACGAAGCATGAAGACCGTCCATTCGCGGGCGCCGAGGTCGTCGATGAGGGCGGCGACGGCCGGACGACCGGCCTCGAGCGCGAGGTCATGCACGGCGCGGATGGCCTCGTCGGCGACGAGCGTCGACTTATCCTTCACGAAGCGGACGACGGAGGCGTCCAGGCGACGACGAAGCGCGATGACCGCGGCGAGACGCACGGAGGCGCTGCCGTCCTTGGCCACGGCGTCGAACGAGGCGGCATCCTTGCAGAGGTGGTCGATGGCGAAGGAGCCGGCGTGGCGGAGCACGGGATCGGCGTCGGCGTTCTCCCTGAGCATCGCGAGCACCTCCGGCAGATTCTTGTCGGCGCCGAGGCGGGCCGCGGCGATGGCGGCGAAGGCGCGCACGCGGGGCGAGGGATCAAGGATCAGCTTGGCGAGGGGGAGGTCGTTGCCCTTCAGCGGGGCTTCTTCCAGTGCGCGGACGGCCTGGGCGCGGACTTCGGCGTCGGCATGGGCGAGCAGGGGGACGAGTCGACGGGCGGCCGCAGCGCGGTCAGCGAGGGGTGCGACCGGCGTCGCGCCGGTCCAGGCGGCGCCTGGGGCGATGGCGGCGCCGCGGCGGGCGAGGATGCCGAGACCCCAGATGCCGTGGACCCGTTCCAGCGGGTGCACGGACTTCGTGGCGGCCTCGAAGCGGTCGGCGGCATCCGGACGGCGGGTGAGTTCGAGCTGGGCGCGCAGGCGGACGCGCTGATCGGCGTGTCCAAGCAGCGCGGCGAGGTCGGCCGAGGAGGCCTTGGAGATGCCGCCGTTGATGAGCGCGGCGACCGGGGCGACGGCGTCGGGCTTCATCATGTTGCCGGCCTCGAGGGTCACGAGACGGCCGGCCTCATGGGATTCCCATCCGGTGATGAAGTCGGAGACCACCAGGCGGCCCTTCCAGTCGTACTCGACGTCGGTCGCGGCCACGCCCCAGAGCAGCTGATGCGATTCGGTCATCTTCATGCCGGCGCCAGCGGGCTCCATCTTGAAGGACCAGATGCCGGAAGCGCCCGCGGAACCGCGGTAATCGCAGATGTGGAAGTGCCGGGCTTCCGACTCAAGGAAACCGGCGCCGGGATGGTAGGTCAGGCCGGAAGGCCCGGAGCTGATGTAGGCGGCGGGCGGAATGATGAAGGCGGGCTGGACCGGGTTCTGCAGCTCCCAGACCTTCTCGGTCATCCAGCGGGAGAGCGGGCGCTGCTCGAGGCCGATCGAGCGGTGGAAGGTGTGCATGGCCTGGTGCTCCATCTCCCAGCCGGAGTCGGCGCCCTCGACGACGTAGACGACGCGGGCTGCGTCGCCCTGGTCGGAGTTGTTGTCGACGGAGAACGCGTTGCCGAAGTCGTCGAAGGCGATCTCCTTCGGGTTGCGCAGGCCGAAGTGGAAGACTTCGAAGTTCGTTCCGTCGGGTTCGAAACGGAAGACCGCCCCGCGGTTACGGGAGTCGTACTTCTTCCCCTCCTTGGTCGTGAGGTTGAAGCCGCGGTCGCCGATCGTCCCCCAGACGCGGCCGTCGGGACCGATGGCGAAGCCGTTCATGTCGTGGCCGGAAAGCGAGATGCGCACGCCGAAGCCGTCCTCGATGACCTTGCGCTGCTTCTCGACGCCGTCCTGCTTGGCGTCCTGCAGCATCCAGAGCTTCGGGATGCAGGCGAAGTAGACCGTGTCGTCCCAGGCCATCACGCCCGCGCCGGTGCCGTCGAGGACGTCGTTGAAGCCGCCGGCGAAGATCCTGTTGGTCGTGAAGGTGCCGTCGGCCTGCTCGCCTCCGACGTGGCGGATGAGCTCGGACTTGGCGGTCATCCATTCGTGCGAGCGCTTGGCCTCCCACTTCTTGTGCAGGGCAAGCCGATCGGCGGTGGTGGCCGCGGCGAGGTCGTCATGGTACCAGTAGAGATGGTTGCGGTCGTCTTCGACGCCGAAACGGAAGCGATGCGTCTCGGCGACGTAGACGGACCCGTCGTTGGCGAAGCCGATCGCGGTGGGCGAGGTCACGCCGGTGACCTTGCGGTCGGCGGAGACCTTGAAGGTGGCGCCGGGGACGAGCGCGGCGCTGCCTTCGCCGGGCACGCGGACGAGGTTGGAATCGGCCTTGGGCTTGGGCCGGCCGCCCTTGGCGAAGTTCGGCTTGGCGTCGGACGAGAAGACGAAGTGGTCGGCGGCGATGATGCCCCAGGCGCCGACGTGCGTGTCGACGATCCGGATGACGGCCTTCTGGCCCTTGAACTCGGAGATGTCCCAGACGGTCTCCCGCAGGGTGAGGTCGTTGGCGCCCGTGGCCTCGCGCACGACCTTCCCGCCGACCAGCAGCTGGACCGCCGTCTGGCCGGGGTGGTTGCCGCCGGCGATGAGGAAGCCTAGCTTGGGGTGGAAGAGCTTGATCTCCGGGGAGGTCAAGGTGCCCGTCGAGGCGTCGCCGCGATGCCCCGAGCAGACGAGCGCATTGCCGCCGTAATTGCGGAACTCGCCGTTGACGCCGTCCAGCTTGCCGGCGACCGGGGCCAGGCCGAAGCCGGTGCCGGTGGTCTGCCAGCTGTCGAATCCGTCGCCCTCGAAGGCCTCGATGACCTTGGTCTCCGCGCCCAGAGGCAGGGCGAGAAGCACGACGTACAGGATGGGCAGCAGGAGACGCATGGAGAAAAGGTGTGTCCCCAGAGCGAAAGGATAGTTCCGTCGAGGTCGAGAGCGGGCTGACGGAATCAGGCCGGACGGACCCCGTGCAGGACCTGGAACTTGAAACCGTAGTGGGCCGGATGGGTCAGGGTCCGGAGGGCACCGAGCGCCTCCGGACCGCCCATGGCTGCCAGACGCTCCATGGCCCGGCCGGCCTTCAGGACGAAAAAAGCCTCCTGCCGGTCGACCTTCACTTCCGAGAACCCAGCCGTCCGCATCACCGGTTCCAGCCGATCCCAGAGGACGTGCGACGTGAGGTCCTGCGATCCCAGTCCCTCAAGGATCTCTCCCGACATGCGGTGGCGCCGGTAGGCGCGCGCGGTGCCGGCGGGGGAGGATTCAAGGCACTGCGCCACGGTCCGTCCATAATCCAGGAAGATCGCGGCTCCGCGCCAGCCGCCGGCGAGCAGGGAACGGAGCAGCCCTTCCGCCTCGAGCGGGGCGTCCAGCAGCCATCCTTCCTCCGCCGCAGGGAGGGATGCGATGAAGTCGGCCGAGGCGGGGCCGGAGGGCGCGGCGAGAGGGACGACGGAGAGCGCCGCCCCGTCGGTGCGCACGCCGAGCTCGACCCAGCGGCCGCCGGTGCGGAGGTAGCGATGGAATGGCTGCGCATCGAGCAGCTCGTTGGCCACCAGCACGGCGCGGGCGGGCATCGTGACGGGTTCGCCCAGACGGAAGGTGAGGTGCGCAGCGAAGCGCGAAGCGACGGAGGCGAAATGGGCCTGGCCCGGCTCGGCGCCCACCTCGACCAGCGCATGCCCGGACAGGTCGCCCACCAGCGACTCGGCCGCCGCGGCGACCAGTTCGCCGAACACCGGGCCGACCTCGGCGGCCGTAGTGAAGTCCGAGTCGGCCCGACGCCCCACCCGCCGGCGCGCGTCGGCGTAATAGCCGAGACTGGGGGCGTAGAGGGCGGCGCGTACCAGCTCGGAGAAAGGGACGACGCCGTCGCGGGACCCGCGCCTGAGCAGGTCGACGATGGCGGCGTGCCTCCCTGCGTCGTCCATGGGCCACAGCGTGGGGGCGCCGGACCCAGCCGCCAGACGAAAGAGGGGTTGAGCGCAGGGCCGTTTCGGACTCACTGGGCACGTGATCCTCGCCGTCGAAAGCTCCTGCGACGAATCCGCGCTGGCGACCTTCGATCCGGCGCGCGGGATCGTGCGCGAGACGGTGAGCTCGCAGGCGGCGGCCCACGAGAAGCACGGGGGCGTCGTGCCCGACCTGGCCAGCAGGATGCATCTGTCGGCCCTTCCCGTCCTGCTCCGGGAGTTCAAGGACCAGCTGCCCGACGTCTCACGGATCGCGGTCACGCGCGGGCCGGGCCTGCTGCCCTGCCTGTCGCTCGGCCTCGCCTTCGCGCGGGCGCTCTCCCTGTCGACCGGTCGCCCGCTCACCGGAGTCAACCATCTGCGGGCCCACGTCCATTCGCCGTTCATGGTCCTGCATGCGTCCGCGCCGGCGGCCTTCGCCGCCGCCCGCGCCGCGCTGCTCCCGCACCTCGCCCTCGTGGCATCCGGAGGCAACAGCCTGCTCGTGGAGCTGGGCGATGACCTGAGCATGCGGGTCGTGGCGCGCACGGTGGACGACGCCGCCGGCGAGGCCTTCGACAAAGGGGCCAAGCTGCTCGGCCTGCCCTACCCCGGCGGCGCCCTGATCGAGCGGCTCGCCGCGGAAGGCGACCCCGCCCGTCATCGTTTTCCCAGGGGCATCCCCGGGAAGGCCGACCTGCGCATGAGCTTCTCCGGCCTGAAGACCGCCCTGCGCTACCAGCTGGAGAAACTTTCCGACGAAGAGCTGCGGCGCGAACTGCCTCACATCTGCGCCGGCTATCAGCTCGCGATCGTCGAGCAGCTCGCGGCCAAGACCGCGGCCGCGCTCGGCACGGGCCGCCATCGGTCGGTCGGGCTTTCCGGCGGGGTAGCCAACAACGCGGCCGTCCGCCGCGCGATGGAACAGACCGCCCGCGCGCGAGGCGTCCCGCTCCTGGCCGCCGAACCGCGGCACTGCGGAGACAACGCGGCCATGATCGCCTTCGCGGCCTGGGCGGACGTAGGACTGCCGGAGGCGGAGGCGGTGACGCCGGAGGCCCAGCTGGCGGTCGGGTCCGTCTAGGCGTGGCGTTTCACCAGGTCGGTGAACTCCCGGAAGGCGGGATGCTCCGCGCCGGCCAGCATGGAATAGAACACCGTCTCCACCGGTAGCACCGCCGCGCCGGCGGCGCGCAGGGCATCGAAGCAGGCCGCCTGATCGCCGGGCCGGCGGGCCGTGACGGCGTCCGCGAGCACCGTCACGCCCAGCCCATGCCTGAGCCCGTCCAACGCCGACTGATGCACGCAGACAGGGCCCTCCAGACCGGCGATGATCAGGTGCTCCGCCCCGGACTGCTGCAGACGTTCGGGCAAACCGGAGGCGCCGAAGGCCGAGAAGGCCGTCTTTGCAAAGACGGCGGCCCCCTCGCCGGCTTCGAGCAGCAGGTCCGGATGGGTGCCCCCTAACTTGGCGGGGGCCTGCTCCGTGAAAAGCACGGGCAGGCCGAGGAGCCGCGCAGCCGACACCGCCAGGCGGCAGCGCGCCAAGAACGGTCCGGAGTCGGTCATCGCCCGCATGAACACGGGCTGGACGTCGACGACCGCGAGGACGATTCCTTCAGGAGAGGCCATGGTCGCAGATTGATGCCGGCCGGGGCGCCGTCAGCCGCAAAGGGAAAGGGGTTGCTCCGGGCGGCGACGAAGTGCCATCTTGGAGGCATGGAATGGCAGGTACGACCCATCGCCCGACAGTGCGCCGCCAGCGGCAAGGAGCTACGCCCCGGCGACATGGTGACGTGCGTGGTGCACAAGCCCCTCGGCGGCATGATCGAGCGGGCCGACGTACTCATGGAGCACGCGGCCGCTTATCAGCCCCCCGGACTGCTGCTGGGCAGATGGACGCGCGAGGTCAAGGAACGCGGCGAGGAGGAGCAGGCCCAGCGCGCCCAGCTCCTCGCCTCCCGTGAGGAGCTTTTCCTCTCCCTCTACGAGGAGGAGGCCGACCCCACCGGCGACCGCGCCGTGCTGAAGCACATCCTCGCGATGCTGCTCGAACGCCGGCGGGTGCTCCGTCCGGCCGGACCAGCGGAAAACGGCTCGCTGCCCTACCTCCACGCCGCCACGAAGCAGCTCTACCAGGTGCCCGCCATCGACCTGCAGCCCGACCACATCCGCCAGGTGGGGGCGAGCCTGGACATGCTGGCCGGCTGACCCGATGCGCCTCCCTCTCCCTCTTGTCGCGATCCTGGCCACGGCGATGCTGGCCGGTTGCAAGTCCTCACCTCCCACGGAGCTCGCCTCGGTCTTCATCGACAACGGGCCTTCCGCGGCCCCGGACAACGTCCAGCCGGTCCGGCTGCCCGTCAGCGAGATTCCGCTCTTCGTCTCGCCCCGCGCGGTGGTCATGGCCGAGCGCATCTCTGCCGTCTCGGTCGTGACGGCGGGCGAAGCCGACCTGCGCCAGGAATACGTGATGCTGGTGCTCGACGCCGCGAGCACGCAGGACATCGCCCTGCTCACCCGCGACGCCATCGGCCGCAGCTTCGTGCTCGTGGTCGGGACCGAGGCGCTGGGAATCATGCGGATCGACCGTCCCATCGGCGACGGACGCCTCTTCTTCCACGTCGAGCAGAAGGGGATGTCCAACTCCCAGGCCGCCTTCTCCGTGGCGGGCAAGATCGGCAGGATGATCGAGGCCGTCGAGAAGGCCCGGAAGAAGTGAGCCCGGCGCGTCTGGCCGCCGTGCTGGCGACGGCGCTGGCCTGCCTCGAGGCGGGGGCGGCGGAGTTCACCTGGCCGACGTCGATGACCCCGGCCATGACGCGCGCGCCGGAGGACTTCGCCCAGCCGACCGTCTCGTCCCGGATCGAGTCTGCCCTCTTCGGCATGACCCGTGAAAACGGCCGACGCTTCCACGAGGGCGTCGACATCAGGCCGTCCTACCGGGACCGGATGGGCGAGCCGACCGACGCCGTGCTCGCGGCGGCCGACGGGGAGGTCATGCACCTCAACCCCTGGACGAACGGCCCCTACGGCATCTACGCCGTCCTCTGGCACGCCGACGCCAAGGTGCCTCACTACACGCTTTATGCGCATCTGGCGCGCATCTCCCCGGCGCTGAAGGTGGGCGCCAGGGTCGGCCGCGGTACGACGCTGGGCACGATGGGACGCACCGCGGATCGCTCGGACCCCATCCCCCAGTCCCGCGCCCACCTGCACTTCGAGGTCGGCCTCCTCCTTTCCGGGACGTTCGGCCGATGGCATGACGCCCAGCCGGAGAACCGAGGCGCCCGCAACCTTCATGGCGTCTGGAACGGCCAAAACCTCATCGGCATCGACCCGCTTCCGCTGCTGCGCGCAGGCAAGGTCGACCTGCAGGAGGAGATCCGGCGCATGCCCGCCGCAGTAGCCTGCGTGCTGCGCGCCGCGAAGACACCCGACTTCGTGCTCCGGCATCCGGGTCTCGTCGAGGGAGACACGGCCGCAGCCGCCGGCTGGAGGATCGAGTTCACCTGGCAGGGCCTGCCCAGGCGCTGGGTGGCGCTCCCCAAGGACAGCCCGGAACTGCCCGCCAGGGACTGGCGCCTGGTCGCCACGAATCGCTCGCTGCACGACCAGCTGCTGAGGCGCAAGATGCTTGCGGGCGACGGCACGAAGCCGGGCGAGACGCTCAGCCGGCAGATGGGGATCCTGGCGGACTCCGCGCGCTGACTCAGTTCAGGCCAGGGTCGTCCGGGGCGCCGGCTTGGAGCAGCAGTTCGGGGGCGTGCGTCCGCAGGAGCAGCCGCCACATGGCCTCGCCCTCGGCCGCGGCGACCTCGGCGGTGAAGGGGCAGACGACCCAAGCGTCGAGGCGCAGCTCGTCCTCCAGCTGCCCCGGCGACCAGCCGGAGTATCCGACGTAGGCTCGTATGACGTGCGTCCCGGCCGCGAGCAGCGCCTCGGCGACCTCGCGCTCAAGTCCGTAGCGGAGGTCGGCGGACGCGCCGGACGACCAGCTCCAGGAGCCGAGCGCGAAACGGTCGGCGGCGACGGGTCCGCCCTGATGTAGCGCGACGGCCCCCAGCGGCGAGCCCGCGAGCGGCGGGCTCGCGTCGGCAAGCGTGCCCGGCATGGGACGGTTGATGATCACGCCCATCGCGCCCTCGGAAAGGGAGTGGGAATGGATGAGCACGACGGTCTCCCGGAAATTTTCGTCCCGGAGTGAGGGATGGGAGACCAGCAGCCTGCCGGCCAGGCTGACGGAGGCGGGGGCCATCAGTCGTCGAGGCGGGTCACCTTCACGCCGGCCTGGGCGAAGAGCTCGCCGACGAGCGGCTCGTTCTTGTAGTCGTGACGGTAGCGCACCTCGGCGATGCCGGCGGCGGCGAGGATCTTGGCGCAGTTGACGCAGGGGTAGTGCGTGACGTAGCAGATCGTGCCCTGCAGGGACACGCCCCGCTTGGCCGCGTCAGCCACGGCGTTCTGCTCAGCATGGACCGTCGCGAGCTCGTGGCCGTCGCGGACATGCGAATCATGCGGAGCGCCCGGTAGGAAGCCGTTGTATCCGGCGGCGACGAGCCGGTTGGGATGCCTGCCGGTGGAGACGACGATGCAGCCGACATGCAGCCGCTCGCAGCTTGATCGGGAACTGACGAGCACGGCGGTCGCCATGAAATATTGGTCCCAGGAGGGCCGGACGACCTCGCCGACCAGGGCCTCGATCTCTCCTGCGAGGGATTTTCGGGGCTCGTTCATCGCGCGGCAAGGGTGCCAGCCGGCGCCCAGCCAAGGCAAGTGGCAGTTACGCACAGGACTGCGGCCAGAAGCATCAGCCCGGCCGCCCGGCCCAGAAAGGGCACGAAATCGGCCGGCTCGACGGCCCGGCGGAAGGCGAGGTGCTGCCAGACCGTCAAGGGCAGCAGGACCAACGGCGCCCAGCCGAAGACGTGCCCGAGACAGGCCAGGCCGAGGACTGAGTTGAAGCCATGCAGGTTACGGGCGAAGCCGCGACCGAAACGTACGACGGTGGTGCGTTTGCCGACGGCGAGGTCGGTCTCGTAATCGCGTGCGTTGTTCGCGACGAGGATGTTGTCGGCCAACAGACCAAGCCCGAGTCCGGCCAGAAGTGCAGGCGCCCACGGCATCGCCAGCATCGCCAGCGCGTCGCAGCCGCAGTCGCCCGGGAAGGGCGTACAGATCGCCCAAGCCGTCAGCACGGTCGCCTGGACGCCGAAGCAGGCGACGACGAAGACGTCGCCGAGCCCGCGATAGGCCAGCGGGAACGGCCCCAAGGTGTAGGCGAGCGCGCAGGCGATCGCGAGGAAGCCGGCCAGCAAGAGCCACGGGGAGAGCGATGCGACGGGCGCGCCCAGCAGGAGCGCCAGCAGACAGGCGATCCAGATGCCCCGACGCATGACGTCGGGCGCGATGTCACCGGCGGAGACGGCGCGGCGAGGGCCGACGCGCGCGGCGGTGTCGGCGCCACGGAGTGAATCCCCGAGGTCGTTGGCGAAGTTGCAGGCGACCTGCACGCAGAGCGCGAAGCCGAGGCAGCTGAGCATGATGGAAACAAAACCCGGTTCCGCCCAGAGAGCCGGCCCGCCCGCGCGGGCTACGACCACCGCGCCGCCGAGCGCGACGGGCGCGACGGCCGCCACCAAGGTCTTGGGGCGGGCGGCGGAAACCCATGCACGCAACGTGGACATCGCCCGCAGTCTGTCCTGCGGCGGGGACGGGCGGAAACAAAAAAGCCCCGGCGGAAGCCGGGGCTTTTCCTGAGGCTCAGCGCGCGATCACTGGGTGCACTTCGCCGCGGTGGTGGGCACCGAGGCGGACTGCAGCCAGTTGGCGGTGGGCTGTCCGTTGGTCTGGATGAAGGCGTTCGGACCGGTGGCGATGGTGTCGCTCACCCAGGAGACGTGACCGTCACCGAAGCAGATGTGGCCGCCTTCGGGACCCCAGACGGAGTCAGCGGAGGTGGCGCCGGCCGCGGGCCAGGTGCCGTCAGCCTGCAGGCCGCGGGACCAGGCGAGAGGAACGGCCACGTTTCCGACAAGGGAGCGAGAGGTGGGGGTGTAGACATCCCAGCCGGACTTGCCCTCGGACAGGGCCGTGGTGAAGAGCGAGTTGACGGTGAAAGTGGCCCCGTTGCGGGTGATCACATTCTTGGGAATCTGGGCGATCGCGTCGGCGGCGGGATCGGCATCGAGGAACCAGAGCTCACCAGAGTCGAGGGAGGCGCCGTCGGCCAGGATGGCGGCGTAACCTTCAAGGGTGGTCGTGCGGGTCGTGCCGGGCGTGAAGGCGCCGGTGGCGATGTTCTTGGTGCCCTGGGCCCAGTTCATGTATCCCTGGCCGATGGAACGGACTTTGTTAAGGGCGCTGTTCTTCTTGGCGGAGCGCATAACGCCCTGGACGCCGGGGAAGAGGACAGCGGCGAGAATGCCGATGATCGCGATCACGGTCAGGAGCTCGATCAGGGTGAAGCCCTTACGCTTGAGGTTTTTGGGGGTCATAGGATGGTTCAGGGGTAAGACTTATTTTATCTCTTTGCTGGGAAAGGGAAGGCAAAAGTAGGGTTTTTAACTTAGTAAGGCAAGGGGAAACGGGCGCAAAGTGCCTCAGCAATAGCCCTTCCATCGCTGATTTTCGAGGGATTCGAGGGCCCGGACAGCACAATCGCGATGGCACGCGCGATCTCCTTCATTTCCGACTCCTTCATGCCACGGGAGGTTACGGCCGGAGTGCCCACCCGTATCCCGCTGGCCTGGAAGGGGCTGCGTGTCTCATCGGGCACGGTGTTTTTGTTGGTGGTGATGTGCGCAGCGTCCAAGGCGAGCTGAGCATCCTTGCCGGAGACCTCCGGGTGGCTCCTTCTCAGGTCCAGGAGGCTGAGATGGTTGTCCGTGCCGCCGCTGACGAGATGGAAACCCAAGGCCACGAGGGCATCCGCAAGGGCCCTGGAGTTGGCGACGACCTGGCGGGCGTAGTCCTTGAACTCGGGGGTCGCGCACTGCGCGAAGCAGACGGCCTTGGCGGCGATGACATGCTCCAGGGGGCCGCCCTGGGCGCCCGGGAACACTGAGGAGTCGACGGCCTTGGCGTGCTCGGCCCTGCAGAGAATGAGTCCGCCGCGGGGTCCGCGCAGGGTCTTGTGGGTCGTGGTCGTGACGAAGTCGGCGTGCGGCACGGGCGAAGGGTGCACGCCGGCGGCGACGAGTCCGGCGATGTGAGCGATGTCGGCGAGAAGCAGGGCGCCGTTCTCCTTGGCGATCCTGCCGAAGCGGGCGAAGTCGATCTCGCGGGCGTAGGCGGAGGCCCCAACGGTGATCATCTTCGGCTTCTCCCGGCGGGCCATCTCCTCGACTTCGTCATAGTTGATGCGGCCGTCCGCGCCCACACCGTAGTGGACGACGGAGTAGAGCTTGCCGGAGAAGTTGGCGGCGTTGCCGTGGGTGAGGTGGCCGCCGTGCGAGAGGTTCATGGTGAGGATCTTGTCCCCGGGCTTGATGGTCGCGAAGTAGACGGCGGCGTTGGCCTGGCTGCCGGAGTGGGGCTGGACGTTGGCGTGGTCGGCACCGAAGAGGGCCTTGGCACGGTCGATGGCCAGCTGCTCGACGTGGTCGACGTGCTCGCACCCGCCGTACCAACGCTTGCCGGGATAGCCCTCGGCGTACTTGTTGGTGAGGACGCTGCCCTGGGCCTCCATCACGGCGGGCAGGGTGAAGTTCTCGGAGGCGATCAGCTCGATGTGGCTCTGCTGGCGCGCAAGCTCGGCCCGGATGAGGCGGTCGATCTCGGGATCGAGCTGGGAGAGGGGGATGCGGCGGATGGCGGTCATGGCTTGGAAGGGGTTCAGGATTCGAGCTTCTCGACGCGGCGGCAATGTCGGCCGCCCTCGAACTCAGACGAGAGGAACGCGTCCAGGCAGGAGAGAGCAAGCGGTAGGTCGACGTATTTGGCCCCGAAGCACAGGACGTTGGCGTCGTTGTGCCGTCGGGAGAGGCCGGCGGCGTCGGCGGACTGCACGAGGGCGGCACGGATGCCGGCAAGCTTGTTGGCGGCGATGGAAATGCCGACGCCGGTGGTGCAGACGAGCACGCCGAAGCGGGCCCGGCCTGCCGCCACGTCGGCCCCGACGGCCTTGGCGTAGTCGGGGTAGTCGCAGGAGGCCTCGGTGTCGGTGCCGCGGTCGAGGACGGCGTACCCCTTCGCGCGCAAGGCCTCGGACAGCCCTCGACGCAGGAGGAGGCCGCCGTGGTCGCTGCCGAGGGAGATGGCCGGGAGGTTGCTCATCGGGCGAAGTGGCTGCGCAGAAAGTCGATGAGCGCGGGGACGGCTTCAACCATGGAATCACGGCAGTCCTCGTAGTCGCGGACGCCGCCGCCGAAGGGGTCGGGAATCTCCCGGGACACCCCGTCGGGCAAGACGTCGCGCAAGCGGAGAAGATGGCCCGGCAGGTCCTTGAACCGGGAGCGCAGGACGTCCAGATGATGGCCGGTCATCACGAAGACCACGGCGCTGCGGTCGAGATCGGCCTGCGAAAGGGGGCGGCTGCGGTGCGGGGCGAGGTCGAGCCCGATCCTGGACATCGCCCGGACGGAATGATCGGAGGCCGGGGCCCCCTCCCCCGCCGCCAGGCCGAAGGAGGCCACCCTGAGGTGCCCGAGCGCATCCCCGCGGCGCGTCAGGGCCGCACGCACGAGGGCCTCGGCCATCGGGCTGCGGCACGTGTTGCCCGTGCAGACGAACGTCACCGTATCGCGCTCGGTCCCCATGGGCTCAAGATGCCGAGGCGCCCCGGCGGTTCAAGTAATCACCGCCCGGCCTCACGCTTCAGCTGCCGGTGACCGATGTCGCGACGGAAGTGACAGCCCTCGAACTTCACCCGCGGGACCACGGAATAGGCCAGGTCGGCGGCTGAGCGCAGGTCTGCCCCGTGGGCGACGACGCCCAGGACGCGTCCGCCGGCGGTCGCCACCGAACCGTCCGGGCGACGCACGGTCCCGGCGTGCAGGATGTCCACCCCGGGAGGAAGATCCGAAGGGAGGGCGATGACGTCGCCCTTCCTGATCTCGCCGGGGTAACCGCCGGCGGCGAGCACGACGATGATGGTGGCGCCGGGACGAAGCCTCACGGAGGAGGCCTTGAAGGTCCCGCGCGCGATCGACTCCATGATGACCACGGGGTCGGTCTCCAGCGAGGGCATGAGGACCTGGCACTCCGGATCGCCGAAACGGACGTTGAACTCGACGACCTTGGGGCCCGCCGCCGTGACCATGATGCCGACATAAAGGGTGCCGCGGTAGTCGACGCCGTCCTGACGCAGACCGCGAAGGGTGGGCTCGATGATTTCCTCCCGCACGCGGCGCTCGACCTCGGGCGTGACGACGTCGGCCGGCGCATACGCGCCCATGCCGCCGGTGTTGGGCCCCGTGTCGCCCTCCCCTGCCCGCTTGTGATCCTGGCTGGGTGGCAGCATCAGGTACTCCTCGCCGCAGACCATGAGCATGATGGAGGCCTCCTCGCCCTGCATGAACTCCTCGATGACGACCTCGTCGCCCGCGGCCCCGAAGACCTTGGCGCCCATCATGTCGCGTAGCGCCGCCTCGGCCTCGGCGTGCGTCATGGCGATGACGACGCCCTTGCCCGCCGCCAGGCCCGAAGCCTTGATGACGACCGGCACGGGGCCCGACCTCGCATGGTCGAGGGCCGGCGCGAGCGCGGTGAAGGTGGCCGAGGCGGCGGTGGGGATGCGGTGACGGAAGAGGAACTCCTTGGTGAAGGCCTTGCTGGCTTCGAGCCGTGCGCCGGCCTTGCGCGGACCGTAGGCGGGCACGCCCGCGTCCTCGAGCACGTCGACGACGCCCGCCGCGAGCGGCACCTCCGGCCCGACGATGACGAGCCCCGCGCCCGTCCGCCGCGCGAGCGCAAGCACGGCGGCGGGGTCGGCCACGTCCACGGCGAGGCATTCGGCCTCGAGGGCCATGCCGCCGTTGCCGGGCGCCACGCGCACGGAGCGGACGCGCGGGCTGCGGAGGCAGGCCTTGAGCAACGCATGCTCACGTCCGCCGGATCCCAGGATGAGCACGTCGATCTTATCCGTCTGCGCCATGCGGCAGTTGTGCCTCGGCGCGGACAGGATGTGAACAAAAAAGGCGCCGCGGCGCCCGTCCTTGGTGCTCAGGCCGGGACTTGAACCCGGACACCTTGCGGCACATGCACCTCAAGCATGCGTGTCTGCCATTCCACCACCTGAGCGATCACAAGGAAGTCGGACGCTGGAAAGCGGCACGGCAGGCGCAAGTAAAAAGCGACGTTCCGACGCTTGCCAAGCGGCCCCGATTCGGAACGCTCGCTCCACTCATGTCCACCGAGCCGGCCGAGAACAACCCTCCGCAGGAGCAGTCATTCCAGCTGGACCTCGCCTCGCTCGGCTTCGGACCCTCCTGGGTGAGCGGCCCGGCGGAGAAAGTCAGCGGCGGAGGCCGCGGACCCCGTCGGGACGACGGAGACCGGCCCAGGTTCCGCGACGGACCCGGAGGCGAACGCCGGGGGCCGAGGCGCGACGGACCGGGCGGACCCCGCCGGGACGGACCGGGCGGACCCCGCCGGGAACGCCGCGACGAAGGCCGCGGCCACCGACGCTGGGACGACGCGCCGCCCTTCCGGCCTACGGTCCAGGCGGCGTTCTATCCGGACGACGCGAAGTTCGAGATCCTGGGCGGCGCGATGAAGTCGAGCCGGATGACCTATGAGCTGTTCGAGGTAGCCCGCCTGATCCTCGACAAGGAGGACCGCCTCTCGATCCTGATCCGTCATGCGGAGTCCGAACTCCGGCCGGACGCCACGATCTCCATCTCCGTGCCCGACGGGCATCCCTTCCTCAGCGAGGCGGACGCAGTCTCCCACGTCATGTCACGCCACCTCGACCAGTTCTTCGATAAGGTCGAAGTCGACGTCGAGGCGCCGAAGGGCTCCTTCCTCATGGTCGCGCGCGACCCGCGCACCGGCGCGCTGCTCGGCGCGCCCACGCACCACAGCTACCAGCGCAACCTGCGTGAGCACCACGCGCGCCACTGCCCCGGCGTCCCGTTCGACCGGTTCAAGTCGGGCCTCGAGATGGTGCGCGAGCAGGAGAAGATCGACGAGTGGGTGAAATCCATGTCCAAGCGCGCGGAGTACGCGCCCAAGGACCGCAAGGAGGGCGAGCCCGAAAGGCTCGAGACCCTCGACGCCGCCCGCGGCTTCCTGCTGGCCTTCCGCAAGGACCAGGTGGTCAGGTCGCACGCCGAAGCCCGCTTCGCGGGACGGCTCCTTGAGGAGATGGCGCCCGGCCCGATCCGCGACTCGGTCCGCTTCGAGCTCGAGCGCCAGCGCACGTTCCCGCTGCTGACCGCGAACGGCATCCGCGGCCGGCTCAACCGCGAGGGCTTCCACATCTATCGCAAGGGCAAGAAGGGCATCCACTACGCCTGCGCGGTACGCCGGCGCTGCCGCGACCCCCAGGCCGCCTTCAGCGACTCGCTGGCCCGCATCTTCTCGGAGCTGGACGCCAAGCCCGGCCAGCACGCCAAGGACCTGGTCGCGGCCATCGCCGGCGAGCAGGCTGATGACGCCGCCCGCGCCAAGGTCGCCGCCGAGCTCACCTTCCTCATCAGCGAGGGCTATGTCGCCAACCTGCCCGACGGACGCCTGTTCGCGCACCCCGTGCTTAGCGGGGCCAAGGCAGGCGCGGAGCCGCAGGAGGCCGGCGAAGAGGGCGGAGACGAAGGCGGGGACGAACCGGGACCGGAGGAAAAGTAGGCGGCCAGGCTCGGCGGCCCGCGCCTACTTCCAGTTCTCCGCGATCCAGGGCGTGGGCAGCACGCGCCGGTACCACTTTCCGCTGCGCCCCACGAGCGCGTCAGGCGGATTCGGGAGCCCGTGGAAGACGATGATCCTCGCGCCCTCGGGGATCTCCGGGGTCTGCCAGAACGAGAACGGGAAATACTTCACGCAGTGCCGCTTGAAGCTGCGGCACCAGGTCTCGGGCCAGTAGCTGACCTTGCCCTGGGCGCTGAGGTGAGCGGTGAGGAACTCCTGCTCGTTGCGGTGGCGCCGGCGCACGGCGTCCAGGTTGGCCCGGAAATATTCCAGGACGTCCGGATACGTGCCCGCCCGCCAGCGGTAGACCGACGAGTTGCCCGTGTAATGCCCCTTCTGCCAGTCGCGGATGATCAGGAAGTCGCCGGGCTGCTCGAAGAAGCAGTCCATCGGGCCGACGACGACGATGTCGATGTCGAGGAAGAGGACGTCCCCCTTGAGCTCGGGGCCGCCAGGCGCGGTCAGCGCGGGCGAGAAGGAGACGAGCTTGGTCCAGCCGCGCTCGGGCGCTCCCGCGGGCAGTTCGAGGCTGGGGATTGGAAAGGTCTCGATGCCGGCGTTCAGGCCGGTCCGGTCGTCCGTCAGGCAGACGAAGCGGTGCGGGATCGTGAGATGACGGCTCACCATGGAGTGGAGACGGTTGACGTATTCAGGGCCGTACTTCTTGCCCCACTTCATGCAGAGAATGGTCGCCATGGTGAGGCCAGCGTGAGGAAAGGCCGCGAAGGCTCCAGCCTGTTATGACGGGCCCACCCCTTGCGCCCGCCCGTCCGCGGGGGATAATGGGACCCTCATGAGCGACGATTCCGATGACCAGGACTTCGAGGAAGAATATGGCGAAGGCGGCATTCCCGCGGACATCGAAGCCGACATCGAGGAACGGCTCGAACGGGAGGCGGCGGACCGGGCCGCCGACCTCCACGACGACCTCCGACCCCGTTCTGGCGGCTGCCTGCTGCTCCTTGCGCTCCCCGGACTTACGCTCTGGCTGCTGGGATAGGCCCGTCGGGCGTCCTCCCGTCCCGGGCCCGGGTGCGCGGGCTCACTTCAGCGACCGCAGGAACGCCACGAGATCAACAAGATCCTTCTCCGACAGCATGCCGTCGAGGCCGGCCGGCATGAGACTGGTGGGGAGCTGGGTCGAGGACGCGATGGACTCGTTGGGCAGGACGCGGCTCTGACCGGAGGCCTCCTTGAGGGTGACGCCCTCGGCCGAACGCTCACGGATGATGCCGAGCACGGCGCTGCCGTCGGTCAGCTGGAGGGAGGTGAGGTCGTAGTCCCGCGCGATGTTGTTGCTCGGGAACATGATGCTCTCGATGAGCTCGCGCTCGGCGCGGATGTTGCCGATGCGGCTCAGGTTGGGCCCGATCTCGTTGCCCTTGTCGCCGACGCGGTGGCAGGCGATGCAGGCGCCCTTGCCCGACTCGTAGACGGCACGGCCAGCGACCGGGTCGCCCTTCACCGCGGTAGCGGCAAGCGAGGCCATGCGGTCCTTCTTGGCGTCGTTGGCCGCCAAGGCCGCCAGGTAGGTGGGCTCGAGGACGCGAAAGACGTCGCGCTTGAAGGGGGCGAAGGCCTTGCGGACGAGATCCTGACGGAAAGTGCCGATGAGGGGAGACTTGGCGAAGGCCGCCGCGATGCGGCGCGCCTTGTCGGGATTGAGGGCGCGGTAGATCTGCGGGAGCGCAAGGGCGTCGAGCAGCTCGTTCTGCTCGAGCGGTCCGGCGGAGGGCAGGACCTCGAGATAGGCGTCGAGCTGCGCGTCGGTCAACTTCGCGTGGGCAAGGCGGCGGGCGGCGTCCATGCGCAGACCGGGGTTCGCCGGATCGACCAGCAGCTGGATCAGCAGACGGAAGGCCGGCTCGCTCAGTCCTTCCCCGCCCTTGGAGAGGGCGAGCAGCGCCTTGAGACGGATCGCGGCGGGCTTCGACTCGTCGGCGGAGACGCGCTCCAGCGCGGCATCAAAGCGGGCGTCGCGCACCTTGGCGACGGCGTCCAGCAGGAGCGAGCTCGAGATATCCCCCTTGTCCAGCAGGGCCTGCAAGGGGCCGGCGAAGAGCTTCGCGTCGACGGCGCCGGTCTGCGCGGCGATGGCGCGCAAGCCGGCCTGTCGGACGGCGGGACGGGCGTGGCCGAGCATCGCGGTCACGGCCATCGCGACGGCGGGCTTGGAGGCGAGGGCTTCGCCGAACTTCTCCATAGCCGCCACCTGGGCGGCGGTCGGGGCCGCGTCGGCGATCCAGGATTCCAGCACGGGCGCGACCAACTTGGCGGGGTCGGGCGCCCGCAGCACCGCCAGCTGGGCCTGGCGGGCGAGCGCCGCATCGGCGGAGTCGGACTTGGACATGGCGAACTCCAGCACGTCGGCATGGTCGGGCTGGCCGGCGCGCGTCTGCGACAGCACGCGGATGAGCCGGCCCTGGCGAAGCGCGCCCTCGGCTCCGGCGAGCGTGGAGGCATCGAACCCTCCCACGGTCATGGCGGCGTGCAGGATGGCGTGCTCGAGCACGGGATCGGCCGCCTGGCCGAGATGGGCGAGCAGGGCCTTGCTGACCTCGGCCGAGCGGAGGCCGCGGAAGGCGGCGGCCTCGAGCGCGCGGCGCGCCTCGGCCGGATCGGCGGAAGTAAGGCCGGCCACGACCTCGGCGTCCGGCTTCACGGGAGCGGGCCGGAAAGGCTTGTGCGCGGCCGCCACGGCGGCGTGGGCCGCCCTGCCCTCGGCGGTGCGACGGATGCGGTAGATAGCGCCGGTGACGTTGTCGCCTTCGAGCAGGCTGGAGGGGCAGTGGGAATACCACGTTCCCGTGTCGACGACGAGGAGGGAGCCGTCGACGGCCTCGATCACGTCGGAAAGATGCGCACCCTTGCGATCGACGGTGAAGAACTCGTGCTCGTCGGCGCGGTAGCCGGCGCCCTCGGGATGGAGTTCGTAACGCATCACCTTCGAGGAGTTGTAAAGGGAGACCATGTACTGGAGACGTCCGGGAGCGTCGCTCCAGGGACGGCCGGCGGGCGCGAGGGCGTCGGCGGCGCGCCAGAACACGGACCCGCTGGGTACCATATGGCCGAGCTCGCGCAGGATGGGCATGCGCTCGTGGGTGCGGGGCAGGTTGGCGATGATGCGAAGGTAGTCGGGACGTTCGTAGACCCCGCCGAGCTGCCACTGCATGATGGTGTCGACGCGGGGGAAGCCGAAGTAGAGGTTGGTGGTGCCGACCAGCTCGCCGGTCGGGGTGAAATCGAGGCCGGTCGGATTGTCGGCGCAGCCGAGGGAATGCCAGCGGATGTCGGTGCCGTCTGTCTTCATGGACCAGATGCCGCTGTTGAGGCCCTCGTGGACGACGGCGCCGTCCTTCTGCTTCACGACGTGTCCCTTGCGGCCATGGGTCCAGTAGAGGCGGCCGTCGGGGTGCAGGCGCGGGCCGTGGCAGTCGGCGCCGTTGGCGGTCCAGGCGAAGCCGCCCACGACCAGTTCACGCTTCTCGGCCACGCCGTCGTCGTCGGCGTCGGTGAAACGCCAGATGCCCGGGGGCGAGGCCACGAAGAGGCTGCCGTCCGCCCAGCATCCGCCCTTGGGGACGGTGAGGCCGTCGGCGAAGACCGTGCTCCGGTCGAAAACGCCATCTCCGTCGCGGTCCTCGAGCATCACGACGCGTCCGGGGTTCTCCTGCTCGAACTTCTTCGTGCTCCAATTGACGCCGATGGAGTCGCCCACGAACAGGCGGCCCCGGTCGTCGACGCATCCCATCGTGGGATTGGCCACCATCGGAGAGGCGGCGGCGACGACCATCTCAAAACCCACCGGGAGTCGGTGGGGCAGCGCGAAGTTGCGCGCCTGGTCCTTGGCGAAGTCGAGCTTCGACGGACGGAAGGCGTAGCCCGGAATCTCCTGGGCGTCGCCGTGCTTGGCCGCGGAGGCGGGCGGCGGCTTGACGCCGTCCGTGGCGGGATGCGCGGCGGAACGGGCCGCCTTGGCGGGATCCCACTTCTCGGTGAACCCGCCGAGGGGGTGGAGCTCGTAGCGGCGGACATGCATCTCCGCGGCCTCGGTCTGCAGCTGCAGGCGGCCTTGGCTGGGCTTCACGTCGAAGGCCTCGTTCACCTTCACGCCGTTGACGAAATACTGAAGGGTGTCGCCCTTGGCGATCACCTCGAAGCGGGTCCACTTGCCGAAGGGCGACTCGACGTCGTCCTTGCCGCGGTAGCCGACGACGTCCTTCCAGTCGGGGTCGCGCTTGGACCAGTTCAGTCGGCCGCCGGTCATGGTCTCGCGCGGGGCGCCCGGGGTCCACACCTTCTCCTTGTCGCGGTCCCGGCCGACCTCGGCCGAAAGCGAGGAGAGCAGCACGGTGCCGTCGGCCAGCTTAGGCGAGAGGACGAGGATGTCGCCCACGCCGCCCTCGATGATCTGGGCCTCGATGCTGGCCATCCAGTTGCCGCCGACGGCGCCCTGGGGTCCGTAGCAGTGGACGAGAATCCCGCTGTCACGGGAACGGCTCTCGCGCCTGCCCCAGGTCTTCTGTCCCCACATGAACTCGATCACGAGGTGGTAGTCGCGGTAGGCGCCGAGGGTGGTGATGGCGCCGTAGCCTTCGCCGCTCACGACGAAGTTGCCGTCGGGAGCGAACTTGAACACGGACTTGGGGTCGCCGGCGATGTCGCCCTTGGGATTGACGAAGAGCTCGGACTCTCCCCTGCGGAAAAGTTCGAGCAGGTCGATCTTCTGGGTGACGACCTGGGCCGGCGGCTCCGGCGGCAGGACGATCTTGGGTACCGCTGGCTTGGACTGCGCGTGACCGGGGACGGCCAGCAGCAGCGCGAGGGCGGCGATTGCGGGGTGCTTCATGGGGTGAAGGGTGAAGTCAGCAGACTGGGGCGGACGGAGAAGGTTCCAATCCATAACCACCCGCCGGAGGCGGGTTATGCTCGCTCACGTTCAATCGGGTCCGGTCCGGACGAACCCACGGCCTCCTCCGCCTCAGCGGGGCGCGTCCTTGATGAGCGGAGACCAGAGCCCCTCCTTCACCTCGGGCGTCTTGCCGCCGGGGGGGAAGGTGGTGGCCACGGCCTCCTTGAGCTGAGCGGAAAGAGCGGCCACGGCCTGCGCATGCTCGGGCTTTTCGGCCAGGTTCACGAGCTCGCCGGGGTCGGCGTCGTGATCGTAAAGCTCGCGGCCCTCCCTGCCCTCGTCCCACTCGGTGTACCTCCAGCGGGAGGTGCGCAGGCTGTAACCGAAGAAACGCTTCTGGGGGTTCTTCTTCTTGGCCGCAGTGACCTGATTCGCGACGGTGGCGGCGGCGACGCGGCCGACGCCGCCACGCATCACCTGGGTGACGGCCCAGCCGCGACCAGCCAGGGAGGGTTCCTTGAGGATAGGCACGAGGCTCTGTCCCTGGACGTTGGCGGGCGGGGCGAAGCCGGCCAGCTCGGTGAGGGTGCGGAACAGGTCGACGTGGCTAACGGGCGTGCGCACGACGGCTCCGCCCCCGGCCACGCCCGGAGCGACGACGAGGAGCGGCACGCGCGCGGCGTTCTCGAACAGGCTCATCTTCTGGTAGAGGCCGTGCTCGCCCATGTGGTAGCCGTGGTCGCTGGTGAAGACGACCACGGTGCTCTCGGCGAGGCCGAGACGGTCGAGGGCCGAGATGACGCGGCCGACCTGCGCGTCCATGAAGCTGATGCTGGCGTAGTAGGCCTGCACCGCCTTCCGCCTCACGTCGTCAGGGAGATCCTCCTGGTCCTTCTTGGAGCCGAGGAACGCGGCCTTGGGCACGCCGGCCGGCTGCTGGCCGACCTTGGGGAAGAGCGGCATCTGGTCCGGGTCGTACTGCCCCCAGTAGGGCGCCTTGGGCGAGATGTAGGGGGTGTGCGGACGGAAGAAGCCCACGGCCAGGAAGAAGGGTCGCGAACGGTCGCGCGCGCAGCGCTCAAGGACCCACTCGGCGTCACGGGCCAGCATGCCGTCGGTATGATGCTCGTCCGACTTGTCCGAAGGATGCCAGCTGAGCGTGCCGCCGAACTGCTTGGGCGTCACGCTGAAGGCCACGTCCAGCTCCTGCATGCGGTCGACGCCGGCGGGATTCATCTCCAGCTCCCAGGAGGCCGGATCGTCATGGCCGTCGGTGCCGACGGAGTTCGGGACGTTGTAATGGTAGAGCTTGCCGAGGCGCGCCGCGAAATAGCCCTGGAGACGGAAGGCCTGGGGCAGGCTGAGCTGCTCGGGGATGCTCTGCCGGAAGATCTGGGCGTTCTGATGGATGCCGGTGCTGTTGGGATAGAGTCCGGTGAGCAGCGAGTTGCGGCTCGGGCCGCACAGCGGGTAGGCGCAGTAGGCGCGGTCGAAACGCACGCCACGACCGGCGAGGCGGTCTAGGTTCGGCGTGCGGGCGCGGGGGTCGCCGTAGCAGCCGAGGTAGTTGTTCAGGTCGTCGGACATGATGAACAACACGTTCCGCCTCCCCTCGGCGGCGGAGAGGGTCAGCACGCAGGAGAGCAGGAGAAACAGGAGGGGGTGTCGCATGGGGCGACCCACCTTCTACCTAAGGGCGGGAGACGGCAAGCCTCGGAGCGCTCAGCGGTTCCTGAGGGCCCACTGCTGGAAGGTGCCGCGCGCCCTTCCTCCCTGCCCCGGAAAGCCTTGGTGCTGGACCATCCAGATGAGCACGACGCCCTTGGAGGGGATCACCTCCATGTGGGTGGCCTGCGCTCCACCGTGGCCGAAGCTGTCCGGCCCCACGGTGAGTCCCAGCCCGTAGCTCTCCTTCATGCCGGCCGGCGTCTGACGGGAAATCATGGCCGCGACTGCGGCCGCGCTCAGGATGCGGCGTCCCTCGTGCTCGCCTCCGTTGAGCAGCATGAGGCAGAACCGCGCGACGTCGTCGGCAGTGGCGAACAGGCCGCCGGCGGGCATCGCAAACCGGCCCTTGCGGTCGCCGAGGGGCTGACCCAGCTGCGAGAGAGCCCCCTCGGCGAGACCGGGCTTGTCCTTCGCGACCGGACGGTAGGTCTTGGCGAGGCGGTCGACCTGGCGCTCATCCGGCCAGAAGGTCGCGTCCTTCATGCCGAGAGGATCGAAGAGACGACGCTGCATGAACTCGGCGTAAGGCGTCCCGCTCACGACCTCGAGGATGCGGGCGGCGGTGTTGATGCCGGCGTTCGAATACTGATACTTCTCCCCGGGCTGGGTCTGGAGGGTCAGGCGGGCGTAGGTCTTCACGGCCCGCTCGAGCGGCAGGCCGTCGAGGGTCGGCTGCTCCTCGGGAGACTTGAACGGCAGGCCGCTGACATGGGAGAGGAGATCCCGCACGGTGATGGAACGGCGGCGCGCGACGGGACCGTCCTTGCCGGCCACTTTCTGGTCCTTGAACTCGGGCAGGTGCTTCTCGACGGGGTCGTCGAGGGAGAGTCGGCCTTCGTCGACGAGCATCATCACAGCGGCCGCGGTCATGGCCTTGGTCTGCGAGGCGACCCAGAAGAGGGTGTCGTCGCGCATGGTCTTGAAGCGCGAGCGGTCCGCATAGCCCGCGACGACGGTCGCATAGGCGCCCTTGCGATCGTGGGCCACGGCGACGAGGCCGGCGACCTCCTGACGGTCCACGTAGGCGGCGAGGCCGGAATCATCCGCGGCGGTGAGGGCCGGGTAGCCCAGACAGGCGGACAGCAGGAGCAGGAGGAGACGCATGGCGCACGATACCCCCGGCGAGGGGCGTAGGCAACACCGGTCCGCAGCCGCTGCCGCCGAAGAACGACTCAGACCTCCTCGAGCATCTGGCGAGCGTCGCCGAAGGTCTTCGGACGCACGTCGACCTTGTCCATCATCGACATGAAGAGGCGGCAGAGCTGGCGTTCGGGCTTGCCCGTGTAGTCGAGCACGCGACCGCCGCGGACGCGCCCTCCCCCGCCGCCGATCAGCGCGATCGGCAGCTGGTCGTTGTCATGCCGCGCGCCGGCCATCATGCTGGAGCAGGAGAGCACCATGGTGTTGTCGAGCAGCGTGCGGGAACCCTCCTTGACGGCATCCAGGCGGCGACAGAGGTAGGCGAGCTGCTCCATGAAGAACTGGTTCACGCGGAGCCAGTCCGCCCCGTCGGAGTGCGACAGGAGATGGTGGATCATGTAGTCGATGCCGTGGCCGGCCTGCTCGACGGAAGGCAGCAGCGGGAAACGCAGGGCGCTGTGGTCGTTGTTGAGCTTGAGGGAGGCAACGCGGGTGGTGTCGGTCTGGAAGCCCAGGACGATGATGTCGCACATCAGGCGCATGTGCTCGGCGACGTCCTGCGGGATGCCGTCGGCGGGCCGCTTCATGTCGGGCTTGTCCAGGGTGGGACGCCAGCCCTGCAGCTCGCCGCGCCTGCCGGCCGACTGGATGCGCCGCTCGACGTCGCGCACGGACTCGAGATACTCGTCGATCTTGCCCCGGTCGGAGGCGCTGACGCGGCGACGCAGGTCGCCGGCGTCGCCCAGGACGGCGTCAAGGACGCTGCGGTCAGAGGGCGAGGCGTCGTCCTTGAAGAGACGGTCGAAGGCCAGCGCGGGATAGAGCTCCAGGGGCGTCGGGGTCGTCGGCGAGCTCCACGAGACATGGGAACTGTAGAGCATCGAGTAGTTCTTGTGGACGGAAGGGTTGGACCGTTCGCACCCGAGCACGAGGCTGGGCACCTTGGTCGAACGTCCGTAGGTCTGCGCGATGAGCTGGTCGAAGCTGGTGCCGGAACGGATCTCGCCGCCCGAGGAGATGGGCGCGCCGGAAAGCAGGTTGCCGGTCTGGGAGCTGTGGATGTTCCCCTTGCGCGCCTCCTCGTGGTAGAGGCCCTTGATGAAGGTCAGGCGGCTGCGGAAGTCGGCGAGGGGCAGCAGGACCTTGCCGAGCTCCATGCCGGAGCCTTCGCCCTTCGCCCACCACTCCTTGGAATGGAAGCCGTTGCCGGAGAACACGACGGCCACGCGCACGGGGGCCTCGCTGGCGGGACGCGTCGTGCGACCGGGTTCATCGCCCCAGACGGCGGCGGACTCGAGCCAGGGAAGCGCCATGGTGACGCCGACGCCCCGCAGGAAGGTTCGGCGGCTGAACTGGTGGGGCGAGGGGGTTCTCATCGGTCGGCGAGGTGGTCGCGTCCGCGGATCTCGCGGAACTGCCTGCTGAGGACGACGGCTTCGACCACGGAGCCTACGCGTCCGTCCCCTGCCTTCAACTTCGCAATCATCCCGTCCACAAGGGGCCGGTCGGAGAGCTGGACGGAGCGTCCGAGGGCGTAACCGAGCAGTTTGCGGCAGAATTGACGTCGGAAATCATCCGCCCGGGCGGTCGCTAGGTGGGCGCGCAAACCGGCGAGTCCATCCACCTGTACGTCGCCCGGCAGGGTGGTCGCGGTCACGACGGGCAGGCCGGCGGCATCGCGCTCGCGACGCCGGCCGATGGCGTCGAAGGACTCCAGGGAGAAGCCGTAGGGGTCGATGCGCCGGTGGCAGCGCGCGCAGGCGGGATCGGAACTGTGACGCTCGATGAGCTGACGCTCGGTGAGGCCCTGCGGCGCCTCCTCGGGCAGCACGGGCACGCCCTTAGGCGGCCGCGGCAGCTTCTCACCAAGCACGACCTCGCTCAGCCAGTTGCCGCGGAGGATCGGACTGGTGCGCGAGGCGCCCGACTGCTTGGCGAGGGTCGCGGCCATCCCGAGCACGCCGCCGCGGCCGGCGTCCCGCATGCCTTCGACGCGTCGCCACGCTTCGCCGTCGACCTTCAGTCCGTAGAACCGGCCGAGGGGGCCGTTGACGAAGGTGTGGTCGGCGTCGAGCAGGGAGAGCACGGGACGATCCTCCAGGAAGAGGTCGGTGAAGAAGCGTTCGACCTCCTCCTGCATCGCGCCGCGCAGCGAGGCGAATTCGGGGAAGTGACGCTCGCTCTTCTCGTCGAGTTCGGCGACGTCGCGCACGTGCAACCACTGGCAGCCGAACTCACGGGAGAGACGGGCCACCTTGGGGTCGCGGAGCATCCGCCGGGCCTGCGCGGCCAGGACGGCGGGATCACGCAGGCGGCCAGACGCCGCGAGGGCGCGAAGCTCGTCGTCGGGCGCCGACGACCAAAGGAAATGGCTCAGGCGTGACGCGAGCTCCCAGTCGTTGACCGGGCCGGCGACCTTGCCGGCCGGAGCGGTCTCGCCACGGTAAAGGAACTCGGCGGAGGTGAGCACGCGCACCAGCAGGGACCGCAGCGCGCGGTCGTGGTCCAGCCCGCCCTTGCGCAGACTGTCGTAGAGACTCCTGAGGCCGGCCCGGTCGAGGTCCGATAACGGGCGGCGCCAGGCCTTGGCGGCGAAGTCCACGACGCCCGTCACCTGCGCGGGCTCCGCCGCGACCATCCTGGCACGGAATGCGTCCGCCGCCTCATAGACCTTTTCACGCAGCGAGACGAAGGTGTCCTTGAGCACGCCCTGGCTGGCGAACTGGTGCAGTTGTTCGTAGGCGTCGATCTGCCGGATGGGCGACTGGCTAACGAAATGCAGCTCATCCCAGAGTCGGTCGAGCTCGGCGACCTCGGCCTCGCTCAGCATCAGACGGCGCAGGTGATGGTCCTCGCGGTAGAAGAGCGTGAGCGTCACGCCCTCGTCGACGGGCACGATACGGGGGTAGCAGAGGGCCTGCGGAAAAAGGTCGCGGAACTCCGTGAAGGCCGCCTTCCACCGGGACTCAGAAGCCGAACCCGGCTCGGCCACGACGGGGAAACTCGGCAAGGGGCCGGAAGCGAAGGGAGCGACGGAGACTCCGGCATTCAGCTGGACGGAACCACCCGCGCCGGACGCGACCTTTCCGGTCACGATGAACTCGGCGCCGTCAGCCAGGAAGGCGGGCACGCGCAGTTCGACGACGGAGGGGGCGGCGGACTCGATCTCCCGACGCGCCGTGGACGGACGGAAGGAGGCGAGGGATGCGGCGAGGAAGGGGCCCGAAGAGCGGATGAGCTGCCGCCGCAGTTCGATGTCGGCGGGTGCGGCGCCTGAATCGTCGGACAGCAGGGCCTCCACCTTGAGGGCGAGTGCCTCGCGGACCGCCTGATCGGAGGCGGCGCGCCATTGGGCGAGCAGAGAACCCTTCGGAATGCCCGGCACGGTCTCGCCGTCGTCAGGCTGGCTGAGGAAATGCCAGGGCCCGTGCGGATTGCCCTTCAGGATGTCGGGCGAAACGTCGGGCGCCAGGTCCCAGACGCTTCCACCGACGCTCACCTTGAAGTCGACGGCGGTGAGGTCGCAGACGTGGTTGCGGTCGCGCGAGCCGATCACGAGGGCGATCACGTCACCGGGCGACACCTTCACGGCGCCGAGCTTGCCGAAGGGGACGACCTGCTTGCCTCGGCTGACGCCCTTGGCGAGCACGTCCCGGCGGGTCCCGCAACGGGCCTCAAGCTGCCAGACGACGCCGTTGCCGCAGACGATGTGGGCGTCGGTGATGCCGCCAGCCACCGCAGCCAGGCCGGCGACCGGACTGCGCCAGGCGATGACGACGGCGCGCGTGGGCGCGGGATGCGCGACCACGCCGCCGGCCTTGATGAGTCCCGGCGTGAGCGCATCCTCATATCCGGCGTTCGCCATGACGCTGAGGGCGTCGGAACCCTGCCACCCCCTGACCTTGGGATGGCCGGGAGCGGAAAGCATCTTCTTCGAGAGCAGCGACTCCAGCTTCACGGTTCCGATGCCGAGATAATCCAGCCACGCGGCCAGCAGCGCCGGGTCGACGGCATGATCGGCCGCGGCCTTGGCGGGCGAAGCGCCGTCGGCGACCGCCGCCGCGGCCCTGAGCGCCTGCGGCGTGAACGCGAACTGGTCCTTGAGCCGCGCCTCCAGATGGGCGATCAGCCCGGACAGGTCATCGAGGGGCACCTCCGGACGGCCGGCGATGCGCAGGCGGGGCCGCTCCCACGTCACGCGGTCTCCTTGCGCGCCGTCGCCGGCGTCTCCGGCGACAAGACGGACCGTCGCGTCGCCGGCCAGCTTCTGACGGAACTCGACCGAGCCGACCACGCTGTCGACCGGCTCCTGCCAGGCCTTGGCGGCCTCCTTCTTGCCCATCTGTCCGACATTGGAGAAACGCCAGAGCGACTGCTGCCAGGGGGCGATGTCCGCCTCGGTCAGCTTCCCCGCGCGATGCTTGGCCTGCAAAGGCGCCAGCAGCGGCGAAGGCGATCCTGACTCGAGCGCGGACTTGAGCAGACCGAGATACCTGGGGCTGAGGCCGTCGGCCGTACGGCCGCTCCGCAGGGACTCGAAGTAATGCGAAAGCGGGATGCGGCCCCCGCCCGTACCCTTGTCCAGCTTGACGCCATCGACCGTGGTCGCGGCGTCCGAAGACGAGACGGTCACCGTGTATCTGCCGTAGAAGGCTCGGATACGGGCAAGGGCTTCGTCGGTCCAGTCGCGCGAAGAGACCCCGGCGGAGAAACGGACGCCGTCGGGCAACGGCACGAGGTGCTCGCTGACCTCCTTGGCCGCGTCGAGATACTTGGTGAGGAGCGTGGGCGACATCACCAGCGCACCGCCGACGTTCGTGAAACCCTCGCCGGCCGCGCCGTCGACGGGAAACTCCCGGCCGGGATCGAGCGACGCGACTCCCGTGAGGTCCCTCAGCGTGTAGGCGTATTCGACGTTGGAAAGACGGCGCAGCACCACGGGCCCCGGGTCTCCCGCCGCGGCCAGCGCGGCGGCTTCCAGCTCACGCCGTGTCCAGCCAAGCAGGGTTTCGCGGGCGACGGGGGAAAGCGGCTTCTCCTTCTTCGGAGGCATCTCCCCGGTCTCGACCTGCTCGAGCACGTGCTCCCAGACCTTCGTATTGCGTCGCACCGCGGCGGCGTCGGCGAAGACCTCGAGGTCGAGGTCACCCTTCTGCTTCTCAGTCGAATGACAGGACAGGCACGTCTCCTTGAGGACCGGCAGGACCCGTTCACCGAACTCATCCGCCCGCAGCGATCCGGGGCCGGACGTCAGGACGGCCAGCGGGAGGGCGAGCAAGGCACGGAGGGGGCGCATCCGTGCCCTTATGCTCCTCGCAGGCCACCGTCCCTCAAGCCAAACCCGGCGCCTGGGCGTGCTGGCCGCCAAAAGATTCGACCGGCACGAGGGCGGGCATAAGATCAGCCATCGATGCACAAGGATCCCATGAAGCCCCTCACCGGCGGGACCATCATGATGGTGCTCCTGCTCCTCGCAGGGCTGGGAGCCCGGGGAGTCATGGAGAGATGGCGCAAGGAGCAGGAGGCCCGTGAGCGGCAACGGCTTCAGATTGAGCACAACCTTTCGGTGGCGGAGAAAAAGCGGGTCCGGCAGGAGGCGGATATGAGCAAACCTCCCTACGATCTCTGGAAGGCGGTCCACGCGTTGTACACAAAGGCGGAATCGGGGGATCCCTATGCCCAGGCCGCCTACGCCATGGTGCTGCGCGACAGCCAGCAGAGATACGATAGCCTCACACCGGAATACGAGCCGATCGGGCGTCTGCTGATCGGACCCGACTACGAACGGGTGGTGAAGGAGGTGCGCTTCATCGGCAGGGAATCCCATCGGGCCTTCTCGACGGATTATCCCAAGTGGTTCAGGCGGGCGGCCCTCCAAGGCAACGCCTACGGAATGTACGGCATGTACCAAGTCTCCCTCAGCCATCCTCCGACCTCCCTGAGGTCGGATTACGCCGAAGCCTTGAAATGGGCCCGGCTCACCGTCTTGCACGCCGAGGCGACCGAAGCCGGACTGCCGTCGCGCTTCGCGGCGCTCGGACGGGTCACCCGACCCTTGGCCGATGACCTGCCGGACTTCCTTTCTCAGAAGCAACTGTCGGAGGTGGAACGGGTTGTTCGCGCATTCACCCCCGTGAAAGAGTGACCCCATGCGGACCGCCCTGCCCTTCCTGCTCCTGCTGACGGCCGTGCTTGATGCGGCCCCGAAGAAGGTCCTGCTCATCGGACAGCAGCCGGACCACCCGTATCGGACCCACACCTACATGGACGACTGCGAGCTCATCGCGAAGTGCCTGCGTCAGACGCAAGGCGTCGAGGCCGTCGTCTCACGGGGCTGGCCCGAGTCGCCCACCGCGCTCGAAGGGGTCTCCGCGATCGTCGTGCACACGCGCCTCGGCGGCGACGTACTCTTCCGCAAGGACCGCCAGGAGATGATGTCCCGCCTCCTGGCTGGCGGGGCCGGCCTCTCCGCCATCCACTGGGGCACGGGTTCGGCCGATCCCGACGCGTCCGGCCTGTGGCTCAACGCGATGGGCGGATGGTTCAACGCCCAGAAGGGCGGTTTCTCGCGCTACAAAGTCGAGACTTCCCGGGTGCGCGACGTGGCCGAGGGCCATCCGGTCGGCCGGGGGTGGGGCGACTTCACCTGCAAGGACGAGTGGTACTACCAGCTGCGGTTCCTCGGATCGGCCCGACCGGTCGCCAGGGTCACGGTGGCCGGCGAGGATCACCCCGTGGCCTGGACCTACGAACGTCCCGACGGCGGAAGGTCCTTCGGCTTCGTCGGCGCGCACTTCCACGACAACTTCGCCGAAGAATCCTTCCGCCGGCTCGTCGTCAACGGGGTGCTCTGGACCGTGAAGGCCGAGATTCCCGAGGGCGGGGCTCCGGTGGCCGTGACGCCTGCCGACCTCGAACTGAGCAAGGAGTTCGACGACCTCGCCAAGAAGAAGAAGTGACGGATCAGGCGACGGCGTTGCGCCGCTCGCCCGCGAGGAAGGCCCGGAGATTCGCCACGGTCTCGTCCATCAGCCGGCGCCGCGCGTCGGGCGAGGCCCAGGCCACGTGCGGCGTGATGACGCAGCGCGGCGCGCCGAGCACCGGGCAGTCGGGGCGCATGGGCTCGACGCAGACGACGTCGAGTCCCGCGCCCGCGATGACGCCCTTGCGCAGGGCGTCGGCCAGCGCAGCCTCGTCCACCAGCGGGCCGCGCGCGGTGTTGATCAGGTAGGCGTCCGGCCTCATGCGGGTGAGCATCGCGGCGGAGACCAGCCCGCGCGTCTCCTCGGTGAGCGGGCAGTGCAGGCTCACGACGTGGGAGCGGGCGAAGAGCTCCTCAAGCCCGACGAATTCGGCAGCGGGGTCGGACTTCGGGGTGCGAGCGGCCGCGATCACCTTCATGCCGAAGGCGGCGCCGATGCGTCCGACGGCGCGGCCGATCTCGCCCCAGCCCACGACGCCCAGCGTGCGGCCCTCGATGTCCGCGATGGGCCGGCGCAGGAAGCAGAAGTCGCGTGAGCGGGTCCAGTCTCCGGCCGCCACGGCCGCGCCCTCGAGCGCGACGTGATTCGTCAGGTCGAGCAGGAGCGCGAAGACATGCTGCGCCACGGCGGCGGTGCCGTAGCCGGGCACGTTGGCGACACGGATGCCGGCGGCGGCCGCGGCGGCAACGTCCACGACGTTGTAGCCGGTGGCCAGCACGCCGATGAAACGGAGGCCGGCGGCACCCGCGAGGACGTCCGCCGTGCGCGGCGTCTTGTTCGTGAAGACGATGTCGGCGCCACGGATGCGTGCGGCGACGTCGGACGGTGCGGACCATTCATGCACCTCAAGCGGGCCGAGGGCGGCGAGCGGACCCCAGTCAAGGTCTCCGGGGTTGAGCGTGTGTCCGTCCAGGACGACGATGCGGCGGGCTTGCATGAAAGGGGGCGGAGAGGGAGGGATTCGAACCCCCGGAGCCTTGCGGCTCGCCTGATTTCAAGTCAGGTGCAATCGACCACTCTGCCACCTCTCCCGAAACCGCAGGATGCCGCGCTGGGTACTTCCCTCAAGTCCATTCCCCGACCTTTCCCATGGGCGATGTCCGGGTTTCCCTTCCGAGGAGCGTCCGCGCGAAATGCCGCATGCGCCGCGACGACGAGGTGGAGGAACTCACGGGGCCCTACGGGCCTTTCACCCTGACGGAGCGCGCGATCCAGCGCCTGTGGGCGGCGGGCGAGGTGCGCAGCCCGCTTCCGTCGCTCTCCGGCGCGCTGATCGAAGTCGTCCGGCCCGGGGACTGGAACCGAGGCGCCGGGCCCGACTTCAAGGGCGCCGAGCTGCTCGTCAACGAGGTCCGGATGCGCGGCGACGTCGAGATCCACCTGCGATGCGGAGACTGGCAGGCCCACGGGCATGACCTGGATCCGGCCTACGACGGAGTGGCGCTGCACGCGGTGCTTATGCCCGAACTGCGGCACGTCAGGACCACTTCAGGACGGACGCCGGAGGCCGTGCTGCTATTGCCACACCTGCCGCGCGACCTGGAGGATCTGGCGGAGGAGGACGCGCTGCTGGAGCTGCGCGGCCGAGCCCGCGAGTTCGTGCGCGACCTCAGGTCAGCCGCCGCGGACTTCCCCTCGGCCCTGCGGGAGGGTGCCGCACGCCGTTTCACGCGCAAGTCGGGCCACGCCGCCGTCCGGCTCAACGAGCTCGGCTGGGAGGGAGCCTGCCATGCTCTCGTCGTCGAATCGCTCGGCGCAGGAGGCAATCGCGCGCCGATGTCGGAGCTCGCCATGGACCTCACCCCGCAGGCGATGGAGCTGCTCGGACTAGACGCGCTCTACATGCGGAAGTGCGGGCGCTGGCGGCTCCGCGGCCTGAGGCCGGCGGGCCACCCTTACCGCCGTCTGGCCCAGTACCTGGAACTGAATCGGGCGAGGCCCTGCTGGCGCGAGGCGTTGCTACGCTGGGCGGACCGGTCGCATGCGTCGCCCGAAGTCGCCCGCCGCGAGCTGCACGAGGAAGTACTCGCGCGTTCGATGCCCGAAGGCCGTGCGGACACCATGGCGGTCGACGCGCTCCTGCCGCTGCTGCACGCCACGGGCCGTCCCCTCGACCGTCTGTGGATGGAATGGCCGCCGGGCAACCGGCCGGACGAGGTCGACGAGGCGCGCCGGCTGCTGGGCTTCGTCGGTCGGGCCCGCAACTGGGAGGTCCAGGGCCTGATCGGACTGATGCGGGAGGCGTCGCCGCGTTAGGCGGTCATCTTCCGCGCGCGCTCGACGGCGCGGACGAGCGCGTCGACCTCATCCATGGTGTTGTAGAAGGCGAAGGAGGCGCGCACGGTGCCCGCCAGCCCGAGGCCCTTCATCAGCGGCATGCAGCAGTGGTGGCCGGTGCGAACCGCCACGCCGTCCGCGTCCAGCAGCGTGCCGATGTCATGCGGGTGCGCGCCCTTCAGGTTGAAGGAAAGCACGGCCACCTTCTCGGCCGCCTCGCCCACGACGGTCAGCCCGGGCACAGCGCGAAGCCGCTCGGTCGCGGCGGCGAGCAGGGCCTGCTCGTGCGCGTGGGCGGCCTCGCGGATGGGCATGAAGTATTCCAGCGCCGCGGCCAGGCCGAGCACGCCGGAGATATTAGGCGTGCCCGCTTCGAAGCGCTCGGGCGCCTCGCGGAACGTGGTGCCGTCGAAGTCGACCTTCCGGATCATGTCGCCGCCGGACTGGTAGGGCGGCATGGAATCGAGGAGCTCCGGCCGCCCCCAGAGCACGCCCACGCCGGTGGGTCCGAAAGTCTTGTGCCCGGAGAAGACGAAGAAGTCGCAGCCAAGGGACGGCACGTCGACCCCGAAGTGCGCGGCCGACTGGCAGCCGTCCACGAGCACCGCGGCGCCGGCGGCCTTGGCAAGCCGCGTCATCTCAGCGGCGGGATTCACGGTGCCGAGCGCGTTGGAGACATGGGCGAAGGCGGCCATCTTCGTGCGCGGCGAGAGCAGCGCGCGGAAGGCATCGAGATCCACCTCGCCGCGCGGCGTGACCGGGGCGACGACCACCCTGGCCCCGCTGCGCTCCGCCGCCAGCTGCCAGGGGACGATGTTGGCGTGATGCTCGAGATGCGTGACCAGGATCTCGTCACCGGGGCGCAGGTGAGCCCGCCCCCAGGAATCGGCGACCAGGTTGATGCCCTCGGTCGCGCCACGCACGAAGACGCAGCCCCTCGGGTCCGCCAGGCCGAGGAAACGGGCGGCCACGGCCCGGGCGGCCTCGTAGGCGGAGGTCGCCTGCTCGCTCAGACGGTGGACGCCCCGGTGGACGTTGGCGTTCTCCTCGGCATAGAAGCGCTCCAGCCGGCGGATGACCGCGAGCGGCTTCTGCGAGGTCGCCGCGTTGTCGAGGTAGACCAGAGGACGTCCGTGGACGGAGGTCCCGAGGATCGGGAACTCCCGGCGGACGGCTGCGACATCGAAGGCGGGCATCGATTCCAGCTTAGGAGCGCCCGGGACGGGCGCAACCGGGAAGCGGGCTCAGGGAGCCGCGGGCAGACGGACCGCCTTTCGGATGTAGGTGGGCACGTCGATGTCCTGCCCCTCCACGATGGTCATCGGCGCTCCTCCGAAATATCCGCGACGGACGGCGTCGTCCGTGGCGAAAGGGAAAATCGCCTGGCTGTCGTCGACCTTGCCCGACTTCTGGCCCCTGCGTCCCTTGGCGGCGGTCCGGGGAACAGGCAGCGAGGCGCCGAGCACGGAGACCTCGACGCGGCCGGCGAGGGATGCGTCGGTGCGGGCGCAGAGGACCGTGGCCGTCTCGCCGCCGAACTTGGTGCGCACCGCGGCGACGGCCTCGAAGGCGTCGGTGGAGGTGAGCTCAGGCCCGCCGGCGACGTGCACGAAGAGCGAGGCCACCTTGGTGACCGCACCCGGACCGTGGGCCAGTGGACAATCGGACGCGGCCCGGGCGGCCTTCATCGCGGCGCCCTGCCCCTCCCCGTCCCCGAAGGCGCAGAGGGTCGGCGAACCAGGCGTCGGGAAGAGCGAGCGCAGGGCCGAGGGGTCGGCCGGCACGAGCGCGCCCGGGGCGAAGGCCGCCGCGATTCCGCGGATCGCGCCGCCCACCCATGCGTCGGCCGCGGCGAACGCGTCGGGCAGGGGCGCATCGGCCGGCACCTGCTGGAGCAGAAGGTCGTTGTGGACGGCGACGAAGCCGTGGCAGCGCGTCGCCAGCGCGGTGGCGGCCTGGTCGGCCTCGCGCTGCCGACGCTCGCCTTCGTGCGAGAAGGGCATCGTCGCGAAGCACAGCACCGTGGCGCCGGCTTCAGCCGCGCAGGAGGCGACGAAAGGCGTGGCGCCGCCGCCCGTACCCCCGCCGAGCCCGGTCACGAGGACGACGACGTGCGAGCCGGCCAGAGCGCGACGGACGGCGGCTTCCTCGGACTCCGCGGCCGCGAGGCCCGAACCGACCTCGCCGCCCGTGCCCATGCCCCGGGTCTGCTGCCTGCCCAGCTGCAGCGTCTGCGCGCCGGCCGGGAGCGACCGCTCGTCGGTGTCGAGGAAGAGCGTGCCGACCTCGCCGGGCAGGACGGGCAGCAGGCGAGCCACCATCGAGCATCCGGCGCCGCCGACGCCCAGGAGGAGGATGGCGGGCGCACGGTCCATCTCAGAACCTGAAGAGCGCCTTGATCTGATCCCAGAGGCCGCGCGGGCGGCGGGCGGCGGGCGGCGCGTCGGTGATCGCGGCACGCATGAGGCCGACGACGCCGGCGTACTCGGGCTTGCGCAAAGACTCAGTGTCGAAGCGCGGCACGCCGACGCGGGCGGTCAGCCCGAGCGCCTGCTGCACCGCTTCGCACGCGTCGGCGAGGTTGGCGGAGCCCCCGGCGAGGATGACGCCGGAGGGCACCATGTGCTGGTCGAGGCGCACGTTGTGCCCGGGGAAGATGCCCTCGAGATGGCGCAGCACGTCCTTGCGCACCAGGTCGAGCGTCTCCTGGTACCGAAGCGAGAGCACCTTGGTGATCGCGCCCCGGTTGAACTGCTGGTCGCCGAGGCCGCGGTCGCCGTCCTTCCAGATCGTCTGGTTCAGGTCGCCCTCCCGGTGCACGCCGGAGCCGAACCGGCACTTGAGGTCCTCGGCTGTCTCGCGGCTGACGCGCAGCGCGACGCTGAGGTCATTGGTCAGGTGCTCGCCCCCCACGGGCAGGGAGCCGGCGCAGAGGATGTGGTCCTTGTAGTAGAGGATCCAGTCCGTCGTCCCGGCGCCCATGTCGACGACCAGCACGCCACCGTGCTTGTCGGCGTCCTCCGCCACGGCGCAGGCCGCGGCGTGCGAGGCCAGGATGAAGTCGCGCACGCGTATGCTCATGCCGTTGATCATCCCGACGCGCATGCGCACCAGCGCGTCCTCCATCGTCACCCGCCAGAAGCTGACCTCGAGGCGCCGGCCGGTCATGCCCACGGGGCTGGCCACGGGCTTGCCGTCCAGCATCGTGGGCTGCCGCATGTAGAGGATCGTGGTGCGGCCGGCGGCCGGCTCCTGGCGACGCGCGGAGGAGACGGCCTCGACGAAGTCCTTCTGGGTGACCTTGCCGTCGCGGGCCGGGACCATGACGAGGCCCTTCACGCGCTCGCCCTCGGCGGCGGGGCCGCCGAGCGAGAGGTAGACCTGCTCGACGTTGCGGCCGGCCCCGCGCTCGACGTCGTGGATGACGTTGTGGACGAGCGCATGCAGCTTCTCCAGGTCGGTGACGACGCCCTTCACCACACCCTCGGTGCGGCGTTCGCTGAAACTGAGCATGCGGGCCTGCCCGCCGATCATCTGGCCGACGAGGCTGACCGTCTTGGCGGTGCCGATGTCGACGACGGCGATGAGGGAAGGAAGAGGGTTGGAGTTCATCGTACGACGCTGGCGGATACGGGCACGAGGCGCGGTTCAGGCACGGGCGGGTTCAAGGTTCGGTTGCGGATGGAAAGCTTGAGGACGTAGGACTGCCCGACGACGCCCGGCCGGCGCAACAGGGTGTCGACGTCGATGCGGGGCAGCAGCGCGAGCTCCTGCCGCCAGTTCGCCGCGGAGAAGACGATCCCGGCCAAGGAGGGGCGGTCGGTGGGCTGCGAGGCGGCCCGGATGGTGACGTTGAGGTTGGAGCCGGGGGCGTCCTCCTGCGCGCCGAAACAGTCACGGAGCGAAACGGCGGCCCACTGGTGGTAGAAGCGAGCGTAGTCCTGACGCGCGGCGAGCAGGAACGGGCCCACCACCTCGAGGCCCTCCACGGCCAGCCGATCGCCCTCACCCGTCATCCGGAAGTCGCGGATCTCCGGCAGTTCCCGCATGACGGACTCGGGGTAACCGAGCCCGGCGAAGGTGCGCCCGTCGGGGCTGACGATGCGGACGACGATGGGGCCGCCCTCGGCCAGGCCGATGCGCGCGACCGCCACGCGTTCGCGCAGGCTGACGTCCAGGCTGCCGTCCGCGCGTCGTATCACCTCGGCGAGGAGGACCTGGTTGTCCGACTCGAGGTCGGCCTTGATCGCTCGGACGTCGCGCGTGGCGCCATCGGCCCCGGAGACGACGATGCGGCGCACGAAGGCCACGGGCAGGAAGCCATCGGTCTTGTACCGCAATGTGACCCTGCCGGAGGGCGCGGAATCCTCGAGCACGATCCAGAGGAGGCCGGCGAGGAGAGCGAGGACGAGGAGGCCGAGGAGGGCCGGCAGGCGGGAACGGACGGCGCGACGACGTCCGAGCTCGTCGGCCGGTACGCGGTTCACGTCCTGGGGCACGAGGTTGCGCCAGTCGCGGTCGGCCGGTCCGAGATAGGAGTCACGGCGGCGGCCGAGGATGCGGTCGAGGAAGCCCATCAGCCCGCACGCCTCCCTTCGAACCTGCGCAGCGCGGGCGCGACCATGCGCCCGACGAGCCCCCGGTAGTCGAGGCCCCGGCAGGAGGCGCTCTTAGGAAGGAGGCTGGTTTCAGTCATGCCGGGCAGGGTGTTGATCTCAAGAAAGCGGAATCGACCGTCGGACTCAAGGATGAGGTCCGCCCGGGCGAAGTCGCGGCAGCCGCAGGCGGCGAAGAGGCGGGCGGCGGCCCCGCCGACGGCGGCGGCGACGTCGGCGGACACCTCCGCGGGAAAGCGGTACTCCGAGGCGCCCTGGGCGTACTTGGTCCTGTAGTCATAGACGCCCGTCAGGGGGACGATCTCGACCAGACCGAGCGGCTCGCCTTCAAGGACCCCGATGGAGAGCTCGCGACCGTTCAGGCGCGGCTCGGCCATCCAGCGGCCGCTCCGCAGGGAGTCCAGCGCCCGGGCCACCTCGGCCACGCCGCTCGGCATCAGCAGGCCCACGCTGCTCCCCTGGTCGGAGGGCTTGAGGACCAGGCTCTCGCCCAGCAGGCCCACCAGCGACTCGGCGGTCGGCCTGGCGGCGGCGTCGAAGGCCGCCTCCGGAGCGGCGGGCACGTCCACGGAACGCATCACGGCCTTCGTCCTAACCTTGTCCATGCACAGCGCGCTGGCCGCCGATCCGCAGCCCGCGAACTCGACCCCGCGCGACTCGAGGGCGGCCTGGAGTCCCCCTCCCTCGCCCCAGCCGCCATGGGTGACCGGGAGGACGACGTGCCGGGCAGGATCGACCCATGCGGGCAGCGCATCCTCCGCCAGTTCGACAAGACGGGCTTCCGGCAGGACGCCGGCTACGGCGCGGCCGGAACGGAGCGAGACCTCCCGCTCGGAGGAGGCCCCGCCGGAGAGAATGACGACTTCGGGCGCGACGCTCACAGCAGTTCCCTCCATTCCCTGCCCAGGGCGATGATCTCGGGCGTGAGCTCGACGCCGTGGCGCTCCTTGACCCCGGCGCGCACGCGACGCATGACCTCGAGGAAGTCCGCCACGCTGGCGGAACCGCGGTTCACGATGAAGTTGGCGTGGACGGCGGACACCTCGGCTCCGCCGCAGGCCGCCCCCTTGAGCCCGGCCAGGTCCACGAGGCGGCCGGCCTTGTCCTCGGGGGGATTACGGAACACGCACCCCGCGCTGGACTCGCGCGGCTGGGACTCCTTACGACGCCGGGCCAGGTCTTCCATCCGGGCGCGGATGGCGGCGGGGTCATCGCGGCCCGCGGCGCGCAGCACGGCGGAGAGCACCACCGCGCCGTGCAGCTGCGGACAATCGCGGTAGAGCGCATCGAACGAGTCGCGGCGGGCCGCGCGCACGCGGCCCTGGGGCGAGAGCCACTCGACCGACTCAACGACGTCGAAGATCCAGCCGCCCATCGCGCCCGCATTCATGCGCAGGGAACCGCCGAGCGTCCCGGGAATGCCTTCGAGGAACTCGAAGCCAGACAACCCCTCCCTGGCCGCCGCGCCGCACAATTCCTTCAGACGCGCGCCGCCGCCGACGCGCAACCGACCGTCTCCGAGCGGCGTGACCTCCCCCCAGCGGGCGGACTCGAGATGGATGACCAGGCCGTCGTAGCCGTCGTCCGGCACGAGCAGATTGCTTCCCCGGCCGATCACGAACCAGCGCAGGTCGAGCTCGGCGCAGGCGCGCAGGAGGACGACGATATCGTCGACCGTCGCGGGCTCGGCGTACCAGCGCGCGCTGCCGCCGAGGCCCAGGGTGGTGCGACGGGCGAGCGGCTCAGCCGGCCGGAGCACGGCGTCGGGCGAGAGGCGGCCCGCGACGAGGTCCGGAAGATCGGGCGTGAACGCGGGCGCTCCGACCCGGCGCTGGCGCTTCGCGTAGGCCTCGGCGTCACGCTCGATGTCGCCGGCGCCGACGAAGGCGACCACGCACTCCGCGTCGGCCGTCAGCGCGTCCAGGGCCTCGGGCAGAGCGCGACGGTCCTCGATGAGCCGGTGCGAGGAGCCCGCCACCACCGATTCGGACCGTCCGCCCTCCACCGCGGACTCGCCCGCGGAGTAGACGGGCAGGACGAGCGCATGGTCGGCGGCGGTGAGCGCCTCGCGGAACTCGGCGGCATACTGCCGCGTACGGGTGTGGCGATGCGGCTGGAAGACCACGATGACCCGACCGGGATGGGTCTCCCGCAGCCAGCGCAGCAACGCGGCGATCTCGGTGGGATGATGGGCGTAGTCCGCGAGCACGCGCAACCCGGGCCGCTCGTAGAGCACGTCCTGCCGCCGGCGGATGCCGCGCCAGCGGCCAAGCGGGTCGGGCGCGACGGCGCCCGTGACGACGTGCGCGGCGGCGAGCGCCAGCGCGGCGTTGGCGCGGTTGAACGTGCCGGCGACCGGCACGGTCACCTGTGCGGCGGGAAACGAGCCTCCGAGCTCGAGCACCGAGGCGGCCAGGTCGCCGGCGACGGGCCGCACGCGGTAGTCTCCCTCGGGCCCCACGCGGAGCACGGGGACGCTCAACCCGGCGGTGAGCCGCTCGAGACGCGCGTTGCCCGCGGGAATGAGGACGGCCGAGCGGGTGCGCTCGAACAGCGCACGGAAGACGGACTCGAGCGCGGCCTCGTCCCGGTAGTAGTCCGCATGGTCCCAGTCCAGGTTGACCGCGACCGTGACGTCGGGCGAGAAGGCGCCGATGGTGCCGTCGCTCTCGTCGACCTCGGCGACCACCCACGGCGACCTGGCCGAGGCGCGGGCGGGCGGCATCGCTGGGTCGCGGAACAGGCCGCCGAGGACGTAGCCGAAGTCAGCGCCCGCGCCGGTCAGCGCGGCGACGATCATGCCGCAGGTGGTGGTCTTGCCGTGGCTCCCGCAAACGGCGACGAACCGCCGCTCGGCGACGCGTTCCGCGAGCAGTTCCCCTCTGCGCAGCACGCGCGCCCCCTTCGACTCCGCCAGCGCGAGCGCGGGATGCCCCGGCTTCACCGCGCTGGAGCGCCCGACGAGTCCGGGCCGGCGACCCGCCGCCCAGGGATCGCGGAGCAGCGGGATGTCGGCGTCGGCGAGCTTAAGCTCCATCGGGCTTCCGGTGGAGTCATCCCAGCCAGAGACCTCCCACCCCTCGCCTTTCAGGTAGATGGCAAGCGGCCCCACGCCCATGCCGCAGGCGCCGAGCATCCAGGCGGAGCCGGGGCTCATGCGTCGCGCCCCTCCCCGGCGAGCGCGGCGACATGCCGAGGAAGGTCGTCCCAGCGGTTGGCGGCATCGGCCTCGGCGAGGGCGGCCCGCATGCGCACCAGCGTGTCAGGGTCGGCGAGCCGCGCGGTGACGATGGCGGTCAGGCCGGAGAGGTCCGCCTGGGCCGTCATCAGCGCCGCTCCGCGTTCGACGAGGGCGGCGGCGTTCGCCGACTGGTGGTCGTCCGCCGCGGACGGCAGCGGCACGAGGACCGCCGGGGTGCGGCAGGCCGCGAGCTCGGCGAGCGTGCCGGCCCCCGCCCGGGAGACAGCGATGTCGGCGGACGAATAGGCCTCGGCCATCCGGTCGCAGAAGGGCATGAAGCGCGCGGTGACGGAGCCATGCCGCTCGACCCCGTCACGGCCGGAAGGGCCGGTCAGGCAGAGCAGGTGGATGCCACGCGCGGAAAGCTCGGGCAGCGAGGACTCCGCCCAGCGGGTGAGCGCCGCCGCTCCCTGGCTGCCGCCGAGCACGAGCACCATCGGGCCCTCCTCGGGCAGACCCAGCGCCCGGCGCGACTCCTGCCGCGGCAGGGTGCGGATCTCCGCGCGCACAGGGTACCCCGAGTCGAACTGGCTTCGCGCGTCCACCCCGGGCACGCGCACGCCCGACGGCAGATACACCGCGCGGGCGAAGCGCGCGAGGAGCCTCACCGCCTTGCCGGGCCGGCGGTTGGCCTCGTGGACAAGCACCGGGACGCCGCGCAGCGCGGCGGCCAGCGCGGGACCGAGGCTCAGGAATCCGCCGAAGCAGACCACCGCGTCGGCGCGGAAAGAACGCAGCAGCCGCCAGGAGGACCAGACCGCAAGCAGGAGCGAGGGGAGGAACAGCGCCCGGGCGAGGAGCCCCGGCCCGAAGGGGCGGCCACGCCCGGCCACGAACCGGAAGGCAGGATACTGGGCGGTCATGCGCGCATCCACCACCTTGCGGCTCACGACAAGCAGGCACTCCATGCCCGAATCCGCCAGCCGCTGCGCCAGCGCGATGCCCGGGGCAAGGTGGCCCCCGGTTCCGCCGCAGGCGAGCAGCACGCGACTCATGCCCTCGCCTCCCTCGGCGTGAAGGCCGGCGCCTGCGCGTCACGCAGGCAGTTGAGCACGAGCCCGACCATGCAGGCCATCACGACCAGATTGGTGCCCCCGTAGCTGAGGAAGGGCAGCGAAATGCCCTTGGTCGGCAGGAGCCCGGTCACCACGCCCATGTTGACCAGCGCCTGCAGGACCAGGAAGAGGGTCGCGCCGAGGCAGAGATTGAAACGGTACAGGTCGGCGCAGCGGCGCATCGCCCGGTGCGCGAACGCGAAGATCCCGAAGTAGGCGAGCGTGACCGCGGCCGTGGCGACCAGGCCGTACTCCTCCCCGATGACGGAGAAGACGAAGTCCGTGTGCGCCTCGGGGAGGAAAGCCCTGCCCTGCAGGCCCTGCGCGGCTCCCTGCCCCGTGATTCCGCCGACACCGAAGGCGACCATCCCCTCGAAGAGCTGGTAGGCCTCGTCGCCGCGGCGACCCCACGGGTCGGTGAAGGACAGGAAGCGTCTCAGGCGGTTCTCCCAGTTGAGCACGACGAGCGCGAACGCGACGGAGCCGGCCAGGACGGTGGGCAGGACGTAGCGCCAGCGAGCGCCTGAGACGAGCATCATCGAGCCGCCCACCGCGCAGCAGAGCAGGATGGTGCCGAGGTCGGGGCCGAGCGCGACACCCGCGCAGACCGCGATGATGACCGAAGCAGGCCGGAGGTAGCCCTGCTTGAAGTCGGCCCACCCCGCGGCGTTCATGACGTAGGGGCTGCGGTCGCTGAACGAGAGAAGGGGGAAGTCGGGACGCAGCGTCCGCCGCTGGGCGCCCGCCAGGTAGTGCGATAGCATGACCACCATGGCGACTTTCCCGAGGTCGGAAGCCTGCAGCCGGATGAAGCCGAGGTCGATCCAGCGCCAGGATCCGTTGACGGAGACGCCGATGCCGGGCACGCGCGCGAGGGCCAGCGCCAGCAGCGCGCCCCAGAAGATCCACAGGCGGTGCCGCCGCACCGCGTCGAGGTCGATGCGGTAGACGAGCCACGCCGCGGCAAGCGCGGCAGGCAGGTACATCAGCTGCCGATCGAAGGCGACGAGCCGGTTTCTCGAGGAGAGCGAAATCCCCGCGCTGTACTGGACCATCAGGCCGAAGGCCGCGAGCGCGAGGGCGATCAACAGGATGCCGACGGAGTACCCAGCCAGGGACTCCGGAGCTTGCTGCCTCGCCTTGATGACCATGCGCGCGTCCTTGCCGGCTCAGTTCGCGGGCTTTTTGGCAGGCTCAGACTCGGCGGCCTTGGGCGAGCCGATGATTATGAGCTTGAGCGGCTCGAACTGGGGCGCGGGCTCGGGCGAAGCGGACTTGGAGGAGGCCTTCGGGGCCGGCGCGCGGGGGGCCGCCGGACCTGCGGCCGGAATCTTCAGGCGCTGCCCCACGCGCAGCATGGCGTTGTTGGGGAGTCCGTTGGCGGCGGCGAGCGCGTCGCTCGTGATGCCCTGACGGCGCGCGATGGAGAAAAGGGTCTCTCCTTTGATGACGGTGATGACCGACCCCGGGGTCGCCTTGGGCGAGGCGACGACGGGCGAGGGCGGGGGCGTCGGCAGTTCGGGCGCGACGGGAACCGGGGTGAGTCCCGCGCTGACAGGCGCGGGCGCGCGGGCCGACGCGGCGACGGGCTTGGCGGGCAGCGCGGCCCGGCGCAGGCCACCGGAGAAGGCCGCGAGGTCGGCGGGGGACTCGAGCTCGTGAACCGACGTGCTGCGGCATCCGTTGACGCCGACGAGGACGGCGAGCACGCAGAGGTGCAGTATCACGACGGCGGTGACGGTGATTAGGGGTCTCATGGCTGGGTGGTTTGGGCTGGGTGGGTGCGGTGGGTTGGAAAAGATCAGCGGCGGGCGAGGGCGCCGGCGGCGCGCTCGAAGACGACCCCGCGCTCGGCGTAGCCTCGGAACATGTCGAAGCTGGCGAAACCGGGGCTGAGCAGGACGGCGGTCGGCGCGGGTGCGTCCTTGGCGGCCGCGACGACGGCGTCCTGCAGCGAGGGGAAACAGCGGCTGGCGCGGCCGAGCGCGGAGAAATGTCGGTGCAGCTCCGGCGCGGTCTCGCCGATCAGCCAGGCGGAGTCGATGAGCGGGGAGACGTGCTCGCAGAAGCGGCGGAGGTCGCCACCCTTCCACTTGCCCCCCCCGATCCAGCGGACGGGGACGCTGAACTGCGCGAGCGCCGCCAGCACGGCGTGGAAATTGGTGCCCTTGGAGTCGTTCCAGAACTCCACGCCGCCGGTCTCGGCGACCTTGCGCAGCCGGTGCGGGGCGAGGCGGAAGATCCGCGCCGACTCCTCGAGTACGCGGAGCGGCAACCCCCGGGCCCGCCAATACGCCCGGGCGACGGCCCAGTTCTCAAGCTGGGGCCAGCTGTCGAACGCCGAGCCTGACGGCACCGACGAGGCCGCCTCGGCGCGGGTGGCCACGACCACGGACTCGGGCAGCTCGATACCGAAACGGCGCGCATGCTCCGCCACCGACTCGCCCACGACCAGGATGCCGCCGGGCATCATCCGCTCGACGAGCTTGAACTTGGCGCGGAAGTAGGTCTCGAGGTCGCCGTGCCGGTCGAGGTGATCCTCGTCGAAGTTGGTCCAGAGCACGGCCTCTGGGGCGAAGTGGCGGAGGTCCTCGGACTGGAACGAGCTGACCTCGACGACGGCGAGGAAGGACCCGCTCGAGACCGTGCGGTGCAGCGAGGTCAGGGGCAGGCCCACGTTGCCGCAAGCCACGGCGTCGAGCGAGGCCCGTTTGAACGCGAAGGCGAGAAGTTCGGTGAGGGTCGTCTTGCCGTTGGTGCCGGTCACGGCGACGGCGGGCCCGGTCCAGAGCAACGCGCCGAAATCGAGCTCGGAGAGGCAGGGCAGCCCGGCGCGACGGGCGGCCAGGAGCCAGGGATGCGCCTGCGGGAAGCCCGGGCTGTAGACCAGAAGGTCGTGCCGCGCCGCCTCCTCGGGGCCGAAGTCGCGGTTCTCGCCCTTCTCGTCGTAGACGACCGAGGCGAAGCCGCCCGCCGCGAGCGCTTCCACGACCGCGGCGCCGCTGATCGCGCCGCCGAGGACGGCGGCCGGTCGGGCGAGGCGGCGGCGGAGGGACTCGGGGAAGTCGGTCATCGCAGCTTCAGGGTGAGCAGACCGAGGAGGCCGCAGAGGAAGGACACGATCCAGAAGCGCGCGACGACCTTCGTCGCCGGCCAGCCCTTCTTCTGGAAGTGATGATGAATGGGCGTCATCAGGAAGATGCGCCGACCGCCCGTGCGGCGGAAATAAGCCATCTGGAGCATGACCGAGAGCGCCTCGACCACGAAGACGCCGCCGACGACGGCCAGCAGGAACGGCTGGTGCATCAGGCACGCGACGGCGCCGAGGACGCCGCCGAGGGCGAGCGCGCCGACGTCGCCCATGTAGAGCTCGGCCGGGGCCGCGTTGTGCCAGAAGAAGACGAGGCCGCCGCCCACGAGGGCGGAGCAAAGGACCGCCAGTTCCCCCGCGCCGGGCACGTGCGAGATGCGGAGGTATTCGGCCAGCTCCCGATGGCCGGCGAGATAGGCGACCCCGCCGAGCACGAGGGTCGTGATGATCACGCAGCCGATGGCGAGTCCGTCGAGCCCGTCGGTGAGGTTGACCGCGTTGGAGCATCCGACGCACACGAGCACGAAGAAGGCGCCGGCGACCGCGAGGCAGACGGCGAAAGGCAGGCCCAGCGAGGCCCCGTCCCACAACGGCCCGTTGAGCACCGGCAGCCAGATCTCGGCGGCGTCCTCACGGCGCGAGGGGTCCAGCAGCAGGACGCCGAGCGCCACGAGAGCGCAGACGCCCTGTCCGGCCAGCTTGACCCGCGGCGCGATGCCGTCCGAACTGCGGTTGCGCACCTTGAGCCAGTCGTCGTAGAGGCCGACCGCGCCCATGCCGAGGAAGCAGACGAGCGCGGCCCAGACGAGCGCGTTGGGCTTGATCCAGAGCAGCACTGCGGGGAGCACGGCGGCGGCGATCAGCAGCCCGCCCATGGTCGGCACCTTGCCGCCCTCCTTTGCGAGGTCGCCCATCAGCGCGGCGGAGCGCTCCGGCTGACGGAGCGCGGCGAGACGTCGGATGACGGGCCCGGCGAACGCGAGGCCAAGCCCCAGCGCGGTGCAGAAGGCGAGAATCGCCCGCACGGACTGGTACTCGAAGAGACGGAAGGGTCCCCAGAGGGATTCGAGTTCGCTGAGACGGTGAAGCATGGTTCCTTCAGTGGAAATGGATCCGGGACCGGACGGCCTCGGGAAGCGCCCGTTCGAGCGCATGGGAACGACTGCCCTTGAGGAAGACGAAGCCGCGGTGGGAGGCCGCGGCCGCCGCGAGCTCGTCAAGGGTGGCCGGCGCGATCCGAGCGGCCCGGTCGGGCACGGCGTCGAGCGCGGCGGGCGCGTCGCCGCCGAAGGCGGCCACAAGGTCGCCAGCCCGGACAGGAAGGGCCGCGAAGGCCTCGCGATGCATGCGCAGGGAGCCGGCTCCGAGCTCGGCCATGCCGCCGACGATCCACAGGCGGCCCCCGGGCTCGTGGCGGCTGAGGCGGTCGAAGCACGCGGCCGAGTCCAGCAGCGAAGCCGGGCTGCTGTTGTAGCAATCGACGTACCAGGACCGGACTCCTTCGACGTGCACGCTGCCCCTGCCCGCCGGCGGAGTCCAGCGGGCGAGCGCCGCGGCGACGGCTGCTTCGTCCGCCCCGACCAGGCCGGCCGCGACGACCGCGAGCGCCGCGTTGCGTGCGAGTCCTTCGGAGACGGGGCCGAGGACCAGCGCACGACCGTCGACGGTCAACGTGCGCCGTCCTGAATCGTCCTCGCCGACCGCGGCCTCGACCAGCCGGGCGGGCGCGACGGCAGGCGCGGGCTCTCCGGGGAACCGCACCGCGACGCAGCGGCCGGCGAGCGCGGCGAAAGGCGGCCAGGCGAGCAGCGAGACGGGGAGCACCGCCCTGCCCCCTTCGCGCAGGGCCGCGACCAGCTCCGCCTTCTCGCATGCGACCCCCGCAAGGTCGCCGACCCCTTCGAGATGCACGGCGGCCACGGCGGTGACCACGGCCACGTCGGGACGAAGGACACGGGCCGAGACGCCGAGCTCGCCCGGAACGCTCATACCCGCCTCGATGACAGCGAAGCGGTGGGAGACGGGGTCGGTCCGGAGAAGCATGAGCGGCACGCCGATGAGGTTGTTGAGGTTGGCCTCCGTGACGAAGACGCCCGCGCCGAGCAGCGCGCCGAGCAGCTCCTTGGTCGAAGTCTTGCCGACGCTGCCCGTCACCCCGATCACCGGGCCCGGGAACGACTCGCGCCACGCGGACGCGACCCGGCGTAGCGCCGCCAGCGTGTCGTCCACCACCAGCTGCGGGAGCGCGTCGGCCACGCGCCGCGACACCAACGCGCAGGAGGCCCCGCGGGCGCGGGCGTCGCCGAGGAAATCATGCCCGTCACGCCGTCCGGTGCGAACCGCGACGAAGGCCTCCCCGGGCGCGAGGGATCGCGAGTCGGTCCCGAAGCCGGTGATGCGGGCGGAGGGAGGCTCCGTCCAGCTTCCGGCGGCCCAGCCGGCGAGGCGCTCGGGGGCGAAGGCGGGCATCACGAGGAACGCCCCCTCCTCAGGGCGATGACCTGACGGACAACCTGACGGTCGTCGAAAGGCACCACGGTGTCGGCGAACTCCTGCGTGGTCTCGTGGCCCTTGCCGGCGACGAGCACGCAGTCGCCGGGACGGGCGTCGCCGACCGCCAGCGCGATGGCCTCGCGGCGGTCGGGCACGAAGGACACGTTGGCGACGCCGCCGGGAGCGGCGCGCATGTCGGCGAAGATGTCCTCGATGCGCTCACGCCGGGGATTGTCGGCCGTGGCCCAGGCGCGATGAGCCAGCCCGGCGACGGCGGCCGTCATGGCGGGACGCTTGCCGCGGTCGCGGCTACCGCCGCATCCGAAGACGCAGAGCACCCGGCCGGGCGTGATCGAGCGGAGCATTCCGAGCGCGTTGCGCAGCGCGTCGTCGGTATGGGCGTAGTCGACGAACACAGGAAACTCCTGCCCCGCCTCCACGCGCTCCATGCGTCCGGATACCCCCGGGAAATCGGCGACCGCGCCGGCGAGGGCCAGCGGGTCGCGGCCGAGGCCGGCGGCCATGGCCAGGGCGCAGAGGACGTTCTCCACGTTGTAGCCGCCAGGAAGCGAGGAGACGAACCGGGCCGAGGCGCCCCCCCAGCGCACCGTGAAAGCCGCGCCGGCGGGGTCGAGCGTGACGTCCTCCGCGCGCAGGTCCGCATCCGGGGAGCGGCCGAAGCCGATGACCCGCCCGCGCGCGCCGCAGGCTTGGGCGAGGCTCCGGCCGGCCGCGTCATCGAGATTGACCGCGCTGACGAGCGGCACGGTTCCGGTGCGGCCGTCGAAAAGGGCCGTCTTGGCTTCGAGATAGGCGCCAAGGTCCCCGTGGTAGTCCACATGGTCGCGGGTGAGGTTGGTGAACCCCGCGACGGCGAAGTCGAAGCCGTGAACGCGATCCTGATGCAGCGCGTGGGAGCTGACCTCAAGGCAGGCCCCGGCGCAGCCCGCGTCGGCCATCTCCCGGAAGAAAGCGGCGAGGTCGGCCGACTCGGGCGTGGTCTTGTAGGAGGGCACCGTCCGGCGGCCGAGGTGGTAGCGCACGGTGCCGACGAGCCCCCAGGCGGAGCCGTCGGACTGCAGGAGGTGACGCAGGAGGGTCGACACGGTCGTCTTGCCGTTCGTCCCGGTGACGCCGGCGAGCGTGAGCGCGCGCTCGGGATGGCCGTGGAAGCGGCGAGCGACCTCGGCGAGGACGCGGCGCGGCGCGGCGACCTGCGCGGCCGCCACTCCGGGGACGGTGGCCACGGAGGAGCCGGAGACCACCGCGGAGGCGCCGCGGCCCACGGCCTCGTCGATGAAGGCCGCGCCGTCGCTCCGCAGGCCCGGCAGGGCGAAGAACAGCGAACCGGGAAGCACGCGGCGGCTGTCGGTGACGACGCCGCTGACGGGCGCGTCCCAGTCGCCGCTGCGTCCGGACACGGCAATCCCCTCCAGCAGCTGCCGGAACGTGGGTCTCTGGACGGGGCGGGCGGTCATGGGCGCGGGGCTCATCGGCGGACCTCCGCGACGGTGCTGCGCGGAGAGGCGGCGGGCGGCAGGTCGAGCCAGCGGATACACTTCTCCGCGACCTCGCGGAAGATGGGGGCGGAGACCTTGCCGCCGTAGCCGACGCCCTCGCCCTGCGGCTCGTCGATGATGACGGTCACGGCGAGCCGCGGGTCGTACGCGGGGAAGAAGCCGCAGAACGAGGCGACGTGGTGGGCGCTCGAGTAGCGGCCGCCGACGATCTTCTGGGTCGTGCCGGTCTTGCCCGCCACCTCGTAGCCCGGGATGTCGGCCACGGGCGCGGTGCCCCCTTTGCCGCACACCTCGCGCAGCATGCTGGCGAGCCTCCGGGCCGTCCCGGAAGAGAGCGCGCGGCCGCGGCTCCGCGGGGCGTAGCTGAGGAAGGGCTCGCGGGTGACGGCATCCTCGACCCGCAGCACCAGCTGCGGCTGCATGAGGAGCCCGTCCGCGGCGACGACCGACATGGCCATGTGCATCTGCATGGCGGTGACGCTGACGGAGTGTCCCATCGGCATGCGGGAGATGGTGAGGCCGTCCCAGCTCCGCGGCGGGATGAGCAGGCCAGGCACCTCGGCGCCGGTGATGAGCCCGGTGGGCGCGCCGAAGCCGAATGATTTCACGAGGTCGAAGAAACGATCCTCCCCGAGCCGCTCGGCGTAGAGCATCCCGACCTGCACCGTGCCGCGGTTGGAGGACTCGCGCACGATGCGGCGCAGGTCCGCCGTGCCCATCGCATGCGAGTCCGCGGGCATCGAGACCATGCGCCCGCGGTAGGGCACCTGCGCCGCGCCGCAGTCGTAGACCGAGTTCTCCGTGACGAGCCCCTCCTGCAGCGCGCCCCCGACCGACACGATCTTGAAGACAGAGCCCGGCTCATAGACGTCGGACACGGCCCGGTTGCGCTGACTGTCCATCGGCGCGGCCTGGGGGTCGAAGAACCGGTTGAGGTCGAAGGTCGGCCAGTTGGCGAGCCCGAGGACGCGGCCGGTGCGGGGCTCGCTGACGATGATGACGCCGCCCTTGGGCCGGTAGCGCAGGGCCGCAGCCTCGAGCGCGTCCTCGCACGCCTTCTGCACCTGGCCGTGGATGGTGAGCACCACCGTGCTTCCGGCCACCGGCCTGACCTCGCGCAGGCGGTTGCTGGCTATCTCACGGCGGTGGCCATCCCGTTCGGACTCGATCCATCCGTTCTGACCGGCGAGCAACGTGTCCATCACGCGTTCGATGCCGGTGGCGGGGACGCCCTCCTTGTTGACATAGCCGACCACGTGCGCCGCGAGGGCGCCCTTGGGATAACTGCGCCGGTACTTCAGTTCTGCGCGGAGCGCCTTGATGCCTAGGGCCTCGACCCTGCGCATGACCGGCTCACCGACCTCCTTGATCAGGACCTTCCAGCGCACCTTGCGCTCGAAGCCATCGCCGTCGACGCGGGTGCGCGCCGCGAAAGCCGCGCGGACGACGGGGGGCGGCAGGCCCAGGGCCGCCGCAACCTCGGGGATCCGTGCTTCCTCTCCGGGCTGCAGCGACTGGGGGTCCACGCCGATGTCCCAGACGTCCTCGGAGACGGCGAGCAGGTTGTCCTGGACATCGCGGATCTCTCCGCGGCGGCAGAGGCGCGTCTCGACGAGGCGTCGGGCCTGATAGGCCTCGGCACGCAGCTCGGGCGCTTCCACCCAGTGCAACTGGACCAGCCTGACCAGGACGGCCAGGAAGCAGGCGGACACGACCCAGGCCAGAGAACGGAAGCGAATCCGTCTGGCATGGGGCAGGGTCATCGCAGGTCCGTTCCTCCCTGCCCCGTCAGCGGACGGAAGGCTACTTCACGGGCCGTGAGCCGCGGGCTCTGGACGCTGGCCGGTCCGCCCGCCGGCGGCGGGAACGCGAGGCTGCGCGGAATCCAAAACACCTGTTCAGGCAGCGGCCGACGGAAAGTCTCCCCCACCCTCTCCTGCAGCTGGATGGTGTCCATGGTCTGGTCGCGGGAACGGCGCAGGCGCTCCAGTTCTTTGGACGCCTCGCCGGAGGCGCGTTCCAGGCGCACGATGCGCCCGCCGACCTCGTCGGCCGAGATGCGCAGACGCATGATGCTGATCATGCCGGCGAAGAACACGATGAGGGCGGCGGCGCCGAACATCCCGGTGAGCAGACGCACGGGCTTCATGGCGCGGGAATCCTCCTGACGGCGCGGAGCCGGGCCGAACGGCTGCGCGGATTGCGGGACTGCTCCTCCTCCGAGGGCTTTACCGCCCGACGCGTGAGCAGCTCGGCCCGACGCACGCGTTCGTCCTGCGGCGTGGCGTCGTCTCGGTCGACCGGCCGCCCGGCCAGCACGTTCATGTAGCGCTTCACCATGCGGTCCTCGAGGGAGTGGAAGGAAATGACCGCCAGCACGCCGCCCTCGCCCAGCTTGCTGAAGGCGGAAGGAAGCGCTTGCTCGAGGGCCCCGAGCTCGTCGTTCACCGCGATGCGGACTCCCTGGAAGGTGCGCGTGGCGGGATGGGCGCCGCGGGGTCCGGGGGGCGGCGGCGCGGCCTCGGCGACCAGCGCGGCGAAGGACACCGTGCGGGCGAGTCGTCCGGTGCCGCGGGCCGCGAGGATGGCGTCGACCACGCGGCGCCAGCGGGGCTCCTCCCCGTAGTCCCGGACGGCGCGCACGATCTCGTCACGGCCGCCGTGCTCAAGGAACTCCGCCGCGGTGCGACCGCGGGCGGGGTCCATCCGCATGTCGAGAGGCCCGTCGTGCCTGAAGGCGAAGCCGCGTTCCGGGACGTCGAGCTGATACGAGGACACCCCAATGTCCATCAGTACGCCGTCATACCGTCCCGGAACGCGGTCAAGGTGCCGGAAATCCTCCGGATGGAAGCGGAAGCGGCCGGGGTGGCGCTCCGAGGTCGCGCAAGCGCGCGCGGCCGCCTCGGGGTCCCGGTCCATCGCGTCGACGCTGGCCCCGCGGACGAGCATCGCCTCCGTGTGGCCGCCGCCGCCGTAGGTGCAGTCCAGGTAGGCGCGCCCCTCCACGGGGGCGAGGAGCGTCATGCACTCCTCCAGCAGTACTGGCACGTGGCTGGTCATCGGCGGTCTGTGAACAAGGTGTGGACAGTGTAAGTAACTTTTGGATACACCTTAGATGCCCAGTTCGCGCAGCGCGCGCAGGATGGTGCGGGCCGACTCCGACTCACGGTCGGCCCGGGGCGGCCGCGGGGAAGCGATCTGGAACGTGCTGAACGAGCCGCTGAAGACGACGTCGCGTTCAAGCTGCGCCTGCCGCACGACATGGTCGTTGAGGGTGATGCGTCCGGCCTTGTCGCAGACGACCTGGAGACTGTTCTCGCCGAGCGTGCGCAGCGCGTTCATCTTGTCCGGGTCGCTGACCGTGACCTGGGAGGAGGCGTCGCGGATGCGCTGCACCATTGAGGGCGGGAACACCACGATGGTGCCCAGCGCGGGATGAAACATCGCCAGGAAGTTCAGGTCGCCCGAGCCGTCCGCGCGCCAAGACGCCGGAATCGTGACACGGTTCTTCTCGTCCAGCTTTCCATTATGGATGCCGGTGAAGAGAAGATTGTTGACGCCAATGGACATGGAGTGGGAGTTAGCCCCAAGTTCGCCCACTTTTCCCCACAAGCCCCCACTGGTCAAGAAATTAGCCCCATAATGGCCCTGATTCTTGTTCACAGATCCGGGCAGTCTGGTGACTTATGATTGAAATGAATCAATAAGTTTCTTAAATATCTGATGATTAATAGTTTATATACATTTTACGTGACCCAAACCTGCGAAGCAGCGGTGGCCTCTGGATCCCGGGACGCCCTCCAGGGCCGCGCCTTCTCCCGGACGGTCCGGTTTGTAGTTGATTTTCAAGTACAATCTGACCCCGGCACCCCGCCCCCCGGGGGGCGAAATCGTTTGCCAATCGCTGACGGCTGTGCTTCTTCCACTGCATCCTCCCCTCACCATGAAGCCAGTCCTTGTCACCGCACTTCTTGCCCTCGCCTTCGCCTTCTCAGGCTGCAACACCAGCGTGGGCGTCGACAATCCGGACAGCCGCGAGGCCTCCGCCAACCAGGTCACTGGCATCGTATCCACACGCTACAACGCCTCCGTGGACAGCGTCTTCAACGCGGTCAACCGTTCCCTGGATCAGACTCCGGGCATGATGCGAACCGGGGAGTCCGACATCGCCGGAGTGGAAGGCGCCCAGGAAAGGGCGGGCGTCAAGGTCTTCGCCCGATCGGTCGGCGACCTGCTCGTCACGGTCGAAATCGTGAAGACCGAGGACAAGGAGAAGAAGGAGACCTACACCGCGGTCGCCATCAGGTTCGGGGCCTTCGGCAACCTGCCGGAGAGCCAGAAGCTCATCTCCCGCATCTCCTCCAACCTGCGCCGCTGAGCACGCGGGCGGAACCGCCAGACGGACGCCGCCCGGCCCCAGGTCAGGCGGCGTCATCTTTTTGAACACAACCCAGACGCATGGGCAACATACACGGACATAGCTTCCGCATCGCGACCTTCGGCGAAAGCCACGGGCCCGCGATCGGCGTCGTCATCGACGGCTGTCCGCCACGCGTGCCGTTCGACCAGGCCTTCCTCCGCGCGGAGCTGGCCCGGCGAAGGCCGGGACAGAGCGTCCTCACCACGCAGCGCAAGGAGGAGGACGAGCCGGAGGTGCTCTCGGGCGTCTCTTCGGACGGGCTTACGCTCGGATCGCCCATCGCCATCGTCATCCGCAACGCCGACCAGCGCTCCTCCGCCTATGCGGAGATGCGCTCCGCCTACCGTCCCTCCCACGCCGACTTCACCTATGACGCCAAGTACGGCATCCGCGCCGTGGAGGGCGGAGGCCGCTCATCCGCCCGGGAGACCGCGGCGAGGGTGGCCGCCGGCGCGATCGCCAAGACGGTGCTCCGGCACGCCTGCCGGACGCGCATCACCGCCTGGGTCGAATCCGTCTCGGACCTGCGCATGCCGGCACCGCGAGGCGTGCCGACCCTGCGTCAGGTCGAGGCCACGCCCACCCGCTGCCCTCACCGCGCCACCGCGACCCGCATCGAAGCGCTCATCAAGGCCGCCCGGGCCGAAGGGGATTCCGTCGGCGGCGTGATCTGCTGCGCCATCGAGAACCTCCCCGCAGGGCTCGGCTCGCCGGTCTTCGACCGCTTCGAAGCCGAACTGGCGAAGGCCATGCTTTCGCTCCCTGCGACCAAGGGCTTCGAGATCGGCAGCGGGTTCGCCGGCACGCTGATGCGCGGCTCCGGTCACAACGATCTCTTCATCCGCAAGGGCGGCCGCATCCGCACCGCCACCAACCGGTCGGGAGGCACGCAGGGGGGCATCACCAATGGCGAGACCGTGCTGTTCCGAGTGGCCTTCAAACCGACCGCGACGGTGCTGCGACCGCAGCGCACGGTGGGACCCGACGGCCGCGCCCGGGAACTCACTGCGCGCGGGCGTCACGACCCCTGCGTCCTGCCACGCGCGGTGCCCATCGTCGAGGCCATGGCCGCGCTCGTCTCGGTCGACCACTGGATCCGGGACCGCGGACAGAACGCCCCGTTCGGCCGCTGCGGACGCAGGGCATGACGCCGCTGGTCATCGTGCTCGGCGCCTCCGGGTCCGGACGGACGGCGGTCGTGAAGGAGCTCGCCGAGCAGGGCTGGCCGGAAGGCGCCGAGGTGCGTGTCCTGCGTGAATCCCGCGAGGCGAGCGAAGGCGCCTTGACGTGGACCTTCACCGACGGCGTCGCGAAACTCCCCCCGCCCGGCGGCTCCGAATCGACGATCGTCGTCACCTGCGGATCCATCTCCCAGGTCGACCAGATGGAGGCGCTCCACGCCGCGGTCGGCCGCGACGGCTGCTGGCAGGTGAAACGGGTCGTGACCGTGGTCGACTGCCTTCTCGCTCACCGCCGGCCCGAGCTGACGGAGTGGTACGCCCCCTGCGTCCATTTCTCCGACGTCGTTGTGCTTAACCGGCGCTGGGAGGCCCCCGGCCGATCGGTCGCACGCCTCCTGGAGCCCTACGAGAAGCAGTTCTACCCTTGCCTCTTCATCAACTTCACCAAGGCCGGCCGGCTCGCCAATCCCGCGGAGGTCATCGAAGGGGAGCCACTGCGCATGAGCCACGTCTTCGACGACATCGACCCGGTCGACGAGATGGAGTTCGACGAGGACAACCTGCCGGACGAGCCGTTCGACCTGGTGCGCCAGCCGGACAAGTACTTTGCGCGGGACGAGCTGGGCCGCCGACGCATGGTGGTTCCGGACGCGGCCCCCGCCCTTAGGGCCGAGGGCCGGATCTGAGGACGCTCAATTCGTCGCGGCGGGCGAACCCGGAGGGCGGTGCTTCATCTTGCCGTCCTTCATCTCGGGGCGCTTCTCCTTGGAGAACTCGGGGTATTTTTCGGAAAGCGAACGGACGAACTCCATGCGATCCTCCGGACTCATCGCGCCGACCCGCTCGCGCTCCTGCCTGGCCTGCTCGGGCGAGATCTTGCGGAGATGATACTCGATGAGACGTCCGCCGAAGCCGCCTCGCTCACGCATGTCACGGGAGAGGGCGCGCCGTTCCTCGGGGGAGGCGTTCTCTAACTTGGCGAGACGGTCAGCGAACTCGCGACGGGCGCCGGCCGGCATGCGCTCCATCTTCTCGATGGCGGCGCGGATGCGGGTAAGGCGCTCGGGGGGCAGCTCAAGGATGCGTCGGAGCATCTGGATCTCGGCCAGGGAGGGCTCGCCCGCCGGAGCCCGAGGGGCGGGCTCGTCCTGCGCGGTCGCGAGGACGGTCAGGCAGGCCAGAAGGAGAAAGGAGCGCATGCCGTTCACGAGCCTCCACCGGCCAGATCTTCGACGATGGCCGGACGTTCGATGACCGGCTGCAGGAGCGCCAGGTCATCGGCCAGGGAGAGCAGCTCATGGAACTGCGCGGACTCCTCCGCGGCCACGAGGGAGCGGACCTCCACGATGACAGTCTCGTGAGAGGGGCCCCGCAGGACGAGGGCCGCGACCAGACAGGCCGCGGCGGCCGAGAGGCCCGAGCCCCAGCGGACCACGGTGCGGCGGACGCGGTCGGCCCGGCAGGCCCGGACGACCCGTTCGGCAAAGCCAGGCACGGGCATGGAGCGAACGCGGAGCAGCGCGGCCGAAAGGTCGCGGTCGAAATGTTCTGCTGGTCGTCTTTCCATGTCAGTTCACAGGATACAACCCCGCGGAGAGGGGCAAGTTGCGGATTTCATTCGGGGCCATAAAAATCGGACATCAGCTCCTTTAATCGTCCTCTTGCGCGGTGTATCCACGTTTTCACGGAGGAAACGGGGCTGCCCATGATCGAGGCGATCTCCTCGTAGGCGAGCTCCTGCTGCACGAGGAGGAGGATGGCCGTGCGCTGCTCCTCAGGCAGTTGGACGACGGCCCGGGCGAAGGCCTCCTCGAGCTCTTGCACTCGCCGGCCTGACTCCGGGGCGAGGTCGCCGGGCTCAGGGGCCGAATCAAGGGCGGAGGTCGGCTTGCGGCTGCGCCGACGCCACTCGTTGAGGACGAGGTTACGGGCGATGTGGATGAGGTAGGTGCTGAGCTTGGCGTCGGGCCGCCAACGGCCCGCGGCCCGGTGCAGGCGGATGAAGACCTCCATGGTGAGCTCCTCGGCCGTGGCGAGCGAGCCCACCTCGGAGCGGAGGTATCCAACCAGACGTCCATGATGACGATGGACGAGCATGCGCAGGGCATCGTCGTCTCCGGCTGCCAGCAGACCCATCAGCCTCCGGTCCTGCTCGTCGTCCGCCAGGGGTGTGTTGTCCTCTGACATCCTTTGTTTTTAACCCCGGGCCGGGCCGGGAGTTGCCCGGGTTCGCCGGGCGAAGATTCTCAGCATCTGGAGCATGAACAGCTCCAGGGCCGCCACGGTGGGGTAGCTGAGCTCGAGACGGGAGCGCGCCTCCTCGAGGCGGCGCACGGCGGCGCCGACGGTCGACGCGCACTCGCCCCGGGTCCGCCCGAACACGCGCAGACGTTCCTCCACGGAGACGAGGAGCCGGACGCGGATGCCGCGGCGCAGGGATTCCTCATGGGCCTCGGCGGCGTCTTCGGCGTCGCCGTCAGTCTCAGGTACGGCGTGCGTCCGCAGCGCCTCTTCGGTGAACTTTTCCAGGAGCGCCTCGAAACGGGCGCAGAGGGCGTAGGCGGGCATGAACGTCTCGGTCAGCCTGGCCGGCGCGCCTGCGGCCTTCTCGAGCAGCCGATCGAAGTCGCGCAGCCAGTCGGCCCAGACGGCGTCGGAGACCTGGGGCGCCTCGCCGGGAAGTCGGAATCTCAGGCAGCGGCTGAGCACAGTCGGCAGCACGCGGTAGTGGCTGGTCGTCTGAAGGACGATGAGCGTGCCCGCCGGAGGCTCCTCGAGGGACTTGAGGAAGGCGTTCGCGGCCTCGGACTGAAGTCGGTCGGGCTCGTGGACGATGATGGCCCGATGGGCTCCGGACGCCGAGAGACGCAGGGAGGCCACGACCTCGAGGACGGCGTCCACCCCGATGCGCCGAGATTTCTTGGCGGGCCGCAGCTCGCGGCAGTCGGGATGGGAGGCGGGGTCTTCGCAACCCAGATGCACGGCGGCGAGATGGGAGGCCGCCCGCTCGAGCAAGGCGGGATCGTCGCCGGTCAGCAGCACCGCGTGCGGCATGCGGCCCTCGGCGCGCGCCCGGAGCAGCACCTTAACGGCCGGCGTGTCCGCCGGTTCAGGCGAGGCGGCGCGTGACTTCATTCCAGATCTCCTCTGCCAGGGATTCGGACGGGCGGGCGGCGTCAAGGATGATGAAACGTGCGGGCTCGGCCGCGGCCAGCGAGCGATAGGCCTCGCGCACGCGTCCGTGGAAGACGGTGTCGAGCGCCTCGAACCGGTCCGATCGTCCTTGGTCCCGCGCCGCAGCACGGCCCAGCCCGCTGGCCGGGTCGAGGTCGAGCAGCACGGTCAGGTCAGGTCTCACGGTCCCGCATGCGAGCCTGTTGGCGGCGTCGACAAGGGTTCGGTCGAGGCCACGCCCGCCTGACTGGTAGGCCACGGTGGAGTCCGCAAAGCGATCGCAGAGGACGACCTCGCCCCTCGTCAGCGCCGGCAGGACGGCCTCGGCCACGAGCTGGGCGCGACAGGCGGCGAACAGCAGCGCCTCGGCGGCCGGCGTGATGGATTCGCCAGGACGCTTGAGCGCCTCGCGCATGCGCTCACCGAGAGGCGTACCCCCGGGCTCGCGCAGACGGAGCACCCGACTCCCGGCGCGATTCAGCCGCTCGGCCAGCAAGGCGATCTGAGTGGACTTGCCGGCCCCCTCGCCGCCCTCGAACGTGATGAACTTTCCGGCGATGGGCATGCACGGAATAGATGACAGCGAGGGGGCTCTTGGCGAGATGAGAAAGCCGGGCAAGAAGAAGCCCGGGGGGCTCCCGGGCATCATAGTTCGCGCCTGGGCGCGATCACATCGTCGGCGTCGGATTATCCGGAGGGTTCGTGACCTCCTGCTCGACCAGCCTCTGCAGGGTCTGAGCGATCCGGTCAGCGATGGCCGACCCGCCTCCACCGTTGGAGGTGTTCATGGCGGGGGTGGGAGGAAGGACCGTGGAGCCGTTCTCCTGCTTGGGCGGGGCGTTTTCAATCACGGTGACGGGGGCCTTCTCGCCGGGAGGGGGAGGCGGAGGAGCCAGACTGGCCTGGTCACGGACGGCCTTGATGATTTCAGCCGGCACGCCGGAGGACTGCAGGATGCCCGCCAGCTCGGTGAGCTCCGCGGAGTTCAGGTCGCCGAGCTCGATGAGGGCGACGGGCGAGGCGGCGGAGGTGTTGTCGGGAGGGGTGTTGCCGCCGGCGGAGGTGCCACCACCGCCGCCCGTGGAGCCCACGACGGAGGTATTGGCCCCGACGGCGTCGCCGGGATCCTTGGTGGTCACGTCCAGCTCCTTGCCCGGAGCCACGGTGACAGGGCCGGTGTTGGCGTCATAAACAACGCCTTCGACGGAACCGCGGACGCAGGCGATGCTCATCGAAACCGTGCCGTTGGCGTTACGGACGAAGCCCACGGTGAAGACGGTTCCGCGGATGCGGGCCATGCCGACCGGAGTCTTGATGACGTAGGAGGAGAGCGGGCTGAGCTTGCGGACCTCGCCTACGACCTTGCCGCGCTTGACCTCGATCTCGGTCACGGAGGGCGAGGGCTCCTTCTCGAACTTCTGATAGGACCCCTCGGCGATGGCGGGAGAGGCGACCTGCCTGAAGGTCTTCACCTCGATGAGGGATTCGGGGCTGACAATCAGCGTGGACCCGTTGGACAAAATGAGCTCGGCGGAGGAGGCAGGCGAAGTCTCGATGTGATAGCCTTCCGCGGGCGAGAAAAGCATACCGGTCGAGAGGGGCTTGCGCACCTTCTTGGCGTCAATCGAGGAGGCGGTGCCCGTGATGTTGCCGACGAGGACCTTGCCGTCCTGGAGCGCGGCGAAGGCGGACACAGGAAGGACCAGCAAGAGAAGGGCGATAAGGACGCGGTGGCGAAGGCTGCTCATATGCAGAGTGGGGTTCTTTGAAGGTAGGGCGCCAAAGACGGGTGGCAACCCCTTAAAGCACCCCTGCCTACAAAAAAACCCCGCTAAAAGCGGGGTCGAAGTAGGCACCAGAAGCGACGTGTCAGGCTCCCGCGAACTTCTCGAGCCGTCGAGCCACCTTGAGAGGGGTGATCTGGGCGTAACGTGGAAGTCCTTGCTCGAAAGGCAGTTGGATCTCGCCCTGGATGAGAGGGAGGGCGTACTTCACGAATTCCTGGCTGATGGACATGCCGTCCTCCCCGATCCAATCGGCGGGGAAGGCGTTCACGCCATTAGCAATCTCGGTGAGGGGCGCCAGCCGGGTCTCGACAGCATAGGCATCCTTGCCCGTGCGGACGAGAGTGACCATCTGGCCGGATTCACCCGCCAGGGCGGCCCGGACGGCAGCCGCGCCGCAGAGCTCGGCCTCGTCGACGTCGGTCTTCGAGGCGTTGTGGGAGGCGGCGCGCTGGGTGATGCCGAGCTTGGAGGCACGGGCCTTCACGCCGGAGAACCGGTCCTCCACGAGATTGCGGAGATACTCGCCCGCTCCTCCGAGCACGGCATGGCCGAAGGCGTCCGTGCTCGAGGTATCGGCGCCGAGATAGTTGCCGGAGGCGTCCTGAACGCCCTCGGAGACGACGACGAAGCAGTGCCGCTCGGTCTTGAGCACTTCCTGCACGCGGCCGATGAAGGCGTCGGCGTTGAAGGGCCTCTCGGGAAGCAGCACGATGTGGGGAGCGGTGCAGTTGTAATGGGTATTGGACTTCACGCGGTCGTCGGTCTTGTCTCGGCGGTGCGCGAGCACGGACGAAGCGGCGAGCCAGCCGGCGTTGCGCCCCATGACCTCGAGGATCGAGACGAAGTCGTTCTGGCCCATGGCGGCGTTGTCCAGGGCCGTCTCACGGACGGTCACGCCGATGTGCTTGGCCACCGAGCCGAAGCCGGGGCAGTGGTCGGTCCGGGGCAGGTCGTTGTCGATGGTCTTCGGCACGCCGACCACCCGGAGCTCGTAGCCTCGCTCCTTGGCCAGGGCGTCGATCTTGGCGGCGGTGTCCTGGGAGTCGTTGCCGCCGATGTAATGGAAATAGCGGATGTTGTGGGCCTCGAAGACCTGGAGGATGCGGTCGAAGTCCTCCTGCTTCTTGACCTTGTAACGGCAGGTGCCCAGGGCCGCGCCGGGAGTGTGCCGGAGGGCGCGGAGGGTCTGCTGGGTCTGCGCGGCGAGGTCCACGATCTCCTCGTTCAGGATGCCCTGGATCCCGTTCAGCCCACCGTAGATCTCGGGAATCTCATCCTCATGCTTGAGAGCCTCCGAGATGACTCCGGCCAAGCTGGCGTTGATGACGGGGGTCGGGCCGCCGCTTTGGGCCACAAGAAGGTTTCCGATGAGTGAAGACATGGTAGGGAACAGATTGAAAGGTGGGTTGTGGGAACCCCCCCGCCCCTTGGCAACACGGAAAACCCCGGGGGGTCCGCCCCGCTCGGGAGAGCTTACAAAATGCGGCCCGGCCGCACGTCGGAGGACTCCGGCACCCGCTTCGCCCACTCGGTCGCCTGGGCCACGAAGGCATCGACCTGGACGCCCGCCGAGCCGGTCAGTTCGGCAGCGCGGGCCACGGCGGCGCGCAGGGTGTCCCCGGACAGGCCGACGCGGGAATCGGCGGCGAGACGTTCGACGAGATCGTTCCGATCGGCGCGGCCGGACCGCAGGTCCTTGGCGACAGCCACGGCGTGCTCCTTGATCGCCTCATGCGCGGCCTCACGGCCGGCACCAGCCTTGACGGCCTCCATGAGGAAGGTGGTCGTGAGAAGGAAAGGCAGGTAATGGGCCGATTCGCGAGCCACCACGGGGCGGTTCACCTCCATCTGACCGAGCACGGTGAGGAAGGCCTCGAGCAGTCCGTCCATCGCGAGGAACGCGTCGGGCAGCAGCACGCGTCTCACGACGGAACAGGAGACGTCGCCCTCGTTCCACTGCTCGCCGGACAACGAGGCCGCCATAGCGAGATGACCGCGCAGGATGACGTGGAGTCCGTTGATGCGCTCGCAGGTGCGGGCGTTCATCTTGTGCGGCATCGCGGACGAGCCGACCTGACCGGGCAGGAAGCCCTCGCTAGCGAGCTCGTGCCCGGCCATCAGGCGCAGCGTGCGCGCGAAGGAGGAAGGCCCGGACGCCGCGGTGAGGAGCGCGGAGACGACCTCGAGGTCCATCGAGCGAGGGTAGACCTGCCCGACCGCTCCGAGCGCGCGCGGCATGCCGAGGTGCGTGAGCACGCGCTCCTCGAGGCGCGCGACCTTGGCGGCATCGCCGCCGAAGAGGGTCAGCTGATCGAGCTGGGTGCCGACGGCGCCCTTCAGCCCGCGGGCGGCGAAGGCGTCCAGAGCGGCGTCGAGCTGTGCGACGCCGCGCAGGCACTCCTCCCCGAACATCGCCCAGCGCTTGCCAACGGTGGTCGGCTGGGCGGCGACATTGTGCGTGCGGGCCGCGATGAGCACGTCGCGGTCCTCCCGCGCGCGGCGTGCCAGCGCCCCGAGGGCGGCGACGGCCTTGGCCCGGACGATCCGCAGGGAGCGGAAGACCTGAAGCTGCTCGACGGACTCGGTGAGGTCGCGGCTGGTCAGGCCCTTGTGCACGTGCTGGTGGCCGGCGAGCGCGCAGAACTCGTCGATGCGCGCCTTCACGTCATGGCGGGTCTCCTCCTCACGCCGGCGGATGGAGTCGAAATCGACCTGGTCCGTGACGCGTCCGTAGGCCTCGATGGCGTCGGCCGGCACGTCCAGGCCAAGGTCGCGCTGGGCCTTCATCACGGCGATCCAGTACTCCCGCTCGAGCACCACCCGGCCCCGCGTGGACCAGACCGCCTTCATCGCCGGGGAGGCGTATCGGTCGGCGAGGACGTTGGGGACGTGGTCTTGCGGCATCGAGGGGTCTTTTGTATCAGGATTGACGCTTCACGGCAAGCGCACGCAGGAAGGCGGAGCGCACGGCCTGCTCTTCGTCGCCGGCCCGGTTGAGGGCGTCGAAGCACTCCCCGCAGGCGAGCTGGGCGTCGACGAGCTCGGCGAGGGTGTAGAGCGCCGCCGCGGGGGCGACCTTCGTCGAGACATACCAGGGGTTCTGCGAAAAGAGGTTGGCGCTCGACTTGGCGGGACCGCCGAAGGTCGGACCATGGCGCGCGGCGGCGGCCTCGAAGGCGCCCTTCGGCAGGCCGGAGGACGACAGACGCAGGTCGCCGGCGTCTCCGAGCGCGCGTATCTGGATTAGGAGACGCAGGCGGCCCTGGAGCGCGAACAGCAGCGGGCGGCCGGAGGACTGGTGGAAAAAGTAACGGTCGAGTGCGCCCTGCGCCCATGCCAGGTCACGCGCGGCGAAGGCCTCGATGGGCTCGAAGAAGTCGCCCTCGCCGAACGCGGGCACGAGCAGATGGACGTCGGACTCCCGGAGGGTGCCGCCCGGCCCGGCGTAGGTGGCCAGCTTGTCGCACTCACCGATCACGAGGCGGGTGGACTGCCCGACGCGCCCGACCACGGCCTCGGGGACGCCGCGCTCGAACTTCACGCCGAGGGCACGGAGATGGGCCGCGGCCATCTCGGCCTGCTTCTGGGCCTGGGGGTCCGCGCCGTAAGGGGGCGGGCGACCGGCGGCGTGTACGACGAACTCGTCCGCAGCCTCCTTGATCGCGGCGAGGTCCTTGCGACGTCCGTCGTACGGGGTGGCGGAGATGACCACGTGCACGTCGTCGGGCGCCGAGGTCACCGCGGACAGCAGCGAGGCCAGCCGCTCCTTGACCTCCTCGGACCTGCCCTGCGGGGTGTCCGCGACCCAGTTGAGGTTGCGAAGCCAGAGGACGCGCGTGGCGCCGAACATCGACATCGTGCGCAGGGACTCGACGAAGCGGGTCTCGATGCCGCGCGCGTCCTCGACACGCACCATGGCGCCGTCGACGACCTCGGCGTCGGCCCCCTCCCCCGCCCGCTTGCGGGCGGCCTCAAAGAAGGCGCGGGCGTCCCGGTCGACGAGGAACTCATCTTTGCCCGCGACGATGGCAAGGTAGGCCGGCACGCGGCTAATCTTCGCCCCGCGGGGTTCGAGGCAATCCTTTGTGCGACGTGCGGCGAGGCCGCGGGCCTGCTTCAAGCCCCGTGAATCAGGTCCTCCACGCGGTACTTGTTCAGCTTGCGGCGCATCCAGTCGAGGGCGGTGTTCACGGCGCGACGGCGAACCTGGACACGGTCCCCGACCACAGAGAGCCGCCGGGACCAGACGCCGGAGGGCGAGCAGTAGCCGAGGTAGACCGTGCCGACCGGATCGACGTCGGTGCCTCCGTCGGGTCCGGCGAAACCGGTGACGGACAGGGCGTAGTCGGAGCCGAACTTCTCGGCGGCGCCGGAGGCCATCGCGGCCGCGGCCTCGGCGGAGACGGCCCCGTGCTGGGCGAGCAGGGCCTCGGGCACCCCGAGCAAGTTCATCTTGGCGTCATTGGAGTAGCACACGGCCGAGCCCGCGAAGACACGGGAAGCCCCAGGCACGGAGGCGAAGGCGTCCGCAAGCAGGCCCCCGGTGCAAGACTCGGCCAGCGCGACGCTCTTCTCGAGCGAACGCAGCTGCTCGATCACGATGGAGGCGAGGCAGGCATGTCCGGTGCAGATGAAGTCTTCGCCGACGGCGTCGCGCACGCGCCTGGCGACCTCGCAGATGTCCTCGGCGGTGGCGCCGCTGCCGCCGGAGGAAATACGCGCATCGACGATGCCGGTGTGGGTGCCGAAGGTCAGCGTAAGGCCTCCGGGGACGACGGGACGAATCAGTTCCTCGAGGGGGGCGGCTCCGATGCCGTAGGTGCGCACCTGGACGTAGGCCTCGCCGCGGCAGGCGCAGCCCAGCTGGCGCAGGCGGGGCACGACCTCCTCGTCGAACATCGGACGCAGTTCGAGGGCGGGGCCGGGCAGCATGACGAGCGCGCGCCCGTCCCGGGCGAGCCAGACTCCGGGCGCGGTGCCCCTCGGGTTAGGCAGGGTCTCGCCGCCGACGGGGACACGGCACTGGCCAAGGTCGGCTTCGGAGACGGTGCGGCCTAGGATGCGGAAGCGGGCCCGGAGCGCGTCCTCGGCGCCGGGCGAGGCCACCAGGCCGAGGCCCAGCGCGGCGGCGACGGCCTCGCGGGTGCGGTCGTCGGAAGTCGGGCCGATGCCGCCGGTGGTGATGATGACGTCGTAGGCGCCCCAGGCCGCGCCGACCTCGCGGGCGATGGCGGCGGCGTCGTCGCGCACGGCCACGGCGCGGGTGACGGGCAGCCCGCGGCGGGCGAGATGCTCCCCGAGCCAGACGAGGTGATCGTTGCCGCGCAGGCCGTCGAGCAGCTCGTCCCCCACGTTGATGACGAGGACTTCACGGGGACGGGGGGCGCGGCAGGAATCCATTTGCGGGGCTGACGAAGCCACGCACTTTTGGAGGAGCCCCGTAAAATGCAAACCGACCGGGAAGAACTTTCGCCCAAGGCCAAGGCGCGGCGGGCCCCCCGTGCCCCGGGCGTCTACCTGATGAAGGACGCCGCGGGGCTGGTCGTCTACGTGGGCAAGGCCAAGGACCTGAAGCGGAGGCTGGCCAGCTACTTCGCCCCCCGAGCCCGGCTCACCCCCAAGGTGGCCGCCATGATGGACACGGTCCGCGACCTGGAATGGCACGAGGTGCGTACCGAGACCGAGTCCCTCCTGCTGGAGGGCCGGCTGATCAAACGCTGGCGGCCTCGCTGGAACGTCCTCTTCCGGGACGACAAGCAGTTCCCCCAGATCCGGGTCGACCTGCAGGATCCCGTGCCGCGCTTCCGCATCGTGCGGGCGCGCACCTCCGAGACCGCGCGACACTACGGCCCCTTCCCCCACCAGCGCGCGGTGCGACGGACGCTCAACGAGATGCGGACCAAGTTCGGCATCCTGCTCGGGGACACGGCCCCGGAGCGCCTCCCGGACGGACGCTGGCGGCTCTACTCCGGCGCACGCGCCCAGATCCAGCGGCACCCCAACGAGGTGACGGAAGAGGCGTACCGCCTCCGGGTCGACAAGGCCTGCGCCTTCCTCGATGGCAAGGCCGAGGAATGGGCCGGCGACGTGGAACGCGAGATGCGCGCCGCCGCCGAGGCGCGCGACTACGAAAAGGCCGCCGACATGCGCGACCTGCTCGACGCGCTCCGCCGCACCACCGAGAAGTCGCGCCGCTTCCTGCGCGAGAACCCCCTGCCCCGCCGCGACGAGGCCGCCGCCCTCACCGCGCTCGCCGCCGCGCTCGGGCTGGAGCGCGCGCCCGCCACGGCCGAATGCTTCGACATCTCGCACATCTCGGGCACGCTGGCGGTGGCCTCGATGGTGCGCTTCGTCGATGGCCAGGCCGACAAGTCCGGCTATCGGCGCTTCCGGATCAGGACATTCGAGGGCAACGACGACTTCCGCGCCATGCAGGAGGTGGTCGGCCGCCGTTACGCGCGCCTGCACGAGGAGCACCGCGCGTTCCCCGATCTGGTCATCATCGACGGCGGCCTTGGCCAGGTCCACGCCGCGCTCGCCGCCTTCAAGGAACATGACCTCGCCCCGCCCCCGCTCATCGGCCTGGCCAAGCGCGAAGAGACGATCGTCCTCCCCGACGGGCGCGAACTGAAGCTGCCGCGGCACGACGTCGGGCTCGCCTTGCTCATGCGCATCCGCGACGAGGCCCACCGCTTCGCCAACGACTTCAACGCGGAGCTGCGCACGCGCAAGCTGCGCGAATCGGTCCTGGACGAGATGCCGGGCCTCGGACCGGCGCGTCGCAAGGCCCTGCTGGAAGCCTTCGGCAGCATCCAGGCGCTGCGCAAGGCGACCGAGGCCGAGATCGCCGGGGTGCCCGGCTTCGGCACGGCGACGGCACGCGAGCTCAGGAGGTTCCTCGACACGCGCACGCGCCGCGCCCCGGAAGATCCCGAAGGGACGGACTAGTCGGCGACCGGGGCCGCGACCCCGAGCTCCCGCGCGACGAGGTCGGCCACACGACGGGCCCCGCCGGCGTCACCGAGCGCCTCGACGGACTTCTTCCAGGCCCGCCAGACCCTCCATTCGTCCGCGAAGGCCGAGGCGACCGCCTCACGTGCAGACTGCGGATCGAGACCGAACGCGCCTGCGCCATGCCCCGTGATGAGCCGCGCGTTGCCCGCCTCCTGCCCGGGTATGACCTGGGTGATCACCATCGGCACGCCGGCCGCCACGCACTCATGGGTCGTGGCGCCGCCCGCCTTGCTGACCACGAGATGGCTCGAGAGCATGAGCTCGGGGATGCGGTCGGTCCATCCCAGCACTTCGGCCCGTCCCGCGACGGCGCGCCCGACCGCGTCCTTGAATCCGGCGTCACGCCCCACCGTCACCGTCAGCTCCAGATCGAGCGAAGCCAGCGAGGCGGCCAGAGCGACCGCGTCGCTCCGACCGGGATTGAGCATGAGCAGCACGCGCGGGCGGCCGCCCGGGAGCGCAGCCGAACGTCCGGCGAGACGCGCGGGCACGGGGAATCCGAAGGGCAGCACGCGCGCGGCGGGCACGCCCTGCCTGACCATCACGTCGGCGGTGGCCCGGTTCGGCGTGACGTACCAGTCGGAATGCGCGCGGTGCCAGGCTCGGTTCACCGAGATCGAGTCGGTGACCACGGTGATGAGCCGCGGGCGCGCGGGGTCGTCACGCCGCCAGCGGCGGGCCATCATGTAGTTGTACAGCGGATAGGCCGAGACGACGGCGCGGGGCGCGGCCTCATCGAGCAGCGCGTTGAGCCGACGTTCCACCGGCCGCACCAGCGGCAGGGAGGCGCGGACGAGGGGCATGCGGTCGAGGCCGGCGTACAGGCAGCCCCAGAGGCGCGGGAAGCGGTTCGCGAGCCGGATGTATCCGTCCCGCTGGGCGCGGGCGCGCTCGGGACCGTAGGCCTCGATGAAGAGGTCGTGCACGCGGGACTCGAACGCGCCGGACAGATGGCCGGTCAGGGCCTCCGCCACCGCCCGGGCGGCCGCATTGTGCCCTTCGCCGAAACCGGCGGAGAGCACGGGCACCCGCATCATCGGACCGGCGCCGCCTCCGCGGCGCGCACGGCCGGAAACTCGCCCGCGGCGGCCTTCGCGCGCTGCGCGGCGATCCGCGCGCGCAGCGCGTCGCGGCCGACGACCCGCAGGGTCCCGTCCGTCTCCTCGACCACCGCGGTGAGCGACTCCACCCAGTCTCCCGAATTGAGGTAGCGCACGCCGCCGATCATCCGGTCCTCCGCCTTGTGGATGTGGCCGCACATCACGCCGTCGCAGCCGCGACGGGCGGCGAGGGACTGGATGTGGTCCTCGAACCGCGAGATGAAGCTCACCGCCTCCTTCACGCGGCCCTTGATGGCCTGCGAGAGCGAGAAGTACTCCTTGCCGCGCCAGGCGCGCCAGCGGTTGTAGAACCGGTTGATGTCGAGCAGCAGCTGGTAGCTGATGTCGCCGATCACGGCGAGCCAGCGCATCTTGGCCGTGACCGTGTCGAACGCGTCGCCGTGGATGCACAGGTAGCGCCTGCCGTCGGCGCCGACGTGCACGTGCTCCTCCGCGAGCTCGATGCGGTCGAGCGCGATGGGGATCAGGCGGCGAAGGAAGTCGTCATGGTTGCCGCGCAGGTAGACGACCTTGGTGCCGTCCTTCTCCGCCATCTTCATGAGGCGCCTCACCACCGCGGTGTGGGCCGGGCTCCAGTGATTCTTCCGCCGCAGCGACCAGAGGTCGATGATGTCGCCGTTGAGGATCAGCTTCTCGCAGCGGACGCCGCGTAGCACCTCGAGCAGCTCGCGCGCCTGCGAGTCCTTCGTGCCGAGATGGAGGTCGGAGAGCACCAGGGTGCGGAACAAGACCTTGTGAGGAGGGACCGGACGTTCGACGTTCACCATGGAAACGGATGATGCCCCTCCCACATGTCTTTTCCGCGTCGGAACAGGCACGGGACGGTGAAAAGACGGAAGGAAGGCCGGATACACGATTGTAACAATCGTAACCTTTTGATGTGTCGTTTGTTACGTTGGTGTTACGAAGCGTTGTTGCGCACCTGTCCCGGTAGCAGGTTCAAACCAACCGCAACCCAACTACCAAAGATGAAAGACTTCCTCAAAAAAGCCCTGGGCAAGGATGAGAAATTCTACGAGCTGCTCGAGGCCAGCGCGGACGAGGCGGCCAAGAGCGCCAAGGCGGTCGCCCGCCTCTACTCCCAGCTGGGCAAGCCGGACTTCGAGCGCAGCTTCACCGAGCTGGTGGTCTCGCGCCGCAACGACAAGCGGATTGGCCTGAGCATCACGCAGGAGCTGTGCCTGACCTTCGTGACCCCGCTCGAGCGCGAGGACATCGAGGCCCTCGCCAACGCGCTCTACAAGATCCCGAAGACCTGCGAGAAGGTCGGCGAGCGCCTCGCCATCTGCCCCTCGCAGTTCTCCACCGACATCGTGGACAAGCAGGTGCGGATGCTCGAGCAGGCCACCGAGGTGACGGCCGCGCTGGTGCGCAAGCTGCGCAAGCTCTCCAACGTCGAGGAGATCCGCGACCACTACGAGACCCTCCAGACCATCGAGGGCGACGCCGACCGCCTGATGGTCGGCCTCCTCCGCGACCTCTACCAAGGCAACGTCGACGCGAAGGAGGTCGTGGTGCTCAAGGACATCTACGAGCTGCTGGAGCGGGCCATCGACCACTGCCGTGACGCCGGCAAGGTCGTGTTCCAGATCGCCCTCAAGTACGCCTGACCCCGACGAAGAGGACCCATGGACCCCTTCGTCCTGATGCTGGCGGTCATCGTGGTCGCCCTGGTGTTCGAGTACATCAACGGCTTCCACGACGCCGCCAACGCCATCGCCACGGTGGTCTCGACGCGCGTGCTCACCCCGCGCCAGGCGATCCTGCTGGCGGCCCTGACCAACCTCGTGGGCGCCTTCTGGGGCACCGCGGTGGCCAAGACGATCTACTCCGGGTACATCGACGTCTCCGGCGGCTTCCAGGTGCAGCAGCTGGCCATCGCCTGCGGGCTGCTCGGCGGCATCGTCTGGAACCTGTTCACCTGGTGGTTCGGAATCCCCTCCAGCTCCTCCCACGCCCTCGTGGGCGGGCTCTGCGGCGGCGTCCTCGGCCAGACGCATCTCGACTGGGGGCGTCTCATCTGGTCGACCGCGGAAGGCGGCAAGACGGCCGGCCTGTGGCCTAAGCTGATCAAGCCGATGCTCATCTCGCCGGTCTTCGGCTTCACCCTCGGGGTGATCTTCATGGCCCTGATCACCGCGGCCGTGGTGCGGGTGGCCGCCCGCCCGAGCGTCGTCCAGAAGCTGTTCGGCAAGCTCCAGCTCGTTTCGGCCGGCATGATGGGCTTCTCCCACGGCTCGAACGACGCCCAGAAGACCGTAGGGATCATCACCTTCGCGCTCATCGTGGGCGCGAGCACGGGGGCATTCGAGGGCCATCCGGAATGGGCGGCCTTCATGCGGCCCGAACTCAACGCAAAGGGCCTCGTGGACCATGCGCCCTACTGGGTGATCGTGCTCTGCGCGGTCACGATGGCGCTGGGCACCGCCGCGGGCGGTTGGAAGATCATCCGCACGATGGGGCACAAGATGGTCAAGCTTCAGCCGGTGCACGGGTTCGCCGCGGAGACGGCCGCCGCGATCACCATCCACGGCGCGTCGGAGATGGGCATCCCGCTTTCCACCACGCACGTCATCTCCACCTCCATCCTCGGCGTGGGCGCGACGAAGCGCCTCGACGCGGTGAAATGGGGGCTCGTCGGCCGCATCGTCTGGGCCTGGGTGCTCACCCTGCCGATCACCATCACGCTCGGCTACCTTTTCTTCCGCGGCGCGGTGATGCTCGGCTGGGCCAAGTAAGCGGCGTTCAGCGGGAACCGAGATCGACCCCGGCCCCGGCCGCCCACGCCAGCCACGCCTCGGAAAGTTCCTTGAGCTTGGCGGGCTGTTCGGCGGCGAGGTCGTGCTGCTCGGACGGATCCGTCGCAAGGTCGAAGAGCTGCCACGTGACGGGGGCGCTCTGACGCTTGCCCCACACGAGTTTCCACCTGCCGAGCCGGTAACCGCGCGCACCCTCGTGGGCGGTGGGAATCCCGCGCTCGGAAGTCGGCTCGCCCCGCAGGGCCGGCAGCAGGGAACGTCCCGACGCCGGCCGGATCGGCTCCCCGGCCCTCGCCGCCGGATACGTCGCACCGGCGGCCTCGGCGACGGTCGGCAGGAGGTCCATCACGTGGGCCGGTGAGCGGAGCCAAGCCTCACGCGGCTTCAGGCCGGCGGGCCAGGAGACGATCAGCGGCGCGCTGACGCCGCCCTCGTGGCAGAAGTGCTTGTAGAGGTTGAGAGGCGTGTTGCCGAGGTTGGCCCAGGCGGAGCCGTAGGAGGAGTGGGTGCCGGCCTGGCCCATGCCGTCGAGGGCGGCGCCGACGTGCAGGTCGGTGCGGCCGGCGCGCGAGCGGCCGTCGAAGCCGAACGGGCCCCATTCGTAGCAGGCGCCGTTGTCGGACGTGAAGACGACGAGCGTGTTCGCCAGCTCGCCGTTCTGCTCGAGGTCGGCAAGCAGGCGGCCGACGCCACGGTCAAGGTGCTCGACCATGGCGGCGAAGGTGGCCATGCGACGCGCGAGGTCCTCGCGACGGTCCGCCGGCAGGCTGTCCCACGCCGGGTTCGGCTTGCCGGAATAACCGTTGGCGATCGCGTCATCCGCCTCGACGGGCACCAGCGAGAGCGGCGGCAGCACGGCGTCGGCGGCGACGAGCCCCAGCTTCTTCATGCGCGCGAAACGCTCGGTCCGGAGGACGTCCCAGCCCCGCCGATAGGTCGCCATATGCCGATCGATCGACGCCTTGGGGGCCTGCACGGGGAAATGCGGCGAGGAATGCGCCAGGTAGAGGAACCAAGGCTTGTCCTTGGTCGCCCGCGCCTGGCGCAGGAATTCGAGCGCGTAATCGGTGAAGACGTCGGTCACGTAGAACTTCCCCGGCGCGTAGGCGAGCTCGGCCGGCGTGCCCGCGGGCAGACGCGCGTAGGCGGCCGGATCCCACTGGTCGTTCGAATGGGCCTGGAGGTTCTTGAACCCGTAGTAGGCGTCGAAGCCCCGCTGGATCGGCCCGGGCGAGCCCATGTGCCATTTGCCCACCATCCAAGTGCTGTAGCCGGACTGCTTCAGCAGCTCGGGAAGGGTGATGTTATCTTCGAGGAGATGCCCGGTGTAGGCCGGGCCGCGCTTGGGCGAGGGCTTCGCCGTCACGAAATCGCCGATCCCGGCCTCGTGAGGATGCAGGCCGGTCATGAGGGACGCCCGGGTCGGGCAGCAACGGGCGGAAGTGTAGACCTTCTCGAAGCGGGCGCCCGCCCGGGCGATACGATCGAGGTTCGGGGTGGGGATCTCACCGCCATAACACCCCAGATCGGAGTAGCCGAGGTCGTCGGCCAGGATGACGAGCACGTTGGGACGACGCGACTCCGCCGCGGCCAGCAAAGCCGCGCCGAAGACGAAAAGCAGCCGGAGCATCATGGGGTGGTCACGGCGAGGCCGGCGACGGCGCCCTGCAAGGGCTTGGATTCCCCGTAGAGGCCGACGGGCTTGCCGTTGTCATGGCCGACGCAGAAGTCCTCGGCCGGCTGGCGCGGGAGAGTGCCTTTGGCCTTGCCGGTGACGGCCGCCTGTCCCGCGACGACGAGTTTCATCGCGCCGTCGGCGGCGAGGCTGGCGTTCACGGCGAAGGATCCTTCGACCTCGGCGGGCGAAAGGATCTCGACGACTTCGTCCGCGCCATGTCGTACGGCGAAAACGACGCGGCCGCCCTTGAGGTAGAGAGCGTGGCCGATGAGCCCGCCCTGCGCGAAGATCACCGCGTCGCGTTGCGCGGTCTCGACGGTGACGGCGACGGTGAAGGCCTTCCGGCCGACCTGCGGGGCGGCGGCCGAGGCGATGGCGTCGCCGGGTTTCGCCTGCGCGAGCGCGACAGGCTTGGCGGCCGCCTTCTGCGCGACCTTCTTCGCGGCGGGTTTCCTGGCGTCGTTCGGGACGTAATCGGCCGTCGGATAAAGCGTCTTCGCGCCCTTCACCTCGCCGGCAGGGCGGCGCGCGGTCGGCGTCTTGCCGCCGATCCCGGCCGCCATCTTTTCGGCGAGCGCTTTCAGCTTCGCGACGACTTCCGGATGCCGCGCGGCGACGTCGGTCTGCTCGCCGATCTCGGCGTCGAGGTCGTAAAGGCGCAGACCGGGCGCGGTCTTGGCCGCCTGCTTGCCCATGCCTTCCGGCTGCGGGACGAGCGCGAGCTTCCAGCGTCCTTGGCGGATCGCCTGCAGGTCGTAACCCGAGAAATAATAATGGGCCTCGCGCGCCGACTCCTTGGACTGGCCCAACAGGATCGGCGTGATGTCGCGTCCGTCGATGACCGGCGTTGCCGGAACGACGCCACCGGCGAGCGAGACGAAGGTCGGCAGGAGGTCGATCGTCGCGGCCACGGCGTCATTGACGGAACCGGCGGGCACGCGGCCAGGCCACCAGGCGAGGGTCGGCACGCGCACGCCGCCCTCCCAGGTCGAGCCCTTGCCGCCGCGGAGCGGACCGGCGCTCCCGCCGTCCGCGCCCTTGATCAGCCAAGGTCCGTTGTCGCTCGTGAAGACCACCAGCGTGTCCTTGTCGAGGCCCTGCGCGCGCAGCGCGTCGAGCACCTGCCCGACGCTCCAATCGACTTCCTCGACCCAGTCGCCGAAACGACCGTTCGAGGATTTGCCGGCGAACGCGGCGCCGGGCCAGATCGGCGTATGGACGGCATTATGGGCGAAGTAGAGATAGAAGGGCTGGTCCTTGCTGCGGGCGATGAAGTCGACGGCTTCCTTCGTATAGAGCTCGACCATCCGGCGCTGCCCTTCCCCGTCCATGAGTTCGACGATCTTCTCATCCCGGAGCAGGGGTACGACTGGCACCTTGGTCTCGGCACTCTTCTTGAGCATGTCGTTCGAATAAGGGATACCCAGATAGTGGTCGAAACCCTGCCGGGTCGGCAGGAATTCAGGCTGGTCACCCAGATGCCACTTGCCGACCATCTGCGTGGCATATCCTTTTTCTTTAAGTCTCTCGGCTACAGTAACTTCGGACTGATTTAGGCCGACCGATTGACCGGGGAAATAGACCCCGGGAACGGACACCCGCACCCCGTAACATCCGGTCATCATCTGGGCCCGGGAGACCGAGCAGACCGGGGCGGCATAGAAACTGGTCAGCTTCATGCCCTCCTTGGCCATACGATCCAAGTGAGGGGTGCGCTGCTTGGTCGCCCCGAAAGGCCCGATGTCGCCATAGCCCATGTCGTCGATGAAAATGACCACCAGATTGGGCGGACGGGCGAACGAAGCGGTCGCCAGTAAGGCCACCCACAGGACGGGGAAGAACTTCATGGGGAGGCTAATCAGCACAAACCCATCTCGTGTCAGTTGCAAGAGTCCGTCCTGACCCTGATTCACGCTGCCGACCCCGATTAGAAGCGATAAAAACGGCCTTTTCAGCCCTTCTCACTTGCCCCTTGGGGGGTCGCTCCTAGGTTCCGCCCTACCACCATGGTCAAAACCGACTTCGGCTATAACAGCAAGGTTGAGGGCGAGGTCATCGTGACCCGGGCGGACGCCGTCGTGAACTGGGTGCGCAGCCACTCCGTCTGGCCGATGCCGATGGGCCTGGCCTGCTGCGCCATCGAGCTCATGGCCGCCGGGGGCTCCCGCTTCGACATCTCGCGCTTCGGCATGGAGGTCATGCGCTTCTCCCCCCGGCAGGCCGACTGCATGATCGTGGCCGGCACGGTGACCTACAAGATGGCGGAGGTCGTCCGCCGCATCTACGACCAGATGGCCGAGCCCAAGTGGGTGGTGGCCATGGGCGCCTGCGCCTCCTCCGGCGGCATGTACCGCTCCTACGCCACCCTGCAGGGCGTGGACAACATCGTGCCGGTCGACATCTACATCTCCGGCTGCCCGCCGCGTCCCGAGGCGCTCCTGGACGGCATGATGCTCCTGCAGGAGAAGATCCGCCGGGAAGGCGGCTCCCTCCGGCGCACCTTCAAGGGACGCGTCGTCGAGACCAAGGTCGTCAGCTGAGCCGATGGACGCCGCCGCCCTCTCCAGCCGCTTTTCCGCCCTGCGCGACCTCGCCGGCAAAGACATGCCGACCTACGAGACGGCCGGCCCCGACCTGCTGGCGGTCGTGAAGTTCCTGCGCGACGAGCAGGGCTTCGACCTGCTCGCCGACCTCTGCGGGGTCGAATGGAAGGACCGCACGCCGCGCTTCGGCGTCGTCATCCACCTGCTCTCGACCGCCTCCAAGGAGTACGTCCGGTTGCACGTCCCCGCCGTCGACGACCGCGTGCCCAGCGTCTCCTCGCTGCATCCGGGCGCCAACTGGCACGAGCGCGAGGCCTACGACATGTTCGGCATCCGCTTCGACGGCCATCCCGACCTGCGCCGCATCCTCATGTGGGATGCCTACCCGCACCACCCCCTGCGCAAGGACTTCCCCCTCGCCGGCATCGAGGTACCCCTGCCCGCCGCCGACGTGGCCGCGATCACCGGACAGACCGTCGAACCCGCGCCCATGATGGGCGGCCCCTTCGTCTCACAGGGCGGACGCATGTCCGAGGGCGAGCCCGACGCCCTCGACCAGTCCTGGACCGAGGAACGCCCCAAGTCCTGAACCTGCCGTGAAGATCACCAAGGAAATCTCCATCGGCGACGTCGCCGCCCGCGCCGAGGAGTTGCGCGGCGAGAACATGACCCTCAACATGGGCCCGTCGCACCCCGCCACGCACGGCGTGCTGCGTCTCTCCCTCGAGCTCGACGGCGACAAGGTCGTCAAGTGCGACCCCGTCATCGGCTACCTCCACCGCGGCGACGAGAAAATCGCGGAGAACATGACCTACAACCAGTTCGTGCCCTACACGGACCGGCTGGACTACCTCGCGCCCCTGGCGAACAACGTCGCCTACGCCATCGCCGTCGAGCGCCTCGCCGGCGTCAAGGTGCCGGAGCGCTGCGAGGCGATCCGCGTCGTCTGCTGCGAGATGGCGCGCATCTCGTCGCACCTCCTCGGCCTGGGCGTGTACGCCATGGACACGGGCGCCTGGACGGTGTTCATGTACACCTTCAACGAGCGTGAGAGACTCTACACGCTATTCGAGGAGCTCACCGGCGCCCGCTTCACCACCAGCTACACCCGCGTCGGCGGCGTCACCCGCGACCTCCCCGAGGGCTGGCTGGCCAAGGTCGACGCCTTCTGCGACGGCGTGCTGCGCACGGTCGACGAAGTTGATCGTCTGCTGACGCGCAACGGCATCTTCCTCGAGCGCACCGAGGGCGTGGCCCCAATCTCCAAGGAGCTCGCCCTGGCCTACGGATTGACCGGCGCCAACCTGCGCGCCTCCGGCGTGCCCTTCGACCTCCGCAAGGACAAGCCGTACTCGGGCTACGAGCGCTACGACTTCGACGTGGCCGTGGGCACCAAAGGGGACTGCTTCGACCGCTACCTCGTCCGCATGGAGGAGCTCCGCCAGTCGGTGCGCATCCTGCGCCAGGCCGTCCGCGGCATGCCCGGCGGCGCCTGGTACGCCGAGGATGCCAAGAAGATCTTCCTTCCGCCCAAGGCCAAGGTGCTCACGCGCATGGAAGAGCTCATCCAGAACTTCATGCTCGTCACCGAGGGGCCCCAGGTGCCCCCGGGGGAGGTCTACTTCGAGGCCGAGAACCCCAAGGGCGCCCTCGGCTTCTACGTCGTGTCCCACGGCGGCGGCGTGCCGTGGCGCCTGCGCATCCGCGGGCCGAGCTTCGTGGCCCTCTCGATCCTCCCGGCCATCATCCCCGGCAACTACCTCACCGACATCGCCTCCGTGCTCGGCTCGCTCGACTTCGTGATGGGCGAGTGCGACCGCTGAACCATGCAGACCCCCTCCCCTTCCTCCGCCGACCGGCCGCTGCGTCCGGAGACGCTCGCCAAGGCTCCCGCCATCGTCGCGCAGTATCCGCAGAAGCGCAGCGCGACCATGCCCCTGCTGCACTTGGTGCAGGAGGACCGCGGCCACATCACCCAGGAGGACATGCGCTGGGTCGCCGAGCAGGTCGGCGTCGAACCCATGCAGGTGCTCGAGGTGGTCACGTTCTATCCGATGTTCCGCCAGGCGGCGATCGGCCGCCGGCACGTGCGCGTCTGCCGCACGCTCTCCTGCGCGCTCCGCGGCTCCTACGCCCTCATGGAGGGCCTCGAGAAGGCGCTCAACTGCCCGCGTGGCGAAACCTCTCCTGACGGCGACTTCACGCTGGAGTTCGTCGAATGCATCGCCGACTGCGGCTGCGGCCCGGTGGTGCACGTCGACGGCGCGATGCACGAGAACGTCGAGCCCGCCCAGGCCGAGGCCTTCGCGGCGAAGCTCAAGGCCACCCTCAAGGACCCCGACTACGGCCTCCGCGCCCCGCAGCCCGGCACGCCGGAATGGAACGGCTGAACCCGACGCCCACGACCATGCCCGCCGTCGAACGCCCCCTCATCTACGCCAACCTGCGCAAGCCCGGCTATACGGTCGACCTCGACTGCTACCTGAAGCACGGAGGCTACGAGGCCCTGAAGAAGGCCGTGGCCATGAAGCCCGAGGAGGTCTGCAAGGAGGTCGAGCTCTCCGGCCTGCGCGGTCGCGGCGGCGCGGGCTTCCCCACCGGGATGAAGTGGAAGTTCCTCGACCGGAAATCGGGCAAGCCCGCCTACTTGGTCGTCAACGCCGACGAGTCCGAGCCCGGCACTTACAAGGACCGCCAGATCATCTACAAGGACCCGCATCAGATGCTGGAGGGCATCGCCATCACCGCGTGGGCCATCCAGGCCAAGCAGGCCTTCATCTACATCCGCGGCGAGTTCATCCACGGGGCCAGGATCCTCGAGGCCGCCATCGCCGAAGCGAAGGTGAAGGGCTTCCTCGGCCAGAACATCCTCGGCTCGGGCTATTCGTGCGACGTCGTCGTCCATCGCGGCGGCGGCTGCTACGTGTGCGGCGAGGAGACGGGCCTGATCGAGTCGCTCGAGGGCAAGCGCGGCTACCCGCGGATCAAGCCGCCCTACTTCCCCGCGGTGCTCGGGCTCTACAACTGCCCGACCATCGTCAACAACGCCGAGACCCTCGCGCAGGTGAAGCACGTGCTGGCCTTCGGCGGCGCGGAGTTCGCCAAGATCGGCGTGCCGGGCGACAGCGGCACGCACATCTGGGGCGTGAGCGGGCTGGTCAAGCGCCCCGGCCTCTACGAGATCGAGGCCGGCAAGGCCACCTTCGGCGAGCTGCTCTACGACTTCTGCGGCGGCCCGCTCGAAGGACGCAAGTTCAAGGCCATCATCCCCGGCGGCTCCTCCACCAAGATCCTCAAGTTCGGCGAGCGCTTCAAGGGCAGGCTGCCCAACGGCACGGAGTTCGACTGGGCGCTGGAGGACATCCCGCTCGACTCCAACAGCATCGCAGCCTGCGGCACGGGCCTCGGGACGGGCGGCACCATCGTCCTCGACGACTCGGTCGAGATGATCCAGGCGCTCTCCAACCTCAATGCCTTCTACGCCCACGAGACCTGCGGACAGTGCACGCCCTGCCGCGAAGGCTCCCTCTGGCTCAGCCGCGTCTCGGGCCGCATCGCCAAAGGCGGCGCCAAGGAGTCCGACGTCCCCCTGCTCCTCGACATCGCCAATCAGGTCGCCGGACGCACCATCTGCGCCCACGGCGAGGCGGTGGCCTGGCCCGTCCAGTCCGCGGTCCCCAAGTTCAAGGACGAGTATCTGGAGTCCATCCGCCTGCGTCAGCGCGGCGAACCATTGCCGAAGCTGAAGCTGATCTGATCAAGCCCAGGGCTAGGTGATCTTTACGAGGACCGCGCGGAATGCGGTCCTTTTATTTGGGCGGGGCAATCCCCCCTTTCGGTTGGCAGTCCGGCCGGTACGTTCTTATGTGAGGTCAGGTCCGATGCCCCGTCGTCTCGTCACCCTTATGCTCCTGCTCGGAGCCGCCTCCGCCCCCGCGGCCGAGGACGGTGCCCTCCTCTACGCCCAGAACTGCGCGGCGTGCCACCTGCCTGACCAGATGGTCGTGGGCCCGTCCCTGATCGAGATCTCCAAGCTTTACGGCAAGAAGCCCAAGGAGTTCGTCGAGTGGGCGATCAAGCCGCAGAAGAAGCGCAACAATGTCATCGAGATGCCGTCGATGGGGCATCTCGGCGAGGCCAACCTGCTCGCGATTCGCGAACACATGATCCGGGCGTCCCAGGGGCTGAAAGAGAAAAAAGCCGCTCTGGCCGACCCGTTCGCGCGGACACCCCGCCGCCCTGAAGTGCAGCGCATCTTCCTGCCGAACTCCGGACCGGCCGCCATCGCCGTGGCTCTTCCGGGCGACCTCGCCTTTTGCTTCGACGCCGGCCGATGCCAGCTGCGTTCCGTCTGGCGAGGCAACTTCCTGAAAGCCTGGGATTACTGGAAAGGCAACGGCAAGGCCCAGGTGGTCAGGGATGGGGAGGTCGTCTGGGAGGCCGCCGCCGAGCAGCCTTCGCCGGCGGTGAGATTCCTCGGCTACACGGTCGATGAGACCGGCCTACCGACCTTCGAATATGTCCGGGATGGCGCCACCTTCCGGGAGACCATGACCGCCGCCGGGAAGCGACTGACCCGGAGCTTCGTCGTCGAGACCGACCGGCCGGTCGAGCTCCCAGTGGACCCCGCCGCCGTCGCCTCCGCCGGCCGGCGCACCCAAGGGCTGCTCCGCCTGACCCCAGCCGAGGCCCGCGCGTTCACCCTCACCTTGGAACTCCGATGATCGCCTTCGCCCTGGCCATGCTCGCCGCCGTCCCGACCCCGGCACCCAGCCAGACGGACGGATGGACGGCCGCCTTCGCGCTTTCCAAGGTCGAGACGCCGCCCGGCATCGACGATCAGGTCGGAGCCCTCGCGTTCCTCGACGACGGCCGCCTCGCGGTGGCTTTCCACCGCGGAGAAGTCTTCCTGCGTGGTCGCGACGGCGTCTGGAAACAGTTCGCCGAAGGCCTCCACGAACCGCTCGGCCTGCTCCCGGACGGCCAAGGCGCGCTGGTGGTGATGCAGCGCCCGGAACTCACGCGCCTCGAAGACACCGACGGCGACGGACGGGCCGACCGCTACCGCACGCTCTGGGACGGCTTCGGGATGAGCGGCAACTACCACGAGTTCGCCTTCGGCCCGGCCCGCGGGCCCGACGGCGCGCTTTACGTGGCCCTCAACCTGGCCTCCTCGGGCGACGGGGTCTTCAAGGAAGTCCGTGGCGCCTGGTCCGAGATCGGCAAAGCCAACCGCGCGCAGATGACCTCCGGCAAAGGGTTCGTCGCCCGGCTCGCCGGTCGGATGTACTCACGGGTGCCCTACCGCGGCTGCGTGATGCGCATCCCCGACGGCGGCCGCGGAACGGCGGAACTCTACGCGACCGGCTTCCGCTCTCCCGACGGAATCGGCTTCGACGGCCAGGGCCGCCTGCTGGTGAACGACAACCAAGGCGACTGGCGGGGCAGCAGCCCGCTGCAAGTGGTCACGAAAGGTTCTTTCAACGGACATCCCGCCTCGCTGGTCTGGACGCCGGGCTGGGCCCAAGGCGACCCTTTAGATCTTCCGGTCGCCCAGCTGGAGACGATGCGTACCCCGCCGGCCGCCGTCTTCGTCCACGGCGACCTTTCGAACTCCCCGACGCAGCCGGCGGTGTTCCCGGCGGCCTGGGGCGCGCTGGCCGGGCAGGTGGTCTTCGGCGAGATGAACGCCTCCCGCTTGGTCCGTTTCGTCGGCGAGGATATCGGCGGGATCCACCAAGGTGCCCTGATCCCGTTCATGGACACCAAGGCCTTGCGCAACGGCAACCACCGCCTCGCCTTCGCCCCGGACGGCGCCCTGCACGTCGGCAAGACCCACCTCTCTTGGGCGGGCAACAACGGCATCGTCCGCGTCGCGACGCCTCGGGCCCTGCCGCCGCTCATCGAGACCGTCCGCCTCAAGTCCGCGGGCTTCGAAGTGCGCTTTACCTCGGCGCTCGACCGGGCTTCCCTCGCGCCCGCTCTGAGGAGCTTCCGTTATAAGTATCACGTCGCCTATGGTTCGCCGAAGGTCGACGAGCAGGTCCTGACGTCCGCCTGGTCGCTCAGCGCCGACGGCAAGGTCCTCACGCTGCCGCTCGCCGGGATCCGGGAGGGTTTCGTCCACGAGATCAAGCTCCTGGGCGCCAAGACCCCCGACGGCCGCGACCTCCTCGGCCCCGTCGCCTATTACCAGGTGGTGAAGCGATAGGGGGCACGTGGGCAAGGTGACACGTGGACACGGGGATCCACGCAGTCCTCTCACCAACCCCATGCTCGATGCTCCATGCTCCGGTTCGTCGCTCCGCGGCGAACTTTCTCCCTTTACCCTCCCTCCGCCGCACCTTACCTAATCCGTCCCATGGAATTCACGAACGTCCGCGCGGCCGCCAAGGCCAACGTCTACTTCGACGGTAAGGTGGTCTCCCACTCGATCTTCCTTCCCTCGGGCGAGAAGAAGACGTTGGGCCTGATCTACGCCGGCTCCTACCACTTCGGGACGGACAAGGCCGAGGTCATGGAAATCACCGACGGCGCCTGCACGGTGGTCCTGGACGGCACGAAGGAGGAGAAGTCCTACGCCGCCGGCACCAAGTTCGACGTCCCGGCCAAGTCGGGCTTCACCATCGCGGTGAAGTCGGGCATCTGCCAGTACGTCTGCAGCTTCATCGGCTGACGCAGCGGCCCGCCCAGGGCCACGCCCATGCCAGACCCCCAAGGACGCGCGCCTGAGACGCCCTCCCCCGCCACAAGGGAGCGCCCCTGGGCGCAGCTCAAGACCTTCACTTCCAAGCCCAACGTCTTCCGCTCGATGGTCGGCGACGTCTCCCCGGACGCGCGGCAGGGAGACGTGGTGGCGGCCTACGACAAGCAGGGCTCCTTCATCGGCTACGGTTTCTGGAACGCCGGCGCCCCCATCGCCCTCCGCATCATCAAGCACACCCCGGGCAGGCCTGACGACGCCTGGTTCGAGCAGACGCTCCGCCGAGCGGTCGCGCTGCGCCGCGACGTCCTGAAGCTTGACGCCGACACCGACGCCTACCGCGCGGTCAACGGCGACGCGGACTTGCTCTCAGGGCTCATCGTGGACCGGCTGGGCGACGTGCTTTCCATCGAGGTCTCCTCGCTCGGCGTGATGCGTCGCCTGCCCCGCTGGATCCCGATCTTGCACGACGCCCTCGGCACGAAGCGCGAGATCGTCCAGGTCGACCCGCACGTAGCCCGCATCGAAGGCATCATGCCGACCGACGTGCCCAAATCCTCCGTCCGCTTCGTCAAGGTGAAGGAGTCCGGAATGGTCCAGGAGGTCGACTTCGCCGAGGGCCACAAGACCGGCTACTTCTGCGACCAGCGCGACAACCGGCGCCGCTTCGGCGCGCTCGCCAAGGGCCTGCGGGTGCTCGACCTCTGCTGCTACACCGGCGGCTTCTCCATCGCCGCCAAGCTGGCGGGCGCCGCCGAAGTGACCGGCGTCGATCTCGACGAGAAGGCCGTGGAGATGGCAAAACGGAACGCCAACCTCAACAACGTCCGCGTCGACTTCGTGCACGCCGACGCCTTCACCTGGATCCGCCAGATGCAGAAGAACGGCCGCACCTGGGACCTCGTGCTCTGCGACCCGCCGAAGTTCGTCGACGGACGCGATCCGGACATCGAGGCCGAGGGGCTAAGGAAATACAATGACCTGAACGTCCTTGCGATGCAGATGGTCGCCCCGGGCGGGCTCTTCGTGACCTGCTCCTGCTCCGGCCTGGTTTCCGCCGAGGCCTTCGAGGAGCTCGTCGCCAAGGCCGCCCATCGCTACCAGAAGCGACTCCAGATCTTCGACCGCACCGGCCCCGGCGCCGACCACCCGACCATCTCCAGCCACCCCGAGGGACGCTACCTCAAGGTGCTCTGGACGCGGATCGGCTGAACTTCAGCGTCCGTCGGAGGCCACCGGGCTCATCGCGTTGAGGACGATCTCGACGGTGCGCTGGGTTCCGTTGCCGTCGGTCAGGCCTATGCGTACGCGCGCAGGACCGGAGCCGGTCCGGAGCAGGGCCAGGGACCTGAGCACTTTCTCGAAATCTTCAGTGGTGCCACTTAAAAAGATTTCGATGCTGTGAAAAGAACCCTTTCACGCATCTGCCCCTGATCTGACTGCGGGGGACCTCCGGAAGTGCGCCAAGCGATGAGAACGTTGGCCGTCCATGAATCTTTTGCGTAGCGAACTCCGACGCCCGCGCCCGCGATGTCCCGGGACTGATCGGAAGCGGCGTCCCAGGGGTGCCGGTTCACTTCGATGGAGGCCGCGTCGAAAAAGACATAGGGAGCAAAATCTCCTGCCGCATAGCGGAGTTCGACCTGCCCGAGCAGGCCGGTGTCACCGGTGCCTTCGCCCAAGGGATAGGCACGCACGCCCTCCGCACCGCCGGAGCCCAGACGTTCGGAGCTGTCGAGGTTGTCATTGGCCCATTGCGCGGACAATCGGGCGTAGAGAGTGAAGCCGGCGGGGAGCGCCTGAAGGCGGGCGACGTCGACGTTGAACTTGCTGAATCCTCCGTCCTTGCGCGCGGTGACGGAGTCGACGACGAGGGCCGCGGGGTCGAGGCTCAACCTGCCGGGCGTCCAGCTCAGCTGGCCGTAGGTGATGCCGCCGAGGAGGAAGGAATCCCGACGGTCGAAGCGCAGCGCGACCGGCAACGTGTCGCTGTGGCGCTCGTCGAGGGTCCCGAGCGAAACGAATTCATCCTGGAGATTCTTGCGAAGGTAGCCGACCGAGGCGGTGACGTTGGCAAGCTGCGATCGGACGAGCGGATAACTGAGGCGGACGGTGGCCACCTCGGCGAGACCAGTCGCACCGAGAGCCGAGAACTCCCTTCCGAGCTCGTAGGAAGTGCGGGCGAAACCGACTTCGGCGCGAAGGCCGCGCCCCCCGAGAGGACGCTCATAATCGAGCGAACCGAGCAGCATCTGCTCGTCGGTGGCAATCAGGTATCCGGAAACCTTGTCACCGAAGACGAAGGCGTCGTTGCGATAGGCCGACCCGCGCACCCGGTGATAGCCCGTGTACCGACTGCCGTGATTGTCCACGCCGACTTCGCCACCCCAGGTCTTGTCCTGTCGGACGGCCGCGCGCAGGTCGCCGGCGCCGACGTCGACAGAAGGGCTGACCACCGGCACCACGGAGACGCCAGGCAGGTCGTCGATGAGCAGCAGGCAGCGCTCCAGCAGGGGCGCATGGATGACCTCGCCTCGTCGCAAGGGCTCCAAGAAGGGAGAGGCACCTTCAGTGGCCCGCAGTTCACCGACGGCGGTCACAGAGCCGTACCTGCCTTCGAGCACGAGGATGCGCAACCGACCGTCCTTGAACTCCTGAGCGGGGACAAGGGCGCGGGCGAAAGGATAGCCGGAAAGCCGGTAGAGGTCGCCGATACGGCGTGCGATGGCACGCATGCCGGCGAGAGTCTGCGGCTTGCCGACGAGGTCGGAGATCAGGGATGCGAGACGATCCGATGAAATCTGTGTGTTGCCCTCAAAGACCACCTCGCTCACCAACACGGCGGGCCCGGCCTCTTCGGCCTTGGCGGCCTCTTTCTGACCACCAGGCAGCACGACGCCCGAAGAAGCAGGGAGCGGGACCTTGGGCTGGCGGGCGTCTCGTGAGATCTGACCAGCGTCCGGAGGGGCTACCTGTGCGAAGGCGCAGGATGCGACGCCAAGCAGGAGTCCGGCGGAACGTAGAAAGCGTGCGTTCATGAAAGTTGGCGCGAGGGGGGATTACTCCCAGATGACCGCTCCGCGTCCCAGATTGATGCCGCCTTCAATGACGAGCACGTCGGTGACAGCCTGCAGGGAGCGGGTCACGGCGCCTCCTTCGACCTTGTCGCGGGCGGTATCTCCGGGCTTCTTGCCCGACCCCGTGTCCGTCGCCTGCTCGGCTTGCTGGGGGCTGGTCGGGACGTAGTTGAGTCCGCCGACGGCGATGCCGAACGGTCCGCCGACTGCTCCGGCCTGCGGTGAGCTCGGCGCGACGTCCGCGCCTTGTCCGCCCGCAGGAACTGACACGGCAGCCCCCCCGGCGGGCGCCTGCGGCACCGATAGAGCCAGGGTGATGGGCGTCGTCGTCGGGAACGTGGGCACGGGTGTGATGCGGGGCAGGAAATCGCGAGGGTCGACGACGGGGGCGGGAGATCCCGTGATGGTCAGCGTGCCGTCGACGAACTGGATCTGGTAGTTGGAGGACGTCAGGCCGCCGGGCGTGATGAGATAACTGCCCGCCGCGGTCGCGGTCTGGGCTGAGCCACCGAAAATCAGCGAGCCACCCAGCACGTCGGCTGCCTCGCCGGACACGAAACCAGAATAGGAGATCGTGTAGCCGCCGCTGAACACGGCGCCATCATAAGCCTTGGACTTGTCATCAGCCGTCACGGTGAGCGGAGCGGGGGTGATCGAGGCCGTCGTCGTGAAGCTCGACGGCAGGTCGTAGTTGAGCAGGTCGGCGCCGCCGAAGGTCAGGCCGTTGACCGTCACCGTCTTGCCGGACCCGACGTCCGCCGTCCCGAAGGCGCCCGTCGCGCCCGTGATCGTCAGCAAGTCCCCGGAGATCAGGCCCGCGAAGACCGGCGACGCCGTGTCCAGCGTCGCCCCGGTCAGGCCGTCGTACACCTTGTCCTGCGCCGTCACGCCCGTGATCCCGGTGATCGTGCGGCGGTTCACCGTCAGCGCGCCGTCGACGAACTGGATCTGGTAGTTGGAGGACGTCAGGCCGCCGGGCGTGATCACGTAGGAGCCTGCGTTCACCGCGTTCTGCGAAGTGCCCGAGTAGGCCAGCGCACCGCCCAGGACGGCTTCGGTCTCTCCGTTGACGAAGCCCGAGTAGGTCACGCCGTTGCCGCCGCCGTAGGCCAGGCCGTCGTAAGTCTTCGCATCCGCCGCCGCCGTCACGGTGAGCGGGGCGCGGGTGATTGAGGCCGTCGTCGTGAAGCTCGACGGCAGGTCGTAGTTGAGCAGGTCGGCACCGCCGAAGGTCAGGCCGTTGACCGTCACCGTCTTGCCGGACCCGACGTCCGCCGTCCCGAAGGCGCCCGTCGCGCCCGTGATCGTCAGCAAGTCCCCGGAGATCAGGCCCGCGAAGACCGGCGACG